>Ga0172367_10001162_pt1 | contig 39375 bp, 58 predicted proteins | sample Lak10m_FD_114542 | JGI IMG/M metagenome (GOLD analysis project Ga0172367, IMG submission 114542) | Freshwater microbial communities from Kabuno Bay, South-Kivu, Congo - kab_022012_10m | ecosystem: Environmental > Aquatic > Freshwater > Lake | place: Democratic Republic of the Congo: South-Kivu... | reverse complement strand
TTTTCCAGACTAAACGAAAAGACGCAAGGTCGCGCGTGCTGGCAAGATCAAGTGCTCCGTAACAAGGTTCTTGTTTTAATTCTTCAAGAGGAACAGCCCCTGCGCATGCTTTCCATTTTTGCAGGTCTATCCAGCCGTGTGCTGTCGAGCTCTGCCTATTCATGCGTTTTATCAGGAACTCCGCATGGCGGCCAGGCATTGACTTTGCTTCAGTGGCTTCCTTGCGGATAGCTTTTAATAATGGTTCAGATACTGATAATAGAGGATTGGCTTTCTCCCAAACGCTTTCATCAAACTCATCGTCTTTATCGTCGAGAGCATAAAATATAACAAGAAAATGGTCTGCGTCAACAACACCTTCAAGGACCTGCTGGCCGAATTTCCGCATCTCAGGCCATGGCCCTGGCGTCTCATACCCTTCAGTCGTCGTGAATACAAAAAGAGGGTTGCGCCGTCCACCGGCGGCTGACTGGAGGACATTAAGAAGATCGTGTGTCTTATGCGCATGGATCTCGTCAAGGATCGTACAGGAAGGATTTAGCCCGTCTTGGGTTGACGCTTTAGCATTGATCGCTTTAAAAAGACCGCCATTGTCATAGCAGGAGATCGCGCGCGTGAAACATTCTATATTGAATGCCTCTCGCAGCTGCGGCTGCTTGTCAGCCATTCTTTTCGCTATCTTGAATACGATCCCAGCTTGATCTCCTGTAGTAGCCGCAGAGATGACTTGAGGGCCGCGCTCATCTTCCATGGAAAGGCAATAAAGGCCTATCCCGGCGATCAAGGTACTTTTCGCGTTCTTCCTGGAAAGGGCAAAAAGAGCAGATGTGAACCTTCTAGTTCCGTCGTGATTCCTGAATCCGAATAGATTACATAGAAAGAACACCTGGAACGGCTCTAAAGCTATGTTCTCTGTTTTCCAAGTACCCTCAACGTGCGGAAGATGTGATATAAAATCACATATTTTATCTGCCTCGACGGTAGAATAAATGAACGGCCTGTCCTGAGATCTTGCCCTATCAAGATCTCTCAAGAATCTCTCAGCAGCAAGTATGATCCACTTTCCAAAACGTTTATGATTTTTCTTATCAATAACGTCTTGAGCGTATTGCATGGCTATGTTAGTCCATGATATGCTTTTCTCTGCTGTCGTTGCACAAGACGCAACAGCCTTGCACTCCATTTCACGTCTTTTTTTAGTCTTTGTTTTCTTTTTCATTTTTTCATTGTCTTTAACTTAACAAAAGGATTCTTGTCGATTATCTTCCCAACTCCAGACGCCATCTTGATCCTAGACGCAGGTGTCATACCAAGCTGTGCCGCGTAAAAGACCATATCTCTTTGCGCATCACGGCTTATGATCACAAGAGGATTAGCCTTATACCCTCCCTCTCCTGGCGTCAATAGTCCTCCGAACTGTTGGAACTTGCATAGCTCTCTCTCGGCTGTCTGCCAACGAACAAATGCTGAGCAGTAGGCAGCCAACACAGCGACATCAACTGACCGTAACGTCATCATCGGTTTCAGTAATAATAGCGTTGTATCCCAGGCATCTTTCTCTTTTTTTCCAAAATGAGAAGGCATGTTAGGAGGAATGAATTCCTGGTGGATCTCCTCAGCGACTTCAGCTGTTAACGGGGCTGTCCCATGCAGCATTTGCAATGCTTTGCTTTTTGGCGCTGGTCCTCTTCGTCCCATGAATATCTCCTTAAATAACCATATAACCTGTTTCCCTAAAACTGGGTTCCGCAAAAAAATGACTGGGAGCCCGATTTCCGACGGGGTGATGCTTTACTTTTTTACTCCCCCCGTATCCTATTGAAATACATATACTTACATAATCTAATTGTCAACCTATGTCAAGCAATCAGGTTAACAATTAAAAAGCCTATATCATATCAAGGCCTGTCCTACATTGAGGATCGTCCGGTATCGGATATCCATCTAATCCTATCTTTTGCCTAGGCGATTTGATATCAAGATCCTGCGCTGTCTTGATATCGTGACAATGATCGCAAACTCCTTGAAGATTGTCACGTTCATCTGTTCCTCCCTTGCAAAGCGGAATGATATGATCAACCTGTGTCGATGCCTTCCTTGCGCATATCCTGCATATAGGCTCTTCGACAAGGACAACATGGCGCATGCACATCCATCTCCTGCCAGATGTCCTCTTAGTCCTTACCTCTTTCCATTGCTTTCTGTTCCTATCGAACTGCTTTCTCTGCCATCCCATGATCAATCCCTCCCAAATCTACGACTTGCTTGGTTCTGTACGATAACCCTATTGTCTTCTTCAGCGTCGAATATACGGCAATATGATTGAGGCAAAATAGATATCGTGCCATGATGTCTCTCCCTCCACACAGGGATCACGCGCTGAAGCGCGCGCTGCTCGATGATCTGTACTTCTGGCTGACCTAGTCTTTCCTGTTCCTCTATCCACATATCAAGCAGTGCGGCAGTCTTATAGTTATTATCAAAATATATCGTTGCTGTTATGAGCTCATGACCTCCGAACCGTTTGGCAACAGGGCCTGTGGTCTTATAGTAAATGGCAATATCCGTGTCAATCGAATGGAAGAGATGAGGATATGTCTTCACAACTGAATCACCATCAAGCCAGACAATAGGATGATTGTGCATGTCAAGCATTTGCTTTATGAATACAGGCTTATGCTTTGTATTGTTTTCCCAAGACCCAAGGCTTTCTATGCCCCTGATATCATGTGGAACATTAAGCCTGACAAGAGATTCTTTAAGATTCTGTATCTCTTTCTCGTAAGGAGATCCGATTGTGAAGAATGAAACAACTTTAAACTTCACAAATTCCCTCCATGAATAGCCTTAATATGATCCTCTATCTTCTGGGCCTCTCTCTTCGCGATATCTTCCGTGTAGAGAATTGGGTGTTTCTTCATGATGGAGCAAAAATATGCAAAGGATTCTGGCTGAGGTAAATCCTTAACGTGGTGGCTTATATGATCGATGAACACGTCACGTATCATCACAACACGCTCGCCTCCGAATACATTCTGCCACATGATACCTGTCCAGTGATCAGCCCCCCACAGCCAATTAAAAGGATCCATCATGCCTCCATAGAAAGAGACAAAATCCTTTGATGTTAATATCCAGCATGAGAAATCAACTTTCTTGTGCCAAATAGCTTTCTTACATCCCTCAAGACCTTCATCCCCATCTCTGGGAAGTCCATCCCTGACTATCCCATACAAGATATCGTCTCCGAACTTGTTGGCGGCAGACTCCATACGCTCTGAAATAATGCGGTCCCACCCCTTTGTCATAAATACAGTATCGACGTTGATAGCAAGGATCCACCGGCCGCGCGCCTGTTTAGCGGCAAAATTATAATAATCCCTAACGAAATGTTCAGACCTTTCGACAACGAAGAAACGCATATTCATGTCTTTATGGTTATCTTCAAAATACGTTATCAAAGGAGCAAGAACAGAATCGCAGCGGTCTACAACAAAGACGAGCTCTATCTCTTCTGGTTTTTCAGTTGTTTTCTGTAGGCTATCCATCAACCTACAGAGTTCGCGGACGTTTTCTCGTATTGGAGTCACGATCGAGATCTTAATCATGGAATAGATCCTTTCTTGTGAATGATTGTGAGACGGTTAATAAGTCTTTATCTTCAAAAGGCTCAAAGCCTGCGTCATAACGCTTAAATGGGAACTCATTGTATTTCATCTGGCCTTTCTTCCCCCATGCGCCCTCAAGGACCTCTCTATCGTGCTTATATCCCTGTCCAAAAGGACGCTCTGATGTCACGCCCCAGCGCTGATCATGTTTGTTGTAATGGTCTAGAAGGATCACTCCTTCATCAAAATGGTAAACTTTCCCTCCGTCGTTATAGACACGCATTACAAGGTCGTTGTCCCATTGTCCACAGATGAAACGCCTGTCGATGCCTCCGAGCTCCTGGAAATACTCTCTATTCATAATACCCATAGGAGCCATCTTAGGTGCATTGGGTTCCCCTCCGAAAAACCTATGCGCGTTCATATCGCACATACGCCATGTCCCGTAATTCTCTTTCGTCTGTGTTGAGAGGACGTCCTTTCGGGTGCATGTTCTTTTAAAAAATCTGTAAGCCTTTCCCAGAACGTCATCTGGAAATTCCGCGTCATCCGCGGTCCAGCTTATAAGCTCGCCAGTACATGCGCGGCGCGCAACCTCATACACCTGTACAGGCTTTATGTCAGCTGTATTGATATATCTGAAACGTACACGTTCTGGAAGTCTTGTGATCTGGAACGGCTTGTCTCCTGTAGCTACCTCCAATCCTCCTGTGCGAAGATTCCCAGCAAAGACAAGCTCCACATCGATCGTTGTTCCTTTTAAAGAATCAAAAAGGCTTTTATAAAGGTTTGGCCTAATAGATGAACAAAATAAACTTAACTGCATACGACCTCTCTCTTTTTAAAGTTGTTCTTTCGCGCGTGTATGACCTCTTGGACAGGATCCACCCCTGATGAGAAATGCCTTAGATACATGACTTCCTCCGGCTCAAAGTATATCCCGTTGATCATATCGCACCTTCCTTGCCCTGATGCTATGCCGTCTGCCTTGCGCTTGAAGTATCCAACGATCTCTCCTCCTTCCTCGATCTTATCTACACAAAAATCAACGATATCCTGCGGTAAAAGGTCTAGCAGTTTGAATGAATAGAAAAGCTGAACCATCCAAGAGAGGACAACTGTTTTCTTCCACTCGTCGATCGGCATGGAAGCTGTTTCAATGACAATGTCCTCAAATTCTTCGGGTACAAGGCCTCTGCAATGGACAGGGGTTATGGGCACACTTGCAACCTTTATGCCGTTGGCCTGCATATACCCTGCGTCTGCTAATCTTGTTCCAGGAAGGCATTCGCAAAGATAGACAAAAAGCTGATTTCCTAAGCGCATGGTCTCGACAAGGCCGGACTTGAACGATCCGTATGTCTCTCCGGGGAGTCCTATAATGAGCTCAGAGTATACAGGTATGCCTGCATCAGCGTATCTTTCCTGCATCTCATCAAAGAATGTGTCAGAAATATTCTTACGGCCTATCAACTTGAGAGTTTCTTGGTTCTTGCTCTGAGGTGATAATGTCACGGATTTAGATAGGCCTGCTTTTTCAAGAATAGAAACTGTCTGAAAGATCGTGTCTGCTGCGTTCTTGCCGTAACAGACGCGAAACTTCTCTGGATATCCATATCGACGCTTAACAGACGCGTAGATCTCTGCTATCTGGATATCTCGCTTGAACATGCCGAAATTGCCATCGGCACAGAATACATAAGGTATCTTGTGCGCTCCTATCCATTCAGCCTCCGCGGTGACGTAATCCATGGAGTGAAATCTTACTTTGTTGGATCCTTTTCCCCAGAAGCAATAGGCACATGAGAAAGGACATCCTCTGTTTGTCTCGATGATCGCTTGGGTGCCTTGTATTCCGTCAAAGACACCGGACAGGTATGGTGATGGGATGTCATCTAGGTCTATCGTTTTTGACTTTATGCCTGATATGGCTTCCAGAAACTGCTCTTCGCCGGCGCCTATGATGATCTGCGCGCCTTCGATATAGTCTACAGTTCCTGCTGACGGGCCTCCGAAGATAAGCTTGCAGTTAGGATATTTTGTCTTTATGTCTAAAGCCTTGCTAATGCACCAGCGCCGGTTCCAGAGGCTTACTGAGAATGCGGCAACATCTGGGTCAACTGGGTCTTCGTTGATCTTGAATGTCCAGTCTTTCAAGAATTTCTTCGCGTAAGAGACAAGGAGGCCTGTGGCAAGAGGAAAATAGGTATTTCCACCAGGCATTTCAAGCTGTCGTTCGTATAGGTAAACTCTCATCTTTTATTTTTCTTTTTTAGGCAGGATAATTTGCCTTGTCGAAGGCCTACATAGATACTCCAATGTTCATCACATAGATAAGCATGTTTTCCTTCGACGGAAACATGTCCAACAGCTTCTCTCCGGCATCCAGGCTCTGAACAAAGCCACTCTTCAGGAAATCTTTCCATTTTGTTTTCTGTCCATGTAGATCTTATGATCGTGAGACCATTTTTCTTGGCGTCCTTCACAATGTGTTTTGTCTGCCAAGTAGCCGGCAGATGGATGAAAATGGATGAGACCGGCTGTGGGACACGTCCGGAACCGTCCAAGTTTATTGGCATGCTCTCCGAGCTCCATGTCGGCATAGAAATGATGGTATTCTGCATGGAAGAGCGTCCTTCTAAGGCGCTCAGTAAAAAATTTGTTCCCAATGAGCATGTAGGCGTACGGGCACTTATCCTTCTGGCTCATGTTGCGGATATCAAAACCTATTACTCCGTCAGTGTCGGGAAAGACAGTATGCAGTTCGTTCACAGCGGCTTGGATCGCTCCTGGCTCGAAGATGATGTCGTCGGATATGGGAAGGATATGTGTCTCTGGGAGCGCTTGTTTGGCAACATGGTTCTGGACAGCAACAGGATGTCCGCTAGTGATATCGACAACGACAGGGATGCGAATGGATGTGAAGACAGCAGCCGGTATGTCTTCCATGGACGCTGCGCCTATCAGGACGCCTGCCATCGGGTAGTCGATAGACCTCAGGCAGGCTGCTAGCTTTGCTTGACGGCCTTTTGTTGCAATAGTTACGGTGACGATATCAGTCATAGCTATTCTTGTTAGCTTTTTATTGATTCCAATAAACTATCACGACGCCTCCAGCACCTGCTCCTGCTGATGTTCCGCCGCCGCCTCCGCCACCGTAATTATGTCCTGCGTTTCCTGCCGCATTAAACGCTCCTTTCCCTGCGCCGCCTAAAACACTTGAACCGCCGCCTCCGCCTTCTTTAGCGTTTGCTGCGCCTGACGAGTATTTTCTACTTTCCCCGTCCTCCCCTTGAATGTTTAGATCGCCATTACTACCAACTCCTCCGGCGCCGCCTGCGGCTGTTGCGCCTGACCCACCAGAGCTTCCTCCTGTTGCTTGAGGTGTTGTTGATCCTGCAAAAGAGGATGTCCCTCCGGCGCCGCCAACTGTAACAGTAACATCTCCTGTAACCGTAACAATCCCCTCTGCATAGCCGCCGCCTCCGCCACCGGCGAAAACGTCAGTACTACCGCCGCTTGTACCGCCGTTTCCACCACCGCCAACAACCTTGACATAGACCTTTCCTACATTTGCAGGTTTGGTCCAAGTCCCTGATGAGGTAAAGACTTGCATATTTGTCCAGCCAGCAGGAGGGATAGGCGTAGCTACATTACTCTTTTTTACTTTCTTCTTTTCATTACTCGCCTCGCTGTCTTCAATGAGAAGCAAATCGTCATTGTGAAGCGTTGTTTTCTCAGACAAAGCAGCAATCTCTCCAGAAATCGTCTTTGAAATTTTTCCGTCAGCATAGGGTTTTGCGCTTGGGTTCAGCAGTTCCCAGCGAGTATTAGCTAGGTTGTATTCCAGAAGCATAACGAAACCTGAGGCAGGTATCTCTCCTGCAAGTAAGGCTGAGCCTCCGTCCTTTGTGATCGTATGCGCTGTCAGGCCATCTGGGGCGAATGTCGGTGTTGTAGATGTGTTTGCCCCTGCGGCGACAACAGCGACAAGTGTCTTGTCATCCAAGGCAATATCTGGTGAAAAATCAGCTGTGATGGCGTCTACTGTTCCGGACGCGCCCGCGACTGGTACCCCATTACTGAGCGTGACCCACGCGTCATTGGCATTGTTCCTGCGCTTGATTAAGCCTGTTGATGTGTCATACCACCACATATTCGCATAGGTTGTTGATGGGGCCGTGGCTCCTGAGTTGTTTGTTGCGATAGCCTGGAGAACAGAATTGATATCTGCGCGTACAGTGGCGCCTGGACCATCGTTAATGACATAGTCATGCTGAGCAGCTACAGCAGGGACAGTCATAAACAATAAAACTGCTAACCCTAACAAGAATTTCTTCATACTTCCTCCTTTGTTTTTAAGATAATTCATCGACATCTATTCCTAACTCACTGACAAGGATGTTATAGTCAGCGTCTTCTCGCTCAAGACTTATATAAAATTCAAATCCGCGCGCGTTAAACTCAGCGCTTTCAAGCCTTTCCCAGGAGCTCCATACAGCCCCAGAGCCTGATGGATCATCATCTGTGTGCCTGACAAATATCTTGGCTGTCATGCGCGTCGTTACAAGGCTGTCAAAATCTTCCCAGGTGTCTATATTGTCGGTGCGGCTGTCGATCGTATCATTGACATCGTATATCTGTACGGCGATCCTAGTTGTTAAACGCACATTCTTTACAGATACAAGGTCTATGCCCTGGGCAAAACTATACTCTCCGTACATAACGGCAGGAGACGCTCCGTCAAGGATCTTCAAGTTGCCTGATAGAACATCTGTTCCGTCATGAGTGCCTAAAAAGTCTGGCGCGTCATCAAGCGTTGTGACAGACACAAAATCACTCAGGCTGACTTGTTTTGTTGTGACAGTGGTTATCGTCTCTGACGGGTTTCCGTCAACGTCGTAGACACGCGCAAGATACGTGCCTGGCTTAAGAGGCAATACAGCAAAGAGAGTGCGCGCGAAAGCGGACTGGCCGATATTGACGCTTGTTGCCCAGGTTGCATCCTCCATATCTGGCGAGTGCCTAAACTCAACTTCGCCTCCGTAGATAACATCGAGTTCAGAAGGCTTGTCCCAGCGGATCATGGCCTGTGCGCCAAAAGCTGAGATCGTCATATTGGAAAGAGGCGCAGGCGCGGAAGAGCGTCCGATGACAGTGTATTCTTCGATATCAGTCCATGGACCAGGCAAGAGCTTGCCGTTTACCTTAAAGCGAAGACGTATGTCAACGACCTCTTTAGATCTTACATCTCCGATATAGACGTATCCGTTGCCTTGTTCTTCTATGACAGCCTGGGAGTAGTTCTCGTTCGTGCCATTCGGCCGTATCTGGACAACGATATCGTTGCCTGTGCCAAAGATAGCAGCGTTAAGAGGTTCAAACATGATACCTATGCGGATCTTGAGCGTGCCTGTAGAGCTGACGACCATAGCTGTTTCGTCTGAAACGATCGATGTAATGTTGGGCGCAGGAATAGCGTCTTGAGCTGTGATCGTTGTGACAAATTCTGGGATCTCCTCTGTGTCGCAGTCGTAGATCGCTGGCCTATACGGAACTGCAATGATAGTTGCTTGCATGTTATTATCAGGAACGATAGCTATGACCGTCGCGTCCTCGGCTTCCTCTCCGAACTCTCCAAAGCAGACGATATCACCGATGCTGACAGCCTGTTGGGATGGTGAGCCTACGGCCTCTAGGGGTTCAGTGAATACAAGTGTGTTCGTTGTTCCAGCGGATGTAACGACTTGCGCGGACAGGCTTGGGTTGTCTATCGCGCGAATGACAACGCCATAAGTCTTTCCTGATTCCATCGTGACCTCTTCGTCAAGGTTGATGGATATGACAGCATCTGATTCGTCCACAACTAGGCTTTTAATACGGCCCTGCTTGAGTCCTACGATCATGACATCATGGGCTATCTTGATACGGTCTCCGCGACGGTATGTTAAAAACTCCATGTCTTGCTTGAACGTCCATCGTTCAGGTTGGTTCAGAACCTGGGCAATACGCCAGCGGCCGAGACGGTATATCTGATCTGGATCTGTGACACCGAGAAGGCTCAACGTCTCGAACTTTGTAGCGTTCTCATCTGTGTATCCGTCTCGATAGACACGCCGTTCGTCTGTTCCGTAGTCCTGGTCTTCGTTAGGAAATTGGATCCTCCAGCCGTGAGGTGCTTCTAGAAAGAACTTTTCGGCTGAAAAGTCAAAACTATTGCGAGGTGTGATAACGCTCGCTGGAGTATCTTGCACTTGGTCGATGACAACGGACCACTTGCCGTCTATCATGGCAGGAGATGCGCGGCCTGCGGCGCAGATATCACGCAGAGTGTCCCAGACAGACGATGAGTAATCTCTTACTTGATTATATGTAAATCCTTTTGCTACGCAGAAATCATGCCATTCCTGAAGCGTTTCAAGATCGATACGGCTATCCTCCATAGGATTGACATGTCCGTTGCCTTGCAGGACAAAACGGAACATGGAAGCAGGGTTTTGCGAGGCGCGCAGGATCCATGTCTCTGTATCATGGTCCCAATCTTTGCAGACGCGCGTCACAAGAGCTGAGAGATCGTCTATTAGTCCATTAAATTGGTCTGTGGCTTTGATCACGATGGCAGTCATTGCTAGAGGTACGGGAGAGTTGATAGGGCTTTCGTCTTTGATGGATCTGAGAACTGTCCAGTAAGTAAGGTCTGCGATGAGCGTAGAGTCTGTATCGGCTGTTGTTCTGCGCACGCGGACATCATATTGGGCTCTTTCTGATACTCCCCAGCGGATACCATAGCGCAGCGCTGATGTTTTCTGCGCTGTAAAAGTTACACTATCGAGATCGTCTCCTGTCTTGTTAAGCCATGACTGATCGAACGTGGATTGGAACTTCTCTCCGGAAGTATCGACTTTAGACCATGGATCCTCAGTTCCTGTCTTTCTGTACTCGACCTCAACGTTGATAGACCTCTGCCCTTTATTACCGTTAGCGTCGAATTCTACAAGACCTCCGGGAAAAGATATGTCTACGCTGATCTCGTCTGCGCTAATCGTTGTTGTTCTCGTGACCCATGATCCTTCACTTGTCATAGCAACGCTGAAATCATCCTCACTGATCGCATCAGGAAAAAGCGTTAGGTCATCGTCATCGTCATATCCCTCGCGGTGCTCTATTTGATAGTCTTCAAATTCGCTTAAAAGCGTATCACCTATTTTGATGCTGCTTTCATCGATCTCAATAGGGCCTATGCCCCAGACAAGGAGCATTCTGAAGTATTGGTTGTCACCTATGATCTCTGTGTATGGTTTTGAGCCTTGCTTTGGCCGCTGGCGGTGTTTTCCGAGTAAAGACGGCACAGTGCCGAAGGGATCCAGAGAATTCTTAGCTCCTTCGATATACAGCGTATCGCTATCTTTTGTTTCTGTACCAGAGAGCGCTGCTATGGAAGAGCTGGCTACTGGACAAAGAGCGTTGACGGCGAGCATGCCGGCGGCTGCGAATAATCCTGAAAAGATAGAAGATGCGATCTTGAGGGCTGTTCCTGTAGCCGCTGCTCCTGCACTGATACCAAGAGCTCCGGCAAGAGCTCCACCTGCCCATATTGACAGAGCGATAACAGCGATCGTGAGGACAAGCCGTCCGACATTCTTTCCACCGCCACCGCCTCCTCCGCGAGGGATGGGGCAGGCGCGGACTTCAACGATCTCTCCTGGGCTTGGCTTATGGATATTCCATGACTTCCGCGGTATCACTTTGCCGTTGATGAAGACAACGGCATTCCTAAGCTTTCCTGCGGACGGCTGCGCGGCCGTTATCATGTCACTGATCGTTACACCATGAGAGAATTCAAGTTTTCTCTTTGATGACTTAAAGGGATGAGTGACTGCCGTCATAAGGACTTTATCTGTCATAAGGCTCCTTGAGACGATAGATCCCTTCGATCCTTTTCTTCCATTTAGCGCTGTCAATACGCTCAATGACAGTATTGATCTTACGCTCACAATGGATGAATCTTCTTTTATCGATCATGAGGCCTAGGTGTGTTTCTACATCGCCAAAGCGAAATAAGACGATGTCAAGAGCCTGAGGGTGTTCTATGGCTATCCAGTGGTGCCTTTGGGCCAGAATAATGTCACGAATGACACGCCGTGAGGCTTTCGTGTCTCCGGCGTTAATGTACTCATCCGCGAAGCTTGGTAACGCAATGCCAAGGATATCTTTGTACGCAAGATATGCGATGCTCCAGCAATCTCCTCCGGAATAGTCGCGGCCTTTATCTTTGAATTTAATTAAGAGAGCTTTTGCAATGAATTCATTAAGCGTCATAGGATCCCCCGGAAGATAGAAGGAGAGAACTTTAGATAGGGGTATTCCTCGCGCGTGAGATCTTCAAATTCAAGGTTCGCTGATACTGTCATCATATTGTATTGAACATTGTTTAGGCGCATCCCGACAAATTGCGCCTCGACGACATCAGGAGTATCTTGCCTGACGATCGTGATGGATACGCTTGGAGGCGTTGAGATGGACCGTATCGCAAGGCCTATTTCTCGTGATACGTTGCTGATAGTAAGCTTTGCGGATGGCTGAGATTCTTCTTTGGAGTCAGGAAGCTGGATATCAAATGGGAAAGCAATGTATTCAAGGCCTCCAGACGTTATATTTTCTTTATTGTTAACGACGCGGATGTCCTCCGCTAAATCAGCGTGGCTGATCGTGAGAAGGATCAACGGAAGGTCAGACTCATTTGCGAAACAGTCTCTTTTAAGCTCATCGGAAATTTGCATTATATATGTGTCCAGTTCTTGCGGTAGATAATATATTTAACCTGTGTCTCAGAAATTCCGAAACGAATTGATAAATCCTTTATCTTTATTCCATCTTTTCTTAATTGTCGAATCTCAATAACATCATTTTCTGACAATTTTGCTTTAGGATTTTTACTGCCCATTAAAATATTTTTCGGCCTTAATTTTGTCCAATGGTTCACTCCACTTGGCCTTAGTTCTGGAAAGATTCTTGATGGATTCCTATCACCAAATAAAGCCCTGCCTTTTCTAACCATGTCTTGGGAATTTTCTCTTGGTGTCCCTATAAAAAGGTGTTTTGGATTACAACATTTCGGATTATCACATTTATGACAAACAAAAAATCCTTCTGGAATATACCCAACCAATAGCTGATATATAATCCGATGCACTCTATATTGAGTATTCTTAAATTGAATTAAACCATACCCTGTATGATGGATACAGCCAGTCCATTCCCAACAAGAATCAGACTTTTCTCCTTTCTTTATATATCTAAAGAGTTTGTCTTTTAATTCCTGCATGTTCTGCGGTATATCTCTCATTATGGTTGAATTTCCAGATCGAAAGATGCCTGGTAAATACGGTTGTTGACATCTGAGGCCGAACGGATACATCGCCACTCTGGTTTTGTCTTAAAGCGCATTGTTGCTGTGCTCTCCGTAAATGGATGTATCCAGTAGAACGATAATGACCCATGATTCAAAGTCGTGCGGAAGAAAGTGTTAAATGTCGTAAGCTGCGATCCTGTGATGATCATAGATCCTTTGGCTGTCTGAGTGATCGCGGTAAACCTGTTGCGAACAGAAGCAGGGCCTGAATCCATATCTGTAATGGCGCGGCTTTCGTCATCTTTGACGGAAGTGTCTGAAGAAAGCCTTTGCGGAAGTGTCACTGGCCATGTGTCCATAGCTACCTCGTTGTTAGTGTCTGTTTGAGCCCAAAAGAATTCTTGAGGGCCTTGTATGTTCTGCTTTTTGAGTCCTGTACAGATCCGGCGACAGCTTCATCGATCATGATATTTATCTGTTCTCTATCTCCGACCGTCTGACTGTCATGGGAGACTTTTGAGCCCTCTGGAGCGAAGATGTTGATCTCAAATCCTCCGCGTCCTGATACTTTCACGCCAAGGTCACCACCGCTCCCCCGAAATAAAGGCATGATGGCTTCGTCTCCAGCCTCTCCGGCAAGGCCTACGCCTCCATTTGCCATAGGGAATATAGTTGGTGTCGTGATGAGCCCTCCGGAAGCGAAAGGCACAAGGCTTCCGTTAGAAAATATGTTCCCGTGGGATGACGCTGTGCCGAAAAATGAGTCCATCCCAGATGAGAGCGCGTCAGCAAGAGGCTTTATGATCATATTACGCAAAAGAATTCTTTCTATATCTTGCATGAGAGATGAAAGCACATCACCTAACTTCTTGCCCTCGATGATCGCATCCTCAAAAGCGGACTGGAACGTGAATCCAAGGTCTCTGGCGGCAGAGTTCACTTCTTTTGTTGTCTCAGAGCTCTTCTCAAGGGTGTCTTTTGCTTTCTTAGCGGCGCGGTCAAAGGTTTCTTGATTGATAGCTCCTGAGGCCAACAGATCATTGTATTTCGCCATCTCGTCGTTGTACTTTTCTTGGGCTGTGCGAAGCGACTCTGTCAGAGTCCTGCCCTCTTCCTGTTTTTTGTTGAATCTTTCAACTTTATCTGAGGCATCGGACAGGCTCTTGTTCATCTTGTCAGATCCATTCTTGACAGTATCAGAGATAGATTTCCAGTTTCGATCAAGATTCACGGCGAGATTATCCCAACGCTTTGTCTGGTCTTCGGCATACATCTTCATGACGTTCATTGCTTCTTTGAATTGGAACGTAGACATAAGGATGACGGCGGCTCCGGCAGCTCCGATCGCATCGACCATGGACTTAAGCGTATCGATCAGCACCATGCTTGTGTTGACAATAGAAACTATGACTGTAGATATGCCTTTGCCGATATCATGGAATGTTTGTAATGATGTGGACGATCTTGTGATATTGTCTGATAGATTCGCCAAAGTTGGGATAAGTCCTGATGTTAGGCTTACAAAGATTCCTTGGGATGAGCTGGCGATGCGTGTCATGTTATCGTTAAATCTTTCAGCGGCTTCTGCTGTGGTACTGCTTAACACAACGCCAAGACTAGCTGCTTCTTTAGCAAGGTCTTTTATGCCATCCTTGCCTGAATTGAGTAACGGGATCATTGCTGCTCCGCTTTTGCCGAATAATTCCTGCGCGAGAGCTGACTTCTGTACCCCGTCTGTCATCCTTGAGAACGCGTCTGCGGTTTCCAGGAGGACATCGTAATTGCTTTTTAAATTTCCGTTGGTGTCAGTGACTGTAACGCCTAGCGATCTAAAGGCCTCTTCGTATTCTTTTCCTCCGTCAGCAGCTTCAAAGATCGCTTTGTTAAATTTCTGGAATGATGTCCTTAAATACTCTATCTCAACGTCGGCTAGCTTAGCGGCGTATTCAAGGCTTGAGAGCTGTTCAACCGTCAGGCCAAGAGATGATGACATCTTGCCTATTTCATCCGCGTGATCTATCGTCTTTTTAATGCTTACGGCGATGGCGGTCCCGGCAGCTGTTACAGCTGTGGTGATGGCCGCCATTGTTATCTTGCCTTTAATGGATATCTTATTGAGGTCGCGCTCAGCGATGTATGCGGCCTTATCCATTGCGGATGAGAATTTTGCTGTGTCTGCGCTTAATAAAACATTAAGGCTTCCAAGAGTTCCTAATAATCTCATCTTATCGGCCCTTCTTTTTGCTTCGCTTGATTTTTGAAGAGAACATCTTTGTCAATTCGTCTTTCGCGTTGGATGGATCACTGGCACATTTCAAATTAAAATAGGCGATCCATTCCGTGATCTCCGAGCTTGTTGTCTGCGCTAAAAATTCTTGAACTGTTTTACCCAGTTGTTCAGCAAGAAAAAAATAGACACGGCGTTCAGGACGCGCTATGAGTTTTTTTTTGCCTTGCTGATCTCTTCTGCCCCTAAGCCATTAAGACGCATGGCAACAAGGCAGATCTGTTCAAGTGTACCGGATGATAGTTTTCCAATAGCGTCTATATCATCATCTTTGAAGATGCGGCATCCTTGCTCATCCACAACAGTAAAGACGATAAGCTTTGACCTTGGAGAGATAAGCTTTCCGGAAGGATCTCTTTCTCGAATGGATTGCTCCCATCCGTCCCTCATCGATCCTGACATCTCCGAGACGATAATGTCGCCTCCCCACTCTTCGACAAATACTTTTTCTGTTTTAAGAGACGTTTTTGAAAGTATGTCTTCACGTGTTAGCATGATATCTCCGTTGTTAAAATGCGTTATTAATGGTTTACGATTCTACGATACTTCCGCTCACCTCTAGCGAAACTGATGCTTTGACAACACCATCAACAGCTCCTGAGACGGAAAGTCCTGTGACGATCGCGTCGAATGTCCACGTGGTTGCGTCAGTGTCGGTAAAGACGATCTGGACTTTGATGGTTGTTCCGTTCTCTTTGGCAGTCCGAAGAGCCGCGTGCTGCGTATTCGTCGGGATAAAATTGCACTCGAAGGAAAGCTGGCCGTTATCGTTTAGCCCGGCAAGCTTTTCTTTCGCCGTGCTCGACAGGTCTGTCACGTCAATGACAGAACTATTGCCTCCAGGGCCGTTAAAAGAATTGATCTCAGCGATCGTTGTGTATGTTAACGGTGATCCTGCTCCGAGATTGAGGAGTGTTCCTTGAGCTTTTATTGCGTTTGCACCCATTGCGGCCTCCTTGTTAAATGGTTAGATTTTCTAAAATAAAAAAGCCGACCCCGCCGTGCACGGGATCGGCATAACATTAACGACAGGGAGCGACCCTTGTCTTTTGTCTTTATTATCTCATTGCGTAATGCTCAAGAGAGCAAATACTCACGATATATCGTGAAGGCAGGATTACCAGTTGCATATTTTTATCCTCTTTCATGGTGCCTTAGGTATCTAACTCTGTCTTTCAATTCGTTAGCTTTGTAACCACACCAATCTGGACTGCCACAAGACCCTCCTCCTTTTTTCCATTTCTTAATCTCCTCGTAATCTGGATGCCTATAATTTAAAATACTTTTTGGGAATTTAGATAGTTTATTACCATCTACTCTTTGAACACGATAGTTATAAGATGGAAAATTAGGAAAATAATCATCAAGTTCATTTAAAAGTTCTGCCATTTTTTCTTGCCATTCATCGGGCATATTTTCCATAGCCACTCTCGGGAGCGTCAAAAAAGAAGCATAGGATAAATTAAACCAGCAAGATAAATTATTATATCCTTTTCTTTCGTCGTAGGTCATTCTCTCATACTCCCTTTCTATTTCTAAAGATATCTGTTTCTCTTAGCTTCCTCGAACCATTTGCAGTCGTTGTTTTCGTTGATTACTTTCGGGTGGTTGATTGGGGAATAAGAGATTTCTAACCAACTATACCGTTGTCTTAAATTTTCATCGGCTCGACAGGCAAAGTGCAACTCGCTTGTCCCGATATAAAAGAACTTACAACCTTTACAAAATACCTTTTTTTGTTCATATTGTGCTTTTGTTATTTCTGGCATTTCTGCCACCTTTCTATGTTTAACAGCGGACTTCTAAAATCTCGATTAATGTACTTTGATAAATAACGACAGTCTTTGCAATATACTTTCTCGCTCATCTCATCACCTTTTCTATACACTCCTTAACTTCTTTAAGGCAGTTGTTTCTGATTTCTGCTCCACAAGAACATCCCCACGCGTCTATTGTCATCGGTGAACAGTCACAAGCACTTTCCTTCGGCAAGTTGGAGAGGAGTTCTAACTTAATCTTTTCTCTGTTTATTCTTTCTAACTTGTCTGTATAATCTTTGATCATTTGTGTATACTCGCTCATCGCTCACCTCATTTTTGTTCTTTTGGCAAAGCGTGTTTCCAAGGAAAAAAGTCCGTGACACTTTCTAAGTTCACAAAGGCTTGTCCGACTGGCTCAACTTCATTTAACTTTCCTTCTTTGATTGCGTTCATAAATCTTCCGCTATCGGCAACCCATGAAGCGTCTTTAAGGACGACAAAGTGTCCAAAAGTTTTTTCAACCTTACCAACTAATCGGTTGCATAACTAATATCTCAACTGCATCTTCCTCGTCCTTTTGCTTCTTTGTCGGTTCTTGAACCGCTGCGACCCAATACAACATACTACACCTCCTGTTTTAGTTGGTTAAACTCCTCCGCCTCGATCTGTTTGAGTTGGGCGAGGGCTTGATCGAGATCTGTATGTGTAAATCCTCGTTCTTTAAAAATTTTGTTTACAAAACATTTGAACACCTCTCTTTTTCTTTCGTCGTAGGTCATTGAACTCTCCTGTGTTTGTTCTTGCCAAAGACTTTTCTATACATCCTGATTGTAGAATCGCAACATTCAACGCACTCTTTAATCTCTTTGTTAGAATACCCTTGCGTTACTAAATGTCTTAGTTCAGCTTTCTGTTTATTAGTCATCCTCTCATCCTTCCTTTCTTTCGTCGTAGGTCATTGGTCATCTGCTCATCCTTAAACGACTTTAGATTACATCAAACACCAACGCTTGTTGCCTGATCCTAACAATTGAAATAGAAACCCTTCTGTCTGTTTTCCTGTAGTATTTATCAAAATATGCTTTGTGGCTTTTATAGTGATGCTTATACTGACACTCAGGATGACCGCATGTCTTTTTGATCTTCTGTCTTTTCTTGCAATATGGACAGAGTCCTTGTGCTCTGTTCATATCTTCCTCCTGTACGTCTCAAGAGTGATATCGGTATGCTCATTCTCGTCATAAATATCGATGATCTCTGCTCTAATAAATCTCACAGCCTTGTCGTTGAATATCGTTTTAAATCCGTCAAGTATAGATTTAACTGCGTTATCAAGATCTCCGCGGAAGTTATTAACATAAAATCGTATGTAGGCCTTAATGAAGATATTTTTATTAAAACGCTTTGTCCCGTACTGGCTGACATACGCGAATGCGACCCTATCCTCAAAATGCGTTGTCTCTGCTGGCGTGTAAAAGTTGCCATATCGTCCGCGTCGCGGCCTCTGCTTGGCCACTGGCTTGCCGGGCACAGTAATATTAAACGTCATCCTTTCCCCCTTTCTTTTCTTCGATCCTATTTAGCATTTCCGCGTAACCGCACAGGTCAACCAAGTTATCTTCTTTGTGTTTAAAAGATTCACGGGAAAGCTTAACGGCAATAAGAACGACGCAACAGTCCTGAGGAGATATGTCCTTGCGGCGCAAGATCGAAGCGATCTTTGAGATAACGTTAAACGAGACGATTGGGTCGTCGTAGTCACACTGGCGCTCTCCGTTGATGATCTTGTATGCCTTTAAAAGGATGCTATCGCTCATACGCATTTCTTCCTCTCATTGCTTAATCAATATAAAACGTTACAGATCTTTCATTGCCGGCAGGAAAACTATAGGTCAAGTTATTCTTCAAAAAGCTCAGCGCCAATCTTATAAAAAGATTCTTTATTTTTCCGTGACTCATAAATACAGGCTCCTTTTAGGATCTATTCTCACCCATCGACGACGCATTGACATAAAACGTCCGATTACAGACGCCATGCTAAACACGAGCACGACAATAAAGCTCACAATGACCCATATTACAAAGAATGTTTTCATGCTGTCGCTCCTTTCGCGTGGACACGAGCAACAGCCCCAATGAACGATCTTTCAAAAACTTTGAATGCTGCGTGGATATGACATGCAAACTCTATATCGTCTGCAATGTCAAATTCCATATCAAGTTTTGCCTGAGGCAGGTTCTTTGAAAATGGACGTCCTCTTTTCTTTCCGTACACCTTTGGCTTTGTCATCTTAAATCTTGCAGGCTTGATATACATATTTCGTGATGCTCCGGCGATGTCTACATCATTAAGCTTGATCTGATATGTTCCAGTGAAGAAATCTTTGACCTCTTGATACGTCTTACCTTCCTTGCGCATGACCCTGATCTGCTCTTTATGAGCGTCTGTTAGCTTTGGCATTAGAGCTCCTTTCTTGTTTTATTTCTACCGACTCTAAATCCGAAAATAAATCCTAAAAATATAGAAAAAAGTACAACAAAAAATACTTCAGAGGAAAATTGCATTACTTCAACATCCTTGGCCGGCACCGGTTGACAGACGCACGCTGATGCTTTTGGAGAAGTGTGTGAACTACCTGCAAACATTGACCCGATTATCATTCCCTGCATCATATCGCTATTCATTTGATTTCCTCATGCGTCATCCTTGATTGGTTGATAAGATAATATTTTCGCTTCTTTTCATTTCTTAGTTCTTTCTCACACAGCACGCATTTTCTGCTAACGATCCACTTATTTCTTGAATAGCTAAACCATTTTCTGTGTTTTATATGATCGCTTCCGCACTCAGAACATATCCTTCGTTTGTATTCATAGTGGCAATGGCTGCTGCAAAATATCGCTTTTCTAGTTCGGTAATGGTCTGCCCGATAAAACTTTGTGGCACAGTTTAAACATTCATTCCACAGCTTCATATCTACCCGATAGACGCTGTTAACTTGTTAAGACAATCCTTGGATCCTCTGATCTCCACAACCAACTCTCGCTCTGCCTCCGTAAAATTAGACCTTGTGTCGTGTGGGTATCTTTTCTGTAGGAACTTATCAACCTTCCACCAGAGATTTTGCGGTATACCGCGCAGGACATTCTTGATCATGTCTTTCGTTGCCATCTTCCCAAGGCTGCGCTCGATCGTCTTTTCAAGATCTCCGGAAGTTAACTGTCCTTGTGAAATATCATTTTTCTTTGGTGGATAAACATCTGTCCAGGAGTGCCTTATTGACTGATGCAGCATTTCAACGGCTGTTTCAATACTGACTTTATGTAGGTCTTTTAGGACTAGTTCTTGCGCGCGGATAGTAGCAGGCTTTTTTATTTTTGATCTCATAGAGATGTAGTCTGAAAAAGCTTTATTAAATTCAACGTTCTCAAAGAAAGGCCATGCTCCGTTCATAGATATGTCACTTTTTGTTTTTCCCCCTATAACCCCCTTTATATCCTTTACCTTATCCTTTACCTTAGCCCCTTTGAAGGGGTATTTAAGGGGTATAGATACCCCTTCTTTCTCAAGTTCTCGCATAACTCCAAGATGTAATTTGTTAGTACTGGATAGCTCTCCGTATTGAAATTCAACAAAAGTTCTCAAAAACCATTTCTTACCTCCATTAAAAACAACAACGCGTTCCTCATCTTTGTTAAAAAACTTTAAAGCATCATCTTTATTGATAGGTGCATCATGGCCAAGCCTTATTTGGGCAACCTCAAAATCGACATACCAGATACCGGCAAAACTACAATCATGGTATAGATAATCCCAAAAAAGCTTGTACTGAAAAGGAAGCCCACGCATAAAAGATTTTTTGTATTTCTCTGTATCTGTAAACCTCTTAGCCATTGATAACCTCGATCCTTACTTTGATGATGCCGGAAGACAGTTTCGCGATCTTGGCAAATGATGCTCTGCTCAGATCAATGATCCTGCCCCGGCGATAAAGTTTTTTGTTTGGCCCTCTGTCAGTGACAGTGACGATCACGGATTTGCCGTTATTAATATTGGTTACTTTAAGCCTTGTTCCGAAGGAGTGATCCCAGGAGGCGCATGTCAGAGCATTTTCGTTAAAGTTCTGACCGCTGGCTGTCTTGCGGCCGCTGGTGCCTTCTTTAATGCAGGACTCGTAGGAATACCAAGAAGCTTCGCCTGTCGCGTTGGAAGGACCGCCAAAGGCAACCTTTGGGGAATTGCAGGAAGGAAAAAGAATGAAAAATAGAATGATGAAATATTGTGTCCAGCGCATTGTCATAAGATAATAATGATCAGGGTGAATATTTATTCTTTATGGATCATAGGGATAACACAAGCTGCCCTGTCGGTTCTCTGTCAAAATCAAAACGCTTCTGGTCATGGAGAGCCTCAAGATGCTTTTTGCTGGCTCTCTTCTGCCGGTTATATACGTACAGCATGTCAAAGAGTTCCGCGCGGTAAGTGTCAAAATAATTACGGACTTCTTCCTCGCTCTGAGGGATGTAATAGCCAAACGGCTTCTCTTTGGATGATCCGATCAGGATCCCTGCGAGGCGCAGTTGGCGCACTGCCTCGTTGATATCACGCACGCTGACTCTGAAGATGTCAGCAAAGACACTTGCTTTGACGGCGTTCGCGCGGCCGGGGCATCTGGATCGGATGGAGTAAAGAAGATTATCTTTAAGGTCTGCTCTGTTGTATTCGGTGTTCATGCGGACCTCGATATAATGGCAATAAGGATGATAAAAAGAGCACCGACTCCGCAGAAAAAGACAACACACGCGGCAAAAGGCGCTTCATCGATCCTATGCTGGTAATAGCTGGCGACATGGCGCTCATGTTTTACGAATTTGCGCCAGCTTCGCCATCCTGCCAAAGCATGAACAGTTGAGTTCATTTGCACACCTCCATCATTTTTAGGATGTCTTTACGATAAAATCTTGGATGCGCGTTTGGGCGAGGCTTTAAAATCCTTACTCCGTAATCTTTCCATAGATGATACGACTGGTAAGCATATCCCATCGAGATCCTTAAGAGTTTTGATGCTTCACAAAGCGTTAAAATATCGTCATTGTTTATCATTTGCGTCTCCTTCTTAAGTGGTACGATGTATGTTCGGAATTTTCCAAAAAACGACAATTACGCAAGGAATAATCTCCATCATTGTTAATCCTGTGTAGCACTGGCCTTGTCATCAGAAAAGCCTTGTCTCGAATCCAAAGCTCGCCAACCTGGCTTAACGTCATTAAGAATTTAATTCCCCTAGCCCCATAACGCATATAACAGAAGCAAGATTTCCTAGTGCACCTATCTCTTGCTCCAACAAATGAATAAATCCATGGAAATTTTTCTTTTCGTCTTTTCTTGTAAGACTGTCGGATTGCGTTTCTTGATCTCTTGTTGTTCAGTGCATATTGCTTAAAATAACTAGAAAGATAATCCTTGTTGTTCGCTCTCCACGTCTTATTTTTACCTAATATTATTTCTCTGTTGGATACGTAGTATTGATGAAGTTTCTTCTGGACGCATTGCTTGCAATAACAAGTGAGTCCGCATCTTCTGCTCTTGTCTTTGTGAAATAAAGCTACTGGTTTCTTCTCCTGACATTTAGAGCAAACCTTGCGCTCTTCTTTGAATTGTGATGTCATGTTTTTGTCCTATCCGTCGAGATATAAACGTTTTATTACTTTAAAAACTTTTCTAAACAAAAAATCACAAAAAACACTTTCCTAAACAGCTACGTGTAGCTCTTGATGCTATAATTTCTGTAATGAATCGCCTCAGTCACCAAAACCAAAATTTCATCTTGGACAGTGCGAGTATCTTTATCCGCAAGGTCCTCAACAATTCTTTTTGTCTTTTCAGGAAATCGGATTGTGATTGTTTTTTCTTTTTTGGAGTACATGCAGTTTACTCCTTTGGTTCTTTATTTCGGTCGTAGAAACAAAGATCGCCAACGTCATACCCTGTTGCTTCGCAAAGCTTGCGGATCACGTTAGGCGTTGCCTGGCGGTCACCACTAAAAATCATGGACAAAAGACTAGAGCTAATATCAACGTGTTGTGCCAATTCTTCTATTGACTGGGGAAAAGTTGTTTTTCCTTTTAACCATGCTTCGATAACCTCTTTTTTCAATCTAATAGCTCCCATTGCTTTTTCTCCTTTATCAGATTTCCCGATATTTTATTTCAAAAAAATATTGCCCTTGTTCCACAATAAAAAGTATATCGGATTTCCCGAATATGTCAAGGATTTTCTTCTCACTTCGTCTATAATATATCATATCCCGACGCTGACGTATTCGGATTTACCGAATTTATTTAATTTGTTCCGTATCGGATTTTGTGATATAAAAGGAAGCAATGACTCTTGGAAAAAAAATTAAAAACTTGCGTGAAGAAAAAGGATGGGTTCAAAAACAACTTGCCGCGCGGCTGGAAGTTGGGATATCAACAGTTGCCACCTGGGAATCGGACGTCAATGGCCCAAACCCAACACAACGGAAAAAACTCTGTGAAGTTTTTGGAATCACACTTGATGAGCTATATGGCATCTCTTCTTCTCGCTCTGGAATTGACCCCAAGATAATGGAAGCCTTGCAGGACCCAATAGCAGTAAAAGCCCTATTGGCTACTCACAAAAATACGCAAGATATTAAAGACACAATCAAGGTTATGCTGGAGTGCATACCGAACCTTTCACAGGATAAAAGACAGGCTATCGTGGCCTTGTGCAGGTAAGAAATGGGTATGGATCATGGGGTTGATTAAAATGAACAATGGGAAACTTCCACTGAATGAGAACGGTCAACCCATGATTAAAAGCCAGAAAGACATATTAAGGTTGAACGAAAGAAAAATTGATGAGATCATAGGGATTTGCAAAGGCATGGTAGCTGATAACGACCTAAGTCAACAGGAAATAGACTTTCTGCGTCAGTGGACATCATCCAATAGACTCACTGCTCATACATGGCCGATTAGCAAGCTTTGCGAAAGAATCCAGACAATGCTGGTCGATGAAAAGATTGATGAGGAAGAGAAGAAAGACCTTTTAATAACTTTAAAAGAGATAACCGGTGAGATCAACGAAAACCGAGGAAATAAATCTACACGGCTTCCTCTTACAGAACCTCCTCCTCCGATAACGTTTGATGGACAAAATTACTGCTTTACTGGTCGATTTATAACAGGAACTCGAGATCATGTTGAATCTATCATTATCCGAAAGAATGGGAACACACAGAAGAGCCCTACATTAAAAACAAATTACCTCGTCATAGGACTTCTTGGAAGCACGGATTGGATACATTCGACGCATGGTCGTAAGATCGAGAAGGCTGTTGAAATACAGCCAGCGAGCGGCATTAAGATCGTTTCAGAAGAATATTGGTCACAATTTATATAACGAGAAATAAAAAATGATCCTTAGTCGAAAACTTACAAGATACATCATCCTTTTATTTTTGCTCTGTTTTTGTGGCTGTGCCTCAGTTAATGACCGAATAAAACAAGTCGAAAGAATAGGTGTTGAGAAAATCTATGACTATCCATACAAGGCCGTGTTTTATGCCTGCGAAGACGCAATGCCTCGCATGAGCTGGACCATATTAGAAAGTAACTTCGACAAAGGGTATGTGTTTGCTGGCGCAACTGGCGAATATGACATCAGTAGCGCTGGAATAAGGATAACGGCTATAGAAGAAAATAAGACCCTAGTCAAGATACTAGAATTCCATTCTATCGTTAAAACCACCTATAGAATATTCTTCGATCATGTCGATGCGTTACTAACAAGAGATCAGTAAGCCATAAAACAATGTCCCACCTCTACCGGCGGCCGACAAAGACAGGAACCTACTGGATCGCTTTCTACGAGAACGGAAAGCTCTTCCGAAAAAGCCTCGGAACACACGACCGCCTTACCGCAAAGACATTACAGCTGGAGCATGAAAGGTTAGCGCTTCATGGCCGGTCCAGGATCCCCCACGCGGATGCGGAATGCGTGCCAATATTAGAAGAATACACACGCTTCAATGAGCACCGGCGCACGCCGCGCGTCAACCTGGACACAAAGGCGCGGATCAAGCGGTTCCTTGATTGGGCGCACGTCAGGACATTTAATAAGATCAATGAGAAGATACTTCAGGACTATCTAAACTACCGCATGACAGAGCCTTCGGCCTCGCGCAAAGGCAAGAAGATAGGCTTGTGGGAAGTGAACAATATCATCGTGAGCCTTAAAGCCTGGTCAAACTGGGCCGTCAAAATGAAGTACATCTATGAGAACCCTGTCAAGGATGTCAAAAAGTACAAGATACCTCTGAATCCAAAACGTTTCTTATCCTCCGAGGAGATCGATAGGCTTCTGACATCTGCCAAGACGGCTGGAAAGACGCTCTACCCTGCCGTGGCCACGGCTGTCTACACAGGTATGAGGCAAGCAGAGATCTTTAGCCTGGAGTGGCAAGACATTGACTTTAAGCGCGAACAGATCACGATCCAGAATAAGGAAGGTTTCACGACAAAATCGAAGAAGTTCAGGATCATTCCGCTGCATGACAAGCTGGCTGCCGCCTTGAAGCCGGCGCGGAAAGATTCCGGGGTATGCTTTGACAAGGTCAACCAAAGACGTATATTCCGAAGGATCATCAAGAAAGCGAAACTGTCCGGCATAGGCTGGCATTCCCTCCGGCATACCTTCGCGAGCCATCTGGTGATGAATGGTGTTGACCTGACGACGGTATCAAAGCTTCTTGGCCATGCGAGCATAACGACGACGATGATCTACAGCCATTTGAGCCGGGAGCACATCAATGGAGCGGTTGAGAAACTGGGGTTCTAAGAAAGAGAGGGTTCATGACACCACTAAACAATAAAGACCATCTATGCGGAAAAGTTTCAGTGTTCATCGACGCGGCTAATATTATCCATTGCTATAAAGACACTGGCTGGAAGATTGACTTAAAAAAGCTTAAGAAATACTTTGAAGCAAGATGCGCTCTAGCCGGGATCTATTACTACAGCGCAACATTTGATGATAATACGCGTCAACAGTCTATCTTAGAAATGTTAAGCAGAAAAGGATTTATTCTAAGAACAAAGAAAATACGAAAGATAACCAACGACGATGGGTCAATAACGTTGAAGGGAAACTGCGATACAGATCTTGTCGTTGATGCGATATCGATCCTCAAGCACTACGATACGGCAGTTATCATGAGTGGAGACAGTGACTTCATATCTCTGGTGAACTTGCTACGAGGAAATAAAAAGAAGGTTATCATCATCTCGACAAGAGGACACATAGCAAAAGATCTAGTGAGCGCCGCAGACCACTACATAGCATTAGATAAATTCAGGACATCGTGGGAATTAAAAGAGACTCCGGAAATCACAAAACCCGCCTAACCTTACGGTGGCGGGCTTGGATGACTTGTCTAATAAAAGTATACGTCAGGATGTAAAAATGTCAATAGAAAAGATAAGAAAAGACAAATAGTGCAAAAGAATAAAAACCCTCCCCATTCACATCTTCATTCACATCAAAACACATAACCATTTCAGATACATATAGTTACAGGATTGACCAGATAACTCCGTAGGCTGATGCTCTATCCAGTTGAGCTACAGGCGCAATTGCAATAGGTTATGACGTTTGTCGTCGGGAAAATGCCTAAAAGTATCTTTATTTTATTATAGATTTCTTTAGGTTTATTTATATATTTTTAGGTGTGACATTCACATTTTATTCACATCCAAAAAGACAGTTTTATAGGCTGTTTTTGCCATCTGGCTGCCCCTACGATCAAAGAACTATCCAACAGTGGCAAATTATACCATCCATGTTGTTTTACGCAAGCAAAAAAGCCGCAATCGTTGAGATCACGGCTTTTTTTAGCCTATCGTTGCCGAAACAAAGATAGGGATGTATTTTTACGCACCTATGAACAGATACCCGTAGTTCATGCACTTCAGCAAAAGGCAAACAGTTGGTTCCTCAACGGCTGCCGGCAAAGGATTCTTGACCCCTAAGATAATTGTTGCTGACGATACAACTGCCTGACAAATCAACAAGACAATGGCCTTGTCGCTGAACCCACAGCCCCAAGCCAATACAGCCCCGGCCGCGAGGCTTCCTAGGGCAAATACTACGCGGCGCAGGATCTTCTCTCCTGTTGTATCGCCTCCGTATCCGAGACAGCGTGATCCTATCTCTGGTCCAAGGACAAATAGGAACTGCCATGCCCACGTGCCTGTAAAGATCGATAATACGTTGATGCCTGCCGTCTGTATCCCTGCTCCTAAAAAACGTCTTTTCCATTTCCCGTCGCGTCCCCCAAGCATCCAACAAAAGCAATCGATGACGCATATTGCGAAAGCTATAACTGCCAGGGTTCCTAACGTTGTTTCTGACATAAGCTACTCCTTTTTTGAATTTTTGTTCTTAATGAATACGCCAACTAGCCCAGTCAGGAACGTCAAAAGAGAGCCTATGATACCTAATGTCATGCCTTGCGTCTTAGCCGTCCTTGCGCCTTTGATGGCTTTTTTATTGGCCTCCTGCTCAAGCTCAAGCAGGCTTCCGGCATAGATCACTTTCAGATCGTCATCCGGCACGACAAATTCTGTCAGCTCCTTATAGGCCGGCTTCTGGATCGCTTTGAAAGCAACGCCCTTGGGGATCGTCCACATTACGTCTTTTGATGTGAGGATCGTTGGCAATTCTTTTTTGGCCGTAGAACAACCGGAATAAAAGCACAGCAGCAAACAAAACAAGATCTTATTCAATATCCGGAAACGCATGTCTTAGCTCCTTCATTCTTGCGCGGATCTGTGAGGACAAGAGATCCTCGTTTTCTTTTAATGCCTGGCCAAGCAGCTGCTCAAGACGGCTGAGCTCGTTAGCGGCGTCCTCTTTGCGCGACGGCATTTTCTTATTGATTATCCCTGCGACTGCTGCCATAAGCGTGATGACTGACATCTTGCCTCCTTACCAATCCCATAAATTTTTTAATGTTTCTGAAAAACGTAAAGGTTTGCACCCAAGTTGCGAAAAAGGCGCAAAAAAGAAGTAATGCAAAAACGGTGATAACAGAGTCAAAAGAATTTTTATAGGAATTTTGATTAAGAACATTGTCACATCCTAGAATTTTATACTGATGATCTTTGCCCCGGCGCCGTAGTCTCCTTCGCCGATGCCGTCACCAGACCCGATGTTACGCAGGCCATAATAGACGAATGGCTCAAATTCGATATATTCCAGCAGAGGAAACTTGATCCACTCGCCTAGATTAAATAGTTTAAAAGATGCTAAGGCTCCAACCTCGCTTGAAGGCACATACATAGCATCGAACTTGATCCTGTCTTTGAAAAAAGACATGACAGTAAAGCTCATGGCATATTTCACTCTATTCGTGTCCCAGGAATAAAGAACAGCTTGATTCAGGCATGGCAGCTTTGCGATCAGCGTTGAGAGGTCAAGCGTTGCGGACTTTCCGCTATCGATCTCAGAAGTAGTTGCTGCGACAGCAGGAGTCGTTACCTCTTGCGCGCGGCAGACAGGCAAAAAGCTTATCAACATAACCACCAGAATAAGAACAACAACACTAAAACTTAATCCGAACACCCATACCCATGGTCTCATAGTTCTTTCCTTTCTGTTTGTAGCCAAATTGTTCATCAAATGCTTTCCTGTTGCCTTTGATGAACTCGGCATATCCGCACTTCTCGCAATAAAGGAACGTAAAAACGATCCTCCCGTTGTCGATACGCTGCCTGCGTCTTAGGTCATGGTCACACATAGTCTCACGCTTTCTTGTCTTGCCATAAGGCGATCTGATAACACAGCTCGATCGTGCAGTTCAAGACGCTATCAGGGACTTTTGCAAGTCCGCGCGCCTGAATGCAGTCTGTGATATCCTGAAAGACCTTCTCTCTGGCCGCTTTGTTTTCCAGGCCAAGTTTGTCAACCTGCTTGATGATACGTAGGACATCACGATAGATAGGGCGAACATATCCCCAGATGGCCCATAAAACTTGAAGCATATTAAAGAGTAGTTTCATGCTCACCTCCTAGCGTTTAAGACACTTCTCCTGGACAAAATATTTATCAAGGACAGACACGATATCCTCTATCTTCTCCAAAGCGCTTACGTTGCCGGTTACTGTTTCTCTGAGAGCCTTTAGCCTAAAAGAGACGAACTTCCATAGATCGCTTTCTTCTTTGCTGTTAAACGGTTGGCATATCAGATCCCAGTCATGCTCTTGCACGCAGGATGGACACAAGACCAAAGAGCGCATCTTGCCGGTCTGCGCGTCACGAATAAAGATCAGCCGTGGATCAGGTGTATCGGCATGACACCTCTCGCATGGGAAGAGATCATTGTTTATGTTCTTCGTGAGTGTATCCATTTATCCTTCCGAGGCAAGACGTGATCTCTTTGTTTTGTAGAGCCATCGCGTTAAGATTATCGATCATCTTTTCATGCTCTTTCTTGACAAGGGAACCTCTCTCCTCAGCCCTCTCGTCATGACGCTTGATACTTGTCGCGATATCGTTGATGGTCTGGCTATGTCGTTCGATCGTTGCGTTCCAGATCTCACGCTCTTTTGAGGACTGGACGTTCCATGCTTTCCGCTCTTCGGCAGATTGGTTCAGGATCTCCTTAGTCGTTGCAAGAGTCCAGACGATGATCTTAAAAAGCAGGAAGACGATCGCTCCGTTCATGAGACCGATCAGGCCAAACTGTTGCCAAGGTGTTAACATGTGGCTTTCCATAAAATCCTCACCTCAATCTCAGAAGCGTCGGCGAAAAATCTCTGACTGTATTTTCCTGATCCAAATTAGTGAAAAGCTTCCCAAACATATCTCGTAAGACAGGCTTTGCTTGCTTTAAGCATATCGTCTTAATGATCGGTTTCGATACTGTATAGTCTACGATCTCGGTATAGGTCTCATAGCCATCTTTAGAGATCACATAAGTAAAAGGAGATAGATTTGTGATAGAAGATTGAATGACACCAGTGACAGTCCTATAGCGCCTTGTTAGGAATTGTTCATCAATATCGCCATTGCTATCGGTAGTTGTCTCGACAATGACTGGATCAATTAGTGGATTGTCGCTACAGTAAACTTGTATCAGGGCACCCTCTATTGGGTCTCCGTTCTCATCGACGATATTCATATTCAACGATAATTTGTCGTATATGACTGAACCTGTCGCTGTACTATTAACGTTACCGCCAAAAGACGCGTCTGATGTGATTTCGCAGTCTATAAGGTTGACTGTATTGTTCAACCCGATCCACAGAATTGCATAAATGCCTGATATATAAACACCTCTACCTGTGATAACAGAGTTACCTCTTGTCTGCCAGACACGTGAACCATCATAGACATTTATATTTGTGAAACTCGCTCCGTACGTATTAAAACAGTTGTCTCCTCTGCTGTATACAACTCCTCTCAGAGTGCAGAGTGCCCCACCGTAAGGAAAGAAGTTCCTCCATCTGTCTATCTGCACGTCGATGAGCTCGCCAGCACTGAATCCTCCTCCTGTAAGACCAAGATTGGAAGTTGAAAATGGAAAAACGTACTTAAATATTGTTTGGTAGGCGTATAGCGTAGGAAATGTTATTGTTGAGCCCCAAGACGACGTTATGACGATCGTACATCCTTGTTTAGTCCTGTATGTCCCAGAAGCCTTATAGCCAAACTGCAAGACGCTATTTGTATAATTAAAATCAACCGCATCAGAGAAGATAATAATCTTATCAACGTCATACCAATACAGCCCAGTATGCCCGACAAGATAGCAATTTACTTTATATGTGTTTACATCAAGCCTTTGGATGACACCCCATCCTGCGGCAACATCGGCATTGTAAAGATCAACTATGGAAAATTTATCTGAGGATGTGCTTCCAGAAAGAACTAAGCGTCCATGGGCATTATCGATTGTCTCCATGTAGTTGTTTCCACCTACAGCATATCCTGTATCGTCGAACGTGACAGTTCCTCCAGAATTATAAAGTGTGTCAGACGGGTAGAAGGCAATGCACGGATAATAGCCGTTTATCATTCCTCCAGATGATGTTGCTCTAAAAATACGATAAGACCTGCTTTCATTAGGGCAAGTAAACGTTATTCTTGCTGTTTTGTTCGTTGATGTTGTAGTCACAGAGAATTCATCGCTGGGAAGGCTCTTGCCCATCCATGTATTCCCTGATGAGGCAGTTGCAACTTTGTAAATGCGGTAATAATAGGTCGTGTTAGCATTCAACGAACCACCCGACACAGCTGATGCTGAACATCCAGTTGGCTGAGATATGTCTGTAAAAGTATATCCTTTAGCACCAAAAGCCTCAGGGCAGACAAAAAACATAAATAATATGAAAAATGTTATCCTAATTCTCATGACTAAGCATTTTGTTTATATCGTTAAGTCTTGAAACAAGGACAGGATCCTGCACAACTGCACGAAATTGCGCACGACCTATATCTATAAGTTCTTGATCAGGTGGCTCCTTGGCATAGATCACTGACTCAATATGCTCTTTTTCGGCTTTCAACATGTTGACATCGATAACCCTGCTCTCTGTCCATGTCTCAATAATGTTATCTCCATCGGACCAACGAACTCTATTCTCGTACCCTAATCTCCGCACATTCTCAGACATAGGTCTTACATCTGGTGAAACTTTTTGAGTATCCATCTATTCACCTCCGAAAACGTTATCGTATGTGTCGTAAGTAAGTCCTGCACGGCCTGCCCATGCAGTCGCGTATCCGGACGCTCCTATCGAGTAGAGAACGGTAGACGCAGAGCTATCAACTTGCTGAACAAACCACGCCCCGTCTTCTTTCAGAAACCCAAAATACATAGGAGCAGAAACGGCATCGTAATTCGTCAGGACGTATTGATCAACTAAAGGCGTTGCTGTCATGTCATCAAGCTTATCCAAAGCTTTCTGGACAGTATCATCATCCGCTGACAAATTCTTGTCGAAAGCGCTGGCATCAACGCGGACATCGTCGCTCTTGATCTTATAATCTGCGTAGCATTTTGTTGACGTCAACAAAACGATAAAAAAGACGAATAACAAGAAAACATCAAACTTTCTCATAGAATGCCAGGATCTCATCAGCATAAGCTCCTCCTTGTGGTGCGACACGGAACACAAATCCGTCGTAAGTAGGCTTCTCCCAGTACGCGGCAGTCAGGTCTGATTGCTCACCTTTCTTTGCAAGACGTCCATTGAAGAATACCAACAAGCTTCCTGATCTGAACTTAGGCAGCGTGAACTCGGTTGTTGTGCCATCGCCAACAAAAGCCATCTGGGACGTGAACGCTGATAGCGTCATGCTTCCACCTCCACCATTCGATTCAGACCAGACATTCATGCTCATAACAACACAATAGTTACGCGTTGCAGGATCTTGGAGATCCTTCATTGTGTCGGTCATAACGCCAAGCCCTGAATCCTGAAATGCCACCCGTACAGCATTCGCGATGAGGTGCGCCGTCATGTAGGTCTTGGCCCAACATCGAACCTCTACAATGCCGTTATCAAGTCCGCTCTCTCCGTCGAGGCTTCTTATGGGCGTAAGAGTTGCTGTGTAAACAACAGCCGGAACAGGACTTCCTTGAGGGAGCTCTATTGGATAGATACGATCACTGACAAGGCTTATGACACCAGGATCTTCTGATAAAAGTCTGAATATGTCTTCTTGGACCATAGGATCACCTTGCTACTCGGACCATGCTTTCATGGTCATAATAACTCCATAGTTACGCGTTTCTTCATCCTGTGTATCTTGGAGATTATCTGTCGTTACCCCAAGGCCTGACTCCTGGAACGCTGATCTTACAGCGGCCGCCATCAAATGCGCCGTCATGTAGGTCTTGGCCCAACAAGTGATCTCAATAAGGCCTGAATCAAGTCCGCTCTCTCCGTCGAGGCTGTTGATAGGCATCATATCGTTTGTAATATAAACAATGGCAGGAACAGAAGACCCTTGAGGCAGCTCTATAGGATAGATACGATTCCCAACGTAGCTTGCGATCTCAACATCTTCTGATAATATTCTGAAAATATCTTGCTGTATCACATACCCCTCACGATCTTGGATATCTTATCTTCAAGGACTTTCTTGAATCTCTCAAGCGCTCTCCCCTGTCCAAGCTGAAATCCAGACTGTATGAACGCAAGCTTGCTCATGAACTTTGTACCAAACTCAAGGAATGTCCAATAGTATGCGTCAAGATCTCTCTTAGACATTTTGCGCCCATGCCGAACACCGAAAATGACATTCTCTGAAAAAGGATTTGGCTTTGACATCCTCTTGATATACATAGCCCTGCGTAGCCTTCCGGTACGTGCTGGAGCTAATCTTTGGGCTTCTTTCTTTACTTCTTGCGCAGCTGCTACAAGTGCTGATTTGAGCGCCTGCCGGCCGATCTTCGGACCGAGCTCTATCATTTTCTTTTCAAGCTCTTTTAAGCCAACGACCTGAACATATCCGTCATTAAGCATTGACAACACCGTCTGTACACATAAGCCAGAGTTCCTTGTGCTCTTCAAGATTGTCTATCATATACTTAATAATATAAGTTCTGCTATGGTACGTAATTTTCATTCCTACGATAATGTCAGACCGATAGCGGATCCGTATGCGCGATGTGATCTCGCTCTGAACTTGTTGCTGCGCCCAAAATTCACGGCCGGAAAGAGGCTCCACCGCAGCCCATACAGTATCAAGCTCTTCCCAGCTTGTGTTGGGCTGGCCAAGAGAGTCAACGGCAGGGCTCCCTGTGACCTTCTGATAGACCGTGACACGTTTATTCAGCAGTCCGGCGCGCATTAGATCCCGATCTCCAGGCGATATGGCGATAACAGATTGATAAGTGTCTGGTTGGCAGTTAGAGGCTTTTCGGTCTGCGCCTCTCTGTTCTCGTACATGTCAGCAATTTGCATTAACATAGCAACTTTGATCGTGTTGGGAAGCACTTCAGACAGTTGAGGGCTTTCTCCTTGCGCACTATAGCCGGCAACGAATTCAATACGAAGAGAATCTCCAGAGTTAGATGTGTCAGGCCAAGAATTGACAGGTATGATCATTCCAGGCGCTGAATCACTCACGACATATTCGTCAGCGTCGAGAGTTTGTTCATCGTTATTACTATCAAGATATTTTATAGATGAGACCGAGATCAGTGGTGATGGCAAAACAATAGGAGAATTTCCCCTAGGAAACCCTTGCGTTCTAAGCTCTATGGTCTGGACACCGATGCGCCTAAAAAGATACTCCTCGCACTGTTGCCGCGCGGCCGTAATGAGCACACAGATGAGCGTTTCTTCGCTTTCAGAGAATTCCGCGCGCATAAATTCTGCGGCTTCGTCAACCGTTATGATCTCGTCTGGAGCTGTGATCACCTTAAGCATAATGCCACCTCAAGTTTAATTTTGTTAAAACATTCAAGCGCTGTGCTCCTCGTTGAGTTAATAACTTCTACATGCTCAGACTTAAGATCTTCAGCAAGCTTCCAGAAGTTCTTTACCCATGTCTTTATCGGCATATCTTTATTCAAGTGGCTTGGGTGGTCTCCGTGCCAATGAGACTTATTGTTTTCACCTCGCTGCATGTCGAATCCAAGAAGGATGATCTTGCGTGCACCAAATAGATAAGCGAGATTGATAGCTTGATATCCGCTATTAGCGCCGTAATGGATCTTATCCTTACCTAACCCATCGGCTTTGTCACCTTCGATACGGTTTAACCCGTATTGCAAGGCGGCCGGAACATCCTGAGTCCACAGCTCTCCATTAAATGTCAAAAGAACATGCTCAATATATCTATCCCACCATTCCCCGTCGCAAGCGTAGAGGATATCTGCCCAAGGAGCGAGCTGATATGACGTATTAACTACGATGACCTTGCGGTCTTCGCCTTTCGATCGCCATTCCTTAAGCTTTTGACAGTCTTGCTCTGTGAGGCTTGGGCCGCTAGCGATGACTGCCCACTCTCTGTATTCACTCCGACGGGGTGAAAAAAAGATGGTTTTGCTTGCGCCTTTGGGGCATGGGCCGCAGAGTATTCCTCTGCGAGCCCAGCCTTAATAAGCATTGTGGCATAGCCATCGTCTGTCTCAAGTACGCGGCCCTCAGGAACGTTACCGAATCCTCTGCGAGAGCTTATAAATGGACGTCTAGCGATGATCTTCATGCCTTACCTTTCTTTTTAGACGGTCAAGTCTAGACGGTTAAGTTTCCGTAACGTACAGATGCCGGTCTTAGACCGCCAAGACATCCACGCTTCTCAGCCCTGATAGTGATCAGGTTTTGCTGAACGTTTGTATCATCTTGCTCGAACATTTCAACAACTGTTTCTTCACGTGTGAGATACATGAAGGCGATGTCGAACGCTCCGACAAGCAACTTGCTTGCGGTCATGCTTGGCGTTAACGCGATTGGCTTTCCCCAAGCTGCTGGAACGATCGCTCCGAAAGGAGATCCAACAAGATAGTTCTTGTTGTCATCCTTCAAGCGTTCGATGGATCCCCAAGTTGCAGGGTTCATGATGATACCGTTGACCGGATAATCAGCCGCGTCAGACGCACGGATAGCGCGGCTCAATGAATCGAGCGCTGTATCACCGGAAGTCGGCGTAAAGGCCGTGAAGTTTGGCGACACGGTCATGCCGATGAGGTTTTGACCGACACCATTGCCGGCAACGATCTGGGTTTCTTCACGCAAATCTACGCCGTAGCGAAGACGATTTTCTATGTACGCGACCAAAGCCGGTGCATCGTTCAGGATCTGGCGTGAGATTTTCAGCCAATGAGCGATGGTTACGACAGGAGCGGAATATGACTCAAAAGTCAGGACACTTTCTGGCTTTGTAGCTCCTTCGGCAGTTTCAGCGGCGTTATTGGTGAACAGAAGTTCACGTGTAAATTCAACAGCGTTGCTGATCGTGTTTCCGGTAGAAATCAGGTCTTTGACGCGCAGGGCGCGGAACGCTCCTGGAACAATCCCAGGTCTGCGATCAGCAGGCACAAGCGTATCAGAGTTTGCCGCAGGGCTTCCGCTCTGCCCGGTGATCGTATTGTTGCGAGCCGTGAATCCGTTCTTAAGTGATATACGGCATTTGTTCGTATTGCCTGAAGCAAAAGCCTTGTAGGAGGGATCCTCCACAAGGATCTGACCAAAAGACTTTGGAGCTTCTTTGCCAGAGATGATAGAAGCGGTAAGCTTCTGCTCTAAGGCAACGATCCTGTCGGCGCAGGATTGCACTTCTTTCGCGGCAGAATCGGCTTTTACGACAGCGGCTGCAAGGCTTTCTTTTGTGCCTTTTTCCTGCTCTCTGACCATGGCCTTGATCGCATCGGTTGCCTCAGACTGCTTTACTTTGAAATCTTCAAACGCTTGTTTTAATTGTTCTGGTGTCATGTTGATCTCCTTTTTTAAAATTAAATAGGTTAACTTCGCATTATTCTCACTAACTCTTCCCACTTTTCATTGTCCGCATCACGCAGGACTGGCTCGGCAGCATCACGCATGCCGGCTTTCTGAAATATTTCTTCACGCTCTTTACGAGAGATACCTGAGCGAGCCAAAGCCATTTCGATCGTTCTCTTTGCTTGCGCTTTCGTCTTCTTTTCGTCTTGTTTGTCAGGATCACTCTTTACTTCAATAACCTCGTCAGCAAAGCCAAACTCTAGAGCGTCATCAGCGCCTATCCATGTCTCGCTGTTCATCATTTTTGATATCTTATTTTCGTCAATATTCACCTTAGCGGCGTATGCCGCTAAGATAGACTGGTCAAACTGTTCCAGCACATCAGCAGCCTCACGAAGGTCACTTTTGTTGCCCATAACGATCGACCAAGAGTTGTGGATCATTAGAAATCCGATCTTAGAGATCTTGACCGTATCTCCTGCCATAGCGATCACCGATGCGGCCGAAGCAGCAAGGCCGAGAATGTTGACGGTCACATGGCCTTTATGTTGGGCCAAAAGGTTGTAGATAGTGGCAGCTTCAAATACATCACCCCCGGGAGAATTGACATTCACAACAACATCCTTATCGTCACCGATAGAGCGAAGAGCTGCTGACATCCGTTTAGCTGTGAAGCCATCACCAAAAAAGTCAGAGCCGATGACGTCGAAGATATCAATGGAGGAGCTTTCGTTCTTCTTCTCGGCAACGATCGTCTTGTCCCATCGCGCGAGGATACCGTCATCGATCCTATTGCGCGTAAAATTCAATCCGTCTGTTTTAAACAGTGAGTGTTTTCTTTTCATTTTGGCGTCCTCCGTTCTCGAGATAGATCAACTGTTGATCAATAAAAAGTTTGTCACCTGCCTGATCTGGTGGTAATCCCTCCTGCTCGCGGCATTCATTCGGTGTCAAGACGCCGCTTCTAATAGCGACTTGATACCCTTCATATCTTTCTTTCTCTCCTCCTCGAAGGAGCTCATCAATATCAAAGTCTGGCTCTACAGTTTCACGCTCAGAGATACTCAACAAATGAGCTTGAATACTATCTTTGAGCCTTGTTCGGTATGGAGAAAGACCGAGTTTATACCACCCTCTGACGATCTCCGTGATGCCTGAGCCCCACACAGTCGATGATGACATGTCATGGATCAAGACTGGAGGAACATCGAAAAACCTGCATATATCCTCTAGCTGAAATTTCCTGCTTTCAAGAAGTTGGACGTCTTTAGGCAACATCGACGTTGGCGTGAATTTCATGCCAGCCTCAAGGACTCTCAGCGCTTCTTCCTTTCCGCTCGTGATATCATTAAAGTCTTCTTTGAACCTTCTCCTCTGCTCAGAATTCAAAATCTTGTCGATGGACAGGATGCCTCCCTGCTTGAATCCACTATTAGACAGCCTGTTGACGCTCTCCTCAGCACCTAAGGATATGCCAAGACTATTACGAGCTTGGTCCAACGGCGACAATCCGATAATGCCGTTACCAAATAACTTCACATGCCAGATATTATTCTCTGAATATGAAAGAATCCTACCGTCAGCATGGTATCGATGTATGATGCTCCCATCATCGCTAAGAACTGTCTCGACTTGAGACGTCATCAGCGGCAATAAAGATATGATCTGGCCTTTGCCATTGCGTTCGATGAGTGAATACGCGTTCCCCCTGAAAGCAAGCTGGTAATATAAAGTTTCAAAGAACTCACTCCTTGTCTGATATCTATTTGGCTTCCAGCGTAATAAACGATATAGAGGGTGATCTGTGATCACATGCTTACTGGTAATGCGGCCGGAAGCATTTCTCTGGACAGAGAAGAATTGTATCGGAAGTGATGCCATCGTCTCCGCTGTCCGTCGTATACAAGCAAAAGCACAGGATATCTGTAAAGCCGTATCATCGTTGACTGTCTTTGTCGTCATTCTTCCGGAATGTGGAACAAGTTCTTGGACTCCTCTACCCCTACGCGTTCCACTTCCAGTGAAATAACTTATGATAGATCTAATCAAAGACCCTCCTTATGGATACAAATAAAAAAGCCGACCCCGCCGTGCACGGGATCGGCCATAACATTAACGACAGGGAGCGACCCTTGTCTTTTGTCTTTATTATCTCATTGCGTAATGCTCAAGAGAGCAAATACTCACGATATATCGTAAAGAATTACCTAAGGATAATTGGATCATTAAGAAAGTCATCCAGGCTTCCTTCCTCGTCGCTACTCTGACCTATCATAATGCCATTAGCCATCAACAAGGCCGTCATATCATCGATCTTGTCAGCACTCTTCTTTTTATCTGGAGCCATGTTCATATTAGCGTCTGTCCTTGCAACAATATTAGACGCGCACCAGGTCAGCACAGGATCACCGCCATGACGGAATCTACCCGAGATATAAGTTTCCTCAAAATTTTTCATTGATGGATGATATGATTTCGGGCCTTGAATGAACTGAACCATTTCGATCCCTTCGGCAGAAAACTTAGATGCTGTTTGAGCCGCGTTCCATGTATCGTAAGCAATAGAAATAAGGTTGAAGTTATCCTTAACCCACATTACTCTTTTAAATATCTCATCATAGTCTGTAACATCGCCGTTTGTTTCGATCATGTAGCCTGACCTCACCCAGCCGGCATAAGGAACAAGATTCCTCTGTGTTCTTATCGCAACGGTCGTTTTGGGAACCCATCTCCATCCATGCGTATACAATATCCCGTCCTTTTTCCAGACTAAACGAAAAGACGCAAGGTCGCGCGTGCTGGCAAGATCAAGTGCTCCGTAACAAGGTTCTTGTTTTAATTCTTCAAGAGGAACAGCCCCTGCGCATGCTTTCCATTTTTGCA
>Ga0172367_10001161_pt1 | contig 39415 bp, 33 predicted proteins | sample Lak10m_FD_114542 | JGI IMG/M metagenome (GOLD analysis project Ga0172367, IMG submission 114542) | Freshwater microbial communities from Kabuno Bay, South-Kivu, Congo - kab_022012_10m | ecosystem: Environmental > Aquatic > Freshwater > Lake | place: Democratic Republic of the Congo: South-Kivu... | reverse complement strand
TCAGATTTGAATCGAAACCATCTTTTATTGTCTGAACCTGAAGTTGTAGCCTTGCATAAAATATATAATTCCATCAAACCTGAGGTCACACTTGATGTTCACGAGTATTCTGCCTACCGCCATTCTTTTAGAGAAGTTGGTTTTGTAAGAAGAGTCGATGAACAATTCGGAGCTCCTACAAACTTAAATATTTCTGATAGAATTATAGATTATGGATTAAACCATCTTTTTCCATACATAGATAAATATCTAACTGAAAAAGGAATTTCCTTTTCTAATTATTACAAGATAGATGGACCCAAAGATACTGTTAGGGCAAGTACTACTGGAATTACTGATGGCCGTCAAAGTTTTGCAATTTTTAATAATTTCTCATTTATCCTTGAAGGGAAAAACGGTTCAAAATTTAATGAGGGATTGAAAAGGCGCACAAGAGGTCAATTGGAAGCACTCAAAGGATTTTTAAAGTTCATTGATAGTAATTCTGTAACAATAAAAACATTAGTAGAGACAGAACAAGAAAAAATAGTATCTCTTACCGATTCTGTAATTGTTCAGATGGATTATTATTTTGACGGCTCCGGAATTAATCTCCCTATGAGTGTCTTAAAATCCAATGCAGATACTGTTATTACTATGCCATATTCTCCTCAAGTTATTGAACTTAAATCTGTTAGTCGTCCAATAGCGTATGTTATACCTAAAAAAAATAAGGAAATAATCGATTTTCTCGATCGGCATAATATCCATTATAATAAAGTTATAAATTCTTATAACCAATCTGTTGAAATATACAATGTGGAAAATTTTGAACTGAGATGGCTTGAGAACAAACTCTTTAAAATTTTTAATGTGTCAACAAGGGTTGAAGAGGTTAAGATCGAAACAGGAGACATAGTAATTTCAACCAACCAAATTGCAAATAATCTGATTTGTATTGCACTTGAACCCGAGTCAATGTGGGGTCTATCTCAGTATGATGAGTTTCTGAATTATTTTAAAAAAGGTAGTGATTATCCAATTTTCAGAGTCGTAACCCAATAGAGAAAATCGAAATGTTTAAAGATTCAATTGTAAAACAAAAAGTTAAGTTAAAAAGAAAACCGACCATCAAGGAAGCTATGATTCCAGTGGTTTCGATGGTGATTTTACTAGGTGGGGGTTATGGAATTTTTCAATTGCCAGTTGAAATATTACTAATTATGGCATCGTTTGTTGCCGGAATTGTAGCACTTTATTTAGGTTATACTTGGAAAGATATTGAAAGTGGGATTATTGATTCGATCGCTAAAGCTATGCCAGCACAATTGATAATTATAGTAGTGGGTGTAATGATAGCTTCCTGGATTGCCTCAGGATCCATACCCATGCTGATTGACTACGGTTTAAGCATAGTTTCTCCAGCATTATTTTTAGTAACTGCCTGCTTTGTTTGCGCTATAATATCATTACTTACAGGCACTGCTTACGGTACAGCAGGAACAATAGGGATTGCATTTATAGGAATAGCACAAGGGATGGGAATCCCTTTAGGCCCTGCAGCTGGTGCTATTGTAGCAGGTTCGTACTTCGGCGATAAAATTTCTCCTTTTGCAGCATCACTTAATCTTGCGACTGTTGCAGTAAGGGGTAATTTAATTGACACAATTCAACATCTGGCATTAACAACAATTCCAGCATATTTAATCGGTCTTATTGTTTATTGGATTGTTGGGTCTCAGTTTGCAATACATAATGTTAACATTGAAAAAATTACTCTTATACAAGAGACACTCCGATCAAATTTTGTTTACCACTGGGCATTGTTACTTCCGCCGGTAATTGTTTTATTTCTAACATTCCTTCGTAAACCTATTATTCCAGGAATGATTATTTCATCTACAGTTGCACTTTTATTAGCTTCCTATTTTCAAGGTAAGTCTCTGGCTTTAGGAATGGAATATTGTGTCTCTGGTTATAAAGCATCTACAGGAATGCCAATCGTCGATCAATTATTATCCCGTGGAGGATTACAGGAAATGATGAGAATTTCACTTATTGCTTTTTGTGCATTTGCTTTTGCGGGGATTGTTCAGAAAGCAGGAATGCTGGATTTGCTGCTAGAAAAGATATTGCAATATTCTAAAACGAATGCACGACTGATTTTATCAGCTGTATCAGCAGCGCTCACAACCGCTTTGGTGACAGGCAGTGCATATCTAAGTGTTTTGATTCCGGGCGAATTGTTTGCGCCTGCATTTAAATTAAAAAATCTTGCTGCAAAAAATCTTGCTCGTGCAACTCAGGAAGCACACTCTATTGTTCCCGTGATACCCTGGGCTATTGCCGGTGTATATATGACTGGAACCCTCGGAGTATCGACCTGGGATTATGCGCCTTGGGCGGTATTTAACTACATAGGGTTTTTATTTCCTATTATCTACGGATATCTTGGAATTAGTATTGCGCCGCTCAAACGAGAAGATGAATCTCTACCAGGAAGTTAATTATTATATATTTTCCCAATATTGAAAGAAGTATGTAAATATTATGTATGAGAAAAATTTAAACCTACAATCAGCACAAGCATCATTTGAAATATTAGAAGTTTTCCCACCAATTTCTTATAAAACAAATCCAGGCATATTAAAGTTAAATGATGCCGAAATTTATTATGAAGTATCTGGCAGTGGACCAGCTGTCATTTTTGCGCATGGACTTGGTGGCAATCACTTGTCATGGTGGCAGCAAATTCCTTATTTCTCTGATCGTTATACTTGTATTAACTTTTCTCATCGTGGATTTACAATTTCAAAAAATTATTCAGGCAGAGTTGGACACTCTGTTTTTGCTGAAGATCTTGCAGCTTTAATTGATCATCTAAATTTAAAAGAAGTAAGCCTTGTTGCTCAATCTATGGGTGGATGGACATGTATGACTTACGCATTGCAGGAAAGTAAAAAAGTTAAGGCTGTTGTTATGTCTTCCTCTTCTGGTCTAGTTGATTTTCGACAATCTAAACACCCTGAAATTAGGAGTATCAATAAATGGGATGAATGGGCAAAAAGAGAAAAGAGTAGTTTAAAGGAAAATGGAATTTTAAATGCTATTGGATTTGAAATGGCTAAAGAGCAACCTGCTCTTACTTACCTTTATGAACAGATATATAATTTGACTCTTTATTCTTATAAAGAATTTATTCGCGCCGACATAAAACGGGCACGTAATCTCTCTCCTGAAGTTCTTAAAAACCTTGAGATACCATTTTTATTTCTTACTGGAGAGAAGGACGTTTTATTTCCACCTGCGGGTGCTTTTGCACTTACTTCTGTTATGCAAAATGCAGAATCTTTTTGTTTTAAGAATTCCGGACATTCAGTTTATTTCGAAAGAGCAGAACTTTTTAATCAAACTGTTGACAACTTTCTATCTAAGATTTATGACATTCCGGTCAGAGAAAAACATAAAAAATAATTTTTATAAGTAATTTTAATTTATATGAAGAATTATCACGATTACCTCAAAGATTTAATAAAGAATAATAATGCTGAATTTACTTCTACTGAGAAGAAAATAGCTGATTTTATTTTGCAGCAGTATAATGAAATACCTTTTATATCAATTCATGAACTTGCTAAGAGACTTGAAGTTGGACGTGCCTCCATTATGCGATTTACAAAAAAAATCGGTTTTGAGGGATTTCTTTCTTTAAAAAAAGAAATTAATAGCAGAATGATGACTACCTTAGCTCCAATGGAAAAATTTCGACTTACGCTAAATCATGATATTCTTGAAAACACTCTGCTCAATGAAGTCGGTCAAAATGAAGTTGATAATATTAACATTACTCTCAATAGCTATAATAATAAAAATTATAAAAATGCGGTTAATGAAATTTCGAAAGCTAAAATAATCTATACAGTAGGTTTTAATCTCAGCAGTTTTATTGCTGAGATAGCATCTTATCTATTGCAAAGAATAGGAGTCAGAGCAATAACTGCAAATATGGGTGGGCGATCTTTGTCCGACCAGTTAGGGAATGTCGAAAAATCAGATGTGGTCATCGCATTTTCACTTCCACCATATTCAGAAGAGACTATCTCAGCGACGAAATATGCTAAAAAACATGGAGCAAAAGTAATTTCATTTACAAATTCTCTTACATCTCCCATTGTCACAACTTCTGATATTGTTCTTCAAGTTGAAACAAAAAGTAGAATTTTCTCAAATTCATTTACGGCAATTATAGTATTATTATATTCACTTGTTTATGAAGTAGCAATTAAGAATAAGACTCGATCCATTCTTGCTCTGGATGAAAGAATTCTAAGAAAATTGTAATTAGCTGATCTTTAATTTTTTAGAAAGACTTTTGCACTTTTGAATATTCTTTGTTCAATTATTTATTTCTTATCTCTTTTAATTCAAATTTAATTGTTCCATAACCTAAAATATCGCGAGCAAATCCGAGCATTCCACCGCCTTCTATTGAGACAAGCATCTTTACCATACCAAGATCTTTTGCGTACCATTCTGTTAAAACATTTTTTGTCCCTTCAGAGGTTTCAAGAACGGTCTCGACTTTTAAGGTCTCAAATTTGCCTGCTGGTAAAGTTATGGTTTCAATTTTAGCAGCTTTGCCTTTTAGATTTACAGTATGAGTTTCATCATTAATAAATTCTTTACCGTTCCAGCTCCACTCCTGACCAATTTGAACTGGAAAGGGAACTCTCAGTAACGGTTTATCATAAACATAGTTTCCTTCTTTTGTAATAAATAAAAGAAGTTTAATTTTTTGATACGTCTCATTAACAAATAAACCTTTATCATCTACAAAAAGTTTTTGTCTGTACTTAAATTTTTCTGAATCATAGCTAAACAGATGAACATTTTTTTCCTTAGTCACTTTCAAGACAAGATCACCAAAACTTGAATCATATATAAGTGTCTTTTTTATTTCAGTCGGAAAGTATTCCTTGCCATAGGTCTTATCAGAATTCAATGTAGTTGATATCTTGTTTTCTTTTGATTGTGAACAGGAATCAGAAGGGAAAAAAATTAAAGTCAAAATAAAAATTAGCATCAAAAAGTAGTGCATTTATATCTCTTGAAAATTGTTATTGTAAGAATACCAAGTAAAGTGAGTTTTTACAATGTATTAAATCATCTATTCGATTAAGTTATTTATATTTGTTTCGAATATTAAAAACGACTTTAATTTATAATATGAATTATCACGATAAACTTGAGAAAATAGTAACAAAAAACTGTTCTATTATCGGCAAGGATTTATATCTTAATTCTGCTGTGCTTATACCAATTATTGTTTTAGATAATAGTGAGTTTGTTTTATTCGAGAAAAGGTCTTCAACTGTAAGGCAGCCTGGTGAGGTTAGTTTTCCCGGTGGACATTTTGATTCTCGTTACGATAAAGATTTCTTATCAACGGCTATCAGAGAAACTAGTGAAGAATTAGGTATAGAAAATAGCTGTATCGAAATTATAGGTAGTATTGGTACTCTTGTGGCGCCGATGGGTGTAATTGTTGAAACATATCTTGGCATATTAAAAATAAACTCCCTGGATGAATTGAAGATAGACCATGAAGAAGTTGAACGAATATTTTTAATCCCATTGAAATATTTTATCAACAACAAACCTGAAGTATATTTCACAAGACTTGAGCTCCATCCATATATAACAAAAGAGGATGGTGGAAAAGAAGAATTGCTTCCGGTTAAAGAATTGGGGCTGCCAGAAAAATATTCCTTGCCCTGGACTCGGGGAAAACATCGTGTGCTGGTTTATAAAACTTCTGAAGAGGTAATTTGGGGAATTACAGCAGAACTAATTTTTGAATTATCTAATAGAATGAAAGAACAAATTGATTAGTAATTATAAACACGTTATCTGGGATTGGAATGGTACCTTATTAAACGATGTAGATTTTTGTCGCAGAATTATTAATAGAATTCTTGATGAAAATAATCTTCCAGTTCTATCCTCAAAAAAATATAGAGAGATTTTTACTTTTCCGGTGCAAAATTATTATCAAGCGGCAGGGTTGGATTTTAGTAAAATTTCTTTTGAAGTTCTTGGTAAAGATTTTATTGATGAATATGAAGAAAAAAAACTTAGCTGCTCTTTGTTTGAAAATGCTGTGGATGTTTTGTCATCAATTCATAAAAAGGGGATCGGGCAATCAGTTCTTTCAGCATATCTGCACGATAATCTTGTGAGTATTCTAGATCATTACAACCTTACTAAATATTTTGATAATATTATTGGTCTAGATAATATCTATGCTGGTAGTAAAACTCATCTTGGATTATCGCTGGTTGAGCAATTAAAACTACCTAAAGAGCAACTTTTATTTATTGGTGATACTCTGCACGATGCAGAAGTTGCACAAGCAATGGGAGTGCACTCAATTCTAATTGCAAATGGTCATCAAGTGAAGAAAAAGTTGATCGCAAATGACAATTTTATTTTAGATAATCTATTAGATCTTAAAATTTACTTGGAACTTTAATTATGAATAATGCTTTCAATCCAAAAGTAGAATTGATCAAGACATTACCAGAATTGATTAACAGAAAGATATTCTTACGAAGTCAAACCAATTCTTGATGCCCCAATTAAATTTTACATTCAAGATAATTTTCGCATATCTTTTTCATTGTTGAGTTTGAAGAGTTAAATGCCCAGATAATCGAACCGCCCTTTTTACCAGTACTTAAATCCCCTGTTAAAAATAAACCGGGAATTGTTGTTTCATTCCCTTCTTTTAAGATAGGATCGGGACCGTCAAACTCAATCCCTATTAGTTTGAGAAAATTTTCTGGTGTAGTACCGCCGAGTGCATAAACTACAAAATCAAAAACTTCGGTTTCATTTTCAGCGAATATAACTTTTGGTTTACTATTCATATCTTCAATAGACAAGATATTTGAATTGAGTTTTAGATTAATTTTATTTTGGACAGATAGTGTAGTTAAACTTTCAAGATTTATTTCATTCATTCGGCTGAATTGCAATTTGCGGTAGCTCAATGTTACATCATTTTCTTTTTGAGATAGAAATTGGCAATATTCAGAGGCAGAATCACCGCCGCCAACAACAAGGACTTTAGAATTTTTAATTTCTTTTGAAGTTACATCAAATAATACTTTGTAATTAAGAGTTACAGGTATTTTATACTCTGGCTTATTTGGTTTGCTAAGGATTCCAACTGCAATTACCACAACTTTGGATTCGTAAGTATGCTGATCAGTATAGACAACAAACTTCTTTTCACTGTTTTCTTGATCGATTTTATAAACAGTTTCTGAGTAATGTACAATTAGTTTGTGATCTTCTATTGCTTTATCAAGGTACGAAATGGTTTCATGCTTGGACGAATCTGCTAAACACATAACTCCGGTACATTCAGCAGCGAAACCTTTAAAGTTGGCTGTAACTAATTTATTTTCGGGGTAATATTTTTTAATTGTAAAAGAATGTTCTTCTGCTTTTTCTAGGATTAAGATTTTATCTCTTGAAATTCCCGAATTAACAGCTTCAACTGCCATACTAATTCCAGCCGGACCGGCGCCAATGATTATTATTTCATTCATATTTCTCCACATAATGTTAACTAAATTATTCTAGATATTAGTTTAGTGAATATTAATGAACATTAGGGACATAAAATTTTTAATCATTTATTCACCTAACTCAATCAAAAAGTTGATATCTTTTTTGAGTGAAATTGAATGTCATTCTTTAACTGGAAGGTTTGCTTTTATTAGGCTTTCTTATCAAAATAAAAATGTAATGTTTTACAACTAAATTTTACTCTCTTAATTCTTAATTGCATTTGATTGGTTTTTTTAGACCCTCTGCATATATTTGGCAATCAATTTTTGAAGAAAATAAGCAGAATTAATGCAGAAAATCAGAATAAGTGATCTTGGAAAATTCATAGGGCAGGAAGTTACGCTTCAGGGCTGGCTTTTCAATAAACGTTCAAGCGGAAAAATTAAGTTTATCATTCTCCGCGATGGCTCAGGATACCTGCAATGTGTTTATTTTAAGGGTAATTTAACTGAGGAAGTTTTTGAAAAGGCTGATAAGATAGGGCAGGAATCTTCGATTGAAGTGACCGGTAAAGTAAAAGAAGAACCACGCGCTCCAGGTGGATATGAATTAGACGCTATTGATTTAAAAATAATTTCAGAGGCTCACGATTATCCAATCACACCAAAAGATCACGGAATAGAATTCTTACTTGATAATAGACATTTATGGTTACGTTCAAGTAAGCAAGTCGCAATTTTGAAAATCCGTCATCGAGTTGCAAAAGCGATTCGTGATTTTTTTGATGAACGTGGTTTTACTCTAATGGATCCTCCAATTCTTACCCCAAATGCAGTTGAAGGAACATCAACACTCTTTGAAACTCCATATTTTGATTTAGGCAATGCATATTTAACACAGTCCGGTCAACTTTATGCAGAAGCTGGAGCGATGGCACTTGGAAAAGTTTATACATTTGGTCCTACTTTCCGTGCAGAAAAATCAAAAACCAGAAGGCACTTAACAGAATTCTGGATGGTTGAGCCTGAAGTTGCATTCAATGACTTGAGTGACAATATGGATTTGGCTGAAGAATTTTTAGAGTACATAGTTCAGACAATTTTAAATGAAAAATCTGAAGAGCTAAAAGTTTTGGAAAGAGATATAACAAAACTTCAAAATGTAAAGCGTCCTTTCCCTCGTGTTCATTATGATGAAGCGGTTGAGATTTTAAAGAATAATGGTATAGATTTTAAGTGGGGAGATGATATCACAGGTGCTGATGAAACAATAGTCTCTGCACAATATGACAGACCAATAATGGTTCATCATTATCCAGCAGAGATAAAAGCATTTTATATGAAGCGTGATCCAAGTGCACCAAAGTATGCTCTTGCTGTTGATGTACTTGCACCAGAGGGTTATGGAGAAATTATTGGCGGAAGCCAGCGTGAAGATAACTTAGATTTTCTTTTAGAGAGAATTAAAGAACACAATCTTCCTCAAAGTGCTTTTGAGTGGTATTTAGATTTAAGAAGGTTTGGATCTGTGCCTCACTCAGGTTTTGGTTTGGGTTTAGAAAGAACAGTAAGCTGGATTTGCGGATTAGATCATTTACGTGAAGCTATCCCTTTTCCGAGAATGATTTATCGTAATACACCTTAAATTATTTTGTAGCTCAGACTTTAGTCTGAGATAGTATATCAAATAAAAGCAAGGATAGAATAAGTTCTGTGTTACGATGAGTAACGTAAAATTAATTTTAGAAAAAAATCAAGAAAGAAAATTAGAAAATGGTAATTCGTATAAATGCTTTATCCATCAACCATCAACCATCAACCATTTTCCATTAAACCTATGACTTTAGATGTAATTTTATTTTTTGTTTTTGGATTTGTAGCCGCAGTTACAGCGGTTATCATGATAACAAGAAACAACGCAGTAATTTCAGCATTATTTCTTGTATTAAATTTTGCATCACTTGCCGGATTATACCTGACCCTCAATGCTCAGTTTATAGCAGTAACTCAAATTATTGTATATGCAGGCGCAATAATGGTTCTCTTTCTTTTCGTATTGATGTTACTACGTCCTGAAAATGAAAAGAAATTTTTAGAGTTGAATCCCAAAATTAAAATATTTGCTATGATAGTTGCTTTTGTTGTGTTTGCTCAACTTGCTTATATAATATTTTTTGCAAGACCATCACAAAACATCTCTAAAGATTTAGCAAAAAGTATTGAAGCAGGAACAATTGAAGCTATCGGAAGAGAATTATTTACAAATTACATCGTTCCGTTTGAAGCAGCAGGATTTTTATTGCTTGCTGCAACAATTGGTGCATTAGTTTTAGCAAAAAAGAAGTTTGATTAATTATGACAATCACAATTGAATACTATTTAATTCTTAGTGCGTTCATGTTTTTTGTCGGAGTAGCCGGCGTACTTACAAGAAGAAATGCGATTATAGTTTTTATGAGCATCGAGTTAATGCTTAACTCTGCCAATTTAACACTGGTTGCTTTCTCATCTTATCTTGGTAATTCAATTGGTCAGTTATTTGTATTCTTTGTGATGACAGTTGCTGCGGCAGAAGCTGCTGTGGGACTTGCAATCATAATTGCAATATTCCGCAATAAGCTTACTGTAAACATTGATGAAATAAATATTTTGAAGTGGTAAGAAGAAGCCCCATCCAACTTCCCCTAAGAGGAAGGGTAAGGCAAAACAAAATTATTAATGATTATTTTTTGAGTATGAAATTAGAATTGGATAAAATTTTTAACTCTTTCTCTCTCTCCGTAGGGGAGAGATGGAGAGGGGCTTCCTATGCGTGAATTAATTTATTTAACAGTCGTTCTTCCAATAGTCGGATTTTTAATCAATGGAATTTTTGGCAGTAAGATTAAAAATGAAAAACTAATTGGGATAATTGGAAGCGGAGTAATTGGAATCTCATTTTTAATTGCTCTTGGTGCTTTCTTTGAAACACTTGGGTTGCCGGTTGAACAAAGACAAAAAATTGTTACACTATTTAGCTGGATGTCTGTTGGTAACCTTGATGTTAGTTTTGCGTATCAGGTTGATCAACTCTCACTTGTAATGGCTTTGATAGTAACCGGAGTAGGCTTTCTTATCCACGTTTACTCAATCGGATATATGCACGGCGATAAATCTTTTTGGAGATTTTTTGCATATCTAAATCTCTTCATCTTTGCAATGATGAATCTTATTCTTGCTGATAATTTTGTGCTGCTGTTTTTAGGATGGGAAGGTGTTGGTCTTTGCTCATATCTACTAATCGGTTTTTGGTACGATAGAAAATTTGAGAAATCCACAACATCCGATGCAGCTAAAAAAGCATTCATTGTAAATAGAATTGGTGATTTTGGATTTTTACTTGGAATGTTTTTAATCTACATGACTTTTGGAAGTTTAAACTTTAATGAAGTTTTTTCCAGGGCAGTTTCATTTAATGTTTCAACTGCTACATTTGGATTTATAGCATTATTCTTATTCATCGGTGCAACAGGCAAATCTGCACAAATTCCTTTATTTGTTTGGTTACCGGATGCAATGGCTGGTCCAACACCGGTTTCAGCACTTATACATGCCGCTACAATGGTTACAGCAGGTGTTTATATGGTTGCAAGAACCTCAATCATATTTGCAAGTGCACCGGATATTCTAATGGTTGTTGCAATAATTGGAGCATTTACTGCTTTCTTTGCTGCTACTATCGGTATCGTACAGAATGATATTAAAAAGGTTTTAGCTTACTCAACTGTTTCTCAGCTTGGTTATATGTTTCTTGCAATGGGAGTAGGAGCTTTCTCTGCGGGAATCTTTCACGTTATGACTCACGCATTTTTCAAAGCACTTTTATTCCTTGGAGCTGGTTCAGTTATTCATGCAATGCATGAAGATCAGGATATTCAGAGATACGGCGGACTTAAAAAATATATGCCTCGTACCTATTTAACATTTTTAATCGCTGCTCTTGCAATTTCTGGAGTTCCTCCGCTTTCAGGATTTTTTAGCAAAGATGAGATTCTTTGGTACTCTTATGCCAACGGTGGATTATTTTTCTGGATTCTTGGTGCAGGCACAGCCATAATGACTGCATTTTATATGTTCCGACTTTACTTTCTAACATTTGAGGGTAAAGAACGATTCGGACATGAAAAACATCCACACGAATCTTCTGCTGTGATGACAATTCCGCTAATTGTACTGGCAGTCTTAGCTGCAATTGGCGGCTTTATCGGAATTCCTGAAATATTTTCAGGCGAACATGGAAATAAATTCCACACTTTTTTAGCACCGTTATTTAAAGATGCTGATATAAAACTTGCAACATATAATACGCATTCTCACTTTGAAGAAATTTTGTTAATGGTTTTATCAGTAGCGTTTGCCATCGGAGCAATTATGTTTGCAAGATATGTCTATCTTAAAAAACCATCCATTGCATCAAACACAGCACAAAAGTTCAAAGGATTATACAACCTTCTTTGGAATAAATATTTTGTTGATGAAGCCTACGATACTGCAATTGTAAATCCAATCTTGCAATCATCAAGATTATTCTTGTGGAAGATTGCAGATAATAAAATTATTGATGGTGTTGTAAACGGCTCAGCAAAAATTATTGATGTAGTATCAATCAACATAAGAAAATTACAAACAGGCGTAGCTCAATTTTATGCATTAGTAATGATGCTGGGAATTGTTGCCGCTTTCTTCTGGATAATTTTAAGTTTATAAAATGGAACAAAACTCACTGTTAACTTATTTAATATTAATTCCGCTTATCGGTTCATTCCTGATTCTATTTATCAAGAAAGAACAGGCTAATCTTATACGAATTGCTGCACTTGTAATTTCAACTATTGCATTTCTGCTTTCTCTTGTAATTTATTTTCAGTTTGATTCTGCAAATTCAGATTTTCAATTCATCAATAAAATCGGGTGGATAAAAGGATTAAACGTTCATTACCATGTTGGTGTTGATGGAATGTCTTTACTTCTGGTTTTGCTAACAACATTTTTAACTCCATTAACATTACTCTCAAGCTGGTCAAGTATCGAGAACAAAGTAAAAGAATTTACTTTTTTCTTTTTGATGCTTGAGGTTGGGATGCTTGGTGTTTTTATTTCGCTTGATTTATTTCTCTTCTACATTTTTTGGGAAGCGATGTTAATTCCAATGTATTTTATAATTGGAATATGGGGAGGGAAAGAAAGAGTTTATGCCGCTGTTAAGTTTTTTATTTACACAATGTTTGGCAGTCTGCTAATGCTTGTTGCGATTGTGTGGCTTGCAGTTTATGCAATTGGTCCGCTTGGATATTTTACAACTAACTTAGTTGAGCTTTATTCAGTTGCACCACAAATTCCAACGAATATTCAAATCTGGATGTTCTTAGCATTCGCATTCAGTTTTGCAATTAAAGTACCGTTATTCCCATTACACACCTGGCTGCCTGATGCACACGTTCAAGCACCAACAGCGGGCTCAGTAATACTTGCAGGAGTTTTGCTTAAGATGGGAACTTATGGTTTACTTCGATTTAATCTTCCGCTTTTCCCTGAAGCTTCAATCCTTGCATCTCCATATATTTCAGTTCTTGCTGTAATTGGAATTATTTACGGCGCACTCGTTGCGATGGTTCAAACAGATGTTAAAAAACTTGTTGCTTATTCATCTGTCTCTCACTTAGGATTTGTTGTACTTGGCATTTTTGCAATGACCCAGGAATCAATTCAAGGTGCTGTCATACAAATGGTGAATCATGGTTTATCCACAGGAGCATTATTCCTTTTAGTAGGAGTAATTTACGAGAGAACACACACACGTGAAATTTCTGATTACGGCGGTATTGCTAAACTTGTACCTGTTTTTTCATTCGCATTAATGTTCGCATCACTTTCATCAGTAGGATTGCCAGGATTAAACGGGTTTATTGGTGAGTTTTTGATTCTACTTGGTTCATTTCAATCTCCAATCTTAAATAGCTGGTGGTTTACAGTGTTCGCAGCAAGCGGAGTAATTTTTGCAGCAGTTTATTTATTATGGATGTATCAAAGAGTTGTATTTGGAAAAGTTACAAATCCAAAGCTTGAAGGATTAAAAGATATGAACGCAAGAGAAATATTTGTTCTTGCTCCAATATTTATTTTTATCGTTTGGATTGGAATTTATCCTGGTACATTCTTAAAAATTTCAGATAGATCAACGGCTAAAGTAGTTAAGCAAATTTATAATCCAATAAAAGTTAGTCCTGTCGAACTTGGTTTAAATCAATCAAATAAGTAAGTAGTTATAAAAAGATAGAATAACAATGTTTAATAACGCTCAAGAATTTTTTTGTGTATTGCCGATCTTACTTATCGGGGCAGGAATAGTTATCTCACTTTTAATAGAAATGTATTCAAAGAAAAGTGAAATGCTGCTTCCTTGGTTTTCGGTAATTATATTTTTAGCTGCTGGGTTACACTCTCTTTATTATGTTGGCGATGTTTCTATCGTTTTGCAGAATATGCTTGCAACCGGCGGTAATGTAAATGTCTTCCACGCGATTTTTACACTCGGCGCTTCAGTAGTTGCATTGCTTTCAATCGATTACATAAAAAAATACGGAGCTTTTTTTGGTGAGTATTATATAATACTGCAAACATCTGTTCTTGGTATGATGTTGATGGCAGCGGCAAAAGATTTATTCGTGATTTTCCTTGGCTTGGAAATAATGTCTGTTTCATTTTACATTCTTGCTGGAATGAATAGGAAAAGACTTAATGCAAATGAGGCATCACTTAAATACCTTTTGCTGGGATCTTTTGCAACCGGTTTTATTGTTTACGGTATAGCCTTGATTTATGGTAGTGCGCACACAACTTCAATAGATTTTATTACGGCAAATTTTACTGAGTTGACAAAAAATTTATTATTCATTGCAGGAGTTCTTCTTTTCTTAATTGGTTTCTCATTTAAGATTGCTGCATTTCCATTTCACATGTGGGTGCCGGATGTTTATGAAGGCTCACCAACGACAATTGCTGCATTATTCTCAACAGGCGGAAAAGCTGCAGCGTTTAGTGCAATCATCGCAACTTTGTTTGCATTGTTTAACGGACCTGCAGGTAATTTATTTACTCCGTATTTAGCTATTATCTCGGTTCTCTCAATGTTTTATGGTAGTATAGTTGCTATTGCTCAAGATAATATAAAAAGAATGTTAGCATACTCATCAATCTCACACGCAGGCTATCTGGCAATTGGATTAGCTGCGGGTAATCACGACGCAGTTGCAGGAGTAATCTTCTATCTTGCTGCATACACTTTTATGAATCTTGGTGCGTTTGGAATTGTTTCATTGCTTGAAGGTAAAGATGAAACAAATCTTAGTATTAATTCTTATGCGGGATTGGGAAATAGAAAGCCATTACTTTCCGCTCTGCTTGCCATAATAATGTTTTCACTTGCCGGACTTCCCCCATTCGCAGGTTTTTTTGGCAAGTATTATATTTTTATCGCAGCCGTAAAATCAAATTTAACATGGCTTGCAATACTTGGAGTTCTTTCAAGTGCTATAAGCGTTTATTTTTATTTACGAATTGTAGTACTAATGTATTTCAAATCCTCTGAAAATGAATTTGAAATCGAATCAAGCAATAATTCAATACTTGCAATTATTTTTTCCGTTCTGCTTGTAATTTTACTTGGTGTCTTTCCAGGGACATTTATAGATTTGATCACAAGGTTTATTTAACGCAAAGACCGTTTTTTCTATTTTAGTCTTATGTGTCATTCCCACTGCCATAGGCATCCCTATGGGAGAAAGTGGGAATTAATTTTTATACTGGTTTTATATCCCCGTTTTCACGGGAATTACACGCAATTTTTTTATGCTAATGAATTAATATGATTCCACTTTATAATACATCCCTAATTCGTAATCTTGATGCTTTTGCAATTAAAAGACTGCAAGTTCCCGGAATTGTATTAATGGAAAATGCAGCTTTAGGAATTTACCAATCCATTGTGGAGCGTGTTGAGAATTTCGATTCTGTTGGAATTGTTTGCGGTAAAGGTAATAACGGTGGTGATGGTTATGCAGTTGCAAGACATTTTTCTAATGCAGGTTTTAATGTTAAAGTAATTTCTTTAGGATCAGAAAAAGATTTAAGTGATGATTGTAAAACAAATTTTAACATTTTAAAAAATCTTTCATCACAAAAAAAAAATTTAAAGCTAAAATTCTATAATTCCTCAAAAGATATAAACTGGATTAAGGATTGTGATATTATTATTGATGCAATTGTTGGTAGTGGGTTTGTTGGGCAATTGAAAGAACCGTATTCCTCAATAATTAATTCCTTAAATAAAATCTCAGCATATAAAGTCGCGATTGATGTTCCAACAGGATTAAATGCAGATACAGGTTTTGGAGATTTAGTTTTTAATTCTGATTTGACTGTTACACTTGGAGAATTTAAAAAAGGCTTGTTCATTGGTAATGGATATGAGTTCTGTGGCGAAGTTGTACTTAAAGAAATTGGGATCGGCAGAGATTATTTTGATGATATAAATCCAGATACATATTTGATTGAGCCAGAAGATGTTTTAGAAAGTTTGCCCAAAAGAGAAAAAACAGTTCACAAATATTCTGCTGGCAAAGTTTTATCAATCGCTGGCTCTTACAAATATCCAGGAGCCGCAGCTTTAAGTTCACAATCAGCTTTAGTTGCAGGAGCTGGTGCTTCAATTCTTGCTATTCCAGAAAGTGCAAAAAAACTCATCCATAAAAATTTAATTGAAGTTGTGGTTGAATCATACGGAAATGAAAAAACTAAATATTTTAATTCAGAAGGATTAAAATCACTTCAACAAAAATTAAATTGGTCGGATGTTGTTGCAATTGGCCCAGGATTGGGAAGGGAAGGAGAAACAGTAAATGCTGTTAAAGAATTTCTGCTTGAAAAGAAATTTAATTTTACTGTGCTTGATGCTGATGCATTATTTGCATTTGACAAAATATTTCTGGAAAAAGTAAATCTAAAAAATTGTATTCTCACTCCGCATCTTGGTGAATTTTCTCAAATGATTGGTATTGAATCAAACCTGATTGAAAAAGATATTTTGAGCTATGGAAAAGATTTTGCCATAAAGTATAAATGTATTTTGGTATTAAAGGGCGCACCAACAATAATATTTAATCCAGCAGGTGAGGCGTTTTTAAATACGACTGGAAACAGCGGGATGGCAAAGTTTGGTTCTGGGGACGTGCTCACCGGAGTAATTGCTGGGATTTTATCACAAAATAAAAGTCCTGAAACTGCAGCTATTGCTGGAGTGTATTTGCATAGTTTATCAGCAGATCTATTGCTTAGTGAGAAGCCAATCTCAAATTACCTTGCTTCGGATATTATGAGTAACTATCCTGCAGCCGTAAAATTTTTAGAGGGAAGTATTGTATAGTTATCTTCAGTCTCATAAAAAATATCTGGTCCATTTACCGCTAATAATATATTGGATAATATTATTTACTCTAACATCCTTACCAACAGGGTTAGCTATTGAAACTAAAGATATAAGTGATAAGTTTTTACATTTTGGAGCTTATGGACTGCTGAGTGTTTTGCTGTATTTGAATTTATATTTTCAGGATAAAATTGAAGTATTAAATAAATTTCCGGCAACATTTACTGTCCTTATTGCATCTATTTATGGATTGCTTGATGAGATTCATCAAATGTTTGTTCCTGGCAGAAGTGCTGAATTTTTAGATTGGTTAGCGGATTTTTCCGGTTCTCTGATGGCAGTTTTAATAACCGGATATCTTACAAGAAGACTTAAAGAGATTGAAATTGAAAAAAACAAACTTAAAGCGGGAACTTTTAAAAAATAATATTGTAAAAGACTTGAAAAATAATTTGACAATAGAATATCTCATTATTAAGTTAGCATCACTAATTGCAAGTTAGGAGAAAAGAAAATGGCAATTGTAAAATCTAAAAAAGCAGACCTAATGGCTAAGTACAAAAAGGTGTTTGAAATCAGCCTTATTGTTGCATTAGCCCTATTAATAGTCGCTTTCAAGTTCTTCCCAGATCTTAAAGGCAGCGGAATTGTAACTGAAGGACCTCAGGAATTATTCCAGGTTGAACAAATAGATCAGACAAAACAGGAAAATCGACCACCTCCACCTCCAAAACCTCCAATTCCAATTGAAGCACCTTCTTCAGATGTGTTAGAAGATATTGAAATTGGTGATACTGAAATTGATATCAATGAACAAATTGATGCTCCGCCTCCTCCTCCTAAAGAAGATAAAAAAGTTGTTGAGGAAGAGCCTGTTTACTTCGTAGCAGTTGAAGAAATGCCTGAACCGATCGGTGGTATTGGTGAAATTCAGAAAAAGATTGTTTATCCTGAAATTGCTAAAAGAGCAGGTGTTGAAGGAAAAGTTTATGTACTAGCTTTCGTTGATGAATCTGGTAATGTTACGGATGCAAAAATTATTAAAGGAATTGGCGCTGGTTGTGATGAAGCAGCTTTGAATGCGGTTAAGAAGACCAAATTTAAACCCGGCAAACAGCGTGGTAAAGCTGTAAAAGTTCAGGTTTCAATACCCGTAGTATTTAAGCTTCAATAATTTTAAGGCGTCTTAAAGACGCCTTTTTTATTTTAGTTGTCAATTATTTCCAACCGTTTAATCTTCATGATTATAATTTTTTTGAAAGCATATAATTAGTATTTTTGAGACGTGATACTATTATTAAGTCTTTAAATCTCATTGAAATGATGACAAAGAATAACAAAAGGAAAATAACATCTCTGCCCGTCGTGGTTATTCTTATAATTATTTTGGACTTAGGCTTTCTCTACTACATTAAATATAGTAATCAAAAGTTAACCCTTAGTGATTTAGACCTTTATAATTTTGGAAACATTTCAAATCTATTTTTTACTATTCTACTTATTATTGGATTGCTGATTGTTGTTTTTAAAAAATCAATCGTGTTCAATTCAAAAATATTCTTCCCTTTCTTTTTAATAAACCAATTTTTACTGATTCTTATTTATTTTCTAAAGTATATATCACTGCCATTTAAGGAGATTTATTATCTTGGTCAATCAGGTGATGAATTATTTATTGGTGCAATTTTTGCCTTTTATACGCTAACATTTTTAGTAATGATTTTTCTGATTTGGTTATTCATTTTTAATTACAAGAATATTTTAGTTCTTAGAGCAATCGTAAACTCTATTTTATCCATGTTAGTAATGCTGCTTTTAGTGTTTCTTTTTATAATTGGAAAAGAAGCCGATCTTGATAAGAATTTAATTAAAAGTGATAAAAATAATATTGGAATTGTTTTAGGAGCTGCGGTTTGGTCTAAAAACAAACCCAGCCCATCTCTGTCAGGCAGAGTTGATAATGCTTTAACTCTCTATGAGCAAAAGAGGATATCACAAATTTATCTTACAGGCAGCAATGCACCCGGGGAATTATCTGAGTCTGAAGTGGCATTAAAGTATATAAAAGATAAAGGTTTTAATACTTCAGAAATATTTATTGAAAAAAAAACTACTTCAACAAATGAACAAATACAGTACATAAAAAATAATTTAATTGGAATCCCAAACAAAAATGTGGTTGTTATTTCAGATAGTTATCATTTAGTTAGAGTTTTAGAAATCGCTAAGTTTCATAAAATAAAAATTCAGGTATCAGCTTCAAAACTTTCACAGAGTTTTGAAAAAGCGGTTTATAATAAAATCAGAGAAGCTTTAGCACTAACTATGTTTTGGCTTTATGCATTGTAAAAGAAAAGTAAAGTAATTCAGGAGTAAATAATGTCTGCAGTTTTTAAGAGACGAATTGTTAGAGAAAAGGTATTACAGATTCTTTATGCTTATGAGATGAACAATGAAAATTTAATGGCTCTCACTCAAAGTATTTTAGGCGATGTTGAAGATGAACAAGATAGAAAATATGGCGAAGACTTAGTCAATAGAGTTCTAATACATAAGATAGATCTCGATTCGAAAATTCAACAGCGAGTGAGTAATTGGGAAATGGGTCGCATAGCTTTAATTGACAAAATACTTCTTAGAATGGCAATCTGTGAAATTTTATATTTTCCGGATATTCCCCCAAAAGTTTCTATTAACGAGGCAATTGAAATTGCTAAAGAGTTCAGTACTGCAGGCAGTGGTAAATTCATAAATGGTATTCTTGATGCTATTTTATCTGAAGAAAAAACCGCTGGCAGATTAAATAAAACAGGCAGGGGTTTGGTTGATTCAACAATTTCTAAAAATCAATCTAAAACTTCTTGATGACAAGTAAGAAAAAAATATTTATCTGGACTCTATTTGATTTTGCAAACACTTCATTTTCGATAGTTGTTGTAACATTTCTTTATGCAGTTTACTTTAAAAAAGTCGTAGCTCAGGGACAGCCAATAGGTGATCTTTATTGGTCTTTAGGAACTAGTATCGCGATGATAATAACCGCGATTATTTCTCCAATACTTGGGGCAATAGCTGACTATTCTGCCGGTAAAAAAAGATTTTTATTGTTTTTTACTCTTCTGTGCATTACGGCAACTGCATCTCTTTTTTTTGTTAATAGTGGTAATGTCTTTTGGGGGATAATAATTTTCATACTTGCAAATGTTGGATTTGAAGCAGGTTTAGTTTTTTATGATTCATTTCTTCCTGAAATAACTGAACCAAAAAATTATGGAAGAGTTAGCGGTTATGGGTTTGCAATGGGTTATTTGGGATCGCTTGCTACACTTGCAATAATTTACCCGTTCATACAAGCGGAAATGATTAAGGAATCTTTTCCTGTTGCAGCATTATTCTTTCTGATATTTTCTTTACCACTATTTATTTATCTAAAGGATAATAGAAAAAAAAATGTAGAACACGAGTCCTACTTTAAAATTGGCATTACAAGAGTTTGGAATACACTATCACATCTTAAAAATTATAAAAATCTTGCAACGTTTTTATTAGCATATTTTTTCTATATAGAAGGTGTTAACACAATAATATTTTTCTCGGGGAATTATGCCAGTACAACTTTAGGTTTTTCTGAAACTGAATTATTAATATTTTTTCTTACTGTTCAAACCACTGCAATTGCCGGCTCAGTTATTCTTGGAATAGTTGCTGACTCGATAGGACAGAAAAAGACTATTGTAATTACTCTAGTAATGTGGCTGCTTACAGTCTTAATTGCTTTTTTAGTCCAGGACAAAAATGGATTTTATGTGGTTGGTTTAATTGCCGGTGCTGCAATGGGCTCTAGTCAATCTACAAGCAGAAGTTTAATGAGTAAACTTACCCCGCCTGAAAAGAAAACTGAATTTTTTGGTTTTTATTCTCTGTTTGGAAAAAGTTCTGCAGTGATCGGTCCTTTAGTATTCGGGCTGGTCAGTTTTATTTCCGGTGATCAAAGATTAGCAATTATTTCTATAGGATTTTTCTTTATTGTTGGATTAATAATCTTAACACAAGTTAAAGATCCGGATTATGCTAAATAATTTTAGTTTAAACCTATCCTAAAGTCCTTTTATAAATAGGTTCACCCGTAAGTTTGTTAACATTCCACTCAAAAGATTTAGTTTTTTCTGCACTTCTAACTGTACACTTTGCGAAATTACAAAAACTGCATAATTGCGGAATACAATAATCGAGATGCATTTTAAGATCAGCATGAGAAAAATCTTTTTGTAATTCTGCTTCAATTTCATTTTCTTCTTCATGCGATTGCTTAATATTAAAATAGTAGGGGAGTATAAGGTGAAAATCTATAAAAACCTTATCTCCTGATTGCCAGAATCTTAATTCGTGAATATCGATCCAGTAATCTTTTTTTATAGAAACCAATTTAACTGCAAGTTGATTTAGCATTTCAGGCTTTAGTTCATTCATCAATCCACCAATGGATTCCCGAATTAATTTATATCCGGTAAATAAAATGTTAAGCGCAATTATGATTGCGATAATGGGATCAAGGATTTGAATATCTGTAATAATAACGAGCACTACAGCAACAATAACTCCAAAACTCGTGATGGAATCTGTGAGCACATGCTTACCATCGGCAACTAAGGTTAACGAATTAGTTTTCTTACCGGTACGAATTAAATAATTTCCGAGTAATAAATTAACAATTGATGCAAAAGTTATAACAACAGCTCCGATGCCTAATTGTTTAAGTTCGGGTCCGGTAATAATAGCAACCACGCCTTCATAAATTATGAAAATAGCTGCAACTGCAATTAAAAATCCTTCAATCCCTGCGGAAAAATACTCAACATTTCCGTGTCCGTATGGATGAGATTCATCAGCTGGTCTTGAACTTAATATAATGCTGTACAACGCCATTGTTGTTGCCATAACGTGCACAACAGACTCGGCAGCATCAGAAAAAATAGCGGCTGAACCTGTTATCAAATAAGCACCAATTTTGAAGACAAACATGCTAACACCAACAATAAGAGAAATTATCGCTGCACGTTTTCTAATAGAAATTTGATCTGAAATATTTGAGGTTGAGTTATTCAATTTTATATCCTTATTAATTTTTCTGCTGCTTGTTTCAACACTTCATTTTTTTTTGCAAAGCACACGCGAATTAGTTTATCCTTACTGCCATCGTTATAAAATGGAGAAAGTGGAATAACTGCAACGCCAATCTCTTTAGTTAGATATTCAGAAAATTCTAAATCAGTTTTGGTAGAAATGTTTGAGTAATCTAAAAGTTGAAAATAAGTGCCGTCACAATTTCTTAATACAAATTTTGAATTAGCCATTAGTGAAATAAATAAATCTCTTTTTGATTGATAGAATCCTGGAAGTGAATAAATATTATTTTCATCCTTTAGAAACTCGGCAACCGCTAATTGAATCGGTGTGTTAACAGCAAAAACTATAAACTGATGAAACTTTCGGAATTCATTAGTAAGATTTTCCGGAGCGCAACAGTATCCCATCTTCCAGCCTGTGGTGTGAAAAGTTTTTCCAAACGAGGAAATTATAAAACTTCTTTTTGCCAGTTCATCGTAACGCGCAAAACTATAATGCACTTCATTATCAAAAATGATATGTTCGTAAACTTCATCACTGATCAGATAAATATTTGTGTCCTTTACGATCCTTTCAAGCTGCAGAATATCATCTGCTTTGAGAATCGATCCTGTTGGATTATGCGGTGAGTTTATTACAATGCACTTAGTTTTATTTGTTACAGATTTCCCAACTTCTTCCCAAGGGATGCTGAAATCATTTGTATTAAGTTTTAAAGAAATTGGAATTCCACCATTAGCAATTATGGCTGGGATATATGAATCATAAGCAGGCTCAAAAATTATTACTTCATCATCTTTATTTATAATTGAAGAAAATGCTGTATAAAGGGCTTGAGTTGCACCTGCGGTAACGGTTATTTCTTTTTCAAAATCATAATTGCGTCCATAATCTCTCTTAACCTTTAGAGATATTTGTTTTCTAAGTTCAACTGTACCCGGCATAGGTGCATATTGATTAAATCCTTTTTTCATAAAATGATTTACGAGCTCAACTAAATGCTCTGAACAATTGAAATCTGGAAAACCCTGAGACAGATTGATTGCGTTATAATCGTTCGCCATTTTAGACATCACAGCAAAAATACTTGTTTTAACATCGGGTAGCTTAGAATTAAGTACTAATTGGTTAGTCATTATTTTTCAATCTACTTTGAATGTTGTTTCTGGAGGTCTGAGGTTATCGTACAAGCGTTTTAGCTGCTCATAAGCGAACCGATTACCACGCTGCGCAGAATTTCTATAATACTCAACAGCATTGGGCAAGTTCTTGTTTAAACCGATTCCATTTTCATAACAGTAACCTAAGGCAAACTGGGCAAGTATTGAACCATTGCGTTCAGATTTTTCAAGTAATGCAATTTCATTTTTCAAATCATCGCCGCGGTTATATTCAAAAACTTTTGATACAGCTAATCTTACAGATGCCTCCGGACTATTAAACTCTTCTGCATATTCCCAATACTCTATCCCTTTTTGTTTATCCATCATTACATACTTGCCCGTATAATAATTAAATCCAAGTTCAATTATTGCAGGAATATGATTTTGAGCAGCAGCTTTCTGTAAAAGATCAATGGCATCTTTTTCAGTTAAACGATTATCATATCCAAGCTTATGCAATCCATACCAAACAAACTTTGCTGTCGGATCACCAAATTGTACGGCATCATTTAAGATTGTATAAAAATCTTTTTCACGAATTAGTTTCCAGAGTAAATAGGCTGCACGAGGTGAATCTAATATCGTTGCTCTGATATAATATTCCGCTGCAAATAACTTGTTCATTCCAACAAAATTACCAGATTCATAAAGTTTTCCAAGTATAGTTTCTGCTTCGTGGCTTCCGGCTTCTGCAAGTTTTCGGAGCAGATTGATTTCTGTTTCATTATTAAATGCGGCGAGTGAAGAACCATTTTTATTAAGTAGTGAATCTTTTACAATCGCAAGATTTAAATTTTTTAAATCAGATATAAGCATTGCATCGGTAATTTCTTTTATGGTATCTGATTGAGTATCAAAATCAATAAATACCAGTCCAAGTGAAGTCTGAATATTTGAATCATCCTTATCATTTTTAGCAAAAGTATCTTTTGTTAAAGTATATTTGTTCTGATCGACAGAGTCTTTGAATTCGGTGGATACTTTGGGAGATAATTCTGCCATTAATTCTTTTGCGGGTTCATAACCACCCTCAGAAGATTTTTTAATCCAGTAGTAAGCTTTATTCCAATCTCTTTTTACGATTAGATTATCTGTATGCAAAATGCCAACAACATACTGTGCCTGATTCATTCCCGCCTCAGCAGCGAGTAAAAAATTTTGGTAAGCTGCAAAGGGGTTCCATTCTGTACCCCATCCATTTATAAGCATAATTCCATAGTTGTACATCGCAGAAGTAAGTTTCTGTGAAGCGGCTTTTTTAATCCAATAAACAGCAGCAGCGGTATCTGCTGCAATTCCCTCGCCTGTTAATAATCTTAATCCAAGTTCGTGCTGCGCTAATGGATCGCCGCTATTTGCAATCTGTACTAGCTTAAACTGTTGTAAAATCTGGTAAGATAAATCGGGCTGATAGAAGTAAGGGTTATTTCTGTATGGTCTGTTATTCTTAAAAGCCAAACTTTTAGTAGTGTCTTGCCCTTCAAGTTTTGCGGGAATCAATAACAATGAAATTAAAACAAATACCAAAGTAAAAAGTTTATTTGTCTGCAATATTTTCTCGTGAATTTCTATATACTATATTAACGGAGATTTTGTTCTATTTTTGTGTGTAAAAATAAAGTTTATTTGCGTAAATATTTAGTGATTTTCTAATCGAATTAAAAGCATAAATATGATAGTCAAAACTAAACAAATCATTATTCCTCTTACGGTTCTTATAATTGCTATTATTGTGATCTACAGTCTTGTCCCAAATTTCCATCCTTTTGGCGGACTTAAAATTGTAAATAGTGAGCAGACAATTCTTAATCAATCAAAGAAGTATCTGAATAAAGCTAATGTCCTATATGATGAACAAAAACTTAGAATTGTTTTTGAGAATGATAAAAATTTTGTGCGATGGATAAATTCAGAATATAGAATTGATGAAGCCAATAAAATTATTTCCGATGCCGGCTCGGCTTATTATTGGACAGTTAGCCAGGCAAAGACTGATGATGATAAAGTTGTGGTATCTTCAAATTCTGAAACCAACATCAACCTAAATAAATCTAGTTTTAGGCTTAAAATTTTAGATAGTGGAAAGATTGTTGAATTTAGCACTGAATTGAACGACTCAGTTATAAAAAAATCTTTAACACCTGATGAAGCAAAAAAACTTGCGCAGAATTTCATTCAAAATCTTCGGGATGAAATTACATTTATTGATGATTCACTGCAATCAACCAATGGAGTAAAATCAAACACATTTTATTATGAAGAAACAGAAACGATTGATAAACCAGAGCGTGTGGATTATAATTTTACATGGAAAACAAAAACTAATTCTAATTTAAATTTTACTCTTAAAGCTCAGTTAATTGGTGACCAAGTATCAAACTTTTCTATTCAAGTTATAATACCTGATGAATACAAAAAAGATGAAACAGATGTTTATGAAATTGCTGCAACAATTATTTTTACTCTGTTAATTATTATTTCAGTTTTGATTGTCGGATTTAAAAGATTCAGAGCTTATGAAGTTGGATTTAAACACGCAATTGCTTTTGGAATATTTGTGCTGGTTTCTTTTATCATAAAAGAATTGCTTGAGAGTTTTGGCACTTTTGAATGGACAATTGTTCTTGGACTTGGTTTAGGAGGTATTTTTATTGCCGGAGCCGCTGTAATACTTTGGGCAGTTAGTGAAACAATATTCAGGGAAATTTGGAATCATAAATTTTTGTCGTTGGATTTAATCTATCATCGTAAAATAATTCATTCTTCGGTTGGTAAAACAATAATCAATAGTATTTCATTTGGGATTGGATTAACTGCATTATTTTTTGTCTTACTTTATGCGATAAGTTATTATTCAAATGTTTCGTTTACAGGAGACAATTTTACTTCGCAATCGCACATTACGGCAAAGCTGCCATTGCTAAATATTTTCTTTGGTGTGTTTAATAGTTATGGAATTCTTGTGGTTTCGTTTTTTATGTTCCTGACTGCGGCAATGAAACGGTACATAAATAATGACATCATCTTTGTTTTTGTAAGTGGTTTAACCTGGGCATTATTAATTCAATCGAATGTCAATCCTCTTACAGCTGGACTGCCTATAAGTCTTGTTGTTGGGATTTTGTTAAGTCTCATTCTCATTAAGTATGATTTACTTTCAACATTATTATCCTTTCTGCTTTTTAGGTTTTTCATCAAAGCAACAGAGTTATCTTTCCTAACTGAAAATAGCCTTAAAAATGAATGGTACTTATTAGTTATTATATGTTTTGTTCTACTTGTTTTTGGAATTATTCTTGTTTTCAGAAAAGATAAGTTCACAGATTATGATTCCATCACACCAAAGTTTGTTGAGAATATAACCGAACGCCAGAGACTAAAAAAAGAACTTGAAGTTGCACGTCATGTTCAAATGAGTTTTTTACCAAAAGAAAATCCAGATTTAAAAGGAATTGATATCTCGTCAACTTGTATTCCTGCTTTTGAAGTTGGTGGAGATTACTATGATTTCATTCGATTAGGAAAAAATAAACTTGGAATAATTATCGGTGATGTATCAGGAAAAGGGACACAAGCTGCTTTTTATATGACCTTGACAAAAGGCTTTCTTAAAGCTATCGCAAAACATACAGATTCGCCTGCTGAAGTTTTGACAAAGATGAACGAACTATTTTATGAAAATGTTGAACGAGGCAGATTTATTTCGATGATTTATGCTGTTGTGGATTTAGAAATTAAATTGATTCGAATTGCAAGAGCGGGGCATAATCCTGTTATTTATCACGATTCTGAAGGGAAAGTAAATTTAATCAGTCCAAATGGATTGGCACTCGGTCTGGAAAAAGGTGATTTGTTCAGCAAAGTAATTACAGAATCTGTGGAAAAATTAGAATCTGGTAAAACTTTTATTTTCTATACAGATGGATTTACTGAAGCAGTTAACAGAAAAGGTGATGAATATGGTTTGGATAGGATGGTTGAAATTGGGAGATCCTGGAATTATTCCACCGCATCAGAAATCAAGGATAAAATTATAGCAGATGTTAACAAGTTTATTGGAAAAGCGCAGCAGCATGACGATATGACGATGGTTATTTTAAAAATTAATTAATAAAGTTTGTTTTAGTTCCAAATCAGATTGGAAATCTTAGCGTGTAGCTCTATATTTCAGGGCAAAAAAAAGTAAAATGTCATCAAGAAAAAAAGTTAAGTTCATCTTCGTTACGGGCGGTGTAGTATCATCTCTTGGTAAAGGAATCACTGCCTCATCTCTCGGTTTACTCCTAAAACAACGCGGCTTCAGAGTCACAATCCAAAAATTTGATCCATATATAAATGTTGATCCTGGAACTATGAGTCCGTTTCAGCACGGAGAGGTTTATGTTACCGATGATGGTGCAGAAGCTGATCTTGATCTTGGGCATTATGAACGCTTTATGGATGTTAATATGACTCGTGCTAACAACACGACAACAGGACAGGTTTACAACGAAGTAATTACAAAAGAAAGACACGGCGATTTTTTAGGTGCAACTGTTCAGGTAATCCCGCATATCACCGATGAAATAAAAAATAGAATGCTAAAGCTTAGCGAACTTGGTGAATATGATATTATTATAAGTGAAATTGGTGGTACTGTTGGTGATATTGAAAGTTTGCCGTTTCTTGAGGCGATGAGACAATTAATGCTTCAATTTGGAAGAGCGAATACGATGAACATTCACGTTACGCTTGTTCCTTATATTGCGTCTGCAGGCGAAGTGAAAACAAAACCAACACAGCACAGTGTAAAAAATCTTTTAGAATTAGGTATTCAACCGGATGTTTTAATTTGCAGATCTGAAAAAAAACTTAGCAGAGAATTGCGTGATAAGATCGCCCTTTTTTGTAACGTAGCTTCCAAAGCTGTCATATCAAATTACGATTCTTCTTCTATTTACGAAGTTCCGTTAGTTCTTCATAAAGAAAAATTTGATCAGATAGTTCTTGAAAGATTACACCTTCCTGATAAAAAAATTAACATAGAAAATTGGGAACAATTTGTAACTGGTGTAAAGAATCCAGAAGAAACAGTTGAGATTGCTCTTTGTGGTAAATACATCGAGCATATGGATGCTTATAAAAGTATTATGGAATCTTTTGTACATGCCGGAGCTGAAAATAAATGTAAAGTTGTTGTGCGCCCAATCAGTGCTGAAGCATTAGAAACGGAATCAGTTGAAAAATTATTAGATGGTGTAAGTGGTATTTTAGTACCCGGTGGATTTGGAGAACGCGGCATTGAAGGAAAGATTAAAGCAGTTCAGTATGCAAGAGAAAATGATATTCCTTTTTTAGGCATTTGTTTGGGATTACAATGTGCAGTTATTGAATTTGCCAGAAATGTTTGTGGAATTAAAAATGCACACAGCTCAGAATTTAAAAAAAATAAATTCAGTGTCATCGATTTAATGCCTGATCAAAAAAACATTAAAGATATGGGTGCGACTATGCGCCTTGGTGCTTATCCATGCAGCATAAAAGAAAAAACCCTTGCATACAAAGCATATCAAAACTCTTACATTTCTGAAAGACACAGACACCGATATGAAGTGAACAATAAATTTAGAAACGTATTATCTGAGCATGGTTTAGTTTTATCTGGATTATCTCCTGATAGAGAATTGGTTGAGATGATTGAGTTACCTGATAAAAGATGGTTCGTGGCTTGTCAGTTTCATCCGGAATTAAAATCCAGAGCAACAAAAGCTCATCCATTATTCAGAGAATTTGTTAAAGCTTCTTTGAAATTATCAATGTCTAAAAAGTAATTTATTTAGCAAACATCCTTTAATGAATAAAATAAAATTATATTTAATATTAATTTCTTTATTAATCTCAAGCGGATTTTCACAACAGGTTACTGATAAGCAAATTCAGGTGGGATTAGACAAAATATATAATTTCAACTGGAATGATGGATTTAAAGTTTTTAATACAATCATAAAAAAACACCCGCAAGATCCCAGAGGTTATCATTATAAATCGATAATTTTTCTCTGGTACTATCTAGGAAACCTTAATGAAACTAATTTAGATTCGTTTATTTACTTCTCTGATAAATCTCTTGAATTAGCAAATCAAAAAATAACACAAAAAAATACAGCCGAGCTAAAATATTTAATTGGATCCATCTATTACAACAAATCCATTGCTGAAGCAAGAAGCGGCAATTATTTGCAGGCACTCTGGACAAGCAACCAGATGAAATCTAATCTTGAAGAAGCAGTTAAACTTAAACCTGATCTTTATGATGCATTTTTAGGATTAGGTCTTTATAATTTTGCTCTCTCACAAATTCCATCAACATTGGAATGGGCTGCAAATCTTGTTGGTATTACTGCAGATAAAGAATTGGGATTGCAATATGTGAACCAGACGGTTAGAAAAGGTAAGCTATCTAAAATTGATGCACAATATTATTTATCTCAGCTTTATTCTAGAGTTATTGTTGATCATTCTGCAGCCAAAGAATTGCTTAACAATCTTGTTAAAAGATATCCGAAAAATTTATTATTTAATTTTTCTTTAGCCTGGGTAGAATATGAACTACATGATCTTGATAAGGCAGAGAAATATCTTAGATATGTAACAAATGCAAATGATAGTTTATATCCTTTTGTTGTTTCAAATTCAAATTATCTTTTAGGAAATGTGTTCTTTGCTCGTAATCAATTTGATTCTGCTAGAGTTTATTATCAGAATTATTTAAAGCTAAGTATTAATGATGACTACAGAGGTTTTTCAAATTATCAAATTGGTTTATGTGATGAGATAACAGGTAATAGAAAAGAAGCTGTAAAGTATTTTGAAAAATCATCTGATGGTAATTCTGATATTGAAGAAGATCTGTTTGCTGAACGCAAAGGTGATGAATTTGAAGAAAGAAAGTTAACCACTTATGAAATTCGGATAATAAAATTATCAAACCTGATTAAACAAAATAAATTGGCAGGTGCTAAAGATTCACTCCAAAATTTCATCAAGCAAAAAAATATTACTAATGATCTAAAGGCTGAAGCATTACTTTATTTATCTCAAATCAGTTATAAACAAAAAAGGTATCAGGAATCGTTAGATTATGCAGTGGATTGTATTCAAACTGAAATAGAAAATGAACGATGGGTTCACGCTTATGCTTATTATATTGGAGCCTGGAACAGCTATTATCAGAAAAAATTTACTGATGCCAAATTGTTCCTATTGCAAATAGATAATCTGGATGATTTTGATTTTCGAAACTCCTTAGAGAATAAGATATACACATTACAAAGATTATTGCCAGAAGAAAGCAATAAATAATTTAATTTCAACATTTCTTTCATTGCTTCTTTTTAACTGATTAGCTAATTTTCGCCAACATTTCAGGTATTTTTAATTGAAAATTGCAGTTTTTGTATCTGGCAGAGGTTCTAATCTAAATGCTATTTTGAATTCTCCTGATTTAAAAAATCTTGTTGAAGTTATTGCTGTTGTTAGCGATAAAATCGATTGTAAAGCATTTACGATTGCAAAGGAACTTGGAATTAAAACTTTTACTGTTGGTGTTGGGGCAGGAAAGATAAACCAGAATGAAATTACTTCAGTGCTTGATAATCTTGGAGTAAATTTTATCGTTCTAGCTGGATATCTTAAACTTATTCCAAATGAATTGGTTGAGCATTTTGAAAACAGAATTATAAATATTCATCCCGCATTACTTCCTTCCTTTGGCGGCAAAGGAATGTATGGATTAAATGTTCATCGAGCCGTTTTTAATTCATCTGCAAAAGTTAGCGGTGCAACGGTTCATATGGTTGATAAAACTTATGATACCGGAAAAATTATTGCTCAAAAGTGTGTTGATATTAATTATGTTAAAAATCCGGAAGAGATAGCAGATAGAGTTTTAAAGATCGAACATCAGCTTTTGCCTGAAGTTATTAGAGCGTTTGCTGAAAATAGAGTGAAGATTGAATCAGATAGAATTTTAATTATAAACTGAAAAGATTTTTAATCTTTTAATTAAACAGGAATTTGGATTGAAAAAGTTAGCGTTGGTAAGTGTTTCAGATAAAACTAATATAGTAGAATTTGCTAAAGGCTTAGTAAAAAATGGTTATGACATAATAGCTACAGGCAACACCGCAAAAGTTCTTTCTGAAAATAAAATTGATGTAACTGAAATTAGTTCTATTACAGGATACCCTGAAATATTTGATGGTCGTGTTAAAACGCTACATCCTAAAATATTTGGCGGAATACTTTTTAGAAGAGATAATGACTCAGACATCAATCAAGCGTCAGAAAATTCTATTGAAGCAATAGATATAGTTTGTGTTAATCTTTATCCTTTTGTTAAAACTGTCGCAAATCCAAAATCAACTTTAGATGAGATTATTGAAAATATAGATATTGGCGGACCAAGTTTAGTTAGAGCAGCTGCAAAGAATTACAAGTTTGTCTCTATCCTTACAAATCCTGATCAGTACGATACTTTTCTTGATGAATTAATTTCAGGAAGTATATCGGAAGAAACACGAAAGAAACTTGCTGTTTCTGCATATTCTCATACGGCAAATTACGATACTCATATTGCTAATTATTTGGAGAACAAATTTGCTTTTCAACCAACTCATATTCGTATTAACGAAAAGTTAAGTAAATCATTAAGGTATGGAGAAAATCCACATCAGAATGCAGGCATCTTTGGAAATTTTGATGATTATTTTTCAATATTTCATGGCAAAGAAATTTCTTACAATAATATTCTCGATTTAGTTGCCGCCGCTGAACTTTGTGAAGATCTTGGTGAAACATCCTGCACGATAATAAAACATAATAATCCCGCTGGTGCTGCTATTGGTAAGAATCCATTTGAAGCTTATATTCGAGCATTAAAATGTGATCCTGTTTCTTCTTTTGGTGGAATAGTAGCTTTTAATAAACCGGTGGATATTGAAACTGCTGCAGAGTTAAATAAAATATTTTTAGAGATAGTTTGTGCTCCATCATTTAGTGATGGCGCTTTGGAAATCTTAAAGAAGAAAAAAGATAGAAGACTTGTTCTTCAAAAAAAATCTGTTCTTAGTGAAGGAAAAATTTTTCGTTCAATACCGGGCGGTGTTCTCGCGCAGGATTCTGATTCAATTTCATTGAAAGAAGATGAATTAAAAGTTGTAACTGAAAAAATTCCAACAAAAGAAGAATTTGAAGATCTTAAATTTGCATGGAAAATTGCTAAGCACACAAAATCTAATGCAATAGTTTATGTAAAAGATAAAGCAACTTTGGGCGTTGGTGCAGGACAAATGTCCAGAATAGACTCAGCAAAAATTGCAGTTATGAAAGCGAAAGAGCATGGATTGGATTTAACCGGTTCTGTTGCGGCATCTGATGCATTTTTCCCTTTTGCGGATGGGTTACTTGAAATAATAAAATGCGGCGCTGTATCTGTCATTCAACCAGGCAGTTCAGTTCGTGATCAGGAAGTTATCGACGCTGCTAATCAAAATAAAATTTCTATGGTATTTACCGGTATTAGGCACTTTAAACATTAAAGATTATTTTGTATAAATGAGCATATTTTATAAAAATAAAGTTGATAAGTTAGTTCTTAAAGAACAGTTGTCGATTTTTAAAAAATCTCAAGATTTTGATTTTAAAGGTAGTAATACACAGTACAGTACTCATGCAATCCATACATATGTAGCAGCTATGGTACCTCAATTGGCTGAAACATTAGTTAAAGAATATGTTCCGATCGGACAAAAAATATTAGATCCGTTCTGTGGTGGCGGTGCTGTTTTAGTCGAAGCCATTAGAAATAAAAGAAAAGCAGTTGGCACCGATATAAATCCATTAGCATTGCTCATTTCAAGGGTTAAATCAACTTATCAACCTAAGAAAACAATAGAAGAAGCCGTAAATTTTGTAATCGATGCAGCTATTCGTGGGATAAATGGTTCAAATAAATTTCCTGATAATTATAATGTAGAGTATTGGTTTCTTCCGAAAACAATCGCAGAATTAAGTTCACTACAACGTATAATACTTCTTTGTGAAAAGAATAAAACTTTCAACAGTAAAATACTTGATATTATTAAAGTTATTTTCTCTGGAACTATTAGAGACGTAATGTTGACCTATCGAAATGAAATTCGATTGCGTAGGTTAGAGGAACATGATTTGTTAAAATTTAAACCTAACTCATTTCAAAGTTTTAAAAATAGGGCTAGGATTGCAATTGAAAGGATTTCAAATCTACCATCAGATGCTAAAACTGTTACCACTATATCACCTGTTCAACGATTGTCTTTTCAGAATGATAGTTTTCATAGTATTATTTGTTCACCACCCTATGGTGATGAAAAAAATGGTGTTTCATATCTTCAGTTTTCAAAGCTAATGCTTTATTGGCTTGGATATACTCGAGATAGTATAAATTTATCACGCAAACTAACATTGGGTTCAAAAAAACAACCTAAGACGGAACTAGATTCTCCAACACTTGAAAAAGCGTTTAAAAAAATAGAAGTATTCTCAGGCTCAACTGACGGGTATGAATTTTACCAAGATTATTTCCTCGGATTGCAACAAATGGTACGCGTCACGAAAGAAAATATAATTATCGTTATTGGAAATCGAATATTAAAATCTACAATTATCGAAAATGGATTAATCACAACTGAATTAATGTCATCCTTAGGTTGTAAATTAGTTAAACACTTTAATAGAACCTTACCATCAAAGAGATTACCTAAATTACGTAGAGATGTTACACATGGGTTTGGTGGTTCTATTGACAAGGAAGACATCTTAATATTTAAATCAAAGTAAGTTATGAATAATATTGAGCAAGAGAAGATTAAACAATTGTTATTATTATTACTTGAAGCAACCAAAATGGAAAGTGTGAAGCAATGGTCAATTCATATAACTTTTCAATATTGTTTAGAGAGATTTCCAGAAATAAATAGCAAAGATTTATGGGTTATTATTAAACAAATTTATACTCAAAATTTAAAATTATCTTTTCCAGATCAGGAAGAACCTGGTCAATCTTATAGAAGAACTAGTGGGGATGCTTTTGAATCATATTTAATAGAATATATTAATAACGTACCGACGATAGAAAAAGCTGGAATTAGTGCGATAAGATTAAAAGGAAACGCATTTGAGAATTTTATTACATCTATAGGCTTATCAATTGAAGATATTCGTGAAAAAGATGTTGATATTTTTTTGCAAGGGGTTGAGCCTGATGGAAATGTTAAAATATTTGGAGCATTATTTCCCAAAGCGAGTTATGCGGAGAGAATCAGAGCAGATGAAGGCGCTAGTCGAAAGTTAATGGCTAGACATTTATTAAGTATAACAGTTACACTGGACGCGAGAGATGAATTAGGTTCTGAGGAGCATCCATCTGTGAAAAGGAAAACAATAAATAGTGGTGGGTTTGATGCCTGTTTTTCTTTCAATTCTGACACGATAGAGGGGGGTAAAATTAAAGTCATAGATCCGAGAAAAAAATCTTTATCTTCAAACTCGTTAGTTAAATTAATAATCAATACTTGGAATAAACAACTGAAATAAAAATTATGGGCATATTTGATTTTTTCTCAAATGATATAGCAATAGATTTAGGGACAGCTAACACTCTTATCCACGTTAAAGGTAAGGGTATTGTGTTGAATGAACCTTCCATTGTTGCATTTGATAAAAACTCCAAACGAATTATTGCGCTTGGAAATAAAGCTAAAGAAATGCAGGGAAGGGAACACAAAGAAATTAAAGTTACCCGTCCAATGCGCGATGGCGTTATTGCTGATTTTGAAATCGCTGAAGGAATGATTCGTGCATTTATTAAACGCGTGCACGGCGGCAGTGTTATGGCAAGCAGAAGAGTTATAGTTGCTGTGCCAAGTGGGGTAACAGAAGTTGAGAAGAGAGCCGTTAGAGACAGTGCTGAGCATGCCGGTGCAAAAGAAGTTCACTTAATCGCTGAGCCAATGGCTGCAGCAATCGGAATTGGAATTGATGTTGAAGCTCCGGTTGGAAATATGATTATTGATATCGGCGGCGGTACTACAGAGATTGCTGTTATTGCATTATCCGGGATTGTTAATGAAGAATCAATCCGTATTGCGGGCGATGAAATGAATTACGCTATTATGCAGTTCTTCAAAAAAAATCATAATATACTTATTGGTGAAAGAACAGCCGAGGCAATTAAATGTGAGGTTGGATCTGCAGTTCCCTTGAAAGAAGAGATAACTATTCAGGTTAAAGGAAGAGATTTGGTTGGCGGTATTCCTAAGACAACGGAAGTTAGTTCTGTAGAAATTAGAGATGCACTTAACGAAGCAATTGTTCAAATTGTTGATGCAGTCCGACAAACACTTGAGAGAACGCCACCTGAACTTTCTGCAGATATTCTTGATCGTGGTATTATGCTTACAGGCGGCGGGGCGTTATTAAAAGGATTAGATGAGCGAATCAAAATGGAAACTAATCTTCCTGTTCACGTTGCTGAAGATCCTCTAACGGCAGTTGTTAGAGGTGCTGGAAAAGTTATTGATAATCTTAATCACTACTCTAAGGTTTTAATACGTAATAGAAGATATTGATGATTAGATTTTTTGTTTCTGTATGGGAAAATTTTAAAGAATATATTGTACTTGTAGTTTTATTAATTATCAGCCTCATACTGCTCTCACAAAACAATGCACAAGGAATACAGCAAGTACGTTCAATCGCTTTTGGAACATTCGCATCTGTAACTTCAGTATTTACTGACGTCTTTAATATCAGCAATCTTAAACAAGAAAATGAAACTCTACGCAGAACTAATGCTGAAATGATGCTTCATCTAAGCAGACTACGTGAGTATGCAATTGTGAATGAAGATCTTAAAGGATTGCTTGCACTTAAAGATTCATCAACATTTCCACTCATCCCCTCGACTATTGTTTCTAAATCCTTAACAAAATCTCAAGGAACCATAACACTAAATGCTGGCAAAAATCAATCCGTAAAAGTTGGCATGCCTGTTATAACAGATAAAGGTATAGTTGGTATTGTTTATTCAATTTCTGATAACTATTCAATTGCCAGAACTTTAACTAATGTTGATTTAAAAATTACAGTTAAAAGTGAACGAACAAGAGAAAATGCTGTAATGAAATGGAACGGTGAGTGGTTAGTGATGATAAATGTTCCCAAAACTTTCGATCTTAGAAAAGGTGATAGGATAGTTACTTCGGAGATCAGTTCGATTATCCCTTTTCCATTGCCAGTCGGGTTAGTCTACGAAATTGGGAATGTTGAGAAAGGAATATTTAATGAAATTAAAGTCCATCCATTTGTTGATTTCCAAAAGGTTGAAAATGTTTTTATTCTTGGAATAGTTAAAAGTAAAGAAATAGATGACATTGAATTTAATTTGTTGAGCAGAGAATGATAAAACCACAGTATATAATATCCATTCTGCTTTTCTTTCCTTTGCTATTAGTCCAGACTACAATAGTACCACTATTGGCGATTGACACTGTAATACCCGATTTGATTCTCATTCTACTTGTTTACTATTCAATTACTCAAGGACAGATTTATGGATCTGTTTTAGGGTTTATTTATGGATTTTTATTCGATATCATTACTGGAAGTTTATTAGGAAGTGCAATGATTGCCAAAACTATGGCTGGCTTTACGGCTGGATATTTTTCATCTGAAAATAAAAGAGATCAATACCTTGTTTCATATTACTTTGCTTTAATTGTCTTACTTTCGTCCTTAATTGATTCGACAATAAGTGCATTCTTTACATCAATAAATTTTACTTCAAATATATTTCTACTTTTTTTTCAATACGCTTTACTGCCTGCAATTTACACTGCGGCAATAGCATTAATGGGAATGATTTTTTATCCTAAAAGGAAAATATTTTGAGATCTGAAAATTTTGCTTCTATTAGCAGAAGAACTTTTATTTATGCTTTTCTTATAATTTTATTTGGTGTGTTGTCTTTCAGACTCTTCCAGATGCAGATACTTAATCAGGAAGCGTACGAAGAAAAATCTGCTGATAATAGTATTAAAGCTATTGAGCAAATTCCATTTAGGGGTGTTTTTTATGATAGAAATCTAAAAGTGATGGTAGATAATATACCTGCCTATACTTTAAGAATAACTCCAGCAGATTATGACCAAAAATTAAATCCACTTATCGATAAAATACTTGGCGCAGATTCCGGTTTTGTAGCATCAATTTTGAAAAAGAATAGAATTTACTCTAAGTACATTCCAATTAGAATTAAACGTGGAATTGAATTTGAAATCGTTTCCTGGTTGGAAGAAAATGAGGAGCATCTTCCTGGTGTAGATTATATTGTTGAAATGCAGCGTGGTTATCCTTTCGGAATCAAAGGCTCACATTCATTCGGTTATACAAAAGAAATTTCTCCAAATCAATTAAGCAAAGAAAAAGATTATTACGTACCCGGCGACTATGTCGGTCACAACGGAATTGAAAAACAGTATGAAAAAGATTTACGCGGGATTAAAGGATTTAATTATGTACTTGTAAATTCTAAGCGCAAAGAAATTGGCAAGTATAAAGATGGTACTGAAGATAAGAATTCAACAAAAGGAAAAGATCTTGTTTTATCATACGATGCGGATGTTCAAAAAGTAGCTGAACAACAAATGATTGGTAAGCGCGGAGCGATTGTGGCCATCGAACCAAAGACTGGTGAGATTCTTGCGTTAGTAAGCGCACCTGATTATGATCTGAACCAGTTTTCGTATGTAACATCCAGACAGTTTTTGCAGGATCTTTATAACGATCCTGATAAACCCTCTTTCAATCGTGCTACAATGTCGCTGAAACCCCCAGGATCCACATTTAAGATGCTTGCTGCAATTGCTGCCCTGGATATGGGTGTAATAACTCCATCCACTCTTATAAACTGCGGCGGCGGATTTACATTTGGCAGATTCTTTAAATGTCATGGTAATCACGGTTCTGTAAATGTAATACATGCGATTGAAAAATCCTGTAACAGTTTTTTCTATCATTTGATTTACAAAATCGGATTGGATAAATGGAAAGAATACGCACTTAAATTTGGCTTTTCTGCAAAAACAGGAATCGATATTGGGGAAGAATCTGCAGGTTTCATTCCCGGCGAAAATTATTATGTGAAAATGTACGGTGAAAAGTGGCCTCGTAGTATTATGGCAAGTTTGGGAATAGGGCAGGGAGAAGTAAGTGTCAGCCCTTTGCAGCTTGCACAATACGTTGCATTAATCGCCAACAATGGTCATTCATTTCAACCTCATATTGTTAAAGGATATCTTGACGATAACACGAGGCAAATTATTCCTTATAAGTTTCCTGAAATCAAAACAGGAATTAAGCAGGAAGTTTTTAATATAGTAAAAGAGGGAATGTTTCTTGTCGTAAACGGTGCGGGTACTGCAACTCATATTAAAATGGCTGATATTCAGATTTCAGGTAAAACGGGTACGGCTCAAAATCCACACGGAAAAGATCACGCGCTGTTTGTTTGTTTTGCTCCATCAGATAATCCTCAAATTGCAATTGCAGTTGTAGTAGAAAACATTGGATTTGGCGGTACACACGCTGCCCCAATCGCAAAAGCTATGATTGAAGCTTATCTAAAAAAAGAAACTTTAAAGAAAGAACAAATCAAAAAGGATAATAATCAAACCATTGCCGGAGTAAAGATTGAGGATTGATTATAAACTTAGTGATAAATTTGATTTTGGAATTTTTATACCGGCTCTTTTACTCATAGTAATTGGGTTAACAGCAATTTATAGTTCTACCTTTAATCATCCTACAATGAGCGGCAACTTTAGTAGGCAATTGGTATTTAGCATCGCAGCAATTATTATTTTCTTTATAACATATTCGCTTCCGACAAATTCATTTAGAACAATTACAATTCCAACCTATTTATTATCACTATTACTTTTGGTTGTTGTAATGGTTATTGGAAGAAAAGTTTCTGGTGCAAGAAGCTGGTTGGATTTAGGGCCTTTCGGATTTCAACCATCAGAGTT
>Ga0172367_10001160_pt1 | contig 39453 bp, 32 predicted proteins | sample Lak10m_FD_114542 | JGI IMG/M metagenome (GOLD analysis project Ga0172367, IMG submission 114542) | Freshwater microbial communities from Kabuno Bay, South-Kivu, Congo - kab_022012_10m | ecosystem: Environmental > Aquatic > Freshwater > Lake | place: Democratic Republic of the Congo: South-Kivu... | reverse complement strand
TTGACGATCTTGCCGCCCATTTTTTGAATACGTTGCTGCTCTTTAAACCAGTTCTCGTAGGGTACCAACTTGGTAAAGAAGGTATTTTGCAATTCCCGTTGGGTACGAATCCGACTCTGGCTAGGAACACAGGCCGTAATCTTAAACATGCGCATAGTTAAGGCATCTCCTACCGTCTTGCTCAGGTTATTGGGTGAAAATCTAGATGAAATTTAAGGGCAGGTACAACTGGTCAGATCCAACTCAGGATAGGTCCCAGGTGGGGCCTGAGTGGTGATAAGGACTGAAATGCCAGAGCCGAAAGCCAATGCCGGGGACATCAGGTAGACAGACAGTATAGCCAGCCCATTGTCCTTAACACTCGCTCCTGACTCTGGCACAGGGTGCCCTAACCTGGAAGGCAGGGCGATGGGAGAGGCTTAGCTCAAGCCAGAGCTAATGTAGTCAAAGTATACGCCCATTTCCTTGCCGGCATCAGGGCCCACCAGGCTGGCGGTGACTTCCTTCATGGCTTGAATGGCGTTGACGGTGGCACCGATGGGAACCCCCAGGGAATTGTAGGTTTCCTTCAGACCATTCAGTACCCGCTCATCCAGGATGGAGGGGTCGCCGGCCAGCATGGCGTAGGTGGCGTAGCGCAGGTAGTAGTCCAGGTCACGGATACAGGCGGCATAGCGACGGGTGGTGTACATGTTGCCGCCGGGACGGGTGATGTCGGAGTACAGCAGGGACTTAGCCACCGCTTCCTTGACGATTTCAGCGGCATTGGCGCTGATGGTGGTGGCGGCCCGTACCCGCAGTTCCCCGGTTTGGAAGTAAGCCTTCAGCTTACCCAGGGCAGAACTGTCCAGGTACTTGCCCTGGACGTCGGAGGAATTGATAACCGAAGTAATGGCATCTTGCATGGTGAAGCTTCCTTAGAACTGACGTAATCTCAACAACGAATTGGGGAAATAGGGGAGCCCCAGCTATTGCATGGCGCCAACCACATAGTCAAAGTAAGAGGCTGCTTCCGCCGCATCTTCGCTGGCCAACAGGGAAGTCGCGACACCCTTCATGGCGCGCACAGCTTCGGCAACGGCGGGAATGGGGGTACCCAGGGAGTTGTACATTTCCCGTACCCCCACCAGACCGATTTCCTCGATGGGGGTAACATCACCGGAAACCACACCGTAGGTGATCAGACGCAGGTAGTAGTCCATGTCTCGCAGGCAGGTGGCGGTCATTTCTTCGCCATAGGCATTACCACCGGGGGAAACAATGTCAGGACGCTTTTGGAAGAGCTGGTTACCGGCTTCTTTAACGATGCGTTCGCGGGACTCGGTCAGCACCTGGGCAATGCGCAGCCGGCGCTCGCCCGAGGTGACAAAGCCCTTGATCCGATCTAGTTCGCCGGGGCTAAGATAACGAGCCTCAGCATCCGCATTCACGATTGACTTCGTGACAATACTCATTGATGGATTCCTCCGAAAAAGATATAACCAGACATCTAGGAAACTGGCATTGATGGATCGATGGCAGGGAGTCTAGTGATGCTGACCTGGTGGCTAGGGCAAGAAATCCCCATAGCTCAACCTAGCTTCGCCTAAGCCCATAGACTCAGCCTCCTTCCCGACCCATTGTCCAGTATTGCGATCGCCTTCTTGAGAGCGTTGAAATATTTTGTAACAGTTCTGCTCATCTATCTTAAAGGCTTGCCAGGCAAGGGGTTGCGGCTTCACCAGGGGGGCTTGCCCCAGGCCAACTTTGGCCTGGGGTGCTTAACCCGGGTGGACGGGGAACTAACCGCGGTGGTAGGGTACCCCCTGGTCACCAAAGTACCGCTGGTATTCCTGGGAGGCTTGCATGGCCTGGGCCATGGCCCTTACTCCCTGGGTCTCAGCAATAGCCAGATAGGCCTGGTAATCCGATCCGGGTGACACATCCCGGCCCAGCAGTTGCCGCCCCACGATGGTGACCAGCTTGGCCAGGGGATAGGCCTTCACAAACCGATCCTGGTAGGCCGGTGAGGCGATTAATTCGCCAATGAACCCCCGTACCGTCAGATCCCCCTGGGCTAGCCGGTGCTCCGCCTCCGGTAACCGCCAGGCACCAGGGATATCCCCCTGGTAGCCCACCATGATTTGTCGATAGACGGCAGTCACCACCTCCTGGCAGGTGGCCCCCGCAGCACCGGGCTGCCAGCGGTAGAGACGGCTGCAGGGTTGGGCCACGGCCCAACTCAAGTCCTCCTCCTGGGAGGACCGGCCCAGACTCCCCACCAGCTCTGCGGTGGCGGCGGCAGCAGCCGTTGTGGCCTCCGCCATCAGGGGCAGGGTGGCCACGTCCAGGGTGGATGTGGCCGGGACGAAACTGGGCACCACCAGGTCTCGGGTTTGCTTGGTGAGCCGGTTATAGAGTTTCTCCGTATTGGGGAAGTTAGCCGCCGGCAGGGTGGGGAAGCGGCGGTAGGGCACCGTGTCCTCACCGAAGTTGTCAGCGTACTCGGGGGTGACCAGCAGGGCCCGAATGAACCCACGGATGCCTTCCCTGGCCAGAATCTGGTTGTACTTGCGAATTTCCCCCTGATCGAGGGGTGCCCGCCCTAAAAAGTGCTTGGTGCCGAACTCAATCACCTGGGTATTGGGGTAGGGGGCGTAGAACTCCTTGATGTAAAGACTCGAGCACCCCAACCCCTCGATGAACTCCTTCAGGGTAATCTCCCCGTTGCCCAGTTTGCTTTCCAGGCCGGTGAACTCGCTTTTAACGATGTAGGGAGCGATGTCCCGCTCGAAGATCTGGCGGTAGGCCGCCGCTGTCACCCGTTGCAGGTTGGGTTTATCCGCCAGGGAGGTGAGCTTAAAGGGCTTGGTTTGCTGGCGTTGGAGACTGACCCCCTGGGCGATGCGCTGCTGCACCTCGGGAACCGATCGCTCCGCCCCGACGCTACCCAACTGCACAAAGCGGGGTGGAGTCGTGTCGGTAATGGGGACCAACCCCTTCTGGGCCAGGGTGCCGGCTCGCAGGGTGCGCAAAGCCAGGCCCTGGGGAGTAAGGTAGCGCTCGTAGGGAACGGTGTCTTCCCCAAAGGCCTGATTGTATTCGGGGCTATCGATGAAAGCATCGATCAGGGCATAGAAGCCTTGCTTAGCACAGATATCAAAGTAGCGGTTGGTTTCATTGCGACCGTAGGTGGGCCGCCCCAACAGCCGCCGGTGGATGTATTCCACCGCCTTCATGACGTAAAGGGAAGACCAGTAGGTCTTGCGGAAGGCTTCGGATTTGGCGATCGCCCGGATGAACTCCTTGAGGGGAATCTCGCCGTTTTCCAGCTTGATTTCCGCCACCTGCGATCGCTGCCCCGAGTAGACCTCCCGACCAAACACCTGCCGGTAGGCCGCACTAATCACCGCCTGGGTAGCACTTTCGGAGTAGCGCACACTGGCCCGGGTGTTACCGGTGGCGGGCACCTGATCCAGCCTAAATACCTTAGCCCCCAGGGACCCAGGACCCTGCCCCCGGGCGGCTGGGTTACTCAACTGGTTGTTAATGCCGGGGCCGCGGTGAATCAAGATCCGCCGGGTATCCTTATTGAAAAAGGCGGGGGTAGCGCTGGGGTTGCGGGTTTCCTTAGGGAAAATGGCGCCAAACTGGATTTCCAGGGGGTCATTACCAGCGCCGTAGGGATGCTGATCCGGCAGGGGCTGCTCGTAGGCGGCAAACAGGGTAATGAACTGGGGGGTTTTGCGGAAGGGGGCACTGTAGTTAAACAGGTCAAACTGGGGTCCCCAGTTGCGACATTCCTGGGCTTCCTGGCCCAGACCCCGCAGGTAGGGCACCGTTTCTTCACCGAAATAATCGGCGTACTCCCTGGAGTCCACCAGGGCATCCACCAGGGCCGCCAACCCGCCACTGGAAACGATGGCAAAATAATTGCGCACCTCTTCTCGAGAGCTGGGGGCGCGACCGAGAATATGGCGGAAGGCCAATTCCAGGGCGCGACTGTTGATGTAACGGTCAAAGAAGTTTTTACGGTAGAGCGGAGTCTTGCAGAGGCGACGGATAAACTCCTTCATGGAGATTTCCCCGTTCTTCACCTTTGACTCCAGATCGGACACCGACAGGGAGTAGGCGCGGGTGATATCCCGCTCAAACACCTGCCGATAGGCAGCCTTGACCACATCGTTTTTCTCTACCGCCGATAGCCCAGGCTTCATGGCGTACTTGGGCCGCCGTTCCGCCGCGTTGTAGTAAATCTGCGGTAGCGCCAGCCCCTGCAGATCGCTGGAGGGGCGTTGCCGGACTTTATTGGAGGGGGTAGGGGCCTTAAACTCACTCAACAGCACATCAAAGTACTGGGCCACAATCTCCCGGGCCTCGGGGTCGCTGCTAACGTAGCGCAGGGAGGCCTGCTGCATGGTTTGAATGGCCACGATGGTGGCGGCGGAGGAGCAGGCCCTCTCAATAATTTCCCGTAGACTGCGGACGTTGACCGCAATAATGTTGGGGTCTCCCGCCACAATGGCGTAGGTGACGTAACGCAGAAACCAGCTCAAATCCCGCAGGGATTTTTTCATGTTGCTGGCGCCGTAGCGGGAGATATTAATGGGCCGGAAACCCGGGGGAATGGGGCCAGAGGGAGTGGAGCTAAACAAACCACTCAAGAACCCGCCGCCACCGCTACTCTCGATAAAGGTGGCGGTACCCAGCTTGGCGGCCTCCTTGTCATCCAAGACGGTGCCCGCTCTGGTTTTCTCCAGGGGCTGTTCGGCGGGGGGGCGCTCCAGGTAGGCCAGGGGGGAGCCACCGGTAAAGATCCGGTTAGCCGCCTGGGATACGATCAACTCTGAGTAACGGGTCAGAGTCTCAGCAATTTGTACCCGTTTCAGACCGGAGTTAAAAAAGCTAGATAACTGCTCCAGTTCCCCCCGAGCCATATACCGGTCTTGCTGCTCAGCCTGGGAAATGGTTGAGGCCGGCAGGGTTTGATAGAGTTGGGGCCGCGCCAGGGCACTGCCACCACTTGCTTTAACACTCATGCGTATTCAAAGGCTCCCTATGCGGACTATCAATGCATTAATAAATTCAACAAACCTGAACCCAGATTAAACCGTTTCAGAACCGCAATCCGATTTGTTAAAAACTGTGTCGCATTCTTTTGCAGGAATGTCTTCGGCCATCATAGATGGATGAGCTGCCCTGGACTGGGGCGGCGAGAGGTTTTTTTAACCGGTTTGTAACCTGATCGATGAGGGGGATGGGCCTATGGATGATCTGCAGTCTGTGGCGGCGGCCGGGGAGCCGGTGACCAGGGCGGTGGCCCGCCTCTACGATACCTATCCCTTTCCCCCCGAACCCCTGCTGGATGAACCTCCCCCGGGCTATAACTGGCGCTGGTACTGGCCGACGGTGCATAGTTTCTGCACCGGCGCCAAGCCGGCGGACAACCAGGTACGGGTGTTAGATGCGGGCTGTGGCACCGGTGTCAGTACCGAGTATCTGGCCCACCTGAACCCGGCGGCTACGGTGCTGGGCATTGACCTGAGTGGACAGGCCCTGGCTAGGGCGACAGAACGTTGTCGGCGATCGCAGGCCACCAACGCCAGTTTTCGCCACCTCAGTCTTTACGATCTGGACCAACTGCCAGGGCAATTTCACTGGATTAACTGCGTCGGGGTGCTCCACCACCTGCCGGACCCCCTGGCCGGCCTCCGGGCCCTGGCCAGCAAACTGGCCCCCGGTGGGTTTATTCACCTGTTTGTCTACGCCGCCATCGGTCGTTGGGAAATTTCCCTGATGCAGCAGGCCATTGCTTTGGTGCAGGGCGATCACCGCGGCGACTACCGGGATGGGGTGGCGGTGGGTCGTCAACTCTTCGCCAGCCTGCCCCCAGAGAATCGCCTTAAACAGCGAGAGCAGCAGCGTTGGTCCCTGGAAAACCAGCGGGATGAATGCTTTGCTGACATGTACGTCCACCCCCAGGAGGTGGACTACACCATGGATATGCTGTTTGACCTGATTCAGGGATCGGGCCTGGAATTTGTAGGCTTTTCCAACCCAGGGGTGTGGCGGTTGGAACGCCTGCTGGGGGATGATCCAGCCCTGCTGCAGCGAGCCCAGGCCCTACCGGAGTGGGACCGCTACCGTTTGGTCAGTCTCCTGGACCCGGAAATTACCCACTTTGAGTGGTTCCTTGCCAAGCCCCCCCGCCCTCGCTGGAACTGGAGTCAGGGGGACCAGCTGCTGACCGCCCGGGTGGAGCGTAACCCCTGTATGGAGGGTTGGCCCAGCCAGAGGATTTTTAACCACAACTACGAAATGGTGACCCTGTCGGCGGTGGAATTTGAGGTGCTCCAGGCCTGCGATCGGGCCAATTTCCCCCCGGAGGGAGGAACCGGCGAGATCTCTAGTATGACCGGGGCAGAGCTTTTGGCCACTACCCAGGCCAGCCTGGCGGACCTGACTCGCATGCAGGAAAACCAGTTAATCCTGGTATATGCTTGAGCCTGGCTCCCTGGACCAGCCCAAAAAAACCTTGACTTCCTGAGCCAGGCAACAGATTAAGTATTATTGCCGTGATATGATCATCTACGGCCTGGTAAATCGGGTCAAACTGGTGATGGCTTAAGGGTTAGTTCTGTTGTGACCCAAACTTCTTACGACCCCATCGATGGGGCAGCTCAGGCGACAGCGACGGCAGCCGAGGCAAGCATCCTTCCTCCTGCTGTAAATTCTGCCATGGAAGAATATTACAGGTTGCAGCAAAATCTCCTGATCTGCACCCTAATCTTCAGTGGCGTGATTTTTTTCTCGGTCTGGTTAGCCTACTCCTTACCTATTGCTCTGAATTATTTACTTGGAGCGTGCGGTGGTGTGGTTTACTTGAGAATGTTGGCGAAAAACGTTGCCAACCTGGGGCGGGGACAACAAAAGGTTGGCAGTGGTCGTTTGGCGATCGTTGTCGGCCTGATTCTAGTCGCTACCCAGTGGCAACAGCTGCAGGTGGTGCCTGTTTTTCTAGGGTTTTTAACCTATAAGGCCGCTTTGATTGCCTACACCCTATGGACCGCAGTACTACCGGATCAATCCTAGGAGAGACATTGAGAATCCGCCTGAAAATTAGGTTATTAGTTTAGCACAACTTTTTAGTTGGGCCTAGGTATTGTGTCAATTTGTTAAAAATGGCGCTGAGTATGTCTATGTTTTATCCTTTGCCCCTGGCGAAGTTAGAGGTTGGCCAGCACCTTTACTGGCAAATTGGCAACCTGAAGCTCCATGGCCAGGTATTCCTGACCGCTTGGTTTGTGATTGGGCTGCTGGTGCTGGTATCCCTTTTGGCCAGTCGTAACATTCAGCGGATTCCCTCTGGCCTCCAGAATGTGATGGAGTACGCCCTGGACTTTATTCGAGACCTGGCTAAGAACCAGATTGGCGAAAAAGAGTACCGAGCCTGGGTTCCCTTCGTGGGTACCTTGTTTCTGTTTATCTTTGTCTCCAATTGGTCCGGTGCCCTGGTGCCCTGGAAGTTAATTCACCTGCCCGCAGGAGAGTTGGCTGCCCCTACTAACGACATTAACACCACCGTCGCCCTGGCCCTGTTGACCTCTTTGGCCTACTTCTATGCGGGCTTTAGCAATCGGGGATTGAGTTACTTTGCCAAATACATTGAACCCACCCCCATCCTGCTACCCATTAATATCCTAGAAGATTTCACCAAGCCCCTTTCCCTGAGCTTCCGTCTGTTTGGCAATATTTTGGCGGACGAATTGGTGGTAGCGGTATTGGTGTTACTGGTTCCCCTATTCGTCCCCCTGCCGGTGATGATTTTGGGGTTGTTTACCAGTGCCATCCAGGCCCTGATCTTTGCCACCCTGGCCGCCGCCTACATTGGCGAAGCCATTGAGGGGCATGGGCATGGTGGAGAAGAGCATGGGTGACCTAGCTTCAGTTTGAACTTAGGTCATTCAGTTTACCTTGGCTGACGGGTCAGGTTCTGTCAGCCACTGCTGCGGCCCCGAGGGCCGCGATTTCAGAAACGCCGATTGGGCGTTGTCTATCACCTGATTCCCCTGTTGTTGATTGTCTAACTAAAAATCGAGGTTAAAGACATGGATCCTATTATTGCAGCTGCTTCCGTATTGGCCGCCGCTCTTGCTGTTGGTCTGGCAGCCATTGGCCCTGGAATTGGTCAAGGTAACGCCGCTGGTCAAGCTGTGGAAGGGATTGCCCGTCAGCCTGAAGCAGAAGGTAAAATCCGTGGCACCTTGCTACTGAGCTTGGCCTTTATGGAAGCGTTGACGATTTATGGTCTGGTGGTAGCTCTGGTATTGCTCTTCGCTAACCCCTTTAGCTAGATGGTTAGGGGCCGGGAGAAGGGTAGCCTTCCTTTTCCCGGTATTTCTTCTCCCCGTCGAGTCTAGCCAAGGCTGGATGCGACGATCAGCCCGAGGATAGCCCTGGGGCAATGGATTAGAGGCGCGAGTTAGGAACGCAAAAACTGATGATGAATTCGATCCTGTGGTTGGCGGTAGAGGCGGCGGAGGAAGCCAGTGGTGGCCTGTTTGATCTAGATGCCACCCTACCTCTGATGGCCCTCCAGTTTATCCTTTTAGCCGTAGTGTTGAACGCCTTGCTTTACAAGCCCCTGGGTAAGGCGATTGATGAGCGAGACGACTACGTTAGACAAAACAAGGTTGACGCAGCGGAACGGTTAGCCAAGGCTGAGCAGACCGCTAAGGACTACCAGCGACAGTTGGCGGATAGTCGACGTCAGGCCCAGTCAGTGATTGCTGACGCTCAGGCGGAGGCTCAAAAACTGGCGGCTGAAACCATTGCCCAAGCCCAGCAAGAAGCCCAGGCTCAGCGGGAGCAGGTCCAGCGAGAGCTGGATGAGCAAAAGCAGGCTGCCCTGGCCACCCTGGAGCAGCAGGTGGAGGGGCTGAGTCAACAGATTTTGGACAAGTTGTTAAGCTCAGCGGCCTCCTAAACCTGTGGTAGGGGGGCCTGTACTAGCGGGCAGAGGGTTCTGTCGGCATCCTAGACGGAAAGAGAGACATAGTTATGGGTTGGTTTCTAGCAACGGAAGAGGGAGGGCTTGGTCTTAATTTCGATATCCTTGAGACCAACCTGATCAATCTGATCATTATTATTGGTGTCCTAATTTATTTCGGTGGCAAGTTTTTGGGCAAAACCCTATCTACCCGCAGGGATGCCATCGCTGCCGCTATCACCGAAGCTGAGCAGCGCAAGCAAGAGGCGGTTAAGGCCCTGGCGGAACAGCAGCAGAAGCTGGCCCAGGCCCAGGCGGAGGCCAAACAAATTCTAGTGGAGGCCGAAACCATGGCCCAGCGGTCCAGGCAGGACATTATAGCCCAGGCCCAGGCGGATGTGGAGCGACTGCGGGCTACGGCAGCCCAGGATTTGAGTTCCCAGGAGACTCGGGTGATGCGGGAGCTGCAACAACGGGTTGCCGCCCTGGCGATCGCCCGTACCGAGTCAGAGTTGCCCCAGCGCCTCAATGACGAAGTCCAGCGCCGTTTGGTGGATGCCAGTATTACCATGCTTTCAGGAGGCCAATAATGAAGGATAGCAAAACGACCTCAGAGGTGGCTCTGCCCTACGCTAAGGCGCTGATGGACGTCGCCCAGGCTCACCAGGTGACCGATCAGATCGGCTCCGAGGTAGCTGATCTGTTGGTCCTGTTGGAAGACTCCGATGAACTTAAGGCTTTCCTGGCTAACCCGGTGCTTGATACTGAGGCTAAGAAAGCCGTCCTTCGCCAGATTGGCGAAGGCCAGGTGAACCCCTTCCTGCTCAATTTCCTGATGATCCTGGTGGATCGTAATCGGGTGATGTTTTTGGAGGATGTCCTGTCCCAGTATCAGGTTTTGCTGAGGGCTCTGAATCGCAGCGTATTGGCTGACGTGACTGCCGCGGTTGAGCTTTCTGAGGCGCAACGCTCACAAATCCAGGAGCGGGTCAAGCAGCTGACGGGTGCCATTAGCGTTGATCTCGCCGTTACCATCGATCCCTCCCTACTGGGAGGGGTGATCGTTAAGGTGGGCTCCCAGGTGATTGATGCCAGTTTGCGCAGCCAGCTCCGGCGGATCGGCATGCAGTTGACCGCCACCGCCTAGTTCTTCTTGACAGCCCCGGAGCTGATTCGAGAGTCTACCGTTTTGATTTTTCCGTTCTAATGTAGGTTTACCAGAGCAGATCCTATGGTTAGCATCAGACCCGACGAAATTAGCAGCATTATTCGGCAGCAAATTGAGCAGTACGACTCGGGCGTTAAGGTTTCTAACGTCGGTACTGTACTCCAGGTAGGTGATGGCATTGCCCGTATCTACGGCCTGGAAAATGTCATGGCCAGTGAATTGCTGGAATTTGAAGACGGCACCGTGGGCATCGCCCTCAACCTGGAGGAGGATAACGTCGGGGCGGTGTTGATGGGCGACGGCATCAATATCCGAGAAGGCAGCCCGGTGTCCACCACCGGTAGGATTGCCTCTGTACCGGTGGGGGATGCCATGCTGGGCCGGGTGGTGGATGCCCTGGCCCGCCCCCTTGACGGTAAGGGGGATATTGCCGCCAGCGAATCCCGTCTAATCGAGTCCCCCGCACCGGGCATTATTGCCCGTAAATCGGTGTACGAGCCGATGCAAACCGGCATTACCGCCATTGATGCCATGATTCCCATCGGCCGCGGTCAACGGGAACTGATCATTGGTGACCGGCAAACCGGTAAAACCGCCATCGCCATTGATACCATCCTCAACCAAAAGTCCGAAGATGTGGTCTGTGTCTACGTGGCGATCGGTCAGAAGGCGGCCTCCGTGGCCCAGGTGGTGGATGTGCTGAGGGAGCGCGGCGCCCTGGATTACACCATCGTGGTGGCGGCCAATGCCAACGACCCCGCCCCCCTGCAGTACCTGGCCCCCTACACCGGAGCGGCCCTGGCAGAGTACTTCATGTATAAGGGCAAGGCCACCCTGGTGGTCTACGATGACCTCACCAAGCAGGCCCAGGCCTACCGGCAAATGTCCCTGTTGCTGCGCCGTCCCCCCGGTCGGGAAGCCTACCCAGGGGATGTGTTCTACCTCCACTCTCGCTTGTTGGAGCGGGCCGCTAAGCTCAGCCCTGAACTGGGCGAGGGTAGCATGACCGCCCTGCCGATCATTGAAACCCAGGCGGGGGACGTTTCGGCCTACATTCCTACCAACGTGATTTCCATTACCGACGGTCAGATCTTCCTCTCCTCTGACCTGTTCAACTCTGGCTTACGGCCCGCCATCAACGCCGGTATCTCCGTGTCCCGGGTGGGGTCGGCGGCCCAGATTAAGGCCATGAAGCAGGTGGCCGGTAAGGTGAAACTGGAATTGGCCCAGTTTGACGAGTTGCAGGCCTTCTCCCAATTTGCCTCCGATCTGGATGCCTCCACCCAAAAGCAATTGGCCCGGGGTCAGCGACTGCGGGAACTGCTGAAGCAGCCCCAGTATTCCCCCCTGCCGGTGGAGGAACAGGTGGCCATTATCTACGCTGGCATTAACGGCTATATGGATGATGTGCCTGCGGATCAGGTGGTGGCCTTTGCCCGCGCCCTGCGGGACTACCTGCGCAACAGTAAGCCCAAGTATGCCGAGTTGGTGCGGGGTGATAAGAAGCTCACCGATGATAGTGAAGCCCTCCTCAAGGAAGGCATTAATGAGGCCAAGCAAGCCTTTATGGCTGCGGCTTAGGCCTTTGACTCGCTGCCCTGCCGGCCTCGTCCCGGCAGGGCTATCCCCCTGACTATGCCGAGGACCTCCCCATGCCTAACCTGAAAGCCATTCGCGATCGCATCAAGTCCGTTAAAAATACCCGTAAAATTACCGAAGCCATGCGCCTGGTGGCGGCTGCCAAGGTGCGGCGCGCCCAGGAACAGGTGATTGCCACCCGCCCCTTTGCCGATCGCCTGGCCCAGGTGCTCTACGGCCTCCAGAGTCGGCTCAAGTTTGAAGATGTCGACCTGCCCCTGTTGAAACAACGCCAGGTGAGCCGGGTGGCGATCCTGGTGATTTCCGGTGATCGGGGTCTCTGCGGCGGCTATAACACCAACGTGATCCGGCGGGCTGAAACTCGGGCCCAGGAACTGGCGGCGGAGGGGATTGAATACCAGTATGTTTTGGTGGGGCGCAAGGCTAACCAGTACTTCAAACGGCGGAACCAACCCATTGAGGCTAGTTTTACTGGCCTTGATCAAATTCCCAATGCCGGGGAAGCTTCCCGGATTGCCGACGAGCTGCTGGCCCTGTTCCTCTCCAACACGGTGGACCGGGTAGAGCTGATCTATACCCGCTTTGTTTCCCTGGTGAGTTCTCGCCCCGTGGTACAAACCCTGTTACCCCTTGATCCCCAGGGGCTGGAGCCCGCTGATGACGAAATTTTCCGTCTCACTACCCGAGGGGGTGAGTTTGAGGTGGAACGGCAAAAGGTGGCCATGTCCACCCCTACTGCCTTTCCCCAGGACATGATTTTTGAGCAGGACCCGGTGCAGATCCTGGACGCCCTCCTGCCCCTCTACCTCAACAATCAAATTCTGCGAGCATTGCAGGAATCCGCCGCTAGCGAACTGGCGGCCCGGATGACCGCCATGAATAACGCCAGTGAAAACGCTAAGGAATTGGCCAAGTCCCTCAACCTGACCTATAACAAGGCTCGCCAGGCTGCCATTACCCAGGAAATACTGGAGGTGGTGTCGGGGGCCAACGCCCTCGGTTAAGACACCTCCAGTTGGTTTGGACAGGCTACTGGATAGGTTAGTAGCCGGTTGCCCATTTTTGCCCTTTGGGGTAAGCCCTCTGACCACCGTCAGGGGGCTTTATCCTATACCCCACTCCCCACTCCCCACTCCCCACTCCCTATGACTCCCGCCATCCAACTCACCCCGGTTCCACCCCACCACACCCTAAGTTTGACCCCTCCCCCCGACCTGGCCCTAGGGGGGCGGGTGCGGGTGCCGGGGGATAAGTCCATCTCCCATCGTTCCCTGATGTTAGGGGCGATCGCGGAGGGCGAAACCCGCATCCAGGGTCTGCTCCTGGGGGAGGACCCCCGCAGCACAGCGGCCTGTTTTGGGGCCATGGGGGTAGGCCTGTCCGACCTGGAGGGGGAGTGGGTGACCGTGCAGGGGGTGGGGTTGGGGCAGTTGCAGGAGCCCGCTGATGTCCTGAATGCGGGGAATTCCGGCACCACCCTGCGGTTGATGCTGGGGCTACTGGCGGCCCACCCGGATCGCTGCTTTATGGTGACTGGTGACCAGTCCCTGCGATCGCGGCCCATGGGGCGGGTAATCGAGCCCCTGAACCAGATGGGGGCCCAAATCTGGGGCCGCCAGGGCAACCGACTGGCGCCCTTAGCGGTGCGGGGCACCCAGCTACGCCCCATTCACTACCATTCACCGGTGGCCTCGGCCCAGGTGAAATCCTGCCTGTTGCTGGCTGGGTTGATGACCGCTGGAGCCACCACCGTCACCGAACCCAGCCTCTCCCGGGACCACAGCGAGCGCATGCTGCGGGCCTTTGGAGCCAATCTATCAGTGGATCCAGACACCTGCAGTGTCACCCTCCATGGTCCGGCCCGCCTCACTGGCCAGACCATCATTGTGCCCGGTGACATTAGCTCCGCCGCCTTCTGGCTGGTGGCCGCCGCCATTACCCCCGGATCTGACCTGGTGGTGGAAAATGTCGGGGTTAACCCCACCCGCACCGGCATCCTCGATGCCCTGCAGGCGATGGAGGCGGACATTACCCTGGAAAACCCCCGCCAGGTCACCGGGGAGCCGGTGGCGGATCTGCGGGTGCGCTATAGCCCTCTGCGGGCCGCCCAGTTCGGCGGGGATCTAATCCCCCGCATGATCGATGAAATCCCCATTCTGGCTATCGCTGCCCTCTTTGCCAAGGGCACCACCCAGATTTGCGATGCGGCTGAACTGCGGGTGAAGGAGTGCGATCGCCTGGCGGTGATGGCCAGTCAACTCACCCAGCTGGGGGCTCGCCTGGAGGAACAGGGCGATGGCCTGACGATCTACGGTGAGACCACCCTGCAGGGTAATCAGGTGGATAGCCATGGTGATCACCGCATTGCCATGAGTCTGGCGATCGCCGCCCTACAAGCTAGGGGCTCTACCCAGATTCACAATGCCGACGCCGCTACCATCTCCTATCCCAGCTTCACCACCACCCTGGCTCAGCTTTGTAACTTGCCCATACCTGGCCAGGGGTAACTCAAAACTGGGATGGGCCTTCTAACGTCCTTTCGTTCCATTCCTTTTGCGCCATTACTTTACACCACCTAGTATTAGGCCTGGACTAGTTAAGGTGGCTGGTGGGGATGGGGAGAGGGCTTATTCTTTTGTGACAGTTTTATACCGGTTCTGCCGCTACTCTGACGCCGGTTTTACAATGGGGAGGTTCTCGTACTCTACCCGTCACCATGACCGTCGCCCCCATCGTCCATGCCACCGAAATCCCCCTGGATAGCTACGTTATTCTAGGTCTGGCCACCTGTTACCTGAGGCAGGAAGGGGAGACCGAGGCGGTCTACATCCTGGAGCCGATTCCCTCCGCCTATCTGAATTCCCTGCTGCAGGGAGTGGCCACCTCCTACCGCCGGATCTGGGCCACTACCCTGGGGGAGGCCCTGGCGGCCGACCCGGCCAGCTTTGCCCTGGCAGATCATAGCCCAGTGCAGCGCTGCACCGACTTTGAGGAGCGCCTGCAGGCCACCGCCCGCACCTACCAAAGCCGCCCCGAGGCCACCGCCGCCCTGGCCCTCGGCACCAGCCGCGATATTCCCAGCTATTCCACTGAGAAAAAACGCATCCTCAATGCCAAGAACAAGGTGTCGCGTACGGATAACGTTAAGCAGCATAAGTACACCCACGAGATTCTTTAGGGGTCAGGAGTACAGGAGTTTGGCCTCAGTTTCTCCCCCTGCCCCCCGTCTCCCCCTCTCCCCTCCAGGTCTCAGGGAAAACGTAGTCAGCACTACCTTTTTTAGCCGTTGCTTAAGAGGGTCTGTAGGATTTAGCCCTTTCTTCGATCCGCTGCCAAGATAGAGGGAGTTAGCGCTTTGGTGACCATGGTTGGGGTGGGGGCGAAGGTCCCACCCAGGTGGGGGGCTGCCTCACTTGGGCCCCCTTCCCTAACTATGGCGGTCCCCGTGCTTGCCCTTTACCCTGAAAGCCTTATGGTATCCCTGCTTGAAAATCCTCTGCGGCTGGGTCTGCAGCAAGATCGGATTCCTGAACCCCAGATTTTAGTGATCTTTGGTGCCTCGGGTGACCTCACCCAGCGTAAGATCGTGCCGGCCATTTACCAGATGCGGCGGGAACGGCGTCTACCCCCGGAGCTCACCATCGTCGGTGTGGCCCGGCGGGAATGGAGCCATGACTTTTTCCGGGAGCATCTACGGGAGGGGATTGAGGAGTTTGGCAATGGCATCGGCCACGAGTCGGTGTGGCAAGACTTCTCCCGGGGGCTGTTCTACTGCCCCGGTGACATTGATGACCCGGCCTTTTACCAATCCCTGAAAACCTTTCTGGCGGAACTGGATGAGCAACGGGGTACCCACGGCAATCGGGTGTTTTACCTCTCGGTGGCACCCCGCTTCTTTGGGGAAGCTACCCAGCAATTGGGCGCCGCCGGTATGCTGGCGGACCCCAGCAAGCAGCGCCTGGTGATTGAGAAGCCCTTTGGTAAGGACCTGGCTTCGGCTCAGGTGCTCAACCGGGTGGTGCAGGAGGTTTGTAAAGAGCAGCAAATCTACCGCATCGATCACTACCTGGGTAAGGAGACGGTGCAAAACCTGATGGTGTTTCGCTTTGCCAACGCCATTTTTGAACCCCTATGGAATCGGCAGTTTGTTGATCACGTGCAAATCACCGTGGCGGAAACCGTCGGATTAGAGGGCCGGGCTGGCTACTATGAAACCGCCGGGGCCCTGCGGGACATGGTGCAAAATCACCTGATGCAGCTGTTCTGCCTGACCGCCATGGAGCCCCCCAACTCCCTGGATGCCGATAGCATTCGCAATGAAAAGACCAAGGTGCTGCAGGCCACCCACCTGGCGGATATCGATGACCTCAGCCAGTCGGCGGTGCGGGGGCAGTACTCCTCCGGTTGGATGAAGGGCAAGGGGGTGCCGGGTTACCGTCAGGAGGAGGGAGGCAATCCTGACTCCACCATGCAAACCTTCTGTGCCCTAAAGCTGGCGATCGACAACTGGCGTTGGAAGGGGGTGCCCTTTTACATGCGCACCGGCAAGCGCATGCCCAAAAAGGTAAGTGAGATTTCCATCCACTTTAAGGAAGTGCCCCACCTGATGTTTCAGTCCGCTGCCCAGCAGATGAACCACAATGTGTTGGCCCTACGGATTCAACCGGACGAAGGCATCTCCATGCGATTTGAGGTGAAAACCCCGGGTAACTCCCTGCGCACCCGATCGGTGGACATGGACTTTCGCTACGAAGCCGCCTTTGGCCAGGCTAACACCGATGCCTATGCCCGTCTGATTGTCGACTGCATGCTGGCGGACCAAACCCTGTTCACCCGTGGCGATGAGGTGGAGTCCTCCTGGCGCTTGCTCACCCCCGTCCTGCAAGCCTGGGATGCCCCCGCGGACCCCCGCACCATCCCCCTCTACGAGGCGGGTACCTGGGGGCCAGTGGAGGCGGAGTTTCTGTTGAATAAAGATGGTCGGCGGTGGCGTCGGCTCTAGCTAGCGATCGCCGCCCCCTAACCCTGTCCCCGTTCCCTTACCTCCCTTGGCCCTATGATGACTACCCCCATTGTTGCCCTGCAAAGACCCAAGGATATTTCCCTCGGCGAGCTTGAGTCGGAGCTGCAACACATCTGGCAACAACAGGGTGGCGCCTCCGTCACCCGCAGTAGCACCTTTACTATGGTGATCTATGAACCGGAGGAGGTGCAACAAATCCTGGCGGCCCTGGGGTTTTACCAGGGAACCATAGACGGTATCCACGGTCCCCTCACCCGGGCCGCCATCAACCAGGCCCAGGTGGACTACGACCTGCGGCTCACCGGTCGGATGGATCCCCCCACCCTGGCCCGGGTGCGACAGGAATACGCCCAGCTCACCCCTAGCCAGCAGCAGTATACCAATCCTGACCAGCGGGGCTTTAACCTGAGCGAGTCGATCTCCGCCCACAATCCCTGCCGGGTGATCAGCCTCTGCCCCACCTTTGGGGAGGACCGGGGGGTCACCGCCCAGGTGTCAGCCTACTGCCCAGTGCAGAAAAAGCACGGTGGCAATTTGATCTGTTGCGAGTACATCACCCTGCGGGGCACTAAGGCCGCCCTGGAACGGGTGGGAGACCTGGTTTCCTCCCTGATCGTCGAGGATCTACCTCGCTTTGTCTGGTGGAAGGCCACCCCCAGCCCCGAGCAACCGATTTTCCAGAATCTGGCCCGCTCCAGCAATTGCGTCATCGTGGATTCCAGCTACTTCAGTGATGCCGAGGCGGAGCTGCGGATTATGGAGGACCTGATCCAGAGTGGTCTGAAGATTGCCGACCTGAACTGGCACCGCCTCGCCCCCTGGCTGGAGCTGTCCGCCGCCGCCTACGACCCACCGGAACGCCGTCAGGCTATTGAACAAATTGATCGGATGGGGATTGACTACGAGCAGGGTAACGCTGCCCAAGCCCTGATGTATTTGGGCTGGTTCGCCAGTCGATTGGGCTGGGAGCCGGCGGACTACATCGAGGAGGGGGGGATTTACAACATTAAAAAAATTCACTTCCGCAGTCCCCAGGGTCGGTTGATTGAGGCGGAGCTGGCCGGTATTCCGGTGGCTGACTCCGGTGAGGTGATTGGGGACCTGACCGGGCTGCGGCTGATGTCCACCGACCCCGACGCCAACTGTTGCACCATTCTCTGTTCAGAAACCAGTGGCTGCATGCGCATGGAGGCGGGGGGCGGTGCCCAGAACTGTCAGGTGGAGCAGGTCACTGCCCTTTCAGACCAAAAGGCCGACTTCATGCTGGGTCAGCAGCTGCAGCGCTGGGGAGAGGATGTGCTCTACGAAGAAAGCTTGGCCATGGTGGCTAGCATTATGGAGTTGCTGGGGAAAGCCTAGGGGTGCCCCGATCGCAGGAGCCCGACCCCATGGCCTACTGGTTTGATGGCCAGCTCCACTCCGGTGACCAGATCTGCCTGACGGTGGACGAGCCGGCTCTAATCTACGGGGCTACGGTGTTCACCACCCTGCGGGTCTATGGGCAGACTTTAGACCACCCCCTCACCGCCTGGACCGCCCACCAGCGGCGCTTGAGCCTGGCCCTGGACAGCTTTGGTTGGCCGCCCCCCGACTGGTCTCGGCTACGCCGGGGGGCAGAACAGCTGCAGTTAGATTTCCCGATTCTGCGGATCACTTGCTGGCCCGATGGCCGGGAGCTAATTACCGGCCGGCCTCTCCCCCCTGACCTGGAGCAACGCCAGCGCCAGGGGGTGGCCGCTTGGGTGGCCGGGGGGGAACTGTACCAGCGATCGCACCCAGCCTACAAAACCGGTAACTACCTGGGGAGTTGGCTGGCCCAGCGGTCTGCCCAGGTCCACGGTGTCCAGGAAGCCATCCTGGTCAATTCCCAGGGACACTGGCTGGAAACCGCTACCGGTAACCTCTGGGGCTGGCGGCAGGGGCAGTGGTATAGCCCCTGCCCCACCGATCAGCTACTGTCGGGGGTGAGTCGGCAACAGCTGATCGATCACCTGGCCCAGCGGGGGCTGACGGTATCGACCCAGCCCTGGCGGCAGGATCTAGTGTGCCAGTTCACTGTGCTTGCCTACGGTAACTGCGGCGTGCAGGTGGTTCCCATCCACACAGTCTGGGGGGATGGGGGTAAACTAGAATTTGACCCTGGGCATGGCGGCTTGCAGCAGCTCCGCGCCGCCTTTGCTGAAGATAGTGACTTGATTATTTAATTTAATGGTTTAAGTGATCCCCGGAAGTTGGCCCATGGCCGCCAATCGCGTTAACATTAATTCATACTTTTTTTAATGTTGTCTTTCTAGTCCCCAAGCTAGCCCCTGGCATTCAAAGTCTTAATGGAGGTCTTAACCCGGTGAATAAGCGCTGGAGAAATGCAGGACTGTACGCCCTGCTGGTGGTGGTGGTGATTGCCCTGGCAACGGCAATTTTTGATAACTCTGGGCAAGAGGTTCAGAGTTGGCGTTATAGCAAGTTCCTGGATGCGGTACAAACGAACCAGATCGAGCGGGTCAGCATTAGTGCCGATCGCAGTCGGGCGCGTTTCACCGATCCGGAGGGTAACGGTCAGATCGTCGTTAACCTACCCAACGATCCTGACCTGATTAGTACCCTGGAAACCAACAAGGTTGACATTGTGGTGTTACCCCAGGGCGACGAGAATGTCTGGGTGCGGGCCCTGAGCACCCTACTGATTCCCGTGTTGCTGCTGGTGGTGCTATTCTTCGTACTGCGTCGCGCCCAAAATGGCCCCGGTAGTCAGGCCATGAACTTTGGCAAGTCCAAGGCTCGGGTGCAGATGGAGCCCCAAACCCAGGTGACCTTCGGAGATGTGGCCGGTATTGAGCAGGCCAAGCTGGAACTGACCGAGGTGGTGGACTTCCTCAAGAATGCCGATCGCTTCACCGCCGTAGGTGCCAAGATTCCTAAGGGGGTATTGCTGGTGGGCCCACCGGGCACCGGTAAGACCCTGCTGGCCAAGGCGGTGGCCGGGGAGGCGGGGGTACCCTTCTTCTCCATCTCCGGTTCTGAGTTTGTGGAAATGTTTGTCGGGGTGGGGGCCTCCCGAGTGCGGGACCTGTTTGAACAGGCCAAGGCCAATGCCCCCTGCATTGTGTTTATCGATGAAATTGATGCCGTGGGTCGGCAACGGGGTGCTGGCCTGGGGGGCGGCAACGATGAGCGGGAACAAACCCTCAACCAGCTGCTGACGGAGATGGACGGGTTTGAGGGCAATACCGGCATTATTATCATTGCCGCCACCAACCGCCCCGATGTACTGGATGCGGCCCTACTCCGCCCCGGTCGATTTGACCGCCAGGTGGTGGTGGACCGCCCCGACTACGCTGGTCGCCTGGAGGTGCTCAACGTCCACGCCCGGGGCAAAACCTTTGCTAAGGACGTGGATCTACAGAAAATTGCCCGCCGTACCCCTGGCTTTACTGGGGCTGACCTGTCCAACCTGCTGAATGAGGCGGCCATCCTGGCGGCCCGTCGCAACCTGACGGAAATCTCCATGGATGAGGTCAACGATGCCATTGATCGGGTACTAGCCGGCCCCGAGAAGAAGGACCGGGTGATGAGCGAGCGACGCAAGGAGTTGGTGGCCTACCATGAAGCCGGTCATGCCCTGGTGGGGGCCCTGATGCCCGACTATGACCCGGTGCAGAAGATCAGCATCATTCCCCGCGGGCGCGCGGGTGGTTTGACCTGGTTCACCCCCAGCGAAGATCGCCTGGAGTCGGGCCTTTACTCCCGCTCCTACCTGCAAAACCAGATGGCGGTGGCCCTGGGGGGCAGAATTGCCGAGGAGATCGTCTTCGGGGAAGAGGAGGTCACCACCGGCGCCTCTAATGATCTGCAACAGGTGGCCCGGGTGGCTCGCCAGATGGTGACTCGCTTTGGCATGAGTGAGAAGTTGGGGCCCGTGGCCCTGGGGCGGCAACAGGGCAATATGTTCCTGGGTCGCGACATCGCTGCCGAGCGCGACTTTTCCGAAGCCACCGCTGCTACCATCGACGAGGAGGTCCGGTCCCTGGTGGATGAGGCCTACCGGCGCGCTAAGCAGGTGCTTACCGGCAACCGTTCTATCCTTGACCACCTGGCCCGTATGCTGGTAGACAAGGAGACTGTAGATGCGGAGGAGCTCCAGCAGCTCCTGGCCACCAGCGATGTGAAGATGGCCAGCATTGCCTAGGTCCCCCTATCCCTGAGAATGGAAGAGGGCACCATCAAGGTGTCCTCTTCCATTCTCAAGGTTGATTGTGAGGGTCCAGTTTTGCCCAGCCCCGCCGCCTTTTTGTCCTTGCTTCACACCCATAAAGCCATCGCAGTACTGCGGGTGGCGGATCTGGAGCTGGCCCTATGCCTCGCCACAGCGGCGGCGGCGGGGGGTATCCGGTTAATTGAAATTACCTGGAACAGTCAAGCCCCCGGGGAGATCCTGGCTCTGCTACGGCGGCGATTACCCGATTGCCACATTGGGGCGGGCACCCTGCTCTGCCTGGCGGATCTGGAGCATGCGGTCAGGGCTGGAGCCCAGTTTGGCTTTGCCCCCCACAGTGATCGCACCATGATTGCCTGGGCCCACCAGCGGCGGTGGCCCTTTGTGCCCGGTGCCCTCACCCCCAGTGAAATAGTGGCGGCCTGGCAGGCCGGGGCTAGTGCGGTCAAGCTTTTTCCGATTACGGCGGTGGGGGGGGCGGAGTACCTGCGGAGCCTGCAGGGGCCCCTGGCTGCCATTCCCCTGGTGCCCACTGGCGGGGTTACCCTGGAGAATGCCCCTGGCCTTCTACAGGCCGGGGCCCTAGCGGTGGGATTGTCCACCGCCCTGTTTCCCCGGACGGCGATCGCCCAAGCAGATTGGGCCGCCATTACTACTCGGGCCCGAGATTTGGTCCACAGCCTGGGGGCCCAGGATTGACTGGCTGTTCTCCCGGGGAGATCGGCTAAAAAGCTACAGCGATATCAATGGGAAATCTGCGACTAAACTGGGTAAATGCTCTTAAAATGTGGCATCGTCACCCGTCAGCCAACCCTGGCTGAATTATTTTTATGGCATCTCCCCCGGCCCCATCCAGAGCCGTTGCCCACTCCCTCAGTCAGGCTCCCCTACCGGCGGTACCCGTGCTTAATCTTTGGCGCTGGTTCTGGCCTACCCTCTGGGTACTGCTGTTAGTCGGCGCTGGCAGCTTCGGGGGTTGGGCCCTGATCTGGCTCACCCGCATTCCCCCCACCCCCGACTGCGATCGGATTACCCCCTTCCACTCCGCCCGCGACATGCTCTACTGTGCAGGGGCCCAGGCCCGCGCCGGTGAGGCCAACACCCTTAAACAAGCGGTGATGTTGACGGTGAACTGGCCCCGCACCGATGCCAACTACGAAGCTGCCCAGGAGGTGCTTAAGGACGCCTCGGAGCAGATTCTGGTACTGGCCAATCGCTGGGCCCAGGCCGGCCGCCTGGAGGACGCAGTTAATTTAGCGGGTCAGATTCCCCCCCAGACCCCCTTGCGCCGGTCGGCCCAAGCCCTGATCTACAACTGGCAGTCGGAGTGGAGTCGGGGGCGGGCGATCGAGGCCGACCTCAGGGCGGCCCTGGTCAAGCAGGACTGGGCCAAGGCCAGGCTGCACTGGCAAAGCTTTAAAGCCCTGCAGACTGACTACTGGTTAAGCAGCCGATCAGGGTTTTGGCAACGGCAAATTCAGATTGAACAACAGGGTTCGGATCAGTTGATCACAGCTCGCCAATTAGCCGCCTCCGGTGATCCGGCGGAGATCCAGCAAGCCGTCAACCTGGCCCGCCAGATTAACCTGGGTAGTCAGGTGTGGCAGCAGGCGGAAGAGGAGGTGGATGGCTGGAGCCAAACCCTGCTAAAGGCCGGCCTGGACCGCTGGCAGGCCGGAGATCGGCAGGCCGCTCTGGCCCTGGTAAGGGGGGTGCCCCCTAGTCCGCACCTGCATCCAGAGGCGGCGGATCTGTTGCGCCTCAGCCAGGCCCAGCAATTAGCCAGTACGGTCAGCCTGGATGGACCAGCTCTGAAACCCCGCTATGGCACCATGCTGAACCTGATGGCGGCGATGGCGGCGGTGGGGCAAATTTCTGAGGATAGCCCCTTTGCCCAGGAGGGGCAGCGCTTCCTCCCCGACTGGCAGGCCCAGTTAGAGGACCTGCGTCGCCTCAAGTTCGCCGATCTGCTGGCTACCCCGGGTCGACGTACCACCTATCAACTGGCCATGGAGCAGGCTCGACAGGTGGAGTTGGGTCGCCCCCGGCGGTTGCAGGGCCAAACCCTGATCGCCGATTGGCGCCTCAGCCTGGAGCGCCTGGAGGACCGCCCCCTAGTGGTGGAGGCTCAGGCCCTGGCCCGTGCTGGCACCATCCCCGCCCTGCAGGCCGCCATTGACCAGGCGACCCAGGTGAAAATGGGGCGGCCCCTACGGGTTGAGGCCCAAACTCTGATTGCGGAGTGGCGGCAGGAGATTCAGGTGATTCAGGATCGACCCCAGCTGGAGGAGGCGGTGGCCCTGGCTAAGCAGGGTAAACTGACCGCCGCGATCGCCGCGGCCCAGCAAATCGCCCCCGGTCGGGCCCTGTATCGGCGGGCCCAAAGTCTTATTCAAGATTGGACCGCCACCCTGCAAATCGCTGAGGACCGACCGATTCTAGACAAGGCCAAGGATCTGGCCTATGGTGGTAAACTGACTGCTGCCATTAACCTGGCCTCCCAAATAGGAGCTGGTCGAGCCCTATCTGGGGAAGCCAAGGCGGCGATCGCCCTGTGGAAGGTAGAGCGAGACTACATCTGGTCGATTTGGGAAGCGGAGGGCCGACCCACCCCCGCCAACCCTGCCCCCGCTCCCAGTTCAGCCCCCTCCGAGTGACCCCATCCTACCTACGACTCATGCTGGTGGACGAAGACCCGGTTTTTCGACTGGGTCTGCGTATTTGGCTGGAGCAAACCGCTGGTCATCGGGTGGTAGCCGAAGCTAGCCAGGCCGAGGAGGCCCTGACTAACTTGGGCCTTGGGCCTGGGGCGGGTCCCGCAGCAGACCTGGACCTGGTGATTCTGGACCTGGGGCTGGGGGCCGGGCAGCCTCAGCAGTTGCCCGGTTTACAGCTTTGCGCAGAAATTAAACGGCGGATACCCACCCTGCCGGTGTTGGTGCTCAGTGCCCAGGTGGAACCGGTGCTGCAGGCCGCCGCCGCCCAGGTGGGGGCCGATGCCCTTGGGGCTCGGGGGATGGCGGTGGCCGAGCTGGACCGGCTGATTCGCCAGCTCACCCAGGCACCCCTGGCGGCAGCCGATTCCACCCTACCCCCCTCCCCAGCCCAGTCGTCCGGACCGTGGCTAGCGCTGCGGCGACAACTGCGGATCTCCGCTATTCAGCAAATAGACACGGTGATGACCGCCATTCAGGTGGAACAGGGGCGGGGCCGGGGGAATCTCTGGTCTGAGGCGGTGCTGGCGGGGCGCTACCGGGAACTGCGGGCCGCCCGCTGGTTGATGGGGCAACTGCTGGCCACCCCGGCCTGGCCTGAGGGCGATCGCCCCTCCCCTAAGGCCCCCATCATGGCTCCCCCCTCCAGGTCTGGGGATAGGGCCACCTCCTCCCCCACCGGCCTGGAACTCCGCCCTCCGGCGGGTTCCCTGGTTCCCCCCAGGGAAATTACCAGCCTGGTCTTGGAGGGGGTGTTTAGTAAGCTCCAGGGCAACCTGGACAATACCAGTGACATTCCCCTGGAAAGCGACATTCTCAGGACCGAAAAAAAGCGGGAACTGCTGTACTTGATTCTGCGGCAGTGGGAGGATGCCCTGGAGGAGTTGCGGCGGTCCCAGGTGCAGCCCGGTGAACTGGCGGAACGCTGGCCCCTGGTCTTGCAGAGGGTGTGGAGCAACAGCCTGACAACCTTTTTTGGTCCCTACTATACCCTGCCGGTGGACAACCTGGAGCAACCCGTGGTGGACACCCTGATGGCGGAGGCGGAGGAGGTAGGGCGATCTCGGCTGGCGACCATCCCCCTGGTGCCCATGCTGCTGGGGCACCTGCTGTCTCAAGAGCCGATGATGGTGGATGGCGCCTCCTTCCCCGCCGCCGCACCGGAGGCCCTGCACCGCAGCCAACTGCTGCTGGAACATCTGCTTATCCAGCTGGCCAACGCCGTTATGCAGCCCCTGCTCAACTGTTTCGCCGATGTGGAGCTGATCAAAAAAAGTCTCTACCACCGGCGTCTGATTAGCAGCCGGGATATCGCTCGCTTTCGCAACGACCTATCCTGGCGCTATCGCTGGGAATCCCTGGTCCACGAGCCCCAGGCCATCTTTGAGAGCCGCTATCGTCTGTTCCAGTTCACCGAGCGGGGCATCCAACCCCAGCCCATCTATCACCCCCGCCAGCAGGAGCTGGAGCAACTGTCTGGCCTGCAGTGGGCCCTCACCGTGGCCATTGAAACCCGGGATGCGGTTGCTCCCCGGTTTCGGCAAGCGATTAGCCTGGTGGGCAGTGGCATCGTCTACCTGCTCACCGAGGTCCTGGGTCGAGGCATTGGCCTGGTGGGGCGGGGGGTGCTCAGGGGTCTTGGCAATCGCATCTACCGTGAGTAACCCCGGTGTTCCCGTCCTCCCTATCCTTACCAATCTCCCATCTCCATGACCGATCCCTCCACCCTGCCTAGCCCCCGTCCCGGCAACACCAGTGAGCACACCCTCAACACCCGCCAGGGGGCCCTCACCTACACCGCCTCCGCCCAATGGCAATTGATCTACGAAAACGAGAAACCGGTGGCGGAACTGTTTCACGTTGCCTACCAGCTCAGCGATCGCCCCAGTTCCAACCGTCCCCTCACCTTTGTCTTCAATGGTGGGCCCGGAGCCGCCTCCGCCTACCTCCATATGGGTGCCCTTGGCCCACAACGGGTTTACTTCCACAGTGATGGCAGCTTACCCAAACCCCCGGTGCGGGTGGTGGATAACCCGGAAACCTGGCTCAGCTTTACCGATCTGGTGTTTATTGATCCGGTGGGCACCGGCTTCAGTCGACGGCTGCCCAACCTGGAGGAGAAGGCCCAGGTCCAGGAGCATGCCGCCGAGCCCAGCCCCGAGAAAGCGGCGGAGAGCAAACCCGAGAAAAAGTTCTGGGAAGTAGAACAGGACCTGAATACCCTGGGGCAGTTCATTCAGAACTATCTTTCCAGCCACCATCGTTGGCTATCCCCCCTATTTATCGCTGGGGAAAGTTATGGAGGCTTCCGCGTCGCCAAACTCACCCGCAAGCTCCAGGAAGACTTTGGCATCGGCCTCTGCGGCGCCATTCTGATTTCCCCCGTCATGGAATTTGAGCTCCTCTTTGGCACCGACTACACCCTCACCGGCTGGGCTACGGCGGTCCCCTCCATGGCAGCTAGCGCCCTTCACCATGGTCGGGTGGCGGCTACGGATATGGCCGCCCATACCGCCAGGGCAGAAACCTTTGCCCGTCAAACCCTGATTCCTTTCCTGGCCATGGGGGCAACGGCACCTGAGGCGACGTGCCAGGCCGTTTACCAGCAGCTGGCGGAGTTAACCGGTCTACCCCTATCGGTGGTCCAGCGCCATCGAGGACGGCTGGATATTAGCGTCTTTGCCCGGGAATTGTTACGGGACCAGGAAACTATCCTGGGGCTCTACGATGCCTCGGTCACCGCCCTTGACCCCTTCCCCGATCGCCTACTCCACGAGGGCACCGACCCCACCCTGGAGGGAATTGACCGTCTCTTTACCGGCGCCATCAATAGTCACCTGCGCCATACCCTGGGGGTAGAAACCCCCCTGACCTACCACTTGCTAAATTTTGAGGTCTTTAAAGCCTGGGGGTTTAACCCAGGTCATGACCTCAAGCAGGGCTTCGCCGGCTCGGTGGACGACCTGCGGGTCGGCATGACCCTCAACCCCCACCTGCAGGTGGCCATTAGCCATGGCCTCTTTGACCTGGTCACCCCCTACTTCTGCTCCAGCTGGTTGACCGACCTGATGGTCCTCCATCCCACCCTGCAGCCCAATCTTAGCCTCTCCTGTTTTCGCGGTGGCCATATGTTCTATACCTGGGATGAGTCGCGTCAGCGATGGTATGGGGAAATGCAAAGTTTCTATCAGCGAGTGGTTAGTTAGGCCGGTTTTAAGACCAATAAAAAGCTCAATATAGCCACTAGAGGACAGCATTTTGACCGGTCTTATCCGGGATTTAGACAAATCCAGTGAACTTTTAGCCGCTGAGTGTCACCTGATCAAGACTGCTTTCACCCCTTTTTGCTGTTGATCCCCAACCTGTTTACTCGATTTAACAACCTGTGAGACTGTCTATCCCAAACAGTATGTGCATAGTTAACAGAAACCTGAAGAAAACCTGAAGTCGAAAAAACATGTTGACTCCCTAACTTCCTTGTAAACCCAGGCTTTGGCCAGGCTAACAGGACCGATCCCCAAAAAAATAAGGGGCAAAATATAGCAGGGTTTACTACGTTAGGGATCAGCCATGGACGTCAGGTCGGGTCAACCACCACGCTGTAGTCGGTGCCGTTATTACACCCCAGAGGGTCGACGCGGTGGCCATTGTAGTCTTTTAGGTGTGCTGGTTCAGGGTAGGTGGGATGCTTGCAGCCTGGCTGCTCCAGTCTTCATGGCATCAATTCCGGAACTGGATCCACTAGAGCTGCTACCCCAACCCATTGAGATTCACTTTCCGGAGCCACCCCTGGCTCCCGAGCCCCTGCCATCCCATCCCCTGGCGGTTCCCGGCCCAGCCTTCCTAGGTCTTCGCTAGGGTCGTTCCTCTGCCTTGGCTCAGACTGCAGGCTCTGGCCCCCCTAGCGGTGTCGGCCTAAACCCAGACCCAGTAAGGCTATGGCAACGCCGGCTGCAATTACCCAGGTCCGTCGGAAGGCCTTGGGCCAGGCTGGCCGACCTTCTGGGGGTGGGGCGATCGTTACCGCCCTGGGGCTAACCCCCACTACGGTGGTGTAGCTGAGTTGGAAAGGGGCGAAGTCTCCAGGGACCTTGGGCTTGCCGGTCAACACCAGTCGGTATTCCCCCACCTTGGGAAAGGTCAGATCGGCCGCAGGAATGTCCTGAAAAGCCTCGGTGGAGAGGACCTGTAGGGTGGGAGTGAGGATAGTTCCTGCCTCCGGCTGATTAAGGTTGTAGACCATCAGTTGACAGTTGCACTGCTCTAGGGGAATGGCTTTGCCTCTAGCCTGGGTGAGAGCAATCCAGACTCGGGCCGGTTCTCCTGCCCGGGGGCTGTGCTTGGGTTCTAGATGCCAGGTACCCACTACATCCCCCGATCTCTGAATTTTGTGGGCTGAGGCCGGCCAGGCTAGCGCCAAAACTAATAGCCAGATCAGGATACCAGGATGGGTAGGGCGCATAGAACCGTTGCAGGGCTTGTATCTTTGACTAGAACACTTAGGATTGGGTAGATCCCTCGAAACATTTATCGGATCAGCGTTCTGGCTTACCTCGGCCAGGTTAAAGCTTTAGGATAGGCCAGAATCGCCGCCAGCGTAACAGCAGGGTGGCTAGCGACAGGCTGACCAGACCGAACGCCGCCAGCCAGTGCCGGGGGGATCGGTCAAAACTGCCCAAATAACTGGAGCCAAGCAGCAGGGCGTGGATCACCGCCAGGCCAAAGACCAGCACTGCAAGCTGGTGTAGCTGTCGCCAGTAGGGACCTAGCCTGGCCTGGGCTTGATTACTGCTGGTGGCCGCTAGGGGAACCATGAATCCCAGGGCGCCTAGCCCTGCCCAACCCCCCACCTGTGACTGGGGCAGTAAAAAGGGCAGTGCCCTGGGGTCCCAGCCTAGGGTAACCATGTGGGCGACGTGGGCGACGGATAGAACAAAGGCTCCTACCCCCAGGGCTCGACGGTAGGTCAGTAGGGACGGCCAGAGGCGACTCAGGGGCCGAGCGATCAGGGCCAGCCCAAGACCGATCAAGGCTCCATGACCGGTAAGATCTATGCCATCGCTACTGCGCAGTAGGGTAATCAGACCCACCGCCAGGGTGATCCATCCCGCTAGCCGAAATAGCTGACCCCGCTGGTCAGCGCTGAGGGCTGTAGTGAGCGCCCCCACCCCCACCATAGTGGGTAGGGTACCCACCCCAAAGGCCAGCATGGCTGCGCTACCCCTCCATAGGCTGGTGGTTTCGGCCGCCTTGAGTTGGGCGGCGTAGAGAAAACCGCAGGGCATCAACCCCCACACCAGGCCCAACACCAGCGGTGTCCAGTTCTGAGGCTGGCGTTGCAGGGTGGCCATTATCTGACCCATCCGATCGTGCCAACTGGTCTGGGCCATGGGGTTGAGTAGTGGCACCGGTGGTAACTGACCGGGATTAATTTGTCTCAGGCCAACCCACACCAGTAATAATCCCGTGGCCAGGGCGATGCCGCGGCGCAGTAAGCTGCCCACCCCCGCCATCTGGCCACCCGCCACCAGCACTGACCCCAGCCCGCCAATTATCGCCCCCACCAGGGCATAGCTGATGATCCGCCCCAGGTTCAGTAGCAGGTGAAATCGCACCTCGGATCTCTGGGGTCTCAGGGCTGATGTCTGAGAGAGCGAAAAGGCAACGGTGATCGGCCCACACATGCCCAGGCAGTGTCCAAAACTGCCCAGAAATCCCAGGCTGGCCATCAGCAACAGATCGAGCATTGCACTAGTGCCTGGCTTCAGTAAACCTGTTCTAGCCTAACACCCCTGCCGAGCCCCTGTCTTTTTTCCAGGTCAGGGTTGAGGTTCTAGCTGAGGCAGGAGCAGTAGGTTTGACCGGTAGAGGTTGATTTGCCGCACTAGAATCATGACTCCCTGGTCGGGGCTACTCTCCATCACCGCCTTGGCATCAATTAGCTTGAGTTGGTCAGGCTTAGCTTCTGGACTCGCACTGAGGAGCATCAGGGGTCGGGCCACCAGGTCAGGAATTTGGCTGAGCTGGGTGAGATACTCGGGGCTGATGGGGCACTGTTGATCTAGAACGATCGCATCAGGTTGCCAAATGCGGCATAGCAGTCTAGCCTGCTCGATGTCCTCAGCTTGTAACAGGCAACACTGGTGATTTTGTAGAATTTGGTGCCATTCCGGAGAGAGGGCTGGGGTCTGGGTCGGGCTATGGAGCAGCAGTAGGGTAGGAGGCTGGGGCAGTATGCTACTCTCCAGCACTGCCCCCAGGGTGGGGAGCAGGGCTAGGGCTAGATCCCCGCAGGTAATCCTAGCCGCACTAGGAGCATGACGACTGGCGGCGGCTTCGGCAATCTGGATCAGGGGTTCCTCTAGGGTGGCTGGGGGCGCCAGGGGGGGGCTAAAGGACTCCCCATCCCAGATTACTACCCTAGGCCTGAGGCGATCGGCAACCCTGGTCACCTGCGCCGGATTGGTCACCACCACCAGGCCGTAGGAACTACCCTGGAGCTGGCTATGGATGGTATCAATGGTTGAGACCGTCCGACTGACCAACATCACTACCACCGATCCTGTGGTTGCAGCCCCCTGGGGTAGGGGCATCAACAGGGTGAGGTGGTACCCCAGGCTAGGGGAGCAAAATCCGCCTAGCTCCCCCCCATGCAGCCGGCAAAGCTGGCGGGCGAGGGTGAGGCCCAGGTAATCTAAGGCCCCCCCCCCCGGGGGGATCAGGTCCGGCCAGGTTTGATCCTTAGGATAGGTGCCCCGCAGGTGTAAACTCAGCCAACTATCCCAGTGGTCTAGGGTGAGGCTCAGGGGTTGGGATTGTTGTTGCAGGAGGTAATCTAAGCAGCTGTGCAGGGCTTGGGCTAGTCGCTGTTTATCCCCTGGGAAGGAAGACAGGGAAGTCTGGCAGTCGATGGTAAATTCCTGCACCCAGGCTGGTGCAGGCTGATCCAGGAACCGGCTATTGAGGAACTGTGGTAACAGCTCCGCTAGCAGGCTAGCCAGCTCCAGCTCCTGCCAATTTAACATCAGCTCTCCGGACTCAAGCCGCAGCCAGTCGACCCATTCATTGACCATGCGGATTAATTGGCGGATGGCCCTACGCATCAGGGTGGCGTAGCGAGTTTGACGATCGCTTAAGGCCCCCACCCGGGGATCGAGCAGCAGGCTGGATAGCCCTAGCAGAGATGTCAGGGGAGTTTTGAGGGCGTGGCTTAAGGCCATCAGCCAGTCCTGGGCCGGGGGCGCCAGGGCTGGGGGTGATGGACCATCTGGCTCCTGGGTCAGGGTTTGGGGAGCTAAGCTCAGTTGGGACAACAACCAGGTCACTACCGCCCTGGCCTCGATATAAGCCTGGTAGCCCCCGCCGCTGTCCACCGTAACCCAGTGCCCCTGGGGTTGGGCCTGGAGGTAGGTTTTCAGATCCGTTAGGGAAAGCTGGGCGGGAATGGCTAGAACCGGCTCCCAGCAAGGCTGACAGTCCTGCAGTTGTGGCGAAGCTGAGGGCTGGGGACCGGGGGGGAGATGGTGATAAAAGGCCCACAATTTAGCCAGGGATATCACCCCCAGGGGTCGCTGCCGGGCATCTACCACCACCAGGTAGTCAGGGGTTGAGGGGAACTGGGCGGCTAGGGCTGCCATCACCCTATCCAGTTCGGTGGCGGGTGGAAAACTGGGGGGATGGCTTAAAAATTGCGAAGGAAGCATTCTGGCTATCAACCCTTACAATTAAAAAATGTAAACTAAATCTTTCTGTTGAAATGGAAATTGGGTGTGGTGCCCTTTCTGATTTCAGCCTGGTCTGCCCTATTGGTCTTTGGCCTCGTTGTCTTGAGTTACTGCCTTGGTTACTCCCTTACAGATATACCTCCTGGCCCAGTCTAGGGAGCTGTTCGAACTACCTGGATTGGGCCTCTCCCCTGACCGCTATGCTGTCCATATCGCCAGGACGCTAGAGGAGGCAGTAGCCTGGCTCAGCAATCGCAACCACCCCATGGACTGTCTGGTGCTGGAGGCAACCATGGTAACCGAAGATCTTCGTCAACGTTTGAGGGATGATGGCGTTCTCCTGCCGGTGGTGGTATTGGTCAGCCCCAATACCCTGCCAGTTCTGGAGACCACCGCACCACGGTTAGAGCCCTGGATGGCCACCTACCACGGGGCGGTGGTGACTCTACCGATGGATCAACTCCATCAATTGGATGGCACCATTCGCCAGGCTATTGATCGGTTTCTCCAACTCTCGGCGGCATCCTGCTCCCTGCCTCCCCTCCCCTCCCCTGTGTCCTTGCCTTCGCCAGACCTACTAACCGCGCAACAGGAGCGGCTCACCGAGAAGCTTAATGCTCGCCTTGGTTATCTGGGTGTTTACTACAAGCGCAACTCCGATCACTTCCTACGGAATATGAGTCAGCCTGACCGGGAAACCCTTTTATGCCAGCTCAGGGCCGACTACCGTAAGATTATCCTGGGGTATTTCGCCAATGATGCTGCCCTAAACCAAAACATTGACAGCTTTGTTAATCAGGCTTTTATGGCGGATATTTCCGTGTCTCACATTGTGGAGATTCACATGGATTTAATGGATGAATTCTCTAAGCAACTAAAATTAGAGGGGCGCAGTGAGGAAATTCTACTGGATTATCGACTTACCCTGATTGATGTTATTGCCCACCTCTGTGAGATGTATCGCCGCTCCATTCCCAGGGAGCCCTAGCGATATCCCCTCATCCTTACCTATCCCTATGACCTCTCGAACTTAGTGTCCATGAGTGCCGTTAAAAAGACCTATATCCTGAAGCTCTATGTGGCTGGCAATACCCCTAATTCGATTCGGGCGCTGAAAACCCTTAACAATATTTTGGAGGAAGAATTTCAGGGGGTTTATGCCTTGAAGGTAATCGATGTGCTGAAAAATCCCCAATTAGCTGAAGAGGATAAGATCCTAGCTACCCCTACTCTCTCTAAGATTTTGCCCCCACCAGTGCGGAAAATCATTGGCGATCTCTCCGATCGCGAACGGGTGTTAATCGGCCTGGATCTCCTCTACGATGAGCTGCGGGAGGATGAAAACTATCACTGAGGACGGGCACCGGCCAGCTCCTATTTCAGTGGCCACCAGGCCACCTTATCCCGGGTAGCTCCGTAGACCTGCTTTAATCCTTCCGGATCGACAATGTGGAGTTGGTCTGCCCCCTGGTGATCGGTAGTTTTGTTAGCCTTCAAATAACCCGCCCGGGTGAGACCCTTGAGCACCTGTTCTACGGTACGGTGGTTGAGCTGACAGGCCCGGGCAATCAGGTCGATGGGCAGGTCAAAGGTATAGTCATTGTTTCTGGGGGCTTGGGGTTGACTGCCCAGGCTGCGTTCCTGGTAAATCAGGGCTCGCAGCAGAGCGGCTACGGACTGGGGAGGATAAGCACTACAGTTGAGCAGGTGGTACTGAAACTTTTCCTGTAGTTCAAATAAAAAATTGTAGCGGTTTTGAAAGGCGGTGTTGTCACGGTAAAGGGCGGCGATCGCCTCCACTGGCACCTTCACCACATCGGTGGTTTTATAGGCCTCCACCAGACTGGGGAAGGCTCGCGCCGCCGTGCCAAAACCCACCGGCAAACTGGAGTGGCCAAAGCAACCCCCCGGGTAGGTAATACCAATCACCCGATCCAGGGGGGTGCTGCGCATAATCACAGGACCGCCGTCGATAATGATATAGAGATGGTCTAGCCAGTCATCCGGGCGAAAGGCGGTGTAAATTGGCCGGTTTGAGTAGAGCTTTTCTCTGACGATGGGGTTGTTCTGCAGGCAGGTCTCTAGTTCCGCTTGGTCGAGGGGAGCAAACAGAAAATTGTTCTGGAGGAGGGTCGTAATTGGATTTGGATTGGAGACAACATTCTGACGACTCTGCTTGGCCATAGTTTGGGATTCTGCCGCTGAAATTCCCTCCATTTTGCCTTGAAATTCAGGTTAAAGGTAGGTGTTTTAGAAATTAAAGCTTTGGCTAGAATCCTTAGGTCAGGTTACCCTTTTGTCCAGAGAGTTTTTGCCAGGATTAGGACCCAAAGGCTCTCAGGTGGACAGGTCAAGGGTGATGACCGGTTGATCGGGGGCCAGGGTAGCCAGGTTAGGTTCGATATCCGCCGGGTTGCCCACCACTAAAATCACCATCTGATCGGGCTTAAGGTGGCTCTGGGCGGCGGCCAGAACCTCGGCGGTAGTAGCGGTACGCACCTGCTCCTGGAATTGGAAGATAAAGTCCGCCGGGTAACCATAGTACTCGTTACGAATCAGGCGGGCCAGGGTTTGATTAGGGCTTTGGAAATTAAACACAAAGCTATTCAGCACCGCATCCTTAGCCCTGGCCAGTTCAGCGGCGGAGATCTGAGCGTGACGCAGCTGATCGATCTCACTCTCCACGGCCCGGATAAAGGCAACGGTGGTGGCGGAGCGGGTCTCACCGCCCCCCACAAACAGGCCGGGATAGTCGTGGCGGGGAGACCAAACCGCGTAGACCGAATAGGCTAACCCCTGGCGAGATCGCACCTGGTTAAACAGTCGCCCACTAAAGCCATTCAGCACCTCATTCAACACCGATAGGGCGCCGTAGGCCGGGTCATTCAGTTGGCCGCCGAGGTGGCCCATCTGCACATAGCTCTGGGTCAGTTGGGGCTGCTCAATGGCAAACACCCCGGTTTTCGCCTGCTGTACCGTGGGTAGGGGAGAAACCGCTAGGGGGTTGCCATGGCCCCGCCAAGCCCCGAAGTACTGGTCGATCAGGGCCTTCATTTGGTCAGTTTGAAAGTCTCCCACCAGGCCGAGGATGGTCTGTTCTGGGCGAATTGAGGCTTGATAAAAGGCTTGAATCGCCTGGCGATCAATGGCCTCCAGGGTGGCGTACTCCATGGTGCGACCGTAGGGGCTATCGGCCCCATAGACCAGCTTCTCAAATTCCCGTGAGGCAATTTCGTCCGGGTTATCGTTACGGCGAGCAATGCTACCGCGATACTGGCGCTTGAGTAAATCGATCTGGTCAGGGGCGAAGCCAGGGCGTTGAATCACATCAGCAAACAGGCTGAACACCACCTCCGTATCGTCCACCAGGGCTTCAAAACTGGCGCTGCCCGCAGTGGTGTCAATCCTGGTTTCAATGCTGGCGGCCCGCTGTTCCAGGGCCTCGTTCAGGGCCTCAGGCTTGAGGGTAGTGGTGCCCCCCAGCCGCATGGCTTCGCCGGTAAGGCTGGCTAACCCCACCTGTTCCGCCGGCTCAAAGCGGGAACCGGTTCGAAAGGTGGCGGTACCGCTGACCAGGGGAAGTTCGTGGTCCTCCATCAGGTAAACCACCAGCCCGTTGGCCAATTGATAGCGCTCAAAGTCCGGAATTCGGATTTCCGGTAGGGGCCCAAACTCTAACTGGTCGTAGGAGCGGGGGGTAAGTGCCCTGGCGGGGGCTTGCCAGCCTAGCCACAATGCCATTGCCAGGCCCAATAGGGCCAGCGTCAGGAGTTCAAATCGGGCTGGGAGTCTCTTCATAGCTCTATGGGCCAGTGAGGGGTAAGGGGTGTGGAGGGCAAAGGTGATCGGAGGAATCCGACCCCTAGGGCTGAGTTGACCCCGGCAAGGGGGAGATCAGCTGACCAACGGTACGTTGATTAGGTTGAAAGAGGCTCTGGGCCACCCGTTGCACATCGGCGGCGGTTACCTGATCAATGGTGTCCAAGTCCCTAAATAAATTACGCCAGTCACCGGTCTTGGCCTGGTACTCCGCTAATAGGGAGGCCATACCACTGTTGGAGTTGAGTCGGCGCAGTAGGGAAGCCCTGGCCTGGGTTTTGACCCGGTCTAGCTCGGTGGCGCTGACCGGTTGCTCCCTCAGACGCTTCAGTTCCTCCCCCAGGAGGGTGCCAATCTCGCCAGGGCTATGGCCCGGGGCGGTCAGTCCGTAAAGCAGAAAGATAGTGTCGTACTTATCGCCGGGTAGACCATTGACACTGCCGATATCTAGGGCGACCTGGGTTTTCTCCACCAGTGCCTTGTAGAGGCGAGAGGTGCGGCCATCCACCAGCAGGCTGTCAATAATGCCATAGATGACATGATCGGGGTGGCTGAGGCCAGGGCGGTGGTAGCCCTCCAGATACCAGGGCTGGGAGGGCAGGGTCAGGGTGAACTGGCGGGGCTCGGTTTGCACCGGTTCGTCGATCACTGGTGGGGGCGGGGTGGGTCGGGACCGATACCGGCCAAAGTAGGTATTGGCCAGCGATCGCACCACCTCTGGGTCCACATCCCCCACCACCACCGCCGTTAAGTTACCCGGACCGTAGTAGGTATCGTAAAAGTCCTGGACGTCTTGACGGGTGGCGGCGTAGAGATCGGCCTGATAGCCAATCACGGGTCGGCGGTAGGGGTGGCGTTCCAGGGCAGTTTCTAAAAAAGTTTCCACCATCTGGCCAATGGGGGAGTTGTCCACCCGCATGCGGCGCTCCTCGAGAATCACGTTCTTTTCTTCAAAGAACTCCCGAAATACAGGGTCAATAAACCGTTCCGACTCCAGGGACATCCATAGCTCCAGCTTATTCGCCGGTAGACTATAGAAGTAGCGGGTTTCGTCCGCCCCGGTGGTGGCGTTAAGGCCAACCCCGCCGGCCTGTTCGATAATCTGACCATACTTATTCTGGTCGACATAGGTGGCTGCCTGGGCCGCAAGTTGATCAAACTCCGCCTGCAGCTTGACCTTGGTGGCCTGATCACCGGCCGCCTCCGCCGCCAAAATCCGATCAAAGAGCTGATCCATCGCCTTCAGGGTCTGCTGCTCGGCCCGGTAGTTAGTGGTACCGATGCGACTGGTGCCCTTGAAGGCCAGGTGTTCCAGGTAGTGGGCCACACCGGTCTTACCCTCCGCCTCATTCACCGCCCCCACGTTGGCGTGGATCATAAAAGAGACCACGGGGGCCTGGTGACGTTCGAGCACGATAAACTTCATGCCGTTGTCGAGGGTAAACTCGGTTACCGCCTCGGTCAGGCGATCCAGGTAGGGTTGAATGGTTTGGGCCACCAGGGGAGCCTGGCGGGCCCAGGCGGGACGGGGAGCCAGGCTGACCAGTAAACAGATCATCACCAGCAGGGCTAGCACCCTCCGGAAGAAACCTGGCCAGGGAGTTGGGGAGAATTGGGAAGGGCGCCTGTGGACCTCTAGCCCAGGGGTTGTAGCGTTCAGCACTGATAGCAAGCTCAGACGTATGGAATAGGGGTGGAGACGCAGAGGGGAACATCGACCATTGAACCTTAGTCACCCTGAAAAGTGGGACAGGACTATCCAAATAGCAGTACCCTCAACCTGAAGTTAGTGTAAGTCTAGCAATTAATCAGCGGTCCATAACCAGGGGGGCTCAAGAGTTCCGCCATTATTTCGGTCCTCCCTGGGCAAAGGGGAGTTCTATACTATCCTGGCGATTGATGCGTATATTTAGAGGGAGAACAACAGGGAGAAGGGCCTTGGTACCCATCACCGATCGTTCCAATTTAGGCCAGTGGGGGCGACGCTTGCTAGCCGCCGTGTTTTTAGCGGGCCAGGTGGTGATGCACCTGTTCTCCCGCCCCCTGCACCGCCGCAATACCCTGGACCAAATGGCGGAGGTGGGGCCAGAATCCGTCCTGATTGCCCTGATCACCGCTGCCTTTGTCGGCATGGTGTTTACCATTCAGGTGACCCGGGAGTTCCTTAACTTTGGGGCCGGTACTGCGGTGGGCGGGGTGCTGGCCCTGACCCTGGCCCGGGAACTGGGACCGGTGCTGACCGCAGTGATTATCGCCGGTCGGGTCGGGTCCGCCTTTGCCGCGGAAATTGGCACCATGCGGGTGACGGAGCAGATCGATGCCCTGCAAATGCTCAAAACCGATCCGATCGACTATCTGGTGATTCCCCGGGTGGTGGCCTGTGCCCTGATGCTGCCGTTGCTGAATATACTGGCCTTTATTACCGGTATGACCGGTGGCCTGCTGATCGCCACCAGCCAGTACGGCATCGCCGCTTCGGTTTTTCTAGACTCAGCTCAAAACTTTCTAACGGTCTGGGATCTGGTTAGCTCCTTAATCAAGGCCTTTTGCTTCGGCATTTTAATTTCGGTAATTGGCACCAACTGGGGTCTGACCACCACTGGCGGGGCTAAGGGGGTGGGCCAGTCCACCACCACAGCGGTGGTCACCGCCCTGTTGGCGATCTTCATTAGTAACTTTTTCCTATCTTGGGTGATGTTTCAAGGCACTGGTAGCGCCCTTGTTCAGTAGCGCCCCCTTGGGGTGGGGAGAGCGGTGGAGGTGGTCTGGCGATCGCAGGGGCTGCTCAGCTCAGGCTTGCCCTTTCCTTAGGCGGTGGGGTTTGTATAAAGTTCTACGATCCCCAAGGCTGCATACTACCCTGAGCAGATTTACATGCGTTTGCTCAGCAACATTTTAGGCGGCTGCCTGAAGATTACGGAGACAGGGAGGGGTAGGGGCAAACCACGCCAGGACTATAGCTGTTGATTTAAACGCTGAACAATGGGAGAAGCTTGATTGCGTTTAATTTGTCGATAGGCGGCAATAATCTCCGTTGCCACCTCCCCTTCCACCTCCCTGGCTCCCTCGGGGCTGCTGCAATCCTGGTAGAGTTTGGGGTTACGACAGACCTGGAAGAGGGTTTGGGTGACCTCAGTAAATAGGTCCTCATCGATCGCCGGTGCCACCGGGTCGGCCTGGCTCAGGGAGGCGGCGGTGCGCAGGGATAAGGGATCTGGGTTTGGTGAGGTATGGAGGGCCATCCCCAGGGTTAACTGACCGGCCCCAGCATCAGATTGGTTAGATAGGGAGGGCAGGGTTTTACCCGGTTGGGCAGTTTGGAGGTAGGTCTGACCGCCCCACCGTTGTACGGAGGCTGTCACGGTTTCGCCGATCAGGTCCGCCAGCAGTTGGTTATGGGCAGTAAAGCGAATAAAAGCACGGGAGGGATAGAGGCTTGGATCCAACATGGTCATGGCACTTGAGTGAGCAATAGCTAAAGGCTATATTACAGCTATAGCCCTCAGGTCAGCTCAGGTTGACCGCCAGGGTCACTGGCCCCGGTGGTGGATAGGGCCGCCGGTCAGCCTGGAGGGCCAGACCAGCATCGCCCTGAAGGGGGACTCTGCCCAGTATAATGGGACTTGGCCACTGCTTAAGAGGCCACGGCCATAGTTCAGGAAGGCACTATTCAGGAGTGACATGCCATGGGCCAGTTACTGGCCTTTCACCAGGGTAGACCCCTGGAACCCTCGCCATAGCCCCATGGCCTAAGACTCGGGCCCGATGGCCAGAATTGTCACCCCTTTCCCCATCCCTGCAATTACCATGGTCGTTGACATCGCCCTTTCCCTCAACCGCTCCATCGCCGTTGGCCTGCTGGCGGTGATCAACTCCATCCAGCAAAACACCCCTAGCCCCCAGCGGCTGCGGTTTAATATTGCGGTCCGGCCGGAGGAGCATGACTACTTCCATCAACTGCTCAGCCGCCACTTCTCCGGGGCTGACTTTACCTGGCGGTTAGGGCAGTTTGAGCCCCCCGCCTACCTGGCCGACTATCTCAACCAAAAGTTTAAGCCGGCATCGGCCACCCAGCAAAACTCCCGCTACATGCAGTATGCCCGGCTATTTTTAGCCAGCCTATTTGCTGATGTCACCAAGGTGATTTATCTAGACGCCGACACCATCGTGCTGGATGATATCACCGGCCTGTTTGACAGCACCCATCTGACCGCCGCCAGGTACC
>Ga0172367_10001159_pt1 | contig 39456 bp, 35 predicted proteins | sample Lak10m_FD_114542 | JGI IMG/M metagenome (GOLD analysis project Ga0172367, IMG submission 114542) | Freshwater microbial communities from Kabuno Bay, South-Kivu, Congo - kab_022012_10m | ecosystem: Environmental > Aquatic > Freshwater > Lake | place: Democratic Republic of the Congo: South-Kivu... | reverse complement strand
TTCCAGTCGGGCGGCATCCACCAGCCGTGCTTGTCGTAGTTGTCGCAGCTCCAGTCGAAATGGTCAAAGGCGAGCGAGAGCCCGAATCTTCGCGCCGCCGCGTCGAGCGCGCGCACGCCCTCGGGCATCACTTCCTTGCCGATGCCGTCACCCGCGATGACGGCGATGCTGTGTTTCTTCATCTTTGCCTTTGAGCCTGTTACAAAATGAGGGGATACCCCCCTCGAACTCCCCTAAGTCAGGGGCCATTTCGGTATTTCTGAAATGGCCCCTTTCAATTGAACCGCCGGAACCGTGGAACTACTTTTTGTCCTCCACCTTGCCCACGCGCCTGACCGCGGCCGCGAGCATGGCCGCGTCTTTGTCCCAGAATTTCTGGAACTCGGGCGCGTCGAGGTAATGGATCGGCGTTTCGATCTTGGCCATTATCGCCTTGAACTCCGCATCCTCGACCGCCTGCTTTGCGGCGCTGCGCAGCGCCGTCATCGCCGCGGGCGGCGTGCCCGCCGGCGCGAACAGCCCCGACCAGATGTAGAACTCGGCGTCATAACCGAGTTCCTTCAGGGTGGGCACGTCGGGCAGGGCGGCGAGGCGCTTGTCGCCCCAGGTGGCCAGGGGCCGCAGCTTGCCCCCCTTGATCTGGCCGATGACCGCGGACGGGCCGGAGGCGAGCGCGTCCACGTGGCCGCCGACCAGGGCGTTCATCGCCGGGCCGCCCCCGGTGTAGGGTACGTGCCAAAGCTTGATGTCGGCAGCCTGCGCCAGCATTTCCATCGCCACGTGCAGCGTGCCGTAGATGCCGGAGGAACTGAAGCTGATCTTGCCCGGCCGTTTCTTGGCGTCCTCGACCAGGTCTTTCACGCTCTTCCACGGACTGTCGCTGCGCACCACCAGGACGGTGGGGTCGGCCGAGATCAGCGCCACTGGCGCGAGCTGGTTCATCTGGTACGGCGACTTGCGCCCGAACAGCTTTTCCGCCTCGGGAATGATGGAAATCGAGGACAAGGCCATCAGGACGGTATAGCCGTCGGGCTTGGCGTTGGCAACGTAGGCCATGCCGATGGCGCCGCCGGCGCCGGCCTTGTTTTCGACGATGACGCGCTGCTTCAGAAATTTTTCCATGGCGAACGCGGTGGGACGGCCGGTGAGGTCGGCGACGCCGCCGGGCGGGAAGGGCACAACCATGGTGATATGGCGGCTGGGATAGACCTCCTGCGCCAGGGTGGAGCCGGCGAGCAGCGAAAGCATCAACGCGCATAAAATTCGTTTCATGTTGTCGTCCCCGATGTCGGATTGAGTTCGGCGCATCTTGGACGCGACGGCGAAGGGTGTCAAGGGCATGCGGCGGCCCGCGCCGGATACGTTAAAATGCCGCATCGCATTTGACGACCTCCCGTGAATCTCGTCGCGCTCGAAACCTCCACCGAATACTGTTCGCTCGCCGTGTCGCGCGACGCGCGGGTGTTCGCGCGCAGCGTTCACGCCGGGCAGCGGCACTCGGAACTCGCGCTGCCGGTACTGCGCGAGCTGCTGCAGCAGGCGGGGCTGGACATGCGGGCGATCGACGGCATCGCCTACGGCGCCGGGCCGGGATCGTTCACCGGGCTGCGCATCGCCTGCGGCATTGCGCAGGGCCTGGCGCTGGCGCGCAATCTTCCGGTCGCGGGCATCGGCACGCTGCTCGCGCTGGCCGAGGACTGCGGCGCCGACAAGGTGATCGCCTGCCTCGATGCGCGCATGGGCGAGGTATATCATGGCGCTTATTGCAGGAGCGGCGGAAAATGGATCGAAATGCATGCGCCCTCGCTGTGCCGGCCCGCAGCCGTGCCCCAGGTCGAAGGCGGTGGCTGGATCGCCTGCGGCAGCGGTTTTCGCGTGCACGCGGCGGCGCTGGCGCGGTGTTATGAGGGCAGGATCGCGCGCACCGATGCCGACGCCGTCCCAAATGCGGAGGCGATGCTGCGCCTTGCGCTGGAGGCGTTCGCTTCCGGGCAGGGCGCCGATGCGGCAAGCGCCGCGCCGCTCTACGTGCGCGACAAGGTCGCGCTGAAGACCAGCGAACGATGAGTGCCGTGCTCAAACCGGTGGTCGAACTGCGGCCCATGGACGAGGCCGATCTGCCGGCGGTGATGGCGATCGAAGACGCGGTCTACGCTTTTCCCTGGACCCAGGGGAATTTCAGCGACTCGCTCGCCGCCGGCTATGGTTGCTGGGTTGTTGCGCGCGACGGCGATCTGATCGGCCATGCCGTGACCATGCGCGCCGCGGACGAGGTGCATTTGCTCAACCTCAGCATCGCCGCGGCGTGGCAGAAGCAGGGCTGGGGCAGCCTGGTGTTGTCGCGGCTGTGCGAAGCCGCCCGTCGTCAGGGCGCGCGCCTGATATTCCTCGAAGTGCGGCCGTCCAATGCAGCCGGGCTGCGCTTGTACGAGCGCCACGGATTCCAGCAGGTCGGCCGCAGGCGCGAATACTATCCTGCGCAGACCGGGCGCGAGGACGCGCTGATTCTCAGTCTGCCGCTATGAGTTCACGCCGGGAGTTGTTCCTTGAGGAGATCGGATTGACGCCGCTGTGGCGGCTGCGGAGCCGGGAGGCGGAAGGAGGGCGAGCGCACGAGCAAGAACGGAGCGTGCCCGTCGCCGCGGTCCCGGTCGCCCCCGCGGGACCGGCTGCTGCGCAGCCCGCAGGGGCCGCGCACGACCGCGCCGGACGCATCGCGCGCATCGCGCGCATGGACTGGACCGAACTCAAGGCGGCCGTCGCCGCCTGCACCGCCTGCGGCCTGCGCAAGTCCTGCACCCAGACCGTGTTCGGCGTCGGCGACGGCGCGGCCGACTGGCTGCTGGTGGGCGAGGCGCCGGGCGCCGAAGAAGACGCGCGCGGCGAACCCTTCGTCGGCCAGGCGGGGAAATTGCTCGATGGCATGCTCGCCGGCATCGACCTCGCGCGCGGCGAGGACGTCTATATCGCCAATGTGCTCAAGTGCCGGCCGCCGGGAAACCGCAATCCCGAGCCGGCGGAAGTGGCGCAGTGCGCGCCGTTTCTCGCGCGCCAGGTCGAACTGATCCGGCCGAAACTGATCCTCGCCATGGGGCGCTTCGCCTGCCAGACGCTGCTCGACACCGACGCGAGCATCGCCTCGCTGCGCGGCCGCCTGCACCGCTACCAGGGCGTGCCCGTCATCGTGACCTATCATCCGGCGTACCTGCTGCGCAGCCTGCCGGACAAGGCGAAAGCCTGGGAAGACCTTTGTTTCGCCCGCCGCACCATGGCGGCGCTGCCTGCCCAAACCTGAAGCCGCGTGGGAGCGGCTTGAAATTCGCGTTCACACCCCCACCTAGGACGCGAGTCAACCTGAGGAGAACTCACATGCGCAGAATGGGGGTCTTGCTGCTGGCCGCGATCACGCTGGCGCTTTCCGGCTGCGGTTACAACGACATGCAGCGCGGCGACGAGCAGATCAAGGCAAGTTGGTCCGAAGTGCTGAACCAGTACCAGCGCCGCGCCGATCTGGTACCGAACCTGGTCAACACCGTGAAGGGATTCGCGGCGCAGGAACAGCAGATTTTCGTCCAGGTGACCGAGGCGCGCTCGCGCGTGGGCAGCATCCAGGCGACGCCCGAGCTGATCAACGACCCTGCGGCTTTCGCCAGATTCCAGCAGGCGCAGGCCGGCCTCTCCAGCGCGCTCTCCAGGCTGCTCGTGGTGTCGGAGAACTATCCGCAACTGAAGTCGGATGCCAATTTCCGCGACCTGCAGGCGCAGCTCGAAGGCACCGAGAACCGCATCGCCGTGGCGCGCAACCGCTACATCAAGTCGGTGCAGGAATACAATTCCCTGATCCGCACGTTTCCCAACAACCTGACGGCGATGATGTTCAGCTATCAGGTGAAGCCCAATTTCGCGGTTGAGGACGAGAAGGCGATCGCGAAGCCGCCGGCGGTGAGTTTCGACAAACCCGCCGCCGCCCCCGCGCCGGCAAAATGAACTGAACCCGAGGGCTGCGCATCCGCATCCTCATGCGTGCCTTGATTCGCCTCGCGGGCATCCTGGCGCTGGCGTTTGCGTCGGTGGCGGGCGCAGCGGGCGAAACCGCGGTGCCGCCGCTCAAGGCGCGCGTCACCGATCTCACCGGCACGCTGGAGCCGGGCCAGCTCGCCGCGCTCGAAGCGGAACTGCGCGCCTTCGAGCAGAAGAAGGGCAGCCAGATCGCGGTGCTGATGTTGCCGGGCACCCAGCCCGAAACCATCGAGCAGTATTCGATGCGCGTCGCCGAACGCTGGAAAATCGGACGCGCGCGGCTGGACGACGGTTTGATCCTGATCATCGCCAAGAACGACCAGCGCCTGCGCATCGAGGTCGGCTACGGGCTCGAAGGCGCGATTCCGGACGTGGTGGCGAAACGCGTCATCCGCGAGGTGATCGCGCCGCATCTGCTTGCGGGCGACTTTTTCGGCGGCATCCGCGACGGCACCCGGACGCTGATGAAGCTGATCGAGGGCGAAGCCCTGCCGCCGCCGCGGACGCAGGCGGCGACGGTCGACGACCCCCAATCGCTGATCGCGGTATTGCTGGTGGTGGTGGTCGTCGCGGGCAGCCTGCTGAAAGCGGTTTTCGGGCGGCTGTTCGGCTCCGCGGCCACGGGCGTGGCGGCGGGATTCGTCGCCTGGGCGCTCGCCGGCGCCCTGGGCGTGGCCGTGATCGCCGGCGCGGTCGCGTTTGTCATCGCTCTTATGGGCGGCGGCCGCGGCTATTACCCTGGGGGTTTCGGCGGTGGCGGTGGTTTCGGTGGCGGTGGTTTCGGTGGCGGCGGGGGTGGCGGCTTCGGCGGCGGCGGCGCCTCGGGCAGCTGGGGGAAAGGCTGATGCGCTGGAGGCGCGCCCTGCGGCACTTGTTCACCGATCAGTGGTCGGTGCGGCGCGCGTTTCCGCGCGATGCGATGCGCGCCATTCGTGAACGCATCGCGGAGCAGGAAAGGCGGCACGGCGGGGAGCTGCGCTTCGCGGTCGAAGCATCGCTGCCTTTGCTCCAGCTGTGGCGCGGGCAGGATGCGCGCAGCCGGGCGGTGGAGCTGTTCGCCCAGTTGCGCGTCTGGGACACCGAGCGCGATAGTGGTGTGCTGATCTATCTGCTGCTGGCCGACAAGCGCGTTGAAATCGTCGCCGATCGCGGTATCCATCGCAAGGTGGGCAGCATCGCCTGGGAAGCGATCTGCGGCGAAATGCAGCGCGCGTTCGCGGCCGGGCGCTTCGAACAAGGCGCGTGCGGCGGCATCGCGGCGATCAGCGACCTGCTCGCCGCGCATTTTCCGCCGGCCGAAGGCGATGCCGACGAGCTGCCGAACGAGCCCCTGGTACTTTGACCCGCCCCGGAACCGCCGCCGGTGGGCGTGTTCCCGCGGGGAAGTATTTTTCCGCTAAGCGACTGATACGCTTGATGCCGTTTCGGAGTGGGCGCAGAATGCCGGCTTGCGGTGCGGCGCCATGGCCGTATACTCCAATTTTCGACAATCAAGCCTCGCAGCGGGAAGGGTGACAAATTGGCAAAGCCTAACTATCAGTTCGAAAAGCGCCAGAAAGACCTGGCAAGGAAGAAGAAGCAGGAAGAAAAACGGCTGCGCAAGCTGGAAAAGAAAGACGCTGTCGCATCTGTGGGTAATCCGGATCAGCCATCGGCTCCCGCCTTGGCTATCGACAATAAGGAATAGGGCCGCCCGGTTCGCGGGGGTATTCCCGCCGGCTTGCGGCGGCACGCGGGGCCGTCGGACCGGAACACTGCGATCGATTGTTCCGAAGCAGTAGTACTTATTATTTCCTCACTGCGGCAAACATCTTATAATCGCGGCCTGCACCCGGGCGCGCGGCCGCATGAATCACGTTTGATGCAGCGCAATATCGGATCGTGTGCACCGGATACACTGTTGCCGGCTGGCAATCGAAGCGTTTTCCGGTGGATCTGTTGAAAAGGTATTGTGGCAATGCTTGAAGCGCGTCACCTCGAATGCACGCGGGGCGAAAGGAAGCTGTTTCGCAATCTGAGTTTCAGGCTCGGTCGCGGCCAGTTGCTGCGCGTGGCCGGGGCCAACGGCAGCGGGAAGACCAGTCTGCTGCGCATCATGTGCGGCCTCGTTGCGCCCAGCGCCGGGGAGTTGCGCTGGCAGGGACGGCCGATACGCGGGGAGCGCGAAGAGTATTGCAGGAATCTGGTTTTCATCGGCCATCTGAACGCGTTGAAGGACGATCTCACCGCGCTCGAGAATCTGCGCTTCGCCGCGGCCCTGGGCGGGCTGCCCGCCGATCGCGAACACAGCCTTGCGGGGCTCGATCGCTTTGGCGTGGCGCATTGCGCCGAGCTGCCGGCGAAAGTGCTCTCGCAGGGACAGCGCCGCCGCGTCGCCCTGGCCAGGCTCGCGCTTTCGCCGACGGTGCCCCTGTGGATCCTGGATGAGCCGTTTTCCGCGCTCGATGTGGCTGCCGTGTCGGAATTGGAGCTGTTGCTCGCGGCGCATATCGCTTCGGGCGGCATGGTCGTGCTGACCACGCACCAGGAAGTTCAGGTGGTGACTCAGGCGGTGCTGCGCGTCGATCTCGACCTGCACACTGCGGCGCCGCTGGCCGCATGATCAGGGCGCTCGGGTGGGTACTGCGACGCGATTTGCTGCTGGTGTTCCGGCGCAGGGGCGACGTGGTCAATGCGCTGGTATTCTTCGTGATCGTGGTGAGCCTGTTTCCGCTCGGAGTCGGCCCGGAGGCGAGTCAGCTGCGCAACATGGCGCCGGGCGTGTTGTGGGTGGCGGCCTTGCTTGCCTGCATGCTGTCGCTCGCGCGGCTGTTCGCGCCCGACCATCAGGACGGAACGCTGGAACAAATGCTGCTCGCGGGCGAGCCGCTGGTCGTTCTGGTGATGGGAAAGGTGATGGCGCACTGGCTGGTGTCGGGATTGCCCCTGGTGCTGATGGCGCCTCTGCTGGGCCTGCAATTCGACCTTCCCGGCGATGCCCTGGCCGTGTTGTGCGTAGCGCTCCTGATCGGCACGCCGGTGCTGAGCCTGATCGGGGCGGTCGGCGCGGCGCTCACGCTGGGCGTGCGCGGCAGCGGCGCCCTGGTGGCCCTGCTGGTGCTGCCGCTGTACGTGCCGGTGCTGATTTTCGGCGCCGGAGCGGTCGCTGCGACCGCGGCGGGAACGGGTGCCGAGGCGCATCTGCTGCTGCTGGGTGGATTTCTGGCGCTGGCGCTGGTGCTTGCTCCCTGGGCGAGCGCCGCGGCGCTGCGCATCGCGATGGAATGAGAGAGCAATGAGCACATCGAAGCGGTTCAGTTGGTTTTATTTTTCGTCGCCGCAGACTTTTTATCCGCTGGCGGGGCGCCTGCAGCCGTGGTTCGCGGCGCTGGCCGTGTTGCTTTGCGCCGCGGGCTTGTACATCAGCTTTTTCGTTGCGCCCACGGACGCGCAGCAGGGCGAGGCATACCGCATCATATTCATCCACGTCCCGGCGGCGTGGATGTCGATGTTCATCTACCTGGTGATGGGGTTCTGGTGCGGCGTCGGACTGGTGTTCAATACGCGGCTTTCCTCGATGTGGGCGACCGCGCTCGCCCCCACCGGCGCGTTGTTTACCTTCATCGCACTGTGGACCGGCGCGCTGTGGGGCAAGCCGACCTGGGGCACGTGGTGGGTCTGGGACGCACGCCTGACCTCGGAACTTATTCTGCTGTTTCTGTACATAGGATTCATGGCCCTGCAGGCCGCCATAGACGACCAGCGCCGTGCCGACAAGGCCGGCGCGGTGCTCGCGCTGGTCGGGGTGATCAACATCCCGATCATCTATTTTTCGGTGCAGTGGTGGAGCACCCTGCACCAGGGCGCGTCGGTGAGCATGAAAAGCGCTCCGTCCATGGCGGCGACGATGCTGATCGGAATGCTGATCATGGCGCTGGGTTTCTGGATGTACAGCATCGCCGCCGCGCTGGCGCGGGTGCGTTGCGTGATTCTCGAGCGCGAGCGTCATACCGAATGGGTGATGGCGGAAATGGGGGAGCGGACATGAACTGGCAAAGCTGGCAGGAATTCCTGACCATGGGCGGCTACGGCCTGTACGTCTGGGGTTCCTATGTCGTGACCCTGGTGATCCTGGCGGCGGAAATCGTCGCCCTGGTCATGCGCCGGCGCGGGGTGATCGCAAGTCTGACAAAATATTACGCAGCGCGACGGAGAAATCATGAAGCCAAGGCATAAGCGTTTCGTTCTGATAGGGGTAGGCGTGGCCGGTCTGGCGCTCTCCGCCACCCTGGTGCTGTCCGCCTTTCAGAAGAACCTGGTGTTCTTCTTCACGCCGAGTCAGGTCGCCGCCAACGAGGCGCCGGTCGGAAAGAGCTTTCGCATCGGCGGTCTGGTGGAAAAAGGCAGCGTCAAGCGCGAGGCCGACGGGGTCAGCGTGCGCTTCGTCGTGACCGATACCTCCAAGCGCATTCCGGTTTCCTACCGCGGCATCCTGCCCGACCTGTTCCGCGAGGGCAAAGGGGTGGTGACGCAGGGAAAACTCGGCCCCGACGGCCTGTTCCGCGCCGAGGAGGTGCTGGCCAAGCACGACGAGAATTACATGCCGCCGGCGGCGCAGGACGCGCTCAACCAGGCAAGCGCCAAAGCCGCCGCGCAGTCGCTGGTGGCGTCGCCGAAAGGACAGTGATGCTACCCGAACTCGGTAACTTCGCGCTGATGCTGACGCTGTGCATCGCGCTCGCGCAAGGGGTTTTGCCGCTGCTTGGCGCCGCGCGCGGCAACGCGGCCTGGATGGCGGTCGCGCGGCCGGCGGCGCAGGGGCAATTCCTGTTCATCGCTTTCGCCTTCGCCTGCCTCACCTATGCCTTTGTGACCAACGACTTCTCGGTGAAATACGTGGCGGAGCATTCGAACTCGCGGCTGCCCCTGGAATATCGCGTCGCCGGGGTGTGGGGCGGGCACGAGGGTTCGCTGCTGCTGTGGACCCTGATGCTGGGCGTGTGGATGTTCGCCGTGAGCATTTTCAGCCGCACCCTGCCCGAGGAGATGGTCGCACGCGTGCTCGGCTTCATGGGGTGGATCAGCGTCGGCTTCCTCGTGTTCATGCTGTTTGCCTCCAATCCCTTCGATCGCCTGCTGCCGGCGGCCGCGGACGGGCGCGATCTCAACCCGCTGCTGCAGGACCCGGGCATGGTATTTCATCCGCCCATGCTCTACATGGGCTACGTCGGCTTTTCCGTGGCGTTTGCGTTTTCCATGGCGGCGCTGATCGATGGACGGCTCGACGCCACTTGGGCGCGCTGGTCGCGCCCGTGGACCACGGTCGCCTGGATGTTCCTCACGCTCGGCATCGCCCTGGGCAGCTATTGGGCCTACTACGAGCTGGGCTGGGGCGGCTGGTGGTTCTGGGACCCGGTGGAAAACGCGTCCTTCATGCCCTGGCTGGTGGGCACGGCCCTGATCCATTCGCTGGCGGTGACGGAAAAGCGCGGGGCATTCAGGATCTGGACCGTATTTCTCGCCATCCTGGCCTTCTCGCTGAGCCTGTTGGGAACCTTCCTGGTGCGCTCCGGCGTGCTCACCTCGGTGCATGCCTTTGCCACCGATCCCAAACGCGGCATATTCATCCTTGCATTCCTGGCCGTGGTCGTGGGCTCCTCGCTGACGCTGTTCGCCTGGCGCGCGTCCAGGGTAGGGCTGGGCGGACGTTTCGCGCCAGTATCGCGCGAAGCCATGCTGCTCACCAATAACGCGCTGCTGCTGGTGGCCAGCGGCGCCGTCCTGCTGGGCACGCTCTATCCGCTGGTCCTCGACGCGCTGGGTCTGGGCAAGATCTCGGTCGGGCCGCCTTATTTCGACACGGTGTTCGTTCCGCTGATGGCGCCGGGGCTGTTTCTGATGGGCGTCGGGCCGCTCGCGCGCTGGAAACAGGCGAGCGTGCCCGAACTCGCCGTGCGCCTGCGCTGGGCGCTGGCGGTGGGCTTCGCTGCCGCGATCATCGTGCCGCTCGCCATGGGACACTGGAGCACCCTGGTCGGTGTCGGCGTGCTGCTTGCCGCGTGGATCGTCGCCAGCGGCCTGGTCAGCCTCAAAGCGCGGCTTCAACTGGCGCCCAAGGGCGGGCTGGGGGCGCGGCTGGCGCAATTGCCGCGCAGCTATTACGGCATGCTCATTGCACACCTCGGCGTGGCGGCATTCGTCACCGGTGTGACGCTGGTGAGCGGCTATCAGGTCGAAACCGACGTGCGCATGGAGGTGGGGGATACTTCGCAGCTTGCCGGCTACACCTTCCGGCTCGTGGCCATCAAGGACGTGAAGGGACCAAACTACATCGCCACGCGCGGCAGCGTCGAAGTCACGCGCGACGGCAGCCCCGTGACCATGCTGCATCCGGAAAAGCGCATGTATACCGTGCAGAACATGCCGATGACCGAGGCGGCGATCGACTACGGCGTGACGCGCCATCTGTACGTCGCATTGGGCGAGCCGATCAATCCGAAGGCGTGGATCGTGCGCCTCTACTACAAGCCCTATATCAGCTGGATCTGGGGCGGTTGCCTGCTGATGGCCTTCGGCGGCCTGCTCGCCGCAATCGACCGGCGCTATCGCGTCAGGGGGCGTGCGGCTTCGGCGCAGGCGGCCGTTGCGGCCGGCCTCGACGCTTCCCCGGCGCGCTGAAATCATGCTGCGCGCACGCTTTCTCGTTCCGCTCGCCGTCTTCGCCGTGATGGTGGTGTTCCTCGGCGTCGGCCTGACGCTCAATCCGCGCGAAGTGCCGTCGCCGCTGATCAACAAACCCGCGCCCGCGTTCCAGCTGCCGCAGCTGCACGCGCCGGACAAGACTTTTTCCCAGAAGGACATGCTCGGCAAGGTGTGGATGCTGAACGTGTGGGCTTCGTGGTGCGTGGCCTGCCGCGAGGAGCATCCCAACCTGGTGGAACTCGCGCGCAGCGGCGCGGTGCCGATCGTCGGCCTCAATTACAAGGACGAGCGCGCGGATGGCATCGCCTGGCTGGCGCGCTTCGGCAATCCCTACCAGCTCTCCGCGTATGACCGCGACGGCCGCATCGGCATCGATTACGGCGTCTACGGCGTTCCGGAAACCTATGTCATCGACAAGGCCGGCGTGATCCGCTACAAGCGCATCGGCGAAGTCACCCCCGAAATTCTGCGCGACAAAATCCTGCCGCTGATAAAGGAACTGAACGCAAATGTCTAAGCTGATCGCGGCGTTGCTCGGGCTCGTCCTCGCCGGCTCGGTGCTCGCCAGGGTGGCGCCGACGGTCGCGGCGGATCCGCTGCTGGAAAAACGCGCCATGGCGCTCGCGGAGGAACTGCGCTGCCTGGTGTGCCAGAACCAGACCATCGCCGATTCGCACGCCGAACTCGCCATCGACCTGAAGAACCAGATCCGGGAAAAACTAAAGGCAGGCCTGAGCGATGCGCAGATCACGGACTACATGGTGGCGCGCTACGGCGATTTCGTGCTCTACCGCCCGCCGGTCAAGGCGACCACGCTGCCGCTGTGGATCGGTCCGTTCGCGCTGTTGTTCGCGGCGCTCGCGGGATTGTTCTATTACATCGTGCGCCGGCGGCGTTCCCCGCCGGCGCAGCCGCTGAGCGAGGCGGAGCAGGCGCGCGTGCGCTCGCTGCTCGACGCCGGGGAGGAGCGCCCATGACGCTGTTCTGGGTTTATGCCGCGCTGCTCGCGGGCGTGGCGCTCGCGTTTTTGCTTACGCCGCTGATCCGCGGCCGCGCCAGGGCCGCTGCGCCGGTATCGCGCGCGGCCTCCAACCTGTCGGTATTCCGCGATCAGATCGCCGAACTCGACGCGGACCTCGCAGCCGGCAGCATCGGCCGGGAACAATGGGAAGCGGCGCGCGGCGACCTGCAGCGCGGATTGCTGGAGGACGTCGGCGTGCCCGAGCCTGGCGCGGCGGCTCCGGCCAGGCGTTCCAGAGCGGCGGCCATCGCCATCGGGATTGCGCTGCCGCTGCTATCGGTCGCGCTGTACCTGGGCCTGGGCAACCCGCAGGGACTGGATCCGGCCAAGCAGGCCGGCACGCAGGGCGCGGCGCACGCGCTCGCGCCCGAACAGATTGAAGCCATGGTCGCGCGCCTGGCGCAGCGGCTGGAATCGAATCCGGACGACGGCGGGGGATGGGTCATGCTGGCGCGCACTTACGGCGCTCTCGGGCGCTTTGCCGAGGCGGCCGGCGCCTATGCCAAGGCCGTGGCCAAATTTCCGCAGGATGCGCAGCTTCTGGCCGATTACGCCGATATGCTCGCCATGTCCCAGGGACAGCGCCTGCAGGGCGAGCCGGAAGCGCTGGTGCAGCGTGCGCTCAAGGCCGACGGCAACAATCTCAAGGCCCTGGCGCTGGCAGGCACGGTGGAATTCGAAAAGAGCGATTTCGCCGGGGCGATCGACTACTGGAAGCGCATGCTGCCGCTGCTGCCGGCGGATTCTGACATGGGAAATTCGGTGCGCGCGAGCATCAGGGAAGCGCAGAGCAAACTGGGTGGCGCGCCGAAGTCATCGGTTATGCTGGCCAGGGAAAAGCAGAATGCCGCGCCGAAATCATCGGCTCCGGTAGCGCAGGAAAAACAAGGCGGTGCTGTCAAACCGCCCGCCGCCGGCGCGAAGTCCGCAAGCCTCAGCGGGACGGTAAAACTTGCGCCGGCGCTTGCCGCGCGCGCGGCGCCGGAGGACACCGTGTTCGTTCTGGCCCGTCCCGCGCAGGGTTCGCGCATGCCGCTCGCCGCGCTGCGCGTCAAGGTGAAGGACCTGCCGCTGGCGTTTTCGTTCGACGACTCGATGGCGATGAACCCGTCGGCGAAGCTTTCCGATTTCGCCGACGTGGTGGTCGCCGCGCGCGTATCCAGGAGCGGCGACGTGATGCCCCGGGCCGGCGACCTGGAGGGCGTGGGCAAGCCGGTGCACCCGGGCACGGCCGGCGTTGTCGTCGAGATTGGCAGCGTAATCCAGTAATTTTTTAGGTGGGTTTTGATTCACGATCGGCGATCCTCGCGGACGGGCTGCCGTTCGCGCAGGCTCTGGCGCCGTAGTTCGACGCGGGCAATACGCCTATGGATGCCGGTGTGCTTGCAGTTGCGCGCCAGCGCGCGCCAAGCGGGTTTTTTGTTACGGATGAAAAGCGCATCCGTAACAAAAAACCCGGTTATGGACAAATGCAAAGGCGGCAACTCCGCAACCGTCCCTAGTGCTTTTCCATGCCGATGAGATGCAGCGAGTCTTGCCGGCCCTGGTTGTATTTGTGCAGCCGGATCACCAGCAGCATGGCGAGGGACACGAATGTGCCGAACAACACGATGATGGTATTGATGCCGAAATTGGCGCGGATCATCAGCGCATACAGGGCGAGCATCAGCAGGATGTTGAGGTTTTCGTTGAAATTCTGCACCGCGATCGAATGCCCGGCCGAGAGCAGCACGTGGCCGCGGTGCTGCAACAGGGCGTTCATCGGCACGACGAAAAAACCGGCCAGCGCGCCCACCAGGATGAGCAGGCAATAGACCAGCGGCATCCAGGTGACGAAAATCAGCGTCATCACCGCAAAGCCCATCGCCACGCCCACCGGCAGCACCTGAAGGGATTTGTTCAGCGGCACCACGCGGCCCGCGAGCACCGCTCCCAGCGCGACGCCCAGGGCCACGATGCCCTGCAGGATCGCGCCCTGGCTCAAGGGCATCTCCAGGCTGCGTTCGGCCCACCTGAGCACGATGAACTGCAGCGTGGCGCCTGCGCCCCAGAAGAGCGTGGTGACGGCGAGCGAGATCTGGCCCAGCTTGTCGCGCCACAGGGTGGCGAAGCATTCGACAAAATCGCTGACCATGACGGCCGGGTTGCGCGTCTGCCCGTGATAGCGCGCGCCGGTGTCCGGGATGCGCAGGTTGAACACGGCCGCGATCAGGTAGAAAAGCGCGATCACCAGAATCGCCGCTTCGGGCGCGGTGTCGATGCCGGTGTCGAATTGCGGCAGGTCGATCGACAGCAGCAGCGCCGAAATCCTGGGGTTGATGAGGGCGCCCCCCAGCATGGTGCCGAGGATGATGGAGGCGACCGTCAGCCCCTCGATCCAGCCGTTGGCGATGACCAGTTGCCGCGGCGGCAGCATTTCAGTGAGGATGCCATACTTGGCCGGCGAATAGGCGGCGGCGCCCAGGCCGACCACCGCATAGGAGGCGAGCACCACCAGGTGCATGCTGATTCCCAGCGGCGCGAAATAATCGTAGAAGAACATCAGCGCGCAGCCGGACAGTTTGATGGTATTGGTGATGAACATCACCTTGCCCTTGGGCAGGGTGTCGGCAAAGGCGCCGACGAAGGCGGCCAGCACGACGTAGGACACGGTGAAGAAGAATTTGAGCAGCGGCGTCATCCACGCCGGGCCCTGCAGTTCCAGCAGAAGCGCGATCGCCGCGATGAGCAGGGCATTGTCCGCCAGCGACGAAAAAAACTGCGCCGCCATCACGGTATAGAAACCGCGATTCATCTACGCTGGATGATGTAAGAAAGGACGCGCATTATTTGTTCAATGATTCGATAAGGCGCGATAATACAGGAAACAAATGCAGGCGCGGGCGGGGATATGCGGGGGAGAGCTATTCGGGTTTTTGTTGCGCGAGTCCGGCACGGAGTGTCAGGCGGGTTCCACCATGCTGGCAAACTGGAACATTAGATGCCGCGTCCGATCCGCGCCACTGTCAGGCTTTCGGCTCTAAGGCACAACCTCGCGTTGGCGCGCCGCCAGGCGCCAAACTCGAAAATATGGGCGGTGGTGAAAGCCAATGCCTATGGCCACGGCCTCGCGCGCGTCGCGCAGGCGCTGGCCGGCGCCGATGGCTGCGCCCTGCTCGACCTGAACGAAGCGGTGCGCCTGCGCGACGCGGGGATCGCCAAGCCGATCCTTCTGCTGGAGGGAATTTTCCAACCGGCGGATCTTGCCGTCGTCGATCGCTATGGGCTTACCACCGTGGTCCACGACGTCGAGCAGATACTGATGCTAGAGCACGCACGGCTTTCGTCGCAAATCGCGGTCTGCCTCAAACTAAATACGGGCTTGAACCGGCTCGGGTTCGCCGGAGCCGGATTTCGCGCCGCCTACAGCCGGCTTGAAGCTAGCGGCAAGGTCGGGATGATCTCGCTGATGACCCATTTTGCCGATGCCGATGGGCCCGCCGGCGTTGCCGGCCAGCTGGCGCGCTTTGGCGAATGGACCGCTGGCTTGCAAGGCGAGGTAACGCTGGCCAATTCGGCTGCGCTGCTGCGCTACCCCGAAACGCACGCCGATTGGGTACGGCCTGGCATCATGCTCTACGGTTGCTCGCCTTTCGCCGACTTGAGCGCGGAGGACCTGGACCTGCAGCCGGTGATGACATTGACGAGCGAGCTTGTCGCTATTCAAGAACTCAGGCCGGGTGATCAGGTCGGCTATGGCGGCACCTTCGAAGCGACGCGCCCGATGCGCATCGGCGTCGTCGCCTGCGGCTACGCCGACGGCTATCCACGCCACGCGCCGGGATTGCGCGAGCGAAGCACGCCCATTCTGGTGGCTGGCGCACGTACGAGCACTGTGGGCCGCGTGTCCATGGACCTACTGTGCGCCGACCTCAGCGCCATCCCGGACGCTAGAGTGGGCACGCCAGTAACGCTTTGGGGCGAGGGACTCTCAGCGGATGAAGTCGCCGCGAACGCCGGCACGGTCAGCTATGAACTTCTTTGCGCACTGGCCGCGCGGGTGCCGGTCGTGGAGGTCTGAAAGCGCGGTATGATTCGGCACTGAAAGGACAACAACAATGCCGGTGCTGCAGTTCAAGGGGAAGACCGCGGTCGAGTGCTATCACCACAGCGTTCCCCATCACACTCTGGAATTCGATCACAAGTTCTCGCTGCTTGCGAAGGGCGAAAAGCCCAGCCTCGACGGCAATCTCATCATCGAGGGCGACAACCTGCTTGCGCTCAAGGCGCTGCTGCCCACTCACGCCGGGCGCGTCAAATGCATCTACATCGACCCGCCCTATAACACCGGCAACGAGGGCTGGGTCTATAACGACAACCTGACCCAGCCCCAGTTCAAGGAGTGGATCGGCCAGACCGTGGGCAAGGAAGGCGAGGACGCGACGCGACATGACAAATGGTGCTGCATGATGTATCCGCGGCTGCAGCTACTAAGAGAGATGCTTCGCGAAGACGGCGTAATTTTTGCGAGTATTGACGAAAATGAAGAGCATCATCTACGGATGATGATGAATGAAATATTTCGCATGGAACAACCGTTGGCAACGATAGTTTGGAAACGTCGTAGCCCAAGCGGGATGCGGAAGGATCCGGTATCGGTTGATCACGAATATGTTCTGGTCTATGCGAAGGATCCGGCGAATGTGAAGTTGTCGGGGTTAGTTCGGACGGAATCTGAATATCCACTCAACGACGAACGCGGCAGATATGCGAGCACCGACCTCACTATCGGAATGACTAGCGAAGATAGACCTAACCAGTATTACACTATAAAAAACCCCAGAACGAAAAAGGAGTACCCAGGAAACCCAGAACGTGTGTGGCGCTTTGAACCCGAGGCCATGAAAGAAGTCATTGAGGATGACTTGGTCATTTGGCCCGACGAAGCCGGGGGCGATATGACGCGACCAAGATACAAAACCTACTTTGATCCCGCTAAGCCAAAAACCAAAGCGCTATCAAGCTGGGTGGACAGTGGTGCGCGACGAAGCAAGGAGAGGGAGGAGGAAGCAGACGACGAAATTGAAATCCTCACTTCAGGGTTAAACGCCGAAGGTGGCCGGGTTCTCTTTCGCATCTTCGGAAAAAAAGTCATGAACTACCCGAAGCCCCCTTCGCTCATTCGTGCCCTAATTAGAGCAGCAACGAAGGGAGACGAAATTGTTCTGGATTCCTTTGCGGGCTCAGGGACTACGGCTCACGCCGTGTTGGAACAAAATGTCCTTGATGAAGGGCAACGTAAGTTTATTCTTGTTCAGATGCCGTATGAAACTAGAGAGCAAGAATCCGATAAATTTAACATCTGCGAGAAAACCACAGCAGAGCGGGTGCGTAGAGTATGCGAGGGGTATAACTACACAACGCTGAAGCGGAAGAGAGAAAATGTGGAAGGCTTGGACGGGTCATTCACCTACGCCCGTCTCGGCCCACCGCTCTTCGGCGAATACCGCGATTTCGGCAAGAAACTTCCGTCCTTCGAAGATCTCGCAAAATACATCTTCTACACTGAAACCAGCTGCGACTTCGACGCGAAAAAGCTGAACCTCAAGACCGGCAAGATCGGCGAGCAAGCGGGCACAAGCTACTTTCTGCTCTACACTCCAAAGGGCACCGAAGACCGGGCGCTTGACCCAGCCTGGTTGAAAGCGACGGTCAAATCCGACAAGAACAAGCAGCTTGTCGTCTATTGCGAGAAAATCTGGATTCACCGCGACGATCTGGCGCAATTCGAGCAGGAAACCGGCTGCAAGGTCCGGCCGATGCTGGTGCCGTTCAATCTCAAATAGAGGTCATCATGGCAACGTACAGCTATACGGCAATCGTGGAAAAGGAAGGCGACATGTACGTGGCGCTTTGCCCGGAGCTGGACGTCGCGAGCCAGGGGGAAAGCGTCGAGCAGGCGACGGCGAACCTAAAGGAAGCGGTGGAACTGTTTATCGAATGCGCCGACCCGCGGGAAATCGCAAAGCGGCAGCACGGCGAAGTGTACGTGACCCGTTTCGAAGCGGTGCATGGCTAAACTTGCCGTTCTCTCCGGCAAGGAAGTGTGCAGGATACTCGCGCGCCACGGTTTCGTGGAGGTAAGAAGGCGCGGCAGCCACGTGGTCATGCAACGTCGCACGCCTGCGGGGAGCACCACGGTTCCGGTGCCGGATCATGACGAGTTGAAAATCGGCACGCTGCAATCGATCATCCGGCAATGTGGTCTGCCGCGCTCGGAATTCGAGTCCTGAAAGGGAGGGCGGGTGCAGCTCAAGCGCTATCAGGAACGGGTGATACGCGAGGTGCGTTCGTTTCTTGATCTGTTGGCAAGGGAGCGGCAGGACGACAATCGGCACGCCACCCTGGACGCCTGGGACCGGGCAAAGAAGCTGTTTGCTCTGCGCGGTGAATACATTTCGCGCAAGAACGGCCTGGGTGAAGATCTTCCCACATTCTGTATCAAAGTTCCTACCGGCGGCGGCAAGACGCTGCTCGCTACGCAAATTCTCGGCGCGATCTATCAGACGATGCTCAAGGACCGGAACGGCGCCGGCTTGGTGCTGTGGGTGGTGCCGAGCGATCAGATCTACAAGGACACCTTGAAGGCGCTGCGCGACCGCAGGCATTTCTATCGCGAGTCACTGGAATTCGCGTTGTCACGACGCATCGAGGTTTGGGAGAAACAGGAAATCGCGCGTCTCACGCCGGCGCAGTTGCGCTCCAGCTTAAACATCCTGCTGATGAAGCTTGCCAGTACCAACCGCGAAGACCGCGAACAACTCAAATTTTTCCGCGACAGCGGCGGCAACATAGTCCAGCACTTTCCCGCCGAGGACGATAGCGAACGACACAAGGCGCTGCAGGAGTCGATTCCCAATCTGGACATGCTCGAAGCGGATACGGCGTCCGGAAGGTTTCTGGCGAAGACTTCGCTCGGCAATCTAGCCCGCTTGTGCCAGCCGGCGGTCGTTCTGGACGAGGGCCACAAGGCGACCAGCCGTCTTGCCCGCGAGACGATCGAGGGCTTCAATGCATCGATCGTGGTCGAGCTGTCGGCCACGCCGCATCAGGGCGCGAACGTGCTGTCGCGTGTGTCCGGCAAGGAGTTGCTCGATGAGCAGATGATCAAGCTGCCGATCAACATCGCCAATTCCAACCAACGCTCCTGGCGCGACTGTCTCACCCAGGCCAAGGACAAACGTGAGGAGCTAGCTCGCTCCGCGGAACGCTATTTCCACGATTCGGGAAGGCTGATACGACCGATCGTGCTGGTCCAGGTCGAACGCACGGGCAAGGACCAGCGCGATCCCAAGTTCGTGCATAGCGAAGACGCGAAGGAGTACTTGGCCAGCCGACTCGGCGTGTCCGAGAGCGCGATTGCCATCAAGACCTCCGACAAGGACGATATCGAAGGCATCGATCTGCTCGACGAAGGTTGCCCCATAGAATGGATCATCACCAAGGCGGCGCTGCAGGAGGGCTGGGACTGCCCTTTCGCCTACGTGCTGGTTTCTCTGAACAACACTCGCAGCCAGCTCAGCATGACCCAACTGGTCGGCCGGGTGCTGCGCCAGCCGTATGTCGAGAAAACGCCCAAGGCGGAACTAAACGAAAGTTACGTGTTCTGTTTGCAGCGGCGTTCTTCGGATATCGCCAATGAGGTCAAAGCCGCGCTGGAGAAGGAAGGCTATGAGGGCGATGCGGCAAGCGTAATCGACGCGAGCGACTCGGGCGGCAGGCCTGAAAAGTCACAGGTCGCGAGGATACGCAAGGAGTTCCGAACGCTGTATCAACCGTTCAAGGGGAAAGTCTATTTGCCCCGATTCTGCGTGAAGACCGGCAAAGCCTACGCGGCGCTAGACTACTTCGAACACCTGGTAAGCCAGGTGAAGATCGAACACTTCGCGTATGCCGGCGTCGGCTGGGATCTGACGGCCGAACTGGCTGCGGCGAAAGATTCGTTTTACCGCCTGGGACTCGGGCAGGACCATCTGGAAACCGTGGATGAGCGGGCGCTGGCCTTGCTCGAGGACGACGAACGGGTGCAGGCATGGATCGTCGCCAGCTTGCCGTTTGACCATTTCAGCTTCAAGCAACTGCGTGACATTACCGGCAAGGTGATCGAGCGATTGGCCGACCGGAACAAAGGGCTGCGCGGGAAGTTGGGGTTGGTGAAATTCCGCGTGCGTGAGCGACTCATCGCGTTCATCGAGAATCAGGCAGACGCGCAGACCAGGGCGGCATTCGAAAGCCTGTTCGCCGCGAGGCGGCTTGGGTTTTACCTCGAATGCATGGAAGGACGCTTCGAAATCCCTGCGGAAATCCAAGTGCGCGTCACGAGGCGTATGGTGCACGACGACAACTCGCCGATCCAGCGTTCGTTGTTCGATCTGGTGCCGGACGAGATGAACGATTATGAAAAATCCGTGGCGCTATTCCTGGATCATCATCCACAGGTGTTGTGGTGGTATCGCAATCTTGTCGGATCGCAGCATTTCGCCATCCAGGGCTATCGGCGCAATCGCATTTATCCGGATTTCGTGGTGCAACAGGGCGAGGACGCCAAACCAGCAGCCACGGTGATCGTGGTCGAAAGCAAGGGACAGCACCTAGAAGGCAATCCGGATACCAAGTACAAACGCTCGATTGCGGAATATTTCGAGAAAGTCGGCAAGAAAGTACCCTGGCAGAGCCTCGGTAGGGACTTCAAGGATGAGCAGTTCCGATTTCAGGTATTGGACGAAGGCGACGCGAAGGCGAAAGACTGGCAAGACAGTTTGCACCAGGTACTGGCCAACTACCGGGTCTGAAGGAACAACGGAATCCGACCGTGGCCAAGACAAAATCCATCTACAGCTGCACCGAGTGCGGCGGCAGCGCGCCGAAATGGCAGGGCCAGTGTCCGGCCTGCGGCGCCTGGAACACCCTGGTCGAAACGATTGCGGAGGCGGCCTCCACGCACCGCTACAAGAGCGCCGCGGGCGCCGCAAATCTGCAGAAACTGGCGGCAGTGAGCGCGCGCGAGGCGCCGCGCCTGCCCACCGGCGTGGCCGAGTTCGATCGCGTGCTGGGCGGCGGACTGGTGGCGGGGCAGGTGGTGCTGATCGGCGGGGATCCGGGCGTCGGCAAGTCGACGCTGCTGCTGCAGGCGCTGGCCGCCACGAGCCGAGAACATCTGGCGATCTACGTCAGCGGCGAGGAATCGGCCGAGCAGGTGGCGCTGCGCGCCACGCGCCTCGGGCTCGAATCCGGCGGCCTGGAATTGCTCGCCGAGATCAATCTGGAAAGAATCCAGACGGTGCTCGCGTCGACGCGGCCGGAAATCGTGGTCATCGATTCCATCCAGACGCTTTATTCCGACGCGTTGTCCTCGGCGCCGGGATCGGTGGCGCAGGTGCGGGAGTGCGCGGCGCAGTTGACGCGCATGGCGAAGCAGAGCGGCATCACCATCGTGTTCATCGGCCACGTGACCAAGGAAGGCGCGCTGGCCGGGCCGCGGGTGCTGGAGCACATCGTCGACACCGTGCTTTACTTCGAGGGCGACACGCACCAGCGCTTTCGCCTGATCCGCGCTTTCAAGAACCGTTTCGGCGCGGTGAACGAGCTGGGCGTGTTCGCCATGACCGACAAGGGGTTGAAAGGGGTGTCCAACCCGTCCGCGCTGTTTCTGTCGCAGCACGACGCCGGGGTGCCGGGTTCCTGCGTGCTGGTGACGCAGGAGGGCACGCGGCCGCTGCTGGTCGAGATCCAGGCGCTGGTGGATGAGGCGCATGCGCCCAATCCGCGCCGTCTTTCGGTCGGGCTGGAGCAGAACCGGCTGGCGATGCTGCTCGCCGTGCTGCACCGGCACGCGGGCATCGCCTGTTTCGACCAGGACGTGTTCGTCAATGCCGTGGGCGGGGTGAAGATCAGCGAGCCCGCCGCCGACCTCGCCGTGCTGCTTGCCATCGTGTCCTCGCTGCGCGCGAAACCGCTGCCGCGGAAGCGGGTGGTATTCGGGGAAGTGGGCCTGGCGGGCGAAATCCGCCCCGCGCCGCGCGGTCAGGAGCGGCTGCGCGAGGCGGCCAAGCTCGGGTTCACCCAGGCGATCGTCCCCAAGGCGAATGCCCCGAGGCAGGCGATCAGCGGCCTGGAAATCATCGCCTGCGACCGGGTCGAAGACGCGATCGCGCGCCTGCGTTAGCGCCCGGGCTCGCGCTCGGACACGAGGCGCGCGGCGAGCACGCCGCTGCGCACAGCCGACTCCAGCGTGGCCGGATAGTCGCCGGCGGTGTAATCGCCCGCCAGAAAGAGATGGTCGACGCTTGTCCGGTTGCCGGGCCGCGCAAGGCCCGGACGGCAGGAATAGGTGGCGCGCTTTTCCGCGATGACGCGCGACCACAGGGGCTGCGGCAGGCCGGGCAGAAATGTTGCCAGTTCGCGATGCATGGCGCTTGCCACCACGTCCTGGGACAGGTTCTGATGGGCGCCGCGCGCGCTGACCACCGCGGCCAGCAGTCCCGCCGTGCCGTTCAGCCTGCCGCGGTCGAATACCCACTGGATCGTGCCGCCGTCGAAACCGGTCATGACCTGAGGCATGGCGACCTCGGGCGGATACTGCAGGTAGCAGGTGTAGATCGGTTCATAGGCGAAGGCGGACAGGCGCTCGCGTACCGGCGCGAGCACGGGAAATTCGTCCAGCAGCGCGTCGATCTGATGCGGCCCGACGGCGAGGATGGCATGGGTGTGGCGCTCGGGGCGGTCGTCCAGCGCGAAGCCGTCGGACGCCCTGATCAAGGTTCGCACCGGCATTCCCAGGCGCACCGCGCCGCCGTTGGCGCACACAAAGGCCGCCGCAGGCTGGGGAAAGAGCCTGCCCAGATCCGCACGCGGGATGAGGAAGTCGCTGTGCGCGCGCGCCCCGCCCAGCGCGTCGCGCAGCAGATTGAGAAATACCTGCGCCGAGGCCGAGGCGGGCGGGGTGTTGAGCGCGGACACGCACAAGGGCTCCCACAGATAGCGCGCGAGCGCCCCGCCCTGGCGGTGCTGCGCGAGCAGTTCGCTGACCGGCATGTCGGTGGCAATGCGGTATGCCTTGCGGCGCATCGCCGTCATGAAGCGCATGGCGGCAATGCGCTCGCCCCAGGCGAGTCCGCGGGCAGTCAGCAGCGCCGCGGCCAGGTGCAGCGGCGCGGGAAGGCGCGGGACGCGCAGGCTGAATTTGCCCGGGTACTCGAGCGCGAGCGGCGCTCGCAGCAACAACTCGTCCGGGTCGGCGCCGACCAATCGCATCAGGCGCAGGGTTTCGCGATAAGCGCCGATCATGATGTGCTGGCCGTTGTCGAGTGCGATGCCCTCGATTTCGACCGAGCGCGCGCGGCCGCCCAGATGCCGCGCCGCTTCGAATACCGTGACCGGGATCTTTGCCTGCGCCAGCGTCACCGCGGCGGCCATGCCGGCCCAGCCGGCGCCGATAATGGCGACGTTCATGCGCTCATCCAGGTCTTCCAGGCAATCCACAGCTTGCGCACCGGCGTCAGGGCCGTGCGCCGGGTCAGCACCCTGCAGCCGTCGGCGCGTATTTCGCCGAGCAGCGTGCGGTAGATTGCCGCCATGATCAGGCCGGGCCGCTGCGCCTTGCGGTCCACTTCGGGCAATTGCTCGAACGCCGCGACGTAATAGCGCTCGGCGCGCTCGATCTGAAACGCCATCAGGCGGGCGAAATCCTCGGTCTGGCGCGCGTGCAGGATGTCGGCGGCGCCGACCTTGAATTGCTGCAGCTCGCTCATGGGCAGATAGATGCGTTCCTTGCGGCTGTCCTCGCCGACGTCGCGGATGATGTTGGTGAGCTGGAACGCGAGCCCCAACGTATGCGCGTAGGCGAGGGTGCGCTCGTCGCGGTAGCCGAAAATCGAGGCCGCCAGCAGGCCCACCACGCCGGCGACGCGGTGGCAGTACTGTTCCAGCGCGGCAAAATCGAGGTAGCGGTTCTGGCGCAGGTCCATTTCCATGCCGTCGATGATTTCGGCCAGATATTCGTGCTTGATGGCGAAAGCTTGAATCGCCGGCGCGAGCGCCAGCGCCACCGGATGCTGTGGGTTTCCGGCGTAGAGCCGGGCGAGTTCCTGCCGCCACCAGGCGAGCTTCGCGTGCGCGACGCCGGCATCGGTGCATTCATCGACGATATCGTCCACCTCGCGGCAGTAGGCGTACAGCGCCGTGATGGCGCGGCGGCGCTCCGGCGGCAGGAACAGGAACGAGTAATAGAAGCTCGATCCGCTTTGCACAACCTTGTGTTGGCAGTATTCGTCGGGTGTCACGGACATTCCGGGGTGGGGAAGATGCAAAAACCCATCATAAGCGAAGGCGGTCCTATTTCGCCAAGGCCCGGGCAAGCATCAGCGGCCAGTCCCACGCCTGCAGCACCGGCCGGTGACGGTAGACGTCGCCTTCGGCCCGGTCTATTTTTTCCAGGATGCGCAGACCGCCTTCGACGATCGTGCGGACTTCAAGGCCGATCCGGCCGGGCAGGGCGCGGCCCAGGGGCGAACCGGATTTCATCAGCGCGCGCGCGCGCTCCGTCTGAAACCGCATCAGCGCCTTCCACTGGCCGGAGCTGTCGCCAGCCGCGATCCGGCGCTCGCTCACGCCGTAACGCAGCAACTCGTCCTGCGGCAGGTAGACGCGGTTCTTGCGCCAGTCGATCGCAACATCCTGCCAGAAGTTGATCAACTGCAGGCTGCTGCAGATCGCGTCCGAGAACTTCAGGTTCTCTTCGGTGGCGGCGCCGAACAAATGCAGCAGCAGGCGGCCGACGGGGTCGGCCGAGCGGCGGCAATACGCCATGAGTTCGGCGAAGCTGGCATAGCGGTTCTTGACCACGTCCTGGGCGAACGCATCGAGCAGGGCGTGAAACAGCGGCAACGGCAGCCGGTATCGCTTCACGATTTCGCCGAGTTCGGCGAAAAGCGGCGAACCCGATCGGGCGCCGGATTCAAGTTGCCCGAGTTCCCGGCGATAGCCATTCAACTGTTCCATGCGCTTGGAGTCCGGCAGATCGCCTTCGTCGGCGAAATCGTCCGCCGAGCGGGCAAAGCGGTAGATGACCGAGACCGGATGGCGCAGCGGAGCCGGCAGGAGCACCGAAGCGACCGGGAAATTCTCGTAGTGGCCTGCCGACATTGGCTTGAAATACTTGAGGATTTGGGCTGACAGTATAGGGGGAATTCGCGTAAAATTGCACCTGCGCGAAAGTGGCGGAAGCGGCAGATGCACTGGATTCGGCTTCTGTTTGAGTCTATTTTTTCGGCAATGTCCCGGCTTTGAGCGCCCAGGTGGCGGAATTGGTAGACGCAGCAGGTTTAGGTCCTGCCGCCGAAAGGTGTGGGGGTTCGAGTCCCTTCCTGGGCACCATGCCGAACAGTTTCAAGAGTGGGCGATGCGGAAGGGATTACTCTTTGGATTTCCCGGTTTTTTTATGGACTTTGAGGGATTTTGATGCAAACAAGTTTGGAAAATCTGGGCTCGCTCGAGCGTCGCCTGAACATGGCGGTTCCGGTCGAGGAGATCGAGAAACAGGTGGACGAGCGGCTGAAGAAGCTCTCCAGAAACCTGCGCATGGCGGGCTTCCGCCCCGGCAAGGTGCCGCTGAAACTCGTCGCCCAGCAATACGGACCGCAGGTGCGCTCCGAGGTCATCGGCGACGCGGTGCAGAAGGCATTCAGCGATGTGGTGCGCGAGCAGAAGCTCAAGGTGGCCGGATATCCGCGCATCGAGCCCAAGCCGGGCGAGGCCGATGCCAAGAGCATCGAGTTCAGCGCCACTTTCGAAATCTATCCGGAAGTGGTGCCAGGCGACGTCGGCGGGAGCCGGATACAGCGTCCTGCGCTCACGGTGGGCGATGCCGAGGTTGACAAGACCCTGGCAATCCTGCGCAAACAGCGCCGGCATTTCCACCCGGTGGAACGGCCGGCGGCCGCGGGCGATCGCGTGAAAGCGGACTTCCTGGGCAAGATCGACGGCGTCGAGTTTGCCGGCGGCAAGGCCAGCGACTTTGCCTTTGTGCTGGGCGAGAAGCAGATGCTGCCCGAGTTCGAGGCCAACGCCACCGGGCTGGCGGCCGGCGCGAGCAAGACGTTCGAACTGACCTTCCCCGCCGATTATCACGGCAAGGACGTGGCCGGCAAGGGCGCGAGCTTCGATCTCTCGGTCAAGCTGGTCGAGGAGGCGCACCTGCCCGAGGTGGACGCCGAGTTCGCGCGCTCCCTGGGCGTGGCCGACGGCGACCTCTCCAAGATGCGCGCCGAGATCAAGGCCAATATCGAGCGCGAGGTGAAAAACCGCACCCAGGCCGATGTCAAGAACCAGGTCATGCAGGCGCTGCTCGACGCGACCAGGATCGATCTGCCCAAGGCGCTGATCGGGATGGAAGCGCAACGCCTGGTGCAGACCGCCCGCGCCGACCTCAAGGCGCGCGGCATGAAAATGGACCAGTTGCCGATCAATCCGGAGATGTTCGAGAAACAGGCACAGCGCCGCGTGTCGCTCGGCTTGATCATTGCCGAACTGGCGAAAGCGCACGATCTCATGGCCAAGCCGGAGCAGGTACGCGCCATGGTGGAGGAGCAGGCCGAGACCTACGAGCAACCCGGCGAGGTGGTAAAATGGCTTTATTCGCAGCCGCAGCGCCTGTCCGAAATCGAAAGCCTGGTGCTGGAAGACAATGTCGTCGCCTGGGTACTCGGTCAGGCCAAGGTCGAGGACAAGGCGGTGGATTTTGACGAATTCATGGGGAAATCATGATGCAGCCGGGTTGGAAGCCGCAACAAGCCGGATTCGAGGCTCCCCAGGGCCTGGGCCTGATTCCCATGGTCGTCGAGCAGAGCGGGCGGGGCGAGCGCGCCTACGACATCTACTCGCGCCTGCTCAAGGAGCGGGTCGTGTTTCTGGTGGGTGCGGTGGATGAAAATACCGCCAACGTGATCGTCGCCCAGCTGCTGTTCCTCGAATCGGAAAATCCGGACAAGGACATCTCCTTCTACATCAATTCGCCCGGCGGTTCGGTGTCCGCGGGGCTGGCGATCTACGACACCATGCAGTTCATCAAGCCCGACGTGAGCACCCTGTGCGTGGGGCAGGCCGCCAGCATGGGCTCGTTCCTGCTCGCGGCGGGCGCCAAGGGCAAGCGCTACTGCCTGCCCAATTCGCGCGTCATGATCCATCAGCCGATGGGCGGTTTCCAGGGACAGGCGTCGGACATCGAAATTCACGCCAAGGAAATCCTCTACCTGCGCGGCCGGCTCAACGAAATGCTGGCCCTGCATACCGGCCAGAGCGTGGAGACCATCGAGCGCGACACCGACCGGGACAATTTCATGTCGGCCGATGAAGCGGTGAAATACGGCTTGGTGGATAATGTGCTGAGCAACCGCGCAGACGCGCAAAAATGAGGCTTAAATGACCGAAAAAAGCGCCGGTGAAAAGCTTCTCTACTGTTCCTTCTGCGGCAAAAGCCAGCATGAGGTGAGGAAACTTATCGCCGGTCCTTCGGTGTTCATCTGCGACGAATGCATCGAGCTGTGCAACGACATCATCCGCGAGGAGACCAGCACCGACAAGGGCGGCAAGTCGGTCAAATCCGACCTGCCCACGCCGAAAGAGATCTGCGACATCCTGGACGAATACGTGATCGGGCAGGAACTGGCGAAGCGCATCCTGTCGGTCGCCGTGTATAACCATTACAAGCGGCTCAAGCACCTGTCCAAGAACGACGAGGTCGAGCTGTCGAAATCGAACATCCTGCTGATCGGGCCCACGGGCTCGGGCAAAACCCTGCTCGCGCAGACGCTGGCACGGCTGCTGAACGTGCCTTTCGTCATCGCCGACGCGACCACGCTGACCGAGGCGGGCTACGTGGGCGAGGACGTCGAGAACATCATCCAGAAACTGCTGCAGAACTGCGACTACGATGTGGACAAGGCCAAGCGCGGCATCGTTTACATCGACGAGATCGACAAGATATCCAGGAAGTCGGACAACCCTTCGATCACCCGCGACGTCTCGGGCGAGGGCGTGCAGCAGGCCCTGCTGAAGCTGATCGAGGGTACCATCGCCTCGGTGCCGCCGCAGGGCGGGCGCAAGCACCCGAACCAGGATTTTGTCCAGGTGGACACGACCAACATCCTGTTCGTCTGCGGCGGGGCCTTCGACGGCCTGGAGAAGATCATTCGCAGCCGCTCGGAGAAGAGCGGCATCGGCTTCGGCGCCGAGGTGCGCAGCCTCAAGGACAGCAAGGACATCACCGCGGTGCTGCGCGCCGTGGAGCCCGAGGACCTGATCAAGTACGGCCTGATCCCGGAATTCGTCGGGCGCATGCCGGTGATCGCCACCCTGGAGGAGTTGGACGAGGCGGCGCTGATGCAGATCCTGACGCAGCCCAAGAACGCGCTGCTCAAGCAGTACCAGAGGCTGTTCGACATGGAAGGCGCGGAGCTGGAAATACGTCCGCCGGCCCTGTCGGCGATCGCGCAGAAAGCGCTGGCGCGCAAGACGGGCGCGCGCGGCCTGCGCTCGATCCTGGAGCAGGTGCTGCTCGACACGATGTACGATCTGCCGACCACGGAAAACGTGAGCAAGGTGGTCATCGACGAGCCGAGCGTCAAAGGCGAAGGCAAGCCGCTCCTGATCTACTCCGACCCACCCAAGGTCGCAGGTTCTCTTTCCTGAGAACGGCGAGCGGGGTTGAACTAATGTCCCCCCGCCCCCACCTTATTAGAAAATAGTCCCTTGAGGGTTTGCCATGTCCGCTTCTGAATATTCCCCCGATCTGGTCCAGTTTCCGCTGCTGCCGCTGCGCGACGTGGTGGTCTTCCCGCACATGGTGATCCCGCTGTTCGTCGGGCGCCCCAAGTCGATCAAGGCCATGGAAATCGCCATGGAAGCCGGCAAGAGCATCATGCTGGCGGCGCAGAAATCGGCGGCCCAGGACGAGCCTGCCGCCGACGACATGTACCAGATCGGCTGCATCGCCAACATACTGCAGATGCTGAAGCTGCCCGACGGTACGGTCAAAGTGCTGGTCGAAGGCAGCCAGCGCGCGGCGATCAAGGAAATCGAGGATCAGCGCAGCCATTACGTCGCCATGGCCCGCCCGGTTCCGGCGGACGCGAGCGACAACAACGAGGTCGAGGCCATGCGCCGGGCGCTGGTGACCCAGTTCGACCAGTACGTGAAGCTCAACAAGAAGATCCCGCCCGAGATCCTGACCTCGCTGGGCGGCATCGAGGAAGCCGGGCGCCTTGCCGACACCGTCGCCGCGCACCTGCCGCTGAAGCTGGAGCAGAAGCAGCAGGTGCTGGAGATGTTCGATGTCAAGGCGCGCCTGGAGCATCTCCTGGGGCAGCTCGAGACCGAGATCGACATCCTGCAGGTGGAAAAGCGCATTCGCGGCCGGGTCAAGCGCCAGATGGAGAAAAGCCAGCGCGAGTATTATCTGAACGAGCAGGTCAAGGCGATCCAGAAGGAACTGGGCGAAGGCGAGGACGGCGCGGACCTGGACGAGTACGAGAAGAAGATCAAGACCGCGCACATGCCCAAGGACGCGCGCGTGAAGGCGGAAGCGGAGCTGAAGAAGCTGCGCCTGATGTCGCCCATGTCGGCCGAAGCCACCGTGGTGCGCAACTACATCGACATCCTGGTGGCGCTGCCGTGGAGAAAGCGCAGCAAGATCTCCAAGGACATCGCCGCCGCGGAGAAAAGCCTCGACTCCGATCACTACGGCCTGGAGAAGGTCAAGGAGCGCATCGTCGAGTACCTCGCGGTGCAGAGCCGCGTGGACAAGGTGAAAGCGCCCATTCTGTGCCTGGTGGGCGCGCCCGGAGTGGGGAAAACGTCGCTGGGCCAGTCCATCGCCAAGGCGACCAACCGCAAGTTCGTGCGCATGTCCCTGGGCGGCGTGCGCGACGAGGCGGAGATCCGCGGCCACCGCCGCACCTACATCGGATCGATGCCGGGCAAGATCCTGCAGAACATGTCCAAAGTCGGCGTGCGCAATCCGCTGTTCCTGCTGGACGAAGTGGACAAGCTGGGCATGGACTTCCGCGGGGACCCGTCGTCGGCGCTGCTCGAAGTGCTGGATCCCGAGCAGAACCATACCTTCGTGGACCACTACGTCGAGGTCGAGTACGACCTGTCGGAAGTGATGTTCGTCGCCACCGCGAACACCCTCAACATCCCGCCGGCGCTGCTCGACCGCATGGAAGTCATCCGGCTCTCGGGCTACACCGAGGACGAGAAGGTGCACATCGCCACGCGTTACCTGCTGCCCAAGCAGCTCAAGAACAACGGACTGAAGCTCGACGAGGTTTCGATCACCGAATCGGCGATTCGCGACGTCATCCGCTACTACAGCCGCGAAGCGGGCGTGCGCAGCCTGGAACGGGAGATTTCCAAGATCTGCCGCAAGGTGGTGAAGATCCTGGTGACCAAGAGCCGCGACAGCAAGATCCTGGTCACGGCGAAGAACCTGGACAAATTCCTGGGCGTGCGCAAGTACACCTTCGGCATCGCCGAGAAGAAGAATCAGCTCGGGCAGGTGACCGGCCTCGCCTGGACCGAGGTCGGCGGCGAACTGCTGACCATCGAAGCGGTGGTGATGCCGGGCAAGGGCAAGAGCATCACCACCGGCAAGCTGGGCGAGGTGATGCAGGAGTCGATCCAGGCGGCGCTCACCGTGGTGCGCAGCCGTTCGGCCAAACTGGGCGTCGCCGAGGACTTCTATCAGAAGATCGACATGCACATCCACCTGCCCGAGGGCGCCACGCCCAAGGACGGACCGAGCGCCGGCATCGGCATCTGCACCGCGATGGTGTCCATCCTTACCGGCATTCCGGTGCGCGCCGACGTCGCCATGACCGGCGAGATCACCCTGCGCGGCGAGGTGCTGCCCATAGGCGGATTGAAGGAAAAGCTGCTGGCGGCGCATCGCGGCGGCATCAAGACGGTGCTGATTCCGGAGGAAAACCTGAAGGACCTGGCCGAGATCCCGGACAACGTCAAGAGCCGGATCGAGATCATGCCGGTTAAGTGGATCGATCAGGTGCTGGAGCTGGCGCTCGAGCGCAGGCCCGAAGCGCTGAGCAAGAAAGACGAGGTCGCCCCGATCGCGCCCGCCCCCGACGGCCAGCTGGTGAGCGGAGTCATCACGCACTGAAGCTTGCGCGGTGCTATCATGGGTTCATTGTCACGCCCGATAATTATTGAACAGGGGGGGTTGAAACGTGAATAAATCCGAAATGATCGATCAAGTTGCCAAGTCGGCCGACATCTCCAAGGCCGCTGCCGGACGCGCCCTGGATGCGACCGTGACTGCGATCAAGACCGCCATGAAGAAAGGCGGCATGGTCACGCTGGTCGGATTCGGCACTTTCTATGTGGGCAAGCGCGCGGCGCGCAACGGGCGCAATCCGCGCACCGGCGCAAGCATCAAGATCAAGGCGGCGCGGGTGCCGAAATTCCGCGCTGGCAAAGCACTGAAAGATGCGTTAAACTAGCGCCCTTTTTGGACCTGAGCGCCCTGCGTTTTTGTCCAAAAGGGTGCTTAGCTCAGTTGGTAGAGCGTCGCCTTTACACGGCGAATGTCGGGAGTTCGAGCCTCTCAGCACCCACCAGGCAGTACCGTATCGCTGGAGTGGTAGTTCAGTTGGTTAGAATGCTGCCCTGTCACGGCAGAGGTCGCGGGTTCGAGTCCCGTCCACTCCGCCAACAAACATAGGCGAACCCAGACAGGGGTTCGCCTTTTTTATTTGAGAGTTTACGTTCATGTTCGATTTAATCCACAACCACAAGACACTGGTGCAGGTGATGCTCGCGTTGATCACGCTGCCGTTCGCCTTCTGGGGAATCGAGTCCTATCAACGCAATTCCAGCACGACCGAGGATTTGGCCGAGGTCGCCGGACAGAAGATCAGCGTGCAGGAGTTCGCGCAGGCGCAGCGCGACCAGCAGGATCGCCTGCGCGCGGCCCGCGGCCGCAATTTCGACCCGGCGCTGCTGGATACGCCGGAACAGCGCGCCGAACTGCTCGACGGACTGATCCAGCAGCGCCTGCTCGCGCTGAAAGCGGTGAAGAGCAATCTGGTCGTAACCGACGCCCAGTTGCGCGACATGATCACCGCCTTGCCGGCATTCCAGGAAAGCGGCCGGTTTTCCAAGGCGCGCTACGATTCGCTGCTGCGCGCGCAAGGCATGAACGACGTCATGTTCGAGACGCGCCTGCGCCGCGACGTGGAGTTGCAGCAGCTGAATGGCGCGGTTGCCGAATCGAGCCTGGTGGCCAGGGCGCAGGTCGTGCGCATGCTCGCGATCCAGGGGCAGCAACGGGAAGTCTCCGAGGTATTGCTGTCGCACGAACAGTTCGCCGCGGAGGTCAAGCTTGCGCCGGAGGCGCTCAAGGCCTATTACGACCAGCATCAGTCCGAATTCCAGGTGCCGGAGCAGGTGCGGGCCGAGTACGTCGTGCTCAGCGCCGAGGCGCTGGCCGCGCTGGAAACGGTGAGCGAGGCCGAGCTGCACAGCTGGTACGACAGCAACCTCGGCGCCAAAGTCGCGGCCCGGGCCGCGGCAAGGAAGAAGGCGGCGGAGCTGCTGGCGCAACTGCGCGCCGCGCCGGCCGCGTTCGCCGGACTGGCGAAGCAGCATTCCCAGGATCCCGGCTCCAAGGACAATGGCGGAGACCTCGGCTATTTCGCGCGCGGCGCCATGGTCAAGCCGTTCGAGGATGCGATCTTCAAGCTGAAGCAGGGCCAGACGAGCGACCTCGTCGAAACAGAGTTCGGTTTCCACATCATCAAGCTGACCGGGATCAAGCCGGCCAGGAACGGCGAACCCGAGCAGCGCCAGGCGAGCCATATCCTGATCAATGCGCCGCCCGCGGCCAAGGATTTCCAGGCGATGCGCGGCGACATCGAAAAGGAACTGAAAAAACAGCGCCTCGGCAAGAAATTCGCCGAGGCCGCGGAAGCCTTTGCCAATCTGGCCTACGAGCAGCCGGACAGCCTGCAACCGATCGCCGACAAATTCAAGCTCAAGATCGAGCGCTCCGGATGGCTTACCCGCAGGGCCGATACGGCGGCCGGCGTGCTCAACAAGCAGAAGCTGCTCGATGCGCTGTACTCCCCCGATGCGCTCAAGAGCAAGCACAATACCGAGGTGGTGGAAGGCGGCCCCGACACCCTGCTGGTGGCGCGCGTGGTCGAGCACAAGCCGGCGGCGGTGAAACCGCTGGACGATGTCAAAGCCGAGATCGGACGAAAACTGACCGAGCGGGAAAGCATGGCAATGGCGCGCCAGCGCGGCGCGGCCAAGTACGCCGAACTGCAGCAGGGCAAGGACGCGGGCCTCGCCTGGGGCGCGGCCAAGACCGTCGGTCGCGAGGGCAAACCGGCCGTCCACCCGGACGCGTTGAAGGCGATCTTCCGCGCCGATACCGGCAAGCTGCCCGTGTACCTGGGCGTGGAATTGCGTGACCGCGGCTACGGCTTATACCGGATTTCGCGCGTGATCGACGCGCCGGCGGCGGACGCGGCGCGCGAGAAGGACCTGCAGGAACAGATGGCGCGGCAGGCGGCGCAGCAGGACTTCCTCGCCTATCTCGCCAGCCTGAAGGCCGGGGCGAAGATAGAAATCAACAAGGCCAATCTGGAGAAGAAGCTGCCGTAGCGCGGGATCGCCCGTTGGCGATCCCCGATTACGCGTCCGCGGTGCCCAGCGCCGTGGTGTTGAAGCCGCCGTCCACGTAAGTCACCTCCCCGGTGATGCCGCTGGCGAGGTCGCTGCACAGGAATGCCGCGGCGTTGCCGACTTCTTCGATGGTGATATTGCGCCGCAGCGGGGCGTGCTTGGCATGGTAGGCGAGCAGTTTGCCCAGGCTGCCGATTCCGGCCGCTGCGATCGTCTTGATCGGCCCGGCCGAGACCGCGTTGACGCGGATGCCCTTCGGGCCCAGGCTCGCGGCCATGTAACGCACCGCGGCTTCCAGGCTAGCCTTGGCCAGACCCATCACATTGTAATTGGGCATGGTGCGCACCGCGCCCAGGTAGCTCAGCGTCAGCAGCGCGGCCTGCCTGCCCTGCATCATCGGCAGCGCCGCCTTGGCCAGCGCGGCGAAGCTGTAGCTCGATACGTCGTGCGCAATGCGGAACGCTTCGCGCGAGATGCATTCGAGAAAATCGCCGTCGATCGCTTCGCGCGGCGCGTAGGCGATCGAGTGCACCAGGCCGTCGAGGCCGTCCCAGACTTTGCCGAGTTCGGCGAACAGGCCGGCGATCTCGTCGTCGCTCGCCACGTCGCAGGGAAACACCAGCGCGCTGCCGAAATCGGCGGCCATGGCGGCGACGCGTTCCTTGAAGCGTCCGTTCTGGTAGGTAAAAGCGAGTTCGGCGCCTTCGCGGTGGCAGGCGCGGGCAACGCCATAGGCGATCGATCGGTTGCTGAGCAAGCCGGTGATGAGGATGCGCTTTCCTGCCAGAAAACCCATGTTGACTCCGGGATGGGAAAAAAGCGGATTATACCGGGGTGACGCTGATTGCGGGTTCGGCTAAACTCAGCCGATGCGTCTTCTCATTGCGCTCGCCTGCCTGATCGTGCTTGCCGGCTGCGGCAAGGCCTGGAACGATCCCTTTCCGGCGAGCGAGTCCGGCAGGAACATCCTCTACAGTTCCTTTTCCGAGCGTCCCAAGCATCTGGATCCGGCCCAGGCCTATGCTTCGGACGAGCACGATTTCATCGCGCAGGTGTACGAACCTCCGCTGCAGTATCACTATCTCAAACGGCCCTACACGCTGATCCCGGCGACGGCCGCGGCCATTCCCAGGCCGCGCTTTTTTGACGCGGCCGGCGCGGAGCTGCACGCCGGCGCGCGCGACGTTGCCTACAGCGTGTACGAGATACACATCAAGCCGGGAATCCATTATCAACCGCATCCCGCGTTTGCCAAGGACGCGGCCGGGCGCGGCCTGTATCTCGATCTTCAGCCCGGGGACCTGCGCGGCAAGCACCGCCTGGCCGATTTTTCCGAAAGCGACAGCCGCGAACTCGAAGCGGCGGATTACGTCTACCAGATCAAACGCCTCGCGCACCCGCGCATCCATTCGCCCATCCTCGGCCACATGAGCGGCTATATCGTCGGACTGAAGGAGTACGCGGCGAAAATCGCACAGGAGGACAAGGCATTGCCGGCGGCGCGGCCCGGCGCAACGCCACCGGTCTGGGCGAGTCTCGCCCGGCACGAAATCGCCGGGGTCGAGGTCGTGGACCGCTACACCTATCGCATCAAGGTGCGCGGCAAGTACCCGCAGTTCGTCTACTGGCTGGCCATGCCTTTTTTTGCCCCGGTGCCGCCCGAGGCCGACCGCTTTTACGCGCAGGCCGGCATGGCGGAGAGGAATTTCAGCCTGGACTGGTATCCGGTCGGCACCGGCCCCTATATGCTCACGGAAAACAATCCGAACGCGCGCATGGTGCTCGCGCGCAATCCGAATTTCCGCGGCGAAGCCTATCCTTCTGAAGGCGAGCGGGCGGACGCGGCGGCCGGGCTGCTCGCCGACACCGGCAAGACGGCGCCGTTCATCGACAGCGTCGTGTTCACGCGCGAGAAAGAAGGCATCCCGTACTGGAGCAAGTTCATGCAGGGCTATTACGACCAGTCCGGCATCAGCAACGACAACTTCGACAATGCCGTGCGCGTCGGCATAGAAGGCGAGGCGGCGCTGTCGCCGGAGATGATGAACCGCGGCATCCGCCTCGAGACCTCGGTCGCCGCCTCGGTCTATTACCTTTCCTTCAACTGGCTGGACCCGGTGGTGGGCGGACAGGGCGACGCGGTGCAACAGGAGCGCGCGCGCAAGCTGCGCCAGGCGATTTCCATCGCCGTCGACAATGAGGAATTCATTTCAATTTTTGCCAACGGCCGCGGCGTGCCGGGGCAGGGGCCGATCCCGCCGGGCATTTTCGGCTTTCGCGAAGGCGCAGAGGACGCCAATCCGGTGGTGTACGAAAAGACCGGCGGCGCATGGCGCCGGAAATCGATCGCGCAGGCGAAAAAGCTGATGGCCGAGGCTGGCTACCCCAGCGGGCGCGACGCCGCCACCGGGGCGCCGCTGGTGCTGTACCTGGATACGACCGGCGGCGGGCCGGGCGGCAAGGCGCGGCTGGACTGGTACCGCAAGCAGTTTCAGAAAATCGACGTGCAGCTCGAGTTCCGCACCAGCGATTGGAACCGCTTCCAGGAAAAGATACGCAAGGGCAACACGCAGATGTTCTTCCTCGGCTGGAACGCGGACTATCCGGATCCGGAGAATTTCATGTTTCTGCTGCACGGGCCGCAGGGTGCCGTGAAGCACGGCGGGGAGAACAAGGCGAATTACACCAACCCGGAATTCGATCGCTTGTTCGAACAGATGAAGAACATGGAGAGCGGACCCGAGCGCCAATTGATCATCGATCGCATGGTGGCGGTGCTGCGCCAGGATGCGCCCTGGGTCTGGGGCTACCATCCCAAGGACTACAGCCTGAATCACGCCTGGCTCGCCAACGTGAAACCGAACCAGATGGCGCGCAATGGCCTCAAGTTCTACCGCCTGGACGCGGCGCAGCGCGAGGCGAAGCGCGCGCAGTGGAACCGGCCCGTGGCCTGGCCGCTGCTGATCGTTCTGGCCGCGCTGATTCTGGGCACGCTGCCGGCGCTGCGCGCCTGGCGCGCGCGCGAGCGGGCACGGGCATGAGGCGCTAGTCGTGTACGCCTATATCGTCCGTCGGGTGATCTACGCCTTTTTCATCCTGATTGGCGTCAACCTGATCACCTTCGCCCTGTTCTTCAAGGTGAACACCCCCGACGATATCGCGCGCCTGCAGCTCGGGGTCAAATACGTCACGCCGGAGGCCATCGCCAAATGGAAAGCGGACCGCGGTTATGACAAGCCGCTGGTGTACAACGAGAAGGCGCAGGGCCGGCATAAGTTCACCGACACCATCTATTTCGAAAAATCGGTGGAAATGTTCCGTTTCAACTTCGGCGCCGCCGACGACGGGCGCGATATCGCCCACGAAATCAGCACGCGCATGTGGCCGAGCCTGGCGCTTGCGGTGCCGGTGTTTCTGGTGGGCCTGCTGCTGCAGATCACCTTCGCCCTGATGATGGCCTTTTTCCGCGCCACCTATATCGACTTCTGGGGCGTCGTGCTGTGCGTCGTGATGATGTCGATCTCCGGCCTGTTCTACATCATCGGCGGCCAATACCTGATTTCCAAGCTGTGGAACCTGGTGCCGATTTCGGGCTATGCCGCGGGCTTCGACGCGCTCAAATTTCTCGCGCTGCCGGTTGCGGTGGGGGTGATCGGAGGCATCGGCAGCGGCGCGCGCTGGTATCGCACCATCTTTCTCGAGGAGGTGGGCAAGGACTACGTCCGCACTGCGCGTGCCAAGGGTTTGTCCGAGGTCGTGGTGTTCTTCCGCCATGTGCTCAGGAACGCGATGATCCCGATACTCACCGGCGCGGTGGTGGCGATTCCGCTGCTGTTCATGGGCAGCCTGGTGTCGGAATCGTTCTTCGGCATTCCGGGCCTGGGCAGCTATACGATCGAGGCGATCCAGGCGCAGGATTTCGCCGTGGTGCGCTCGATGGTGTTCATCGGTTCGGTGCTGTATATCCTCGGCCTGCTGCTCACCGATATCTCTTACACGATGGTGGATCCGCGCGTGAGGTTTGAGTAGTGCCGATACTTCCTGTCATCCTCTGGACCGACGCGCTGATCTACCTGCTGCTGGCGCTGGTGGTGGGCTTCGTCTGGTATGTGCGCCGGCACGAGCATTTGCGCGCGCCCTGGTGGCGCGTGGCGCAGACGCCGGCGGCGATGAGCGCCCTGGTGGTGCTGACGGGTTTCCTGCTCATCGGCCTGCTTGACTCGGTGCATTTCCGCCTGGCGCTGCCGGCGGCGCCGGGCGCGCAGGGGGCTGCGCGGGAACGCGCCTATGCGGTGGAGGTGAAAAGCGCGCTCGATCTCCTCGTCTCGTCCATCGCGAACAAGCCGGAGCGCACTTATTCCGCGCCGCTGGCGACCCACGCCTATGCCAAGGAGACGATGGAACTGCCGGGCGAGGGCGGCGCGCCGGGCAGACAGCTACGCGACTATCCGCGTTTGCAGTATGGCGGCGCGCATCTGCGCGACGCGCAGCGGGATTGGCGCGCCGATGTGCTGCGCACCGCGTTTCGCGGCATGGCGCTGGCGCTGCCCCTGTGGCTGCTCGCGTCGCTGATGCTGGTCGCCGCCTGCACGCCCGTGGAGAGCGTTGCATCGCGCGACTTCTGGCACGCCGCATGGCGGGGGAAAACCGAGGTGCCGTGGCGCGCCATCCTGATCACGCTTGCGCTGCTGTTGCTGGTCGCCGTTCCGACGCTGCTGCTGGCGGCGCGCTATCACGTGCTCGGCACCGACAAGGTCGGTCTCGACGTGCTGTACCTGTCGCTGAAGAGCGTGCGCACGGCGCTGGTGATCGGCACCCTGACGACGCTGGTAATGCTGCCTTTTTCCGTGCTGCTCGGAATCATGGCGGGGTACCTGCGCGGCGTGGTGGATGACCTGATCCAGTATTTCTACACGACGCTGAATTCGATCCCGGCGGTGCTGCTGATCGCCGCGGCGGTGCTCTCGCTGCAGGTGTATATCGAAACCCACCCGGGGATGTTTCCGACCGCGGCGCAACGCGCGGATTTTCGCCTGCTGTGGTTGTGCATCATCCTCGGCGTCACCAGCTGGACCGGGCTGTGCCGCCTGTTGCGCGGCGAGGCGCTCAAGCTCCGGGAGCTCGAATACGTGCAGGCGGCACAGGCCTTCGGCGTCTCCGAATGGCGCATCATGCTGCGTCATATCCTGCCCAACGTCATGCACATCGTGCTGATCTCCGTGGTGATGGATTTCTCCGGGCTGGTTCTGGCCGAGGCGGTGCTGTCCTACGTGGGCGTGGGCGTCGATCCGTCGATGATCAGCTTCGGCACCATGATCAACGCCGCGCGCCTGGAAATGGGGCGTGAGCCCATGGTGTGGTGGTCGCTGGCGAGTGCCTTCGTGTTCATGCTCGCGCTGGTGCTCGCGGCCAACCTGTTCGCCGATGCGGTGCGCGATGCCTTCGATCCGCGCGTGCGCATCGGCGGCAGGAAGCTGCGTCTCTCCGGGAACGAAACATGAGCGCGCTGCTCGACATCAGGGATCTGAAGACCTGGCTGGACAGCTCCGGCGGGATCGTCCGCGCGATCGACGGCGTCAGCCTGGAGGTGGAACGCGGGGAGACGTTTGCCATGGTCGGCGAGTCGGGATGCGGAAAATCGATGACTGCGCTGTCGGTGTTGCGGCTGCTGCCCGACGCGGGGCAGGTGATGGCCGGTTCGGTGTCGCTCGGGGGCGAAGATCTGCTGCAACTGCCGGAAACCTCGATGCGCGGCGTGCGCGGGCGGCGCATTGCGATGATCTTCCAGGAGCCGGCGACCAGCCTCAACCCGGTGCTGACCGTGGGGATGCAGATCGGCGAGGTGCTGCAACGCCACACCGCACTGCGCGGCGAGGCGGCGCGCAAACGCATGCTGGAACTGCTCGATGCCGTGGGCATTCCGGATCCCGCGCGGCGCCTGGATGAATATTCCTTCCAGCTATCGGGCGGGCTCAAGCAGCGCGTCATGATCGCGG
>Ga0172367_10001156_pt1 | contig 39504 bp, 43 predicted proteins | sample Lak10m_FD_114542 | JGI IMG/M metagenome (GOLD analysis project Ga0172367, IMG submission 114542) | Freshwater microbial communities from Kabuno Bay, South-Kivu, Congo - kab_022012_10m | ecosystem: Environmental > Aquatic > Freshwater > Lake | place: Democratic Republic of the Congo: South-Kivu... | reverse complement strand
GGTCGGATACTCATCAATAAAATGCAGTAAATTCATCCTTGTTGGTTTTACGTTCAACTCAAACCAACGGCTCTGGAACGTAATCTATCTACGTACTGGCAAACTGTGGGGGAATCAGTTTATCAATTATTAATTGAAGGAGAAATCACCATCCTTCACCTTCTTGGTAGCACGCATGTAATTGAAGGTGAAATCGGGCCAAACGGAGGTGTTCTTGCCCGTTTTAGAGATGTACCAACTGTTGCAGCCGCCCACGGCCCACACGGTGGTGGCCAGTTTGCGCTGTATGTACGCGTTGTAGGTCTGCTGCACTTCGGGCTTCACATCCAGTGCCTTGGCGTGGTGGCGTTGCAGCGCTTTCAGGCATTCGATGGTGTATTGGACGGCAGCCTCTATCATAATGATCATGCTGGTGTGGCCCAGTCCTGTGTTGGGGCCAATGAGCATGAACATGTTCGGGAAACCGCTCACCACCGTTCCGAGATACGCTTCGGGGCCGTCCTTCCAAACGTCCAGCAGTTGCTGCCCGTCCTTACCCGAAACCTTGAACCAAGTGGGGAAATCTGCCGCCTCGAACCCTGTGGCGTAAATGATCACATCCACCTTGGTCTCATGGCCGTCCTTGCCCAGCAGGCCGCTTTCGGTAATGCGCTCAATGCCTTCGGTGTGCAGTTGCACATTCTCCTCGGCAATGGCGGGGTAGAACACGTTGGATGGCAGAATGCGCTTGCAACCCGGACTGTAGTTCGGGGTCAGTTTCTCGCGCAGTTCGGGGTCTTTGATGCCCTTGCGCAGTTGCCGCTTGCCGAGACCGGCAATGAGTTTGGTCCATTGCGGTTTGTGTACCAGCAGGTTCACCGTGAATTCGTTCTGCCAGTAAATGCGCCAGCGGTACAGTTTCTGAACGAACGGTACGTGTTTAAAAAGCCATTTTTCCAACCCCGTCATTTTGCGGTCGGGTTTGTGAATGACCCACGCAGGCGTACGCTGATACAGGTGCAGTTCCGACACGGCATCGACAATATTCGGTACAATTTGCACCGCGCTGGCACCCGTGCCAACCACGGCCACTTTCTTGCCCTTCAGGTCCACGTCATGCCGCCATTCCGAAGAATGGAAATGCGGGCCTTTGAACGCATCAATTCCGTCCAACTTCGGGAACACGGGACGGTTGAGTGGCCCCATGCCGTTGATCCACTTGTTGCATTTGAAGTTGGTTCCGTCTGCGAGATTGATGGTCCATTCGGAAGTAGCGGCATCATAATCGCCACCCAGCACCGATTTTCCATAGCGGATGTACGGTTCAAGTCCATATTTCTGTACGCAATGCTTGGTGTAATCGTAGATCTCTCTGTGATTGGCGAACATGCGACTCCAGTTCGGATTGGGCTCAAACGAGTAGGAGTAGAGGTGCGAGTGCACATCGCAGGCCGCACCCGGATAGGTGTTGTCGCGCCACGTGCCGCCCACATCGTCAGACCGTTCGAGGATCAGGAAATCCTTGAAGCCGTTCTCGAGCAGTTTGATGCCCATGCAAACGCCCGCAAATCCGGTTCCTACAACTACAATGTCAACTTTCTCTGGAAGCTTCGTCACGTTCTGCCTTTTTATGTGCTGGTGTCAATTCCTGCACCCACGAGTTGTCGTAGTCAACGAATATACCCGAATTGTCGGCTTCTTCTTTGGTGATCTTAACGTCCACGTACTTTGCCAGCAGCTTGAATGCATCGGGCTTCATGTCTTTCAACACAAGCAGCGCGGTGTTCATACCCGATTTCACGGCTATGGGAACCCCACCACCAAGGTCGGCCCAATGCCCACCGAGCCAAAGGTTCTTCACAGGTGTTCTGTGTCCAGCAATTTTGGCCTGCATGTTCGCTTTTCCGGGACGAGCACCCATCAGCGAACCATCACGGTTTCCCGTGTAGCGCCAATGCGTAATGGGCGTTGCGATGTCGGAATACTCAATGTGCGAACGGATGTCTTTGCCGAGTTTCTTCTCCACGCGGTCAATGAGCACATCGGCAAATTCCTGCTTGAATTTCTTGTACGCTTCGCCACGTTTCAGTTGCCCGGATTCGTCTACTTCTGTCATCCATTTCTCATGCTGATCGAAACGCGCGTAGCAGTAGATTGTCATAGTGCCTTTGCCTTTCGGTGCCAACGATGGGTCTCTGAAAGAAGGTGCCAGAACGCTGATGCCGGCCTTGTGCGGGTCGCCCGCGTTGTGCTCGGTTCGTTTCACATCATCGCGCACAATGAAGAGCATGGCGTCATCCAATCCGAGTTCTTCAACGGGACAGTTCAGCGCCAGATTGACGGTGACAGCCGAGCTGTACAGTTCCGCATCTTTCAATTTTTTCTTGATGGCAGTTGGAACGGCTGTTTCAGGAAGCATCTTCTCGTACAGCGTTTCCACATCGCAAGCGGCAATGATGTGTTTGGCGTTTACGGTGAATTTCTCGCCTTTTCGGTCGAGCGTGATGCCGGTGGCCTGTCCGTTTTCCAGTTCAATTTTCTCTACGCGACATTGGAAATGAACGTCATTGCCCAGTTTCTCGGTCACGTATTGCAACCACTCTGGAAATACCTGACTTCCGCCTTTCGGTGGACTCTGATAATCACTGTAATACGCCCAACCGATAGGAACCAACGCAGAAAGCAGTTCCTCTTCCGACCCGAATATTTTCAGCATCGCTGGGTCTTTGAAGTAGCGCTGCAATCCTTTCACTGTTCCTTCGGGCCCTGTGAATCGGATATGCTTGATGAACGGCATGGCAAATTCCAAGCGCTGCATGTTGTAGTAGAACTTCTCCAAAAAGCCCATTGTTTCCAGCGAACGCGAGTAGGCAGGCAGACCGTCAAACGATTTCCCAATCTGCTTGGCATCCTTGAAAAAGCGTTCGATACCATCCTTCTCGTGTGGGAATTTGGCTATGAGTTCCGCTTTCAGTTCATCAGGATTATTTGTGAGATGATAATTGTACGCATCGCCTACATACCGTTTGATATTCGGTTGAATTTCCGCTTGCGGGTGGTCGCTTCCAATGAAATCGAAAACGCGGGTTACCAGACCACGCGGCCCGCATTGGTTCAACCAATGAATGGCGCTATCGAAACGGAACTCCTTTCTGCGAAAACCTGCCAGATAACCTCCTGGCCGACTGTCCATTTCGAACACGCCCACGGAAAGTCCGGCACGACTGAGCAGCGCAGCAGAGGTTAGTCCGCTAACTCCCGCACCGATGACAACCACATCGTAGGATGGTTTGATGGGTTGGTGACGCATTAAGCTTTGGCCTTGGCCATCTTTTCAATATCCACCACCTCGGCAAGTGTGCGGATGATGGAGTCGTGCTTCTTCACGAACGGATTGTTGTTATCCCAAACATAGCCTGCGAGCACAGAAGTAAGCTGCTTCTTCATCAACGGATTGATGTTCACGTGGAAGAAGATCTTTTGCAAATTGCCCGTGTACCATTCCTTCACATAGGTGCGGAAAACGTTGATGCCGTATTCCAGATGATCGACATATTCCTTCTGCCAATCAATTTGCTCGCCTTTTAGTTGACGGTCAACCAATTGAGCAGCTACGTAGCCGCTTTCGGTGGCAAAGGCCACGCCCGATGAGAAAACGGGATCTAAGAATTCGGTGGTGTTGCCCGTTAGCACGTAACGGTCGCCAAAGAATTTTTCTGACGAGCGTGAATAATCAGTATGAACTTTTGGTTCGAATAGCAATTCGCGTCCTTGGAAACGTTCTTTGAACTTCACTGAACGGTCAAACATGCGGTTGAAACTGGCAGTTACATCGGCACCTTCTTCCAAGAAATCACTGAAATACTTGCGATTTCCCACAAAACCAAGCGATGTGTTGCCGTTGTGGAATGGAATGACCCAAAGCCATAGATCGGTTTCCAGTATTTCGAACGAGATCTGCATGGGTGTGGCGTATTGGTCGCGCGTATCATCTTTCAGCTTGGTGTAAACGGCCATGTTGCTGGTGGGCGATACATGCAGCGGAATGTCAAGCATTTTGGTCAGCACGCCACCGTAACCGCTAGAGTCGATGACAAATTTGGCAGTGCAATCCTGGTAGGAGTCCAATAATTGAGTGCGGAATTTTACCAGTTCGGGGTCGCTGAAATCTATGGAGGCCAAGGTGCTTTTGTAGCGTATTTCAACCCCTTTCTTTTGGGTTTCGTCTGCCAAGGTCTTGTCAAACTGCTTTCGCGGAACCTGCCATGTCCAAGTCCATCCGGGTGTGAAATTGTCATCGAATGAGATGCGGAATTCCTTGCCGTCTTTAATGAAAAGGGCACCGGCCTTTATTTCAAAATGCTGCTCTTCTAAGGCCGGCAATAGTCCGGTTTTCTCGAAATGCTCCATGCTTTTCGGGAGCAGACTTTCCCCGATCACATACCGCGGAAATTCTTGCTTTTCCACGATCATCACCGAATATCCCAAATTGGCCAGATAGGTAGCGGCCACTGTTCCTGAAGGTCCGGCTCCAATGACCAGAACGTCAACGTGTTTCATTTTGTGTTCTTGATTCGTTTTAAGAGATTTTTCTTGTCCAAAAATTGACTGCACGTTACGATTGAGCTGATGGTAACACCAAAAATCCCGTGCAGGTTCAAGTACTGTCCCGTTAACCAAAGGTTGGGGATTTTTGTTTGCGGAGAGATGAAATTCGTCAGTCCCTTGCGGAAATCTTTTTCTGTGCCGTACATGTTTCCATCATCATTGCCAATGTAATCGCGGAAAGTGAGTGGAGTGGAAGCATGCACGCTTTGAATGCAATCGCGGATCTCTGGGAAACGTTTCTCTACGGCATCGAGCAATTGCTCCGTCTTTTGGGCTTTGAACTGTTCGTAATCCAAAGGACGGTCACCGGGCGAAACAACCGTTCTGTGGCTGTCTTTCCATTGTTCCACCTCATCAAACCGCATGTAGGTCATGATGGAAATACCTTCGGCAAACCGATCGGTCTTTGAAGATGCGGGTGTGCTCAGCATGAATTGCAGTGGCCATTCACTTTCCTTGTAATCGGGTTTTGCCCAAACGTCATTGGTAGTGTGATGATAAACGTTGAAATTCATGTAGAGAAATGAATTCGGCTTGCAGACTAAGTGCACCGAAAAGCTCGAAAGTGTGTTAGGGGCCTTCATCATCCGGTTGTAGAACGCGGGTTTGAAATGCTCCTTTCCGATCATTTGCAACAGCAGCTTCGGTTGAATGTTGGAGATGAAATTCCTGCCGCGATAGGCTTCCCCATCCTCTGTTTTGACGGCCAGAAGCTGGTCGTTTTCCATTTCAAACGAAACCACCTTTTTTCTGCGTAGCACTTCACCGCCCTTCTCGCGGATGCGCTTGCCGAGTTCCTTGGCCAGTTGCGAACCGCCATCCACGCAGCGGTAGGCGCTCAGTACGTAGCCGTTCGTGACCAGAGCATGCACGTACAACGGACATTTTTCAGCCGAACCTGCATACAATAGATTGGAACCCGCCAGAACAGCACGAAGCTTTTCGTTCTTGGTCAGTCCGTCAATGAATTCCTTGGCACTGAGTTCAAGGACCGCATCATCGGTGTGGTCTTGCTCATTGTATTCGAGTGTATCCAGCGGAAAGGTCTTCACCACATTCTGAATGGTTTCTGAGTAGGTTTTGATGGCCTTTGCTTCCTCAGGAAATGCAGCAATCAATGTGTTTTCAAATTCTTCCCACGAACTGGCGTGATGGAACTTCGAACCGTCATCAAAGCTGATCTGGTCGAAATGCTTGTCCATCTTCTTCCATTTCACGCTTTCGGTCAGACCGAAGTATTTGAAGTAGGAGTGAAGCGGTTGTCCTTCGTCCAAAGCTGGCAAATAATGCACGCCTGTATCGAAAACCGTTTTGTCTCTACTGAAAACTTGCAACGAACCGCCCAACTGCTGGTTCTTTTCCAGCACGCAGACGGAAAAACCATGATCGGCCAAGATGTACGCGCATTGCAGGCCGCCTAGCCCGCTCCCGATGATCACGAAATCGTACACCTTCTCCGTCATTCGCTGCGAAGGTCGGAAACGTGCGGTTAATTGGATTACGGTGATTTACCTACGTGAAGCGAGAAAAATGAAAGATGAAAAAGGAAAAATGTGTTTACGAGAATGTAATAAAGGTTATCTTTTGAGTTAACTTTGTAGCGTGGTCAGGAAAATCATCTTCTTCGAAACGCACTTCATTGAGTTCTATCAGGAGCAGGATGCGAAGGTGAAAACCAAGATCCAGTACGTGCTTGAACTGATAAAACAGGTTGACCGCGTGCCAGAGAAATTCCTGAAACACTTGGAGGGAACGGATGGTCTGTATGAGATACGGGTCGAGTTCCAATCGAACATTTACCGCATCTTCTGTTGTTTTGATGAAGGGCGGTTGGTGATACTCTTCAATGGTTTTCAGAAGAAAACGCAGAAGACACCGAAGAACGAAATTGAAAAGGCGCAGCGTTTGATGCGGCAATATTTTGAACAGAAAAGCAATTGAAAATGGACAGATACGCGAACATCAAGGATTTTGACCAGCTTGTTGAACTCGAACATGGAAAGGTCGGTTCGGAGAGCAGAAACCGCTATGAGGAGAATGCGCAGATGTTCATCATCTCAGAGATGTTGAAGGCTGCGCGCAAGGAGGCCAATCTTACGCAAGAGCAACTGGCGGAAAAGACAGGCACCAAAAAGAGTTACATCTCCAAATTGGAGAACGCCAAAGGGAACATTCAACTTTCCACCCTCATTCGCATTTTTGAGCAAGGACTTAACAAGCGAATTGGGCTGACTTTTTTGTGATCTAACATTCGTTACACCATTCGCTGCGAAGGTCGGAAACGCGCGGTTAATTGGGTTAGGGTGATTTACGGAGGAGACTTTAGTGTTTGCTCAACACTTCAGTTAGCGCACTTGTGGCCAAACGGAACGTCTAATTCAAAAGCCATATTCATTTCTTCCACAATTTTGAACATTCTAACGCAATCTATATAGTCATCCGAACAGATGTCTGGACAATTATATGAGTAGTACTTGTACCGTTTTCTAGAAGCGTATTCAATATCGTAACTCACACCATCTTGAACCTCATTCACCCAACCATCTAGATCTCCTTGCGATTGAATATTATCAATCCCGAACCTGTGTAAATCTGAGATAAGTTCCGTCCATTCTATCCTTGGGTCAACCTTCCTCTGCCAAACGCTATCTAACTCAGCGGTGCCGTTTTTTCTGAGGTATTCGTATTGAGTTGCTGTCCATGCATTATCCAAGTATTTAATGATCAATAAACTTCCGCCATTCAAGACCTCAACTCTATACCAAAATCGGATTTCGAGACTATCGGTAATGTTATTCTCAAGCCCGTCTAGTCCTATTTGTTTGACTAGAACATTCTTCAGTTTGTAGGTCATTCCAGAAACGAAGTTGGTCGTATCTGGAAGCGAAACTTCGAATTCACTTTCATGAGTTTTAAGGTCATGCCGACATGCTGAAACACAATAAATTAGAATTATGTAGACGAGTGATCTTATCATTTCTATCTTCTCAAAACGAAAGTAACATTCGAGCTTGCCTTGTTCTCTAAGCGTTCTACGCTGAGGTTGAACTGCTCGGCAAAGGAGAGAATGCGCGCTTCGGGTAGGAATTCCAGTTCGTGTTCGGTCTTGTTGAAACCGAAGAGTTTGGTGCTGAAAACCTCCGTCATTTTGGTCACGCTATGTTTCTGCTGCTCGTCCTCAATACCATCTCGTATGATGATGACACCGCCATCGTTCAGCTTCTCGCCACAGCGTTTCAGCAGGGCTTCCTGTTGGGCAGCAGGGAAATAATGCAACACATCCTTTATGATGAAACAGTCCGCTGCTTCGGGTGTGAATTGGGTGAGGTCTGATTGTGCAAACGAAAGGTTTCCTCCGCGATAATGCGTGTTGGCCGCCACTTGGATCTTCTCCTCATCGTAATCCAACCCGATCACCTGCCTATCGAACGACTGCATGGCAAGTAAGTGCGAAAGATACCCGTAACCGCAACCCAGATCGTAGACTTTTCCTTCCCGTGGAACGCGGTCAACGATCTCGGCAAAGTTCTTTTCGAGCATCATTTTGATGCGCACGTACCATTCCAACACAGGGCCTTTGTAGGTGTACAGCCGCTGCACCTTATCGGCAAAGAAATCAGGGGTTTCAACCTCAAGCCGCACTTTTTGGAATTCAGCCTTGAAGTGTTTGGCAATGGCCTTGGTGCGTTCCCGATAACCTATTCCGAATGACGTATCATCGGCAGTTATCCGAGGCAGATATTTGAGGGTCATCAGACTTTTCTGAACAGAGAAATCGCCTTTTCGTAGCGCATGATGAATGCCGTGGAGTATGACGGGCTGAATGTCCAGTTTCAATTGCTCGGCCAAGTAGAATGCGCCTTTCTTGAAACGACCGATGCGACCGTCCTTGCTTCGTGTTCCCTCGGGGAAAATGAGGATGGAATAACCCTCATCGATCTTCTTGCGGATGTTCTCCAGGTCCCACGAGGTCTCGTCTTTGGCATGGATGTATTCCGCATAACGGATGAACGCCCCGAAAAAGGGAGAATTCCACACCCAATCGTTCGTAACCAGAAGGAGTTTGTTGCTGCTGCCGATCATCACCATCAGATCCACAAACGAAGCGTGGTTGGCAATGAGAATGGCCGGTTTGTCAAGCGGATCCTTGTTGATCCAACGTTCAGGCACATGCCACATCGTCTTGTAATCCGTCCAGATGAACCAGCTGATCAAAGACAACATCCAATGCTTCTTTTTCTGCGATCTGATGGGCAGCGGAAGCAGCGCGATGAGGATGACCGTGAGGATAATGCAGCCAACGAAGAACCAACCGAACGCCAGCGCTGCGCGGAAGAAATCGCGGAGTTCGAGCGGGGAGAAGCCGCGTTTTTTGCGACTGTCGATGAGGATGTCGAAAAGCAGCGGTTGCAGCGTGAGAGATGCGATGACCACGCAAACCATTCCTGTGACCGAAAGCACCGCGATGGAATGTAACGCGGGATGCTGCGAAACGATAAGCACGCCCGTGCCGATGATGGTCGTAATGGCAGAAAGGATGATGGAACTGCGGTACGAACGCAGTTTGTCGATGCCGTATTTGTAGCGGCTCAGGATGCCATCTGAAACGAAGATGGAGTAGTCATCGCCCAAGCCGAAAATGAACGTGGTGACCACCACATTGATCATGTTGAATTTGATGTGGAACAGTCCGCAGATGCCCAAGATCCAAATCCAGCTGACGGCCATTGGCAGAAACGTAACGAGGGCCAATTCCAATCGGCCGTAAGTGAGAAGCAGCACCACGAAAACCAGCCCAGATGTGATGAGCAACATGAGGTTGAGGTCATCGCTTACCGTATCCACCAAGTTCTGAGCGAGCGAACTACGGGCAACGGTTTCCAAACCTTCCAGTTGGTCGGTTTGCTGCGTGAATTCCGCGCGTTTGGCTTTCGGTAGGTTGACCGTGGAAACCACATTGTAGCCGTCATCTCCTTTGAAAACGAACTCGCTATAGATCGGGTCATTCAGTAGAAAATCGCGGTAGAATTGTTCGTCAGCGACTTCGTATGTTCTGAACAGGTCTTGATAAACGGATAGGAATTGAGGCTGAAAGCCGAGTTCCGTTCCTTTTTCGGAGAGATTGAATTCAATTTCCTCATCCAATTCCGAAACGTATTTGTTCCAAGTGGCAACGCTTGCTTGGATTTGTGTTGGAGTAAGAACAACTTCCGTGAGAATGGTTGAGCGGATGGAAGTGTCTTGACCCCCTCCCCGCTGCGCGGTACTCCCCCTTTGCAGGGGTTGAGCTGGTGCGTTGATTTGATGTTCTTGGTTAGGTTGGGGCGAAGTGCCGCTCCCCTCCTTGGAAGGAGGGGTGTCCCGAAGGGACGGGGTGGTCAGTAACACGCCTCGCAATGCCGCAGTTCTTTCAATTGCAACCCCTAGGTTTTCATCAGCCGAAAGGACAAAGAGACTTTCGCGATTGCTATCTCCGACAATGATGTCTTGCGCCTTTTGAAGATGTTCAGGAAAGTAGTTGATCTTGTTCAGGTCGTTCTCAAATTCGACCTCATCTGTGAAATTCCAGAGGAAGACGGTGGCACCGATCAAACTGAAGAACAGCAACGCTTTCCACTTGAAAGCCATTGGTTGCTTTTCCTTGGGTTCGGCCATCGGTTTGAACTTGGCCAGGGTTGCCAGATGTGGCAATCCAAGCAGTGCAAAGAATGCTGTTCCGATCAGGCTCAATCCAGCGAACGTTCCGAAATCGGCAAGCACTTCGGAGTGAAGGAAGTTCAAACAGAAGAAGGCAGCAACGGTTGTTGCGCAACCCAGCAACATAGGCGAACTCACGTCTTTCAGCGTTTCCTCAATCGAACCCGTTTCGCGGTAATGGTTGAAGAAATGGAAGCTGTAATCGATGGCAATTCCGAGTACGATTGTTCCCACCGCAACCGCAATGGCCGAAATGGAACCTTGCCAGACGGTGATCATCGCCAAGGCGAAAGTCAACCCGAAAACGGCTGGAAAGAAGAACAAAATTGGCAACACCACCTTTCGGAAATACCCGATAAGTAACAGCAGAATGGAAACACCTGCCAGAATACCCACGAGGTTCGTGTCCATCTTAATACGTGTGGCATTTTCAACGGCAATGATAGGTCCACCAAAGAGCAGAATTTCCTCTTCGCTGAGTTTAGACGAAACCGTATCGACCGCAGCTTGCAACCCTTCCACCAAACGGGTGTTCTCAATGGTTTCCGAAGGCGGATGCGTTGGCTTTACGATCATCAGCAGGTATTCGCCATCGGCCGTAAATGTGTAGCCATCCACAATTTTGAAGGTGTTGCCTTCTGCGAGTTTGCTCAGTCGCTTCAGAATGGGTGAACCGAGCTGCAGCGGGTCTTTCATCAGGAACTTCTTGGTTCCTAGACTTTCGTAGCTGCGAAGGCGGTTCAGGGTAGAAGTGAGGCGCGTTTCAATGCCATTTCCTGATAGGTCTTTGAAGAGCGTGTCGATCTCATCCGCGGTCAGAAAATACGGCAGATCACGTAGGTAATTGCCGTACGCTTGTTCCAATTTTGCGGCATTCGAACTGAACTGAATGTGCTTGAACAATCCCGTATCCAATTGGTTGAATTGCTCCAAAAGGTTCTCGCCAATGGAAACAAGCTCTTCAATTGACGATTTCGACAATGGACCAATGGCAACAATGATGTTCCCAGAGATGGACGAATTGCGATACAGGTTGTCGTACTTGTGGAATTCCTCCGTACGCGGAAACGTTTTAGTAATGTCTTCTTCGATGTGCAGCTGGGTGGCCAGCCAACCGAATACACCAAACGACATGGCAAAAAACGTCAGCCATAACCATTTGAAATTTAATGTTTTAATATAGATGTATTCGAGTATCCGTCCCATTGAAAATAATGGTCGATAATGATAGGAAAGAAAATTGATTAAAAATTAACTTTGCCGCCCGTGAACGAGGTTCCGACCAAAATCCCCAAGACGATAGGACAGACACTTACACTCGATCAATTTTACCGTTGTGTCATCGGTGGTGAGCCGGTCAAATTAAGCGAACATCAACGGGCAATTGTGCAAGAAAGCTTTCAGTTTCTGAAGGAATTCTCGCAGGATAAGATCATTTACGGCATCAACACGGGTTTCGGGCCGATGGCGCAGTATAAGATCTCTGATTCGCAGCTCGATCAGCTTCAGTACAATCTTATCAGAAGTCATTCTTCGGGTCTTGGTGCCGGGCTGACCGACCGTTACGTACGGGCCGTGATGCTTAACCGGTTGAATACTCTTTCACTTGGTGGTTCAGGTGTCAGCTTACCTGTCTTACAACAACTTATTGCTTTTATCGATAAGGGCATCTATCCGTATATCCCTGAACATGGAAGCGTAGGAGCCAGTGGCGACCTTGTGCAATTGGCGCACTTGGCGTTGGCTCTCATCGGGGAAGGTGAGGCCAGTTACAAAGGGGCAAAACGGCCTGTTTCTGAGATATTCAAGGAAACAGGTTTGAAACCAGTTGAACTGCAGCTTCGCGATGGGCTGGGTCTTATCAACGGCACTTCGTGCATGAGCGGCATCGGCCTTCTCAATGTCATATATGCTGAACGCCTGATCAAGTGGTCGGTGCTCATCGGAGCTGTTATCAATGAGCTGGTTCGTTCATATGACGATAGTTATTCTGAATTCCTGAACCGCGCCAAGCGTCACCGTGGACAACAGGACGTGGCTGCTGCCATGCGCAGATGCTTGGAAACCAGTAAAATGGTTCACAAGCGCGAAGACCGCCTGTTCAAAGACATCGACAAGGTGGGCAATGGCGAACCTATCAAGGAAAAGGTGCAGGAGTATTACTCATTCCGCTGTATTCCACAGATCGTTGGCCCGATCCTCGAAACAGTGAGGAACGCGGAGGAAATACTGATTGACGAAGTGAATTCTACCAACGATAATCCCGTGGTAGACTTAGAGAACAGGCACGTGTACCACGGAGGAAACTTTCATGGCGACTACGTGGCCCTCGAAATGGATAAGGTGAAGATTGCCATTGCCAAACTTTCCATGCTTTGCGAGCGTCAGCTGAATTATCTTTTGAACGAGAAGCTCAACGGCATTTTCCCACCATTCATGAATTTGGGCGAACTGGGCATCAACTTCGGTGTACAAGGCATGCAGTTCACCGCCACGTCAACCACGGCCGAGAATCAGACCTTGGCTTACCCGATGTACCTTCATTCCATTCCGAACAACAACGACAATCAGGATGTGGTGAGCATGGGAACCAATGCAGCACTTTTGACCAAAAAGGTCATCGACAACACCTATCAGGTAATGTCCATTGAATGTATTGCCATTGCTCAAGGTGTCGACTTCCTAAACTGTCAAGGGGAAATGTCGGTGGCGGGGCATCGCTTCTACGATATGGTACGCAGTTTCGTGCCCACATTCAGTGACGATATGCCGCGTTCTGCTACGATGGCCGCACTTGCCGCGCATTTGGCCGAAAACGACCCACAGATAGAATTGTGATGACAAAAGAGCGTGTGGCATTGGTTACAGGTGGTTCGCGCGGATTGGGTCGCGCCATTTCAGTGCGTTTGGCAAAAGACCACGGTTATCATGTGCTGGTCAACTACTCATCAAGCCCCAAGGCGGCAAATGAGGTGGTCGAAGAGATAGTGGCGAACGGAGGCAGTGCGGAAACCATCGGATTCAATGTGTCCGACAGAGCCTCGGTTACCGAAGTGCTGAAAGCCTGGACAGATGCCAATCCGGAAAGCAACATTGAGGTCATTGTCAACAACGCTGGCATCACCAAAGATGGACTCTTCATGGTCATGCCCGATGCCGATTGGGATGATGTTCTGGGCGTATCTCTCGGTGGATTCTACAACGTCACACATGCGTTGGTCGATCGAATGATACGCAAGCGTTTTGGTCGTATTGTCAATGTGGTTTCTGTGTCAGGAATGATGGGCAATGCGGGACAGGTCAACTATTCGGCAGCCAAGGCAGGCATTATCGGTGCCACAAAGGCGTTGGCCAAGGAAATCGCCCGTAGGAACGTAACAGTAAATGCTGTAGCTCCGGGTTTCATTGAGACCGACATGACCAAAGACTTCGACCAGAAGGAAATGGCCCGCATGATTCCCATGCACCGTTTCGGAAAACCCGAAGAAGTGGCCGCAGCCGTTTCATTTCTTGTATCCAAAGATGCCAGTTACATCACGGGCAACGTCATCAACATTAATGGAGGACTCTATTGTTAGTGATACTTGGCAATAATAACCCCCACGGCCTACGGCCACTCCCCCTTGCCAGGGGGAGAGCTGGTGCTTCTCTGAGAGGTTCGATCGAAGAGCAAGCTCCCCTCCTTCGAAAGGAGGGGTGTCCCGAAGGGACGGGGTGGTCGAACTGTAAACCGTCAACTGCCAACTGTCAACCATGAACTACAGAGTTGTCATCACAGGATTGGGAATTCATTCTTGCCTTGGCGCAAATGCCGAGGAAGTGACGGCTTCGCTACGTGCTGGAAAGTCAGGCATCATCTTCGACCCTGTTCGCAAAGAAATGGGCTACCGTTCTGCCTTGGTGGGCAACGTTCCAATGCCCGACCTCAAGAACGAAATTGGTCGTAAAGACCGCAAGAACATGCCAGAGGAAGCGCTCTACGCGTTCGTTTCCACCAAACAGGCGTTGGAAATGGCAGGCATGACGCAAGAGTTCATCGACCGGAACGAGGTCGGTATTCTCTTCGGAAACGATAGTACCGCAGGTGCGGTCATAGAAGGAGTGGACCTGCTTCGCGAGAAGAAGGACACCACGCTTATCGGTTCTGGAAACATCTTCCAGAGCATGAACTGCACCGTAACCATGAACCTCAGCACCATCTTCCGCCTTAAAGGCGTCAACTTTACGGTGAGTGCGGCATGCGCCAGCGGTTCGCATTCCATCGGTATGGGCTTCCTGCTCATCAAAATGGGCTTGCAGAAACAGATCATCTGCGGAGGCGCGCAAGAGGTCAACCCGTATGCGTTCGGAAGTTTCGATGGCATCGGAACCTTCTCCACCTACGAGGATACACCAACAGAAGCCTCACGTCCGTTCGATGCAACACGCAACGGACTGGTGCCAAGCGGAGGCGCTGCAACCGTCATTCTCGAAAGCTTGGAAAGCGCACAGGCACGCGGAGCCAACATCTTGGCAGAAGTGGTCGGTTACGGCTTCAGTTCCAACGGAGAGCACATCTCCAACCCCAATGAAGAAGGGCAGGTGCGCGCCCTCAAAATGGCCATGGAAATGGGCAGAGTAAAACCCGAAGAGGTCGATTACATCAACGCCCACGCCACCAGCACGCCCGTTGGCGATGCGTTCGAAGCACAGGCCATCCACAGCGTATTCGGAGACAACGGCCCATTGGTAAGCAGCACCAAAAGCATGACGGGCCACGAGTGTTGGATGGCAGGCGCCTCAGAGGTCGTCTATTCGCTACTCATGATGCAGAACGGTTTCGTGGCACCCAACATCAACTTCTCAGAACCGGATGAAGCCTCGGCCAAGCTCAACATCCCATCAAAAAGTGTGGATAAGCAATTGAACACGATCCTCTCAAATTCGTTTGGGTTCGGAGGAACAAACTCAACGTTGATAATTCGTAAGTTCGCGCCCTGAAAATGGACAAGCAGCAGATCATCGATACGGTAAATGAGTTCCTGATAGAGGAATTCGAGGCAGATGCGGCCGACCTTGTGGCCGATGCCAACATGCACGAAACACTCGACCTCGACAGTCTCGATTACGTAGACCTCGTGGTGCTTATCGATGAGAATTTCGGTTTCAAAACCACTTCAGAGGATTTTCAAGCGATCTATACGTTTGATGATTTCTACAACTTTATTGCCGCCAAGGTCGGCTAACCCAAACCCCTGCCGTCACTCTGAGCTTGTCGAAGGGTCTAAGCCTCCACGTCATGCTGAACTTGTTTCAGCATCTATCTGATTTCTGACGTCTCAAATCTGAATGCTATCATTTCGGCAGCCTCTTCGGGTTCAATGCCGTATGGAACACCGCCATCACATAAGCCGTTTCCTCCGCCTCGTCCAAATAATAAACGATCAGATACGGGAATTTGCCAGTAGGCACAGCGCGGTAATCTATGTATCGTACTTGGTAATGCTGGTTCAGCGAAATGGCTTGGATGTAGTGGTCAATCGTAGAACCGAAGCGTTGTCCCAAACCAGTCAACTGTTCTTCGTAATAGCCTATGCCATCCTGAATATCAGAAAGCGTGCTTGGTTCAATTACAACCTTGTAAGGCATCCTACTTCTTGCCGTATTTCAGATCATTCTTAGCTTTATCCCACGGAATGAAATCCTCCTTATTGGAAGTTTCCCCGCGTTGGTCAAGTACTTGCTTCTGCTCGTAGGTCAGTTCGGGTTCTTGCACCAAAGCCCCAGTTTCGTCATCAAAAACCTGAATGCCCATTTCGCGTGCCACCTTCAGAAGAAGCTCAACCCGTTCTGGGTCATCGCATGCAAGTCGAACCGTTCGTGTCATACGCTAATGTTACAATGGATTTCTGGGTTCCTGTGTCTCAAAACCGTGTTTCGAATTTCTTCACTTAGAATTTAGTCCTTTCATATTCGCTAATTCGCATATTACCCTAATTATCAAACATTAAATTCGCGGCCATGAGCGAATGGAGCGGAAAGAGCAGAGGAAACGCCTTGGGCTACTGGTTCTTCATCTTCTTTATGAAACATCTGGGCCTTGGGTTCACCTACGGTTTCCTGCATTTTGTGGTACTGTATTTCTTCCTGTTCTCGTGGAGCAGCAGCAAATGGATCTACCACTACTACCGCGATGGCCTGCGCTATGGCGTACTCAAAAGCATTGGGGGCATTTACCGTACCTACTACGTGTTCGGGCAGGTAATTATAGACAAGGTGGCCATGGCATCGGGCATCAAAGACCGCTTTAACCTAACGCACAACGGGGCCGAGCACATCCGCAACATGGTAGAGAACCAGACGGGCGGCATTCTTATTTCGGGCCACATGGGCAATTGGGAAATAGCCAGCCACCTGATGCGCGGCTATGGCGGCAAGGTGAACGTGGTGATGTATGATGAGGAGCACCAGCAGATAAAGAAGCAGATGGACGGCACCACGGGCGGTCGCAAGTTCAACGTAATACCCATTAAGGACGATATTTCACATGTTTTTCTCATCAGCAAAGCCCTGCTGAACAAGGAACTGGTGTGCATACACGGAGACCGCTTCCGCGAAGGCATGCGCACCCTCAAAGAAGACTTTCTGGGCAAGGAGGCGCAGTTCCCCTACGGCCCGTTTGCCATTGCCGCCAAGTTCGATGTGCCCAAGGTTTTCGTGTACGGCTTTAAGACAGGAACGTACGATTACAGCTTCTACTGCACGCAACCCATAGAGGGCAAATTGAAGCCCGAACTTTTACTCACAAAGTATGTTGATGAAATGGCCCACATGGTGCGAAAATACCCGAACCAGTGGTTCAATTTTTACGACTTTTGGAAAACATGATTAAGCCACAGATTCACGGATCAGCACTGATTTTTCACAGAATATATTCGCGAAGCGAAAAGAAAACAATCTGTGTTTTTTCTGTGAAAATCTGAGCATCTGTGGCTCTTACATGTTTTTTGAATGAAAGAATTAACCAACAGCACAACTTTCCGAGTACGGTTCAGCGAAGTGGACAGCCTGCGCATAGTATGGCATGGCAATTTCCTGAAGTATTTTGAGGATGGGAGAGATGCTTGGGCCAAGCAGTACGAGTTCGATTTTACCGATGTGTACGAGCAGCACGGGCTGCTGATGCCTTTGGCGTCATCGCACATGGATTACAAGTATCCGTTGCGGTACAACGAGATAGGCTTGGTGGAAACAACCTTTGTCAATTCGCCTGCGGCCAAGATGATCTTCCGCTTTAAGGTGTACAACGAGGATAGAACGCAGTTGAAAGCAACAGGCGAAACGGTGCAGGTTTTTATGGACACGGACCACGTGTTGCAACTGAATACACCACCGTTCTTCGATGAATGGAAACGAATACACGGACTGGTTTGAGCGAGGTTTACGTAGGCGCAAAATCTGTGATCTGCCCGTTGGGCGATACACCCGCCAAGGTGTATGATGCCATGCTACGTGGCGAAACAGGTTTGCAGCAGGTGGAGCAGCCTTTTGGCGTAGAAACCACCAGCCACGTGGGGCTGGTGCCCGGCAGCTTCATTCCACGGGAACATGTTGACAGTACGAAACTGGAGGACATGCTGGCCAAATGCTATGAGCACTCCTGCAAGAAGCTTCGTTACGACCCCTTTCAGGATGAGGACGGCCTGGTGATCATCTGCACCACCAAGGGCAACATTGATAAGATTGATAGGGATAACGACCCGCGCTTGCCGCTAACGCGGTTGAGCCAATTCATGCGGCAGACGTTCAATCTGGCCAATGAGCCGATGATCATCAGCAATGCCTGCATTTCGGGTGTGCTGGGCATCATAACCGCAGCCCGTTTGATACGTGCAGGCAAGTACGAACACGTGTTGGTGTTGGGTGGCGATGTGGTTTCGGAGTTCACCCTTTCGGGATTTGCCGCTTTGCACGCCCTGACGGATGGTGTGTGCAAGCCGTACGATAAGAACAGAACGGGCATCAACCTTGGCGAAGCAGCCGCAGGTCTGGTGCTTTCGAATGACGATACGCTCTTCAAAGGAAGATGCGATGAGTACGTGTCGGGCGCCAGTGCCAACGATGCAAACCATATTTCGGGCCCATCCCGAACGGGAGAAGGCCTGCACCGCAGCATAGAACGCACGTTGAACCCTGCTTCTGTCAGCGCAGCGCATATAGGTTATCTGTCGGCCCACGGAACGGGCACTTCCTTTAATGATGAGATGGAAAGCATTGCGTTTGAGCGCAGCGGACTGTCGCATGTTCCCGTCAACAGTATGAAGGGCTACTTCGGCCACACGCTGGGCGCGGCTGGTGTTATTGAAACCCTCCTCGGCTTGGAAGCTATGAAGCGCAAGGAACTTGTTGCTTCTCTCGGTTATGAGGAAGAAGGCGTTTCACGCCCCATGAACATAATCACACGAACGACTTTACCTACCTCGGATTATTTCCTCAAAACGGCATCAGGTTTTGGCGGATGCAATGCGGCAGCTTTATTCAAGACGAGATGAAATTGAGTATCTTGGAGGCTGAAAAATGTTGGTCATGAGCACGAAAGAACTAATCTCGAAAATAGACGCGCTTCCTCCCGAATTCCGAAGGGAAGTGGAGGATTTCATTGACTTTCTGAAGCAGAAGTTGGAACGTGAGGAAACGAAGAAACCTCTTGAAAAACGACAATTCGGCTATGCCAAGGGCTTTTTCAAAATGTCTGATGACTTTGATGAACCATTGGAGGATTTCAAAGATTATATGTGATGAATATTCTCCTTGATACGCACGCGTTCGTTTGGTTCATGAACGCGGATGGCAAGTTTCCGAAGCATCTTATCAAGGATATCGAGAACTTTGAGAACACATGCTATTTGAGTGTTGCCAGTCTTTGGGAAATGGCCATCAAGGTCAATCTTGGTAAACTTGAATTGATTGATGACTTCGAGAACATTCTAGAATTCTGTTCTTCTAACAGTATTATCCTTCTACCGATTGAATTTGAAGACACACGGTCGGTGATCGGTCTTCCAGACCATCATCGCGACCCGTTCGATAGAATGTTGGTGGTTCAGGCCAATCGGCAAGAAGCGACTCTCTTTACCAAAGACCGCATGTTTGACCGCTATGAAGTTCAGACCCGTTGGTAAGTGTCATCCATTGAAAACCCTTTTCTTCGCGAACTGATTTGAGTTTGAGACTGAAAACATATTGCCGCATCAAGGACAACGAGGTTCACATCAATGTCGAACTCTTCTGCCAGCACATGGACGAGGAGCCGTTCCTAAGGTCGGTTTACAAGCACATCGGGCTCAATTACCCGAAGTTCTTCAAGATGGATGCGCTTTCGCAACTGGGTTTCCTCGGTGCCGAAATGACGCTAATGCGCTCGGAGTTGGAGACGTATGCGGATGATGAAGTGGCGGTCATTTATTCCAACCGTTCTTCCAGTCTGGAAACAGACCATGCGTACTACAACTCGCTGAAGGAAAGCGGTATTGCCAGTCCTGCGCTTTTCGTCTATACGCTTCCGAACATTGAAGTGGGCGAGATATGCATTCGCCACAAGCTGTATGGCGAGAATAACTTCCTTATCACCGAGCGGTTTGATGCTGCGCAACTCTTGGAGCAATGCGAGGCACTGTTTGCAGACAATGCCGCCAAAGCCGTGCTCATTGCGTGGACGGAAGTGAACGGAGAGGAACACGATGGTTTCTTCGCGTTCATCACCAACTCAGGTGTGGAAGACCTGACGGCAGAACATTTGACAGATTTGTATTTAGACAGATGAACATTTTATCGCCACAGATGCACAGATTGACTCAGATTTTTCACAGAAAGAATTTATCCTTTTCATGCGTGAAAATCAGTGAATCTGTGGCTAATACATGTAATATCTAAGCGTTGGAAATTGCAGTCACAGGCATAGGAGCGATTTCGGCCATCGGCAACGATGTGCAGGAGAATTTGGCCTCGCTGTTGGCGAAGAAAACAGGCATTGGCAAAGCCGAACTGCTCAGTTCCAAGCTCGCAGAAACGCATCTTTTCGGAGAAGTGAAGTTGAGCAACAACCAACTGAAAGCAGGTTTGAACTGGAAAGGCGATGCCGTTTCCAGAACCACACTTCTGTGTGCTTGGGCCATGAAAGAAGCCATCGAGCAATCAGGTTTTGAGATGGATGACCAAGTCGGGTTGGTCTCATCAACCTCAGTTGGCGGGATGGACAGGAGCGAGGGCTTTTTCGAACCTTATTATACGGAACAGGATTTCGCGAATGTGTTTGTGCTCGGCACGCACGATTGTGGCACCTGTACCAAACAGGCCGCAGCGCATTTCGGCATCACGGGATACGCAACTACCATCAGCACGGCCTGTTCTTCGGCAGCCAACGCCATTGCCATGGGTGCGCGCTTGCTGCGTCAAGGCAAATTGAAGCGCGTTATCGTGGGTGGAACAGATGCTTTGTGCCGATTTACGGCCAATGGCTTCAACTCATTAATGATTTTGGACACGGAATGGTGTAAGCCGTTCTCAGCCAATCGCGCTGGATTGAACTTAGGAGAAGCTGCGGCTTACCTCGTATTGGAAAGCAAGGAAGAAGCGGAAGCGCGTGGCGCGGAAATCCACGGTCTGGTAACAGGCTGGGCCAATACGAACGATGCGTACCATCAAACGGCTTCATCGCCAGATGGAAATGGCGCGTTCATGGCCATGTCGCAAGCGTTGGAGAAAGCAGGATTGCAGTCGACAGATATCGGTTACATCAACGCCCACGGTACGGGCACACAGAATAACGACCAGTCGGAGAGCATTGCCATTCATAGGGTTTTCGGAGTGCAGAAACCGCCCATCAGTTCTACGAAAGCTTATACGGGTCATACCTTGGCCGCGGCTGGCGCCATTGAAGCGGTGTATTCGCTTTTGGCGTTGAAGGAGCAAAAGTTCCTTCCCAATTTGAACTATCAGGACCCGATAGAGGACAACGATTGGAAACCGCAGTTGGAAGTGGAAAGTGGCGAGATCAATCATGTGCTTTCCAACTCGTTCGGGTTTGGCGGTAATAATTCAACGGTCATCTTTTCGAAAGCGTGATGTATTTAGGAGCCGCCAGTTGCATATCGTATCAGGACACGTTCGGAGGTGAAAACCCTTGGAGCGCGTTGGCGGAAGCAAATGCGGAAAGCCAACTCATTCAACCCGATTACAAGGAATTTGTGAGCCCTGCGATGCTGCGTAGAATGAGCAGCGCGCTGAAAATGGGAGTGGCAGGAGGGAAGTCGTGCCTTCAGAAGTCAGGTTTGAAAACCTGCGATGCCATTACGGTAGGAACAGGACTTGGCTGCGTAAGAGACACATTGCGCTTTATGAAAGTGATGTACGAGGAGGCCGAAATCGGACTTTCCCCAACCTCGTTCATTCAATCTACCCACAACTCCATTGCAGGACAGATCGCATTACTGCTCGGAAATCACGGCTACAACATGACGCATGTTCAAGCCGGGTTGTCGCTGGGTTATGCGCTTTCAGACGCTGAACTGCTTATTGGTGAAGGTGATGCCGAAACGGTGCTTGTTGGTGCGGTGGATGAGAAAACAGAAGAGTTGGTGGAATTGCTTACCAAGCTTGCCGCAACTGCCAATTACGATTTGCCAGTCATTGGAGAAGGCGGTGCGTTCTTCTTGGCTTCGAAGGAGAAGTTGGTTTCATCCGTTGCCAAAGTTGTTGAAGTAAGTATGGTTGAGCCAACAACTAGAGATGCAGATCTTGTGTTGACCAATACACCTTCAGAAATGCAGGGCGGTTTTAACTACACGCGTTTTTCTGGAGAACACTTCAGTTCACCTGGCTTTGGTCTTTATTTGGCACTCAAGGCCTTCGAGGCTGGTGTGTTCATGGCTGATGGGATGCTGGTTGAGAATCTTGACCAGATTTTGGTTCATCATAGCTTGTTTGGACAGGAATTGACCATATTATTAGAAAAGGTTTGAATTTCCAGCGACTGAATATCCTTGCCATCGGGTTGGTGTTGGTGCTGCTACCTGCCCTAACGTTGGGGTTTGTTCCGTGGTGGTCGCTGCTTGTTCTTTTTGTGGTTTATTCGGTCATCCTTGGATGGGGCGTGTTCGATATCGGCTCGCAGTTTTTCATGCCGACTTTTTGGAGAGGAAATCAAGGAGAAGTGAGTTTTACGTTTGATGACGGTCCGCACCTGGAAGTTACACCTAAGGTGTTGGATGTTCTTCGCGAAGCGAATGTGAAAGCGGCTTTCTTCGTGATTGGCCGGAATGCCGAGAAGTATCCACAACTGGTTCAGAAGATTTTGGACGAAGGGCACACGGTTGGAAATCACACGTACAATCATGCGTACGTTTTCTCCAAAGCAGCTGCGGAACAGCAAGTGACAGAAGGTCGAGATGCGATTGAGAAGGTCATCGGCAGGAAACCCAACTATTTCCGTCCGCCATTCGGAGTGATGACGCCCGAAATTGCACGGGCGGTGAGAAAGGCCAACTGCGCGGTCATCGGTTGGGACCTCCGTTCGCAGGATGGAAGAATACGCACCAAAGAGGCTACCATCAAGCGCGTCAGTTCGCACTTGAAGAAGTCAACGGTGCTGTTGTTTCACGACACAAATCCCACCACACCCGATGCACTCCGCGAGATCATCCATCTTTGCAGGCAGAATGGCATGAAGATCGTTTCGCTGCCAGAACAATCCGGGATCGGGCCTTATCTCACATAGCATGAATTATATTTTCGGAGCAATTTTTCCCCTTATGTTGACCCTCGGTGTTCAGGCACAGGAACAGACCGGGACCATCACCATAAAAACCAGCATTGTCTGCGACCATTGCATGAAATGCGATGATTGCGGCTACAACATCGACACGAGTGTGCGAAAGGCCAAAGGCATTAAGAAGGTGGAGATCGATCCGGAGAAGAGTACGGTGGAAGTGACGTATCGTACTGACAAGACAACGCCCGAAGAAATCAGGGTAGCCCTGTCAAAAGCAGGTTACGATGCGGATGATGTGAAGGCGGATCCAGCGGCCTACGCCAAGTTGGACGGTTGTTGTAAAAAGGATTAGTAACTGTCTGATATGCAGAGAGTAATCACCATTTTTCTTCTTTCCCTTTTGCCTTTTTTCCTCTCCGCGCAGGATTGGAAAACCCTGAATGCCACTGACCCGATGCTGACCGGCCTCAAGACGACCTTGGCCGGAATGAAAAGCATCAAAGGTGACATTCAGCAAGAGAAATCGTTTGCGTTCCTCACCGAGAAACTGATTTCAAAAGGTGTTTTCATCTATCAGAAGGAAAGCAAACTGCGCTGGCAGTTCAATGAGCCAATCGAGTACATCATTCTTATCAACGAGAATTCGATGCGCCTGAAGGAAGATGGCGAGGAGAAGAAGTACAAGGGAATGAACCAGATTTTGCGGCAGGTGAAGGAAATCATACTTGGTTGCATTGATGGTTCCATCATGAGCAATGCGAATTACAAGACGGCATTTTCCACCAATGGAACCAACATCCGAATTCAACTTCAGCCGAAAGAGAAGAACCTGAAGGAGTTCATTCAGCAAATTGATGTGGAGTTTGCGAAGGAAGGTTCTGTGCTGAAGAAGGTAACTTTGACCGACCCTTCGGGCGATATGACCGATATTTTCTTCTTGAACGTAAAAACAAACCAACAGACCGATGCGAGCGTTTTTGCTGATTTTTAGTCTGCTGGTTTCTTCCGCAGCCGTTGCTGGGCAAGGTCTTGAGATACTTCCGCGCGGCAAGGAGGCTATCTACAAAGCGGAGATCAAAGTGACGGGAACGACCATCACGGGTTTTCTGGCGGTGCATCACAAGCGGAATAATGCACTGCATGTTCAGTTCACATCGCCAATGGGCAATAATCTGTTGGAGATGGAGTGGAAGCGTGGCCGTTGGAAGAAGATCTATGCCATTAAGAAGTTGAGCGGTCGCCACATTTATCCAATGCTGGCGGAAGACCTCTTGCTACTCTTTGCGCACTATCAGTATGATAAGGATTTCGTGGATCTGGGTGATGAGTGGACTTGGAAGAAGAAGAAATTGCTTCCGGTTTTTGAGGATGGGAAATTGGTCTCGGTGAAGATGGTGACGCGCAGGCATCATCCAACTCGGACCGTGAAATACGAGCATGGTGCGGAGCGCATTGAGGAATTGAACATCGATCATCAGGGATTTCCTTTTGCGATTGTGCTTGAACCATTGAAGAAGAAATAGAACACAGATGACACGGATCGGACTGATAAACGCTGATTTTTGCTTCTCCGTGAAACTCCTTTCACTCTTTTCCACTCTGTGAAATAACTGATGGCAACACTCGCAGGATTTTATGAACGAACTTCAGAGGAGAAGACTGAAAACGGCTTTACCGTCAATGTGAATTTGAACGCACGCCATGAAGTCTACGAAGGACATTTTGTAGGAAAACCTGTTGCGCCTGGTGCAGCTTTGACGCAAATGGTGTTGGATGAGGCCATTCGATTGACCGATGGTGAGAAGAAAGTGACCGAGTTCCGTCAGATCAAATTCCTTTCGGTCATTGACCCGACCAAGGTGAACCAACTGGTTCTGGAATACGATTTCAAAGAGCGGAACGGTGTGGATATGTTCACGTGCACAGGCCGTTCTGGCGAAACCAATTACTTCAAGCTGAATGGCATCTTCGGCTGAATTTGAGCATTATCGGCAGGAAATGAAGCGCATGGGAATATGCGTGATCGTTCCTACATACAATAACCAGAAAACGGTTGGCCGGGTCATCGAAAGCGTATTGGAATACACCGATGATCTGATCGTGGTGAACGATGGTGCCACCGATGGAACGTCAGCTATTCTGGATGGTTTCGGAGACAGGATCGTCCGCGTGAGTTATGCTCCTAACAAGGGGAAAGGCTACGCGCTGCGAATGGGTTTTCAGAAGGCGACCGAACTCGGTTATCATTATGCCATTACGCTTGATAGTGATGGACAGCATTTCCCGAACGACATTCCGAAGTTCATTGAAGTGCATAAGTCGCATCCGAATGCGGTGATCATGGGTGCTCGGAACTTGGAAGCAGATGGCATGCCTGCCAAGAACAGTTTCGCCAATCGTTTTTCCAATTTTTGGTTCCGTTTGCATACGGGGATTTTCATGCCCGATACACAGACGGGTTTCCGTTTGTATCCGCTACAGAAGATTGAAAATCTCAGTTTGTTCACCACCCGTTTTGAGTTTGAGATAGAGGTGATCGTGAAACTCGCTTGGCGCGATGTACCGTTCGTATCGGTTCCTATTCAGGTGAAATACGACCCGAGCGAACGTGTTTCACATTTCCGCCCGGGGCCCGATTTTACGCGCATCAGTTTTCTGAACGCATGGTTCACCATTCTGGCGGGACTGTATCATATTCCGAAGCGACTTCTTTTCAAGGGCAAACTGATCAAGTTGATTAAGGAAGAAGCCATAAAACCAGAGGAAACGAACCTGCGGAAAGCTGCAAGCATTGGCTTCGGGTTCTTCATCGGCATACTTCCCATTTGGGGATTCCAACTGCTCATCGGCATTCCGACCGCCATTTTCCTGCGGATGAATAAGGTGCTTTTCATCACGGCCGCCAACATCAGTCTGCCGCCACTTATTCCGTTCATCATTTTCTTCAGCTACCTGATGGGGCAGCCGTTTTTTGATGGTGAGCCAATTCCATTCGAAGAGCTTTCTTCACTCACATTGGAGAACATCCATGATAGCTACATTCAATACGTGATTGGAGCCATCATACTTGCTTTGATCATGGGGCTGCTTGGGTTTGTTGTAAGTTGGGCTACGCTTTCTATACTCCGAAAGAACCCCGACTTCACCAAGCCTCAGAGCCGCTTCACTTCTTCGTGACGGAAGCAATCCACGGTGTGGTCATTCACCATTCCGGTTGCCTGCATGTGGGCATAAACCACGGTCGAGCCCACGAATTTGAACCCGCGCTGCTTGAGGTCGGCACTTATTCTGTCTGAAAGCACTGTTTTTGCAGGAATATCCTTCAATGATCTCAGATCGGGTTGTAATGGTTTCCCACTCACGAAATCCCAGATGTACTTTCGAAACGAACCGAAATCCTTCTGAACTTGAATAAAAGCCTGTGCGTTGGAAACGGCCGCACGGATCTTCGCTCCATTTCGGATAATGCCAGTGTCTTCCATCAATGAGGCGATCTTCGCTTCATCAAAGGCAGCTACTTTCTCCACATCGAATTGGTCGAACGCCTTTCGGAAATTCTCGCGCTTGCGCAGCACGGTTATCCAACTCAGGCCAGCTTGGAAGGTTTCAAGAATCAGAAATTCGAACAGTTTCTGCTCGTCATAAAGCGGAATGCCCCATTCCTCATCATGATATCGGATGTAAAGCGGGTCGTCAGAAACCCAACCGCAACGTTTTCTCTCCATTGCGCGATCATGTAAAAGGGGTAGAAGCGCTTATTTCTTCTTCACCACCTTCGGGTCGTGAATGAATTTTCCGTTCACGGATTCACCAAGAATGACGACTTCTTTCGACTTTTCGTAGTCCTTCACGGCCAACATCATCTCTTCTTCGGTATCTCTTCTGATCTTGATGCCGGTGGTAGCACCTGCATTTCTAACCTCAATGTAATATCCGTCCTTCAGTTTTTTTGGCCTTGTTGGAGGTCTTCCCATAGCTTAACTACTTGTCTAAGAATTGAATGTATCTCTATCTGCCACCATTGGTGGTTTCTTCGATTGAGGGCGTAATATAGGGATTAACCGCAAATGACAATGCGGAAAGTGTTAAAGTCTCATGATGCAGTAGGAAACAAATAAAGCCCCGCTGAAAACGGGGCTTTTCTGAGAGTAGTGGAATTCCTCACATCGGATGCATATGAAAGGTTTCAGTAGCAGTGGTCTGCTCATCGTCATGGTCAGTGCCAATTGCCGTTATCGTAAAGTCTGAATGCATTGTGGTGGTCAATACAGTATCAACACTGAACGTATATGACATGGCATGCTCATGTGGATGCGATTCATATACGGTTGCCCCGTCATGTTCGCGGACAACTTCAATTGACATTTCGTGTAACTCGTCATCATCCGAAAATTCGATATGGATGTTGATGGAATTGCCACTCATGTAAGGGTTGTTTGCCGCTTTTGGGCTGATGATAGTGACCACAGGTGCTTGATTCTCTTCCGTGGTGTTGCACGATAAGATACTTGCTATGAAAATTGATAATGCAGTAATTGAGATGATATTTTTCATTGTATTGATTTTGAGTTTTTTAAATTGTGATGGATAATGAAACATTCACTTGTTGCACAGGTGTTGTCTCCTTGCCACTAAGGTTGTGAACCAACGGAATAGCATACCCGAGCGAAGCAATGAATCGCTTATAACCGATCTGCAGATCTGCCCTTGAAGACAATTGGTAGCCGCCCGTTTTGGTCTGTAACCTACGACCATCAACGTCTTTGAAGGCATGATCGAAATTCAAACCGATCTGCGGCATGAAGGTGACGTTGCGGTAAATGGTCCAGTAGAAAGCTCCGAGTACAGATGTGATGCGGTCACCGTACTTATAACCGTCCCGATTTTTCAGGTTCAGTCGATAGTTGATAGCACTTGTCACTCCCCAACGCTTCATGCGGATCAGGTAGCGCGTATTCAGGTCCACGTCCCAACTTCCGGTTCCGGGTTGCAGGTTTCGGTGCAACTGTTCGTCTCCCAATTTCAGATTCCATCTGCCTGTCGGAGTTTTGAGCCCCACACCACCGAAAACGTGATGACGGACCTTCTTCGACATACTATCAGGAGAAGCGAAAATGGTGTAGTTGCCACCAAGCCATGCATCGCCCAAGCCGTAAGCCGTGAACGTACCTTCAGATGATGAGATCTGTGAGCGGTGTACGAACGGAACCGCGCCCAAAAGCTGTATGCGTTTGTGCGGGTAGTAGCTTCCGTTTACTTCAACAAGATGGAAGTACTCGCGGCTTTTTTCCGTTGGAGCGGTGTCGTCCAGCAGGCTGGAATGGCGCGTTTCGAACTGCTGTAACTGATACCGCGATCCTACATAATGCCTCCCGAATTGCGGCACAATTCCCAAGTAGCCGCTTGTCGCACAGCCACATTGGTCGCAGGCCACTGCACCAAAACTGGACATGGCCAATAGGCAAAGCCCGATCAAAATTTTTTTCATGATGAATACGCAGAGTTTGAATGAATGGCCAAAGGCCAAGATGGCTCAAACCAGTGTAAAAGGCGGTGGATGGAAAATGGACCGAATACTCGAAATGCCGTTCAAAGAGGGTTCGGTCTGATTTAGAACGGATTCAAGTTCCGATACAACAAGGTCGAACGTTTCAACTGAGCTGTAAAACATAGGTGCTTCATTCAACTCGCGCTGAAGCGCAGGCGTTTCAGATTCACCATCTTCAGACTTCTTCAACTGCTTGGCAAGGTGACACTTACCGATGCATGTGTTGAACTTCGCATCTTTTTGAACGCAAATCGTTTGGCTGATTTCTTTCTGATGGAGCTTGAAATCAAGCAGCACAAAACTCTTCAAGAACAAGCTCGAAAGGAGCATGGAAATAAGAGCGAATGCTGTGAGTGTGCGAAGCATTGGCTACAAATGTAATCGCTTTGTTGTTCACGAAACTGACTTTTGACAGTCCTTTAAGTGCGGGCGGACAATTCTATTTTTGCAACCATCGATGGGGCAAGGTTCTAAGCGTATACTGTTTTTGGTGCCGTATCCTTTAGGAATTGCGCCCAGCCAGCGTTTCCGCTTCGAGCAGTACTTCGGTAAGCTGACGGAAGCAGGTTTTGAGTTTGATGTGAAACCGTTCTTGGACGAGCGCGCCATGATCTATCTCTACGAACCGGGCAACTTCTTCCGCAAGGTGTGGAAGGTGAAACTCGGTTTGCTGAAGAGGTTCTTCCAGCTATTTTCTCTTGGGAATTATGACTATGTATTTATCCATCGCGAAGCCGCAGCTATTGGTCCGCCTGTATTTGAATGGCTCATTACCAAGGTTTTCAGGAAGAAGGTCATCTTCGATTTTGATGACGCCATCTGGCTGAAGAACACGTCAAGCACCAATTCGGTCATCTCCTTTTTTAAGCGCTATCGCAATGCGAATGACACGTGTAGATGGGCGTGGAAGGTGAGTTGCGGCAACGATTATCTGGCCGATCATGCGCGGCAGTTCAATCAGAATGTGTTTGTTAATCCGACCACGATTGATACGGAGCATCATCACAATAAGGTGAAGCAGTTTTCAGGTGAGAAGATCACCATTGGGTGGACGGGGACACATTCCACCATCAAATATTTGGATGCGCTTATTCCGATCTTGAAAAAGTTGGAAGGTGAGTTCGATTTCAACTTTGTGGTGATTGCTGACCGCAAGCCTGATTTCGACCTGAAAGGACTTCAATTCGTTCCGTGGAATAAGCAATCGGAGATTGCGGATTTGCTAAAGATAGATGTTGGCGTGATGCCGCTGGAGAACGATAAATGGGCGAAAGGGAAGTGCGGTTTCAAGGCCTTGCAGTATATGGCGCTGGGCATTCCGGCCATTGTTTCGCCTGTTGGGGTGAATACAAAGATCGTTGACCATGAGGCGAACGGTTGGATATGCGACACGCCAGAGGAATGGGAGCAGACGCTTCGTTCTGTCTTGGAGAAGAAGATCGATCTGAAGGATTTTTCTACCGCTGCCCGAACCAAGATCGAAGGGCATTATTCGGTCAGGTCCAACACCCGCGATTTTCTACTTTTGTTTGTGCTTCCTGAGCGGGAAGAAGGATAACACGAAAAAGGAAGAACGTCTAACGCAAACAACTCAAAACGCATGTCTGACACTACTGAACTTACCGAGCTTAAAACCACCGCGCTGACCGCGAAACACGTTGAATTGGGAGCCAAAATGGTTCCGTTTGCAGGCTATAACATGCCATTGCAATACGAAGGATTGCTGGTGGAGCATGATACGGTTCGCAATGCGATGGGTGTGTTCGATGTATCGCACATGGGCGAGTTTATCGTTCGTGGAGATGGCGCGTTCGAGTTGGTTCAGAAAGTGACCTCGAATGATGTTTCTGCCTTGGTGGACGGAAAAGTGCAGTACTCGTGCCTTCCGAACGAGACGGGCGGTATTGTGGATGACCTGTTGGTTTACCGCATTGACGAGAAGACCTACATGTTGGTGGTGAATGCTTCCAATATCGATAAGGATTGGGCGCACATCAGCAAGTACAACACGGCTGGGGTGGAGATGATCAACATTTCGGATAAGACCACGCTTTTGGCGGTTCAGGGGCCGAAGGCTGCGCAGGCGCTACAGAAGTTGACGGACATCAACCTTTCGGAGATGACCTACTATACTTTTAAGAAGGGTGTTTTTGCTGGTGTGGAGAATGTGCTGGTGAGTGCTACGGGCTACACAGGTGCGGGTGGTTTTGAGATCTACTTTGAGAACAAGGATGCCGACAAGATCTGGAATGCCGTTTTTGAAGCGGGTGCTGCTTATGGCATCAAGCCGATAGGTTTGGGTGCGCGCGACACGTTGCGTTTGGAAATGGGTTTCTGTCTGTACGGAAATGATATTGACGACACGACTTCTCCGCTGGAAGCGGGGTTGGGTTGGATCACGAAGTTCAACGGTGAGTTCATCAATTCGGCTGCGTTGCTGAAGCAGAAGGAGGAAGGCGTTTCTAAGAAACTGGTAGGGTTTGAGATGATCGACCGTGGTATTCCACGTCATGATTATGTGATCGTGGATGCGGATGGTAACGAGATCGGGAAGGTTACTTCGGGCACGCAGTCGCCAAGTTTGAAGAAGGCCATAGGAATGGGATACGTGAAGACGGAGTTCTCGAAAGTGGGGACGGAGATCTACATCAGCATCCGCGATAAGCAGATAAAGGCTGCCGTTGTCAAACTTCCGTTCTATAAAGGTTGATAAGTTTACATAGTTGATAGAGTTGATGGGTTACGAATTACGAATGGCGCAAGCGTACGAATATGACGAATGTGCGGTTTGCAACGCTACCTGTTGATGATGGGCCTCGATCTTCCATATTCGGATATTCGTATTCATTCGTAATTCGTAACCGTTTGAATTCTGTAGAAGTTTGTTTCTCTCCACCGTTGTTCGACCTTTTTGCGAGGAAAGGCAGCATTGTGGTGGTGGTTGACATCTTCCGGGCTACTTCGGCCATGGTCACGGCTTTTCATCATGGGGCGGCCAGCATCATTCCTGTTTCCACCATTAAAGAAGCGAAGGTTTACAAGGACAAGGGCTTTCTGGCAGGAGGTGAACGGAATGGGGAAGTGGTGAAAGGTTTCGAGTTCGGGAACAGTCCGTTCTCGTATATGAATGAGGGCATCAAGGACCGTGAAATTGCCCTGACGACCACCAACGGAACGCGCGCCATCAACATTGCTAAGAAGGGAGCCGATACCGTGCTGATAGGCTCCTTTTTAAACCTTCAGGCCTTGGCCGATCACATAGAAACGCAAGGCAAGGATGTGGTGATCTTCTGTGCGGGTTGGAAAGACCGTTTCAATATGGAGGACAGCCTCTTTGCGGGTGCGCTCACCAATTTGCTGCTTACCAGCGGCAAGTTCTATTCCGATTGCGACAGCGCGAATGCCAGCAGCTTGGTTTACCGTACTGGACGCAAGAATCTGATGACGTTCCTGAAAAGCTGTTCTCACCGAAAACGTTTGGCGCATCTTCATCTTGAGAAAGATGTGGAGTATTGCCTTCAGCGGGATGTGACGCGCGTTATTCCTGTGTTAAAAGACGGGAAACTGGTTGCGTTGCAGTAAGCGCAATTCCTCTAATCCGTATTTTGGCGGCAACATGCTGGGGCGCATTCTTCTACGTACAGTGCTGGTGTTGTTGCTGATGGTTCCGTTCAGCAGCAACATGCTTTTCTCGTGGGGGTTCTTTGCGCACAAACGCATCAATCGCTTGGCAGCTTTCACACTTCCGCCCGAAATGATCGGGTTCTACAAACGCAACCTCAACTACATTACCGAGCATGCCGTTGATCCCGATAAGAGGCGCTATGCAGTAACAGATGAGGCACCGCGCCATTACATCGATATCGATCATTATGGCGAAGGGATGGAGGCTTTCGAAAAGGTACCCCGTACTTGGAAGGCGGCTGTGGAGATGTACACCGAAGACACGCTGAATGCTTACGGCATCGTGCCTTGGCATATCGATGTGATGATGTTCCGGTTGACAAAGGCGTTCGAGGAAGGTAATTTCGACCGCATTCTAAGGCTTTCTGCCGAACTTGGGCATTATGTGGCCGATGCGCACGTGCCGCTGCACACCACCGAGAATTACAACGGGCAGATGACCGATCAGAAAGGAATCCACGGATTTTGGGAAAGCCGCCTGCCCGAGCTTTTCTCCGACAATTACGATTTTCTTGTAGGGCGTGCGCAGTACATCGATAAGCCGCTCGATTATGCGTGGAAAACTGTCATTGCCAGTCATGCGGCCAAAGACAGCGTGCTGCTATTTGAAGCCGAATTGAATGCCGAATGGCCAAGCGACCGCAAATACAGCATGGAAAACCGCGGACAGGTGCTGATGAAGGTCTATTCGCAGGAATATGCCGAAGAATACCACAACCGCATGAACGGAATGGTGGAAAGACGTATGCGGGCCGCCATTCACGGTATCGGCAGTCTGTGGTACACGTGTTGGGTAAATGCTGGTCAACCCGATCTGAGCAAGTTGTACGATAAAGAACTTTCACCCGAGGAACAGGAGGAAATGATTGAGCTTGAACTGAAAGTGAAAGGCTCTGAAGGCATCAAAGGACGCGAGCACGAGAATTGATACCTTTTGTCATTCCGAGGAACGAGGAATCTCGTTCTAGTTCGGGATGCTTCCTTCGTCAGCATGACAGTTGAAGAGAAATGAACGACAAACCACTATCAGGATTAAAAGTGTTGGAACTGGCTTCGGTGCTGGCCGGGCCTGCGGTGGGCACTTTTATGGCCGAATTGGGCGCAGATGTGGTCAAGGTAGAGAATCCGAAAGTGGGTGGAGACGTCACTCGAAGTTGGAAGCTGACATCCGAAGATCCGAATGCTACAGTAAGTGCCTACTTCGCCTCGGTCAACTATGGAAAGCAGCACCTTTTCCATGACCTGAACGAAGCAGATTCCTTGAAAGCCGTGCAGCAGTTGGCGTATCAGGCCGACATCATCGTGGCGAATTATAGGGTGGGGCAGGCCGAGCGTTTTGGTCTTGACGCTGCCTCGGTGCATGCCAAGAATCCGAAGGCGATCTACGCCAACATCACAGGTTTTGGAGCCCATGACGACCGTCCAGCTTTCGATGTTGTATTGCAGGCCGAAACGGGTTACATGTTCATGAACGGACAGCCCGATAGCGACCCGACCAAAATGCCCGTGGCGCTCATCGATGTGTTGGCGGCCCATCAGCTCAAAGAAGGGATCCTGTTGGCGCTGCTGCATCGCGAACGTACCGGAAAAGGGCAAGCGGTGGAAGTTTCCTTGTTCGATGCGGCCATTTCCGCACTGACGAATCAGGCCAGCAATTGGCTGATGGCGCAGCATGTGCCGCAACGGCTGGGATCGTTGCATCCGAATATTGCCCCATATGGCGAAATTCTGAAGTCGAAAGATGGAAAGCTGCTTGTGCTGGCCGTTGGTTCCGAAAAGCAATTTGAAGCGCTTTGCACGGTACTTGGACTTTCAGCATTGGCAAGAGATAGCCGTTTTGTAGGAAACCAGAATCGGGTTGTGAACCGAACAGTCTTGCAACAGCTACTTTCAGAAAAGGTGGCTCAATTGGAAAGCGCTCCGTTGATGGATGCCTTGCTGCAAGCGAATGTTCCCACGGGGATGATACGCAACATGCAAGAGGTTTTTGAGGACGAACGCGCATGGCAAATGGTGAACGATGACGATGGTGCCAAGCGCGTTTCGCAAATTGCATTCAGATGGAAAGGATGAAACTGAACTGGCATTGGAAACGATTTGACGAACTGACGGCTGATGAGGTGTACACCATTCTGTGTGTACGTCAGCAGGTATTCGTGCTAGAACAGGAGTGTCTGTATCTGGATGCGGACGGCAAAGACCGGAAAGGCTTCCATCTGCTGGGCTATGATAGTGAAGAAATGGTAGCCTACGCCCGCATTCTCGATGCGAATGTCAGTTACAAGGAGGTTTCCATGGGGCGCATTCTGACCACCGCAAAGGCGCGTGGCACTGGTGTGGGCATCGAGTTGATGGAAGTAGGATTGCGCCACATCGAAAACCACTACGGAAAGGTGCCAATCCGCATTTCGGCACAGAGCTACCTGCTCAAATTCTACGAAAAGTTCGGTTTCCGCTCAACGGGAAAAGAGTACCTTGAAGATGAGATTCCGCATACGGAAATGCTTCGTAAATGAGTAGCGATAGACGATTTACAATTAACGATTTACGAGGAAAAGGTGATTCGCAAATCAGAAATCGATAATCGTTATTCGTTAATCTCTTTCTAAAACGAATTGAACTTCACCACGCGCATGGCTTCGGTCTTGCCATCAATTACGAGGCGACAAACGAACGGCTTCCGTAGCGTACCTTCCGGAACATAGCTGAATTCGTGCGTGCCTTCATCGAGCGAGCCTTTGTGCATGAAAGCGAGGAACTGCCCATTCATATCGGCAATGATCACCTCGGCATCGTGCGATCTCTTCATGTTTATCTGCACCCTTGCTTCGTTCTGTGATGCAATGGTGCGCACCCGCATGAAAAAGTCCTGATACACTTTCTTTTCGCGTGCTTCGACCCTTTAGCGTCTGGCCTCGGCCAAATGCTCCTTGCGTTCGTCCTTGTAAACGTAGAGTTCCTGTGGTTGCGACCAAGCCGTCAGGTGCATGCTGCAAATAGAGAAAAGCAATAGGAAGGTTGTCTTCATAAAAGGGGTGTCATCATGACCTTTTTACCGATTACACAGGTTGGTTGTTGCTGTCGTTTGTAGGACAAAAACGGTCGTTTGCCGATATGTGCCCAATGCTACCTTTGCGCGCGGATGTACCGCCATTTTCTCCGTCCCATCTTCTTTCTACTGAACCCCGAAAAGGCACACTATGCCGTTACCGGCATGTTCAAAGTGCTGATAAAAGTGCCTGGTGTGAAGCAGATTGCTGAAGCGCTTTTTGTAGTAAATGACAAACGGTTGGAGCGTCAGCTATTTGGACTCAAATTTCCAAATCCGGTGGGTTTGGCGGCTGGTTTCGATAAGGATGCCGGATTCTACCGCGAGTTCTCGTCTTTGGGTTTCGGTTTCATTGAGGTGGGAACCATTACGCCAAAGCCACAGGCTGGCAACCCGAAGCCACGCATGTTCCGTTTGCCCAATGATCAGGCACTCATCAACCGTATGGGTTTCAATAACGGTGGGTTGGAATTGGCAAAATCGCGATTGAAGGACCGCGACCACAACTTCATCATTGGTGGAAACATCGGTAAGAACAAGGCCACGCCCAACGAACAGGCGGTGAGTGACTACATCACCTGCTTCCGCGAACTGCATCCGTATGTGGATTACTTTGTGGTCAACGTTTCATCGCCCAACACACCCGGGCTTCGCGAATTGCAGGACAAAGTCCCCCTGCTGCATATTCTGAAAACGCTGAAGAACGAGAACGCCACGGTGCCACAACCGCGTCCCATTCTGCTGAAAATTGCCCCAGACCTTACCGACACGCAGTTGGACGACATCGTGGATATTGTGGCCGAGTCGGGCATTGATGGTGTGATCGCCACCAATACCACCATTTCGCGCAAGAATCTGAGATCGCCCAAAGAATTGACATTAGAGGCTGGTGGACTGAGCGGCAAACCGGTGAAGGACCGCAGTACGGAAGTGATCCGTTATCTGCACACCAAAAGCAACGGTTCGTTTCCAATAATCGGTGTGGGTGGTATTCATTCGGCTGCCGATGCGTTGGAGAAACTGAATGCCGGTGCCAGTCTGGTGCAGATCTATACAGGTTTCATTTACGAAGGTCCTGCGCTCATCAAGCAGATCAATCAGGCTTTGATAAAAAGCTGATACGAATTACAAATGCCGTTAACGGTACGAATATGACGAATTCGGAAACCGAACCTTCGTAGGCATGATGCTGTTCTCAGTTCAGTACATTCGCACATTACCGCATTCGCATATTCGCTCATGGTGAAACAACTACAGCTCATAGAATGTCCGCGCGATGCCATGCAGGGCATTCACGACTTTATAGATACCGACCGCAAGGTGGCGTACATCAATGCATTGCTGCGCTGCGGTTTCCATACGCTCGATTGTGGCAGTTTCGTGTCGCCCAAGGCCATTCCGCAGATGGCCGATACTTCTGAAGTGTTGGACTGTTTGGAAGAAGGGCATCCCACCAAACTATCGGTTATTGTGGCCAACAAACGCGGAGCACTTGATGCGGTCAATCATCCGCGGGTGGATATTCTCGGTTTTCCATTCTCCGTTTCCGAGCAGTTTCAGCAGCGCAATACCAACGCTTCGCGCGAAGAAGCGCTTGACCGTGTGAAAGAGGTGAAGGAACTGTGCGCCAAGCACAACCGCGAACTGCTCATCTACCTGAGCATGGCTTTCGGCAATCCGTATGGCGAAAAGTGGCATGCCGAAATTGTGGCCGAATGGACCGCCAAGCTTGCGGCACTCGATATTCAATTGTTCATGCCGTCAGATACCATCGGCTCATCGGATGCGGAGAGCATTACGGCCATTTACAGCCTGCTGAACAAGGAGTTTCCGAAACTCGATATAGGGGCACACCTGCACACCACACCCGACACTTGGAAAGAGAAACTGGATGCCGCTTGGGATAACGGCTGCCGCAGATTCGACTCGGCACTGAAAGGATTGGGGGGCTGTCCCATGGCCAAAGACGACCTTACAGGAAACATGCCCACCGAACGCGTGCTTCAGTTCTTGGAAGAAAAGGATATGCATAGCGGCATTGACCCGCAGGCGTGGGCCGAAGCCATGATGCTTTCGGCCAAAACATTTCCACTCTAAGGGCGACCCGCTACGAAAACAGGCGCATCGAAGAGGTTGCGCACCGATTGGTCGAAGGTGTTGAGAAAGCGGGTTTCTGATGCACGCGGGTTGCTTTTGGTGGTGAGCTCCTGCACCAGCAATTGGCCATTTGCCGCCACGTAATAGCAATGTTTGATGGTGCCGTTGCCCGTGTAGGTAAGCTTGCGGAAGAACGATTCGTTGCCATCCTCTGTTTCGCTGGCCACTTCAATGTGGTCTTCGGTAAGCGTAAGGCCGCTCTGTTTGGTCATGCGCTGATGCTCCTTGTTCACAAACGTATTGAAGCAGATGTAGCTGAGGTCGGGTTGCACCTGCACGGTACGCACGGCATATTCCGAACCATGGCGCTGCAGGGTATAGGCCGCATCGTGGCGTCCGGCCTCCATTTTAGGCACATCGGGCCATTCGGTCTTCACTTTCGAGCCATCCAAACGCACCACACAACGGTTGCTGTCGTATTCCACCACCTTCGGTTTGCAGGTACGGGTGTTGGCCAAGGCCGTTTCGCAGCCGGGTGCCAACTCTTTCACGGAGTAGGAGCGGGCAAAGAAGTAACCTGGCAGCGTAAGTGCCCCATGGTGTGTGTACAGGAACACGGTAACGATGTCTTCTGTCTGTATGGCATCCACATGCATGCTGGCATAGCCGCCTTCGGCATTGGCCGTCAAGGTAAGGTAGCCGTTCTCAGTGGTTTCGGGTGCCCATGTTAGTTGGTCGGTGCCGAGGCCCGTTTTCTGTTGCAACACGCGCATGAACTGCTCGGTTTCCTGCTGGGCAGTGGCCGTTGGCGCCATGCGCAGGTGCGCCACCACAAACAGTTCATCGTTCAACGATGCCGCGGTCATCCAGCCATTTTCCAAACCACGCACTACGGGTTTGTCGGGGAATTCGCAACGGAGGCCCGTTTCGGGCATTTCAAGTTGATACGACCAGCCCCAATCGTAGCAATGGAGGCGGGTGATCTGTGCATTTGCCGACACAACAGCCGACAGCAATCCTGCTGCAAAAAGCGATACGTTTCTCATGATGTTCAGTCTTGGGTGATGGCACCGCCAAACGGTGCGTACGGGCAACGACCGCTGCCCGGGCATACAATAGTGTTGGTATGTGTGTACATCAACATGATGGACTGCCTTTTACTGTGCGCACACACAATAGGTTACAAAACCGATTTAGAGCAATGGCACAAACCGTCCGATGAATGGACAAACAGGAGGGTTGGGTCGGTGAATGGCAACCCTAGTCATATAGGTATTGCGAAGCCCGCAGCACCATGCCGAAACTATTTCCGCAGTGTGAAGAGCGGCATATGCATTTTGAACTCAGGCTTTCATGGCTTCATGTAAGTGGGCTAAGGTTTTCACCTGGAAGCTGAAATATGCGTTTTGTCCCGTGGTCGGCATAGAAAGGTCAGACACCGAAAGATATCTGCCAACCAGCGGAAGATATAGGTTGGTCATCAAAAGATATCTTTCGGTCATTGAAAGATATAGTTCAGCCATCAAAAGATATCTGCCGACCGTTGGAAGAGATAGTTCGGTCGTCAAAAGATATCTTCCAATGGTTGGAAGAGAAAGGTTGATCATCGAAAGATATCTTCCGATGAGGGAAAGAGCTATGGAAATGGTGTTTTGGGGGGTTTGTTCAGCCAACTGTGTCCATTGCGGGGGTAGGAGTTAGGGTGTTGCGGATTTGGATGGGGGTTTGTAGTATTGGGGTAACCGATAAGCCAACCAATGACAACCATGAAGTGCATGGGGATGATGAATGCTTCCAAGATCAGTTGGAGACTGATGGTTCCAAGTTCGACATGAGTAATCCGTTGAAATACTGACGTTGGCTGGAATAGATTCTTGTGGATTTATTTAAAATACCTTAACATTGAAAACACCTTAATACTTTCTGATAATGAGTATGAAACCTGACATTCAACGGAAACTGAATCCAAAAAATAGGAATAAAGTAATCTGATTCCCCCGCAAATTACCAGTAGCATTTTGCAATGGCAAGGGTAAGTCTATCAAAGAGCCTTTCACCGAAGTATCTTCTGTTGAGTTTGTAGCAGAACTCGTT
>Ga0172367_10001155_pt1 | contig 39506 bp, 28 predicted proteins | sample Lak10m_FD_114542 | JGI IMG/M metagenome (GOLD analysis project Ga0172367, IMG submission 114542) | Freshwater microbial communities from Kabuno Bay, South-Kivu, Congo - kab_022012_10m | ecosystem: Environmental > Aquatic > Freshwater > Lake | place: Democratic Republic of the Congo: South-Kivu... | reverse complement strand
CTGGAGCACGACGAAGCCGGGCAGGTTCTGGTTCTCGACGCCGAGGCCGTAGCTCATCCACGCGCCCGCGCTGGGATGGCCCATGAAGGGAAAGCCGGTGTGGAAGGCGTAGTTGCCCTGCGCGTGCTCGTTGACCTTGGTGGTCATGCTGCGGATGACGGCGAGGTCGTCGGCGAGCGCGGCGAGCCGGGGGAAAAGGTCCGTCATCACCACGCCGCTCTGTCCGCGCGGCTTCGCCTCCCACGGGCTGGCCATGATGTTACCGTTGTTGTTGAACATCGTGGGCTTCACCGGCACGGGCATCGGCTGGCCGTGGCGCTGCGCCAGCGCGGGCTTGGGGTCGAACGAGTCCACATGAGACACCCCGCCGCTCATGTAGGCGAAGATGACGCGCTTGGCCCGTGGGGCGTAGTGCGCTTGGCCGGGCGGCAAGCCCGCACCAAACGCGCGGCTGTTCATCAAGCCCGCCAGCGCGAGCGAGCCGAAGCCAAGCGAGGCGCGGCGGAGCGCTTCCCGGCGAGGAATTCTGCGAGGATGCAAATCGGCTTTCATGGCCAGGTTAGACCGGTGTCCCGCCTCAACCGCCGCTCGACGATACGGTCTGGGTGGTTGAGTTGCAGGAGTCTGACCGTAACGCGGCCCACGCTGGACAACGGCGTGATTCTCAAGCCAACAACGCGAAAGTGTTCCTTCCAGAGATGATGGCGCGGATGGAAGAGCGGCTCCAGTCGTCCCGTAATCGTGTCAACGGAGGAAACATCGGAGCCTTTGTGCTTGTTACAAAGGACGCAGCAATACGCCAAGTTTGCCGCACTGTTTCGTCCCTGATGTTTGCGGGCGAGAATGTGGTCCAACTGGTGCCGGATTATCGAGTCCGGCTCAGGGAGAAGGCAATACTCGCACCGCCCACCGGCGCGCTCGCGCACCAGCCGTCGCACCCGCGTGCTGATGCCTTTGCGGCTCATGCAGCGGCCTTGAGTCTCGCCGCCGCGCGGGTCTTGGCGAGTCGCACGAAATGCTCGATGCGTTCAAAGCACTTCCACTCGCGCTCCTCCTCCGGTGTGAGGCCGGTCGTGCGATTCCGCTCCAGCAACGCTTCGATGCGCGACTGCGCCTTGCGCGACAACTTCCATTGCAGCACCTCGGCGGGCGCCGGCGCGTCCGCAAGCTTGTCCAACACCTCATCCAGCCACGGATAGCTTCCCGACGGGGTCTGCCATTGCTGGAGGCCAAGCGCGAAGATGTTTCGCAAGTCCGCCTGCCGACCGGGCAGACCGGCGGCGACCTCGCTGGGCAAATCCATTTCCAAGGTGACTTTCATGGCCGTCAGTTATCTCAGGTAGATGAACTCTTTCAAGTTGAACAATGACTGAATGAAGTCCTGCCAGACGCGCGGGTCGTTGGTGTCGGAGCCGAGCGCGGCGAGGTAGGCGCGGGACTTCGCCAGCTCATCGGCGGAGGCGGGGCGGGCGAAGGCGGCTTGGAAGAGAAGCTGGGTGCGCGCGGATGCGTCGGCCTGCGGCGTTTGGCGAAGGAGTTGTTCAGCCCAAGTCTTCGCAGCCTTGATGACGAACGGGTCGTTGAGGAAGGCGAGCGATTGCGCGGGGACATTCGTGGCGTCACGGCGGCCGAGGGTGGTGAAGGGTTTGGGCGCGTCGAAGATTTCGAGGAAGGGGCTGAGGTTGTTGCGGCGGATGCTGACGTAGATGCTGCGGCGCGCGCGGTCGCCGATGCCGACGGGCGGGCCAAACTGCGTCGTGTCGAGGCGTCCGCTGACGGCGAGGAGCGTGTCGCGGATGGCCTCGGCTTCAAGGCGGCGGACGCGGAAGTGCGACAGATAGTCGTTCGCCGCGTCGCGCTCGCGGGCGGCGGTGGTGGGTTCGCTGGCAAGCTGATAGGCACGCGTAGTGACGAGCCGGCGGATGACTTTCTTGAAGGACCAGCCTTCGGCGATGAACTGCGCGGCGAGATGGTCGAGCAGTTCAGGATGCGAGGGCTGGTCGCCGAGGCGACCAAAATTGTCCACTGTGGGCACGAGGCCGCGCCCAAAGAGGTGGTGCCAGACGCGGTTGACCATGACGCGGGCGGTGAGCGGGTTTTGCGGTGAGGCGATGGCGTGCGCGAGTTCGAGGCGGCCGCTCCCTCCCGTAGGAGACGACGTGAGGAGTCTCTGATTGGATTGGGTCTGGGGTCTGGGGTCTGGGGTCTGGGAAAGCTTGAGACTCCTCACATCGTCTCCTACACGGAGGACTTCCAAGTAACCGCGCGGCACGGGGTCGCCGGGCTTGGTGTGGTCCCCGCGCGGCATGAGGGGGGCGTCGTGTGCGGCGGCTTCGAGCACGCCGGGCGCGCGGCGCGGCGCGGTGATTTCGCCTTCGAGGCGGCGATAGTCGGCTATGAGCGGAGCGGCTTTCGGCAGCGACTTGAGCGAAGTCGGCAGTAGGCCGCGGCGGAGGAAGTAGTCGAGGAAGGCGCGTTGGGCTTCGCTCAAATTGCCTTCGCGCAACGCCTGCACAGCGGCATTGAGCGTTTCGGTATAACGCTGCGCTAGCACGACGGCGTTGGCCGGGACTGACACTTTGGCTCCCTCTCCCTGCGAGGCACGGGCGGGGAGAGGGTTGGGGAGAGGGGCGCGGTGAGAGTCAGCGGAACGCCCCTCCTCTCCCCGGCCCTCTCCTCCCGTGCCGGGAGGAGAGGGGGGAGAAACGCGCGGCTCCAACAACGCGACGGGCGCGAGCGGTTCCTCGCGCAGCGCGTCCTTGTCGTGGAAGACGACGCGCTCGGCGCTGAACCACGAGCGGCCCTGTGGGTCGCTGTTCTTGCCGAGCTTGCGTGTGAGGTCGTCCGCCGTGCCAAACTCGAGGTAGGCCCAGTTGCCCTTGCGATACGCGGTGTCCATGCGCAGCCAGCCCGGCTCGTCGCGCGTGAGTTCCGCCTTGGGGAAGATGGGGTTCGAGCCGAGCGGATAGTTGTCCACGATCACGCGGACCATCGCGCCTTTGCCACCAGCAGCGCGGACGCTGATGAAGTCTGTGTTGATGCGGAAGCGCGGCGAAGTGAGGAGGCCACCGTGTTTCTCGCTCAACAAGTGGGAGGAAACGGCGGCGGGGAGGAGGCCCTTGAGGATGCGTTCGCCGGTGGGTTCGAGGGAGAAGTCGCCGGGGAGGACGCGCGGCAGCGCGTCCCTACCGAACGCGTTGCCTTCGGTGAACCATTTGACCGCATCACCCTTCGCGAAGTCCCACTCCGCCTTGAACTGCGCGTTGTGCTGCTGCGCAGCGGCGAGTTGGTCACGCCAGTTCTTGCTCACTTCCGCCCAGCCTTGCGCGAAGGCAGCTCCATCGAGTTCGCCCAGCTTCGCCCACGCGTGCAGCGGGCTGGCGAGATTGCTTTGTGCGTCCTTGAGTGCGGCGGCGAGCGCATCCTCGCTGGCGGAGGGTGATTTGGCGGCGAGTTCGGCGCGGGCGGTTTTCAACTCAGCGGTCAGCGCGGCGTGCCTCGTCCTTAGCTCCGGCGTCATCGCTTTCGCGATGTCCTCGGGGCTGATGCCGACGGGGCCGGCGCGGAAGGACGCGGCGATTCCCTCCGGGGTCAGTGCGCGGTCGTAGAGGCGGGCCTCGTCAATCTCGCCGGCAAGGTAGGCGCGCCCGCCGCCGGTGTGGCGGCGGCCGAGCAGCACGCGGGAGCCGGCCGCCGCGAACGTGCGCAGCGCCGAGTCCTCGCCAGTCGGCGTGAAGGCGGGCGCGTAGAGAACGCCGTTGCGATAGAAGGCGACGCTGTTGTCGGGGCGATATACGACGGCAACGTGGATGAGTTCGCCGGGCCGGGTCGTCTCGGCGACGCCGTCGAGTGTGCGCGAGCGGCGGAAGTTGTTGCTGCCGTTCACCCACTTCCGCGGCTCCTTCTCGGCGAAGACGATGGAATCGAAGAAGACGCCGTTGCTGGTCTCGACTGTGAGCACACCGCCGCCCTGCTGGTCGAGGTCCGCGAGTGCGACCCAAGCTTCGAGAGTCTTCTCGCGCAGCTCGCGAGCGAATGGCGCGGTGCGGACGTGGGCCTCCTTGCCGTCGAGGCTGAGGCGGCCGTTGCGGAAGGTCGCGCCGCCGAGCAACTCGCCGTGGAGGGAGCCAAGCTGGTCGCGGGCGTCGGTGTCGAAGGACCAGCGGGCGAGGGGTTGGGGCACACGGAGCGCGGCTCTCTGAGCCGCAGCAGGGTTGTCAGGGGAAGGGCGATGCGAATTAGGAGCACCGTCCGGCTGGCGGGCTTGCTGCGGCTCGGAGAGCCGCGCTCCGAGAGCCTTCGAGCGGGCGGCGGCTTCGATGGCGGCGAGTTCCTGCTCCGCGCCCGCGATGCGCTGTTGCAGCCCGGCAAGCTGCGGGTCGGCGCTGGAGCCGCGCGTGAGCTGGGCGATGAGCTGCGGGATGGCGTCGCGCCAACTGTCGGCGAGGGCGGACTTGATTTGGGCTTTCAGCGCGAGAAGTTCGGCCCGGTTTTTGTTCAGCACGTCGGGCGCGTCCACCTGCACCTGCGCGGGGCGGCTGCTGGCGAGCACGCCGTAGAGCGCGTAGTAATCGCGCTGGCTGACGGGGTCGAACTTGTGGTCGTGGCAGCGCGCGCAGGCGATGGTCAGGCCCTGGAAGGCTTTGCCGAGCACGTCAATCTGGTTCTCCACCGACTTCACTTGGTCGTCGAGCGTGTCCACGGGCTGGAAGCCGTGCTCGTTCAGACGCAGGTGCGCGATGCCGAGGCGGGATTCGTTCAGGCCGTCCACTTGGTTGAAGCGGACTTGCCCGGACGGGAGAAGGTCGCCGGCGAGGTGTTCGCGGATGAGCTGGTCGGCGGGCACGTCGTCGGCGAAGGCGCGGATGAGGTAATCGCGGTAGCGCCACGCCTGCGGAATCTCGGGGTCACCCTCGGAGCCGTGCGTCTCGGCATAGCGCACGAGGTCGAGCCAGTGGCGCGCCCAGCGCTCGGCGAAGGCGGGGGAGGCGAGGAGGGAATCTACGGCGCGGGCGATGGCGCGCTGCTCACTTTCTCCGGCAGCAGGTGAGGAAGTGGGAGGGTGAGAAAGTGAGAACTCGCGCACGAATGCCTCCACGTCTTCGGGGCGCGGCGGCAGGCCCGTCAGCGCGAAGGTGAGGCGGCGGATGAGCGTGCGTGCGTCGGCGTCCGGGCCGGGCGCGAGGCCGTGGGATTCCATCTTCGCGAGCAGGAAGCGGTCAATGGCGTTCGTGCTCCAGGCGGCGTTCTTGGGCGTGGGCACGGCAGGCTGGGCAAGCGGCTGGAAGCTCCACCATTGGCGGCGAAAGGCGAGTGTGTCGGCCCAAGTGGACGATGTCGGCTGCGCGCTCGTGGTGGCCGGGCCAGAGCGCGGGTCGGGCGCGCCTTGGCGAATCCACTCGGCGAAGTTCGCGAGGATGCGCGCGTCGAGCTTCGCACCATTCTTGGGCATCTTGAGCTTGGGATGCGTGTGGCGGAGCACCTGCATCAGCAGGCTGGAATCCGGCTGGCCGGGGATGAGCGCGGGACCGGACTCGCCGCCTTTGAGCAAGCCGTCGCGCGTGTCGAGGGCGAGGCCGCTTTTCTTCTTCGCGGAGGAATGGCACTCGTAGCACTCAGCGGCGAGCACGGGGCGGATGTTTTTCTCGAAGAACTCGACTTGAGCCGGGGACGGAGCCGCCGATACGGGCGCAAGCAGGTTCAGGCAGAGCCCGAACAGTGCGAAAGTGCCTGAGAGCCGCTGCAAGCCGAGCCGAACAAGGTTCATTTGAAAGTTCATTCCGTTGCCGACAGTTGCAGTTTCCAGCCGCGTTCGCGCAGCAGGTCGAGCAGCACCGCGCCCAGTATGACGAGGCCCAGCACGACTTTCTGCGTGTAACTTTCCACGTTCATCAGGTTCATGCCGTTCTGGATGACTGCGATGATGAGCGCGCCGATGAGCGTGCCAAACATCCTGCCCGTGCCGCCGTTCAGGCTCGCGCCGCCGACCACCACTGCCGCGATGACATACAGCTCATACATCGCGCCGAACGTCGGCGAGCCGCTCTTGAGCTGCGACGCCAGCACCACGCCGCCCACACCCGCGAGCAGGCCGCTGATGACGTAGGTGAGGAACAACACGCGTCGCACAGGCACGCCGGAGTAACGTGCGGCCTGGCGGTTGCCGCCGACCGCGTAAAGCCAGCGGCCCAACACGGTGCGCGACATGACGAGGTGCGCGGCGACGTAGAGCAGCGCCATGAGCAGCACGGCGTTCGGCACGCCGAGGAAATCCGCGCTGCGCCCGAGCCAGACGAAGGAATCCGGCACTTGATAAACCGATTGTCCATGTGTCAGCAGATACGCCGCGCCGCTGGCCACGAGCATCATCGCCAGCGTGACGATGAAGGGCGGCAGGTGGAACACCGTGACCATCGCGCCGGAGGCCGCGCCCGCCGCGCCGGCGACGAGAATGGCGGTGGCGCACGCGAACGTCATGCCCAGCGCGGTGGCCTGCTGCGCGCCTGCGAAGTCGCGGATGAACAGCGCGGCCAGCACAGCCGCCAGCGCGATGAGGCTGCCGACCGAGAGATCAATGCCGCCGGCCACAATGACCATCGTCATGCCGATGGCGACGATGGCGATGACGGCGATTTGGTTGGCGATGTTGAGCAGGTTGTCGCGCTTGAGAAAGTTGGGCCAGCGGTAGGTCTGCGGCTGCACGAGGCGCGGCGAGCCGAGCGCGGGGAAGTCCGTGGCGAGGTCGGCGAAGACGAGCCAGCCCGCGCTGGCTTGCGTGCCGGCGATGAAGTCCAGCTTGCCGGTGGACGCAGCGGCTTGCAGCGCGGCGCGGGCGTCCTTCGGCTCGCCTTTCACGATGCCGACGACGGTGGCACTGGCATTCGTGAGCGCGGCCTGAAGCGTGTCGGCGAAGGCGTCCGCATCCGGCTGATTTGGCACCGCGATGAGGACGCGGGCGGATTTGCCGAACTGGCTGAGGATGCTGCTGGCAAGCTGGCGCGCGGCGTCCGCGCCGGTGGGGTGTTGCTCGGTGTAGGTGGCGAAGCTGAAAAAGGCGCAGAGCAGCGCCAGCACGAAGACCATGCCGTAGGCGGCGAGGAAACGGGAGACGGCTGGGGAGCTGCGGGTCATGCGAGCGTGTTTCGCATGGTGGTGGGGCGCAAGCGGCCGCTCTCCCTCACCCCAGCCCTCTCCCGCTGGGGGAGGGGGAATCGCAGCCAGCTTTCGAGCGAAACTACGCGCCCGGCCTGCCGAGTGCGGACCACCTGGCTCCCTCTCCCAGCGGGAGAGGGCTGGGGTGAGGGAGAGAATTCGCTGTGCCTGGAGCTCCCCTCGCAGTTGGGTGCGCTCTGCTTCACAGCTTTCCCGCCTTCAGGAACTCATGCCGCACCGGAGCCGTCACGCGCTGGCCGGTGGTGGAGACAAAGGTCACTTGGCCGGGCGCGAATTCCAGCGTCTTTACTTCGACGAAGCCAGCGGGCACGCGCACGACGCCTTGGATGTAGTTCACCACGGTCGGGCGCGCGGCGCTGAATTCGAGCGCCGTCGCAATGCCTTTCTTCGACAGCACGTTCGGCGCGATGGACGCGGCGAGGCCGTCGGCCCAGTGGCCGGTGATGTCTTCGATGCCGACGCAGTTGTTGCGCCCGAACCACGGCAGGCCGTGGCGGCCGTGGTTCTCCAGCCAGAAGAGCGTGCCGGTAAGCGCCGCCGGGTCTTTCAGCGCGAACCACACCCAGCCTTCGTCGCCACGCGTGGCGGTGACCCACGCGGGGCCGCCCGGCTCGTTGAGCAGCAGGAAGAGGTCGGCGTGGCCCTTGCGCGCGGGGAGCGACGCGAGGTCGGCGTCGGGCGCGCCCTTCCACGCGAGCGGGACTTTGTGCAGGTCGGTGAAACGCGCGCCGATTTGCAGCGCCTGATACTCGGCGGACTTCGGGTCGCTGAAGAGGCCGGGCGCGACCATGCCGAACTTGAACGGACTCGTCGCAATGCGGAACGCGCCGTCCTTCTCCGGCATCGCGAGCGTGGCGTGGTGGCCGAGCGGAGCCTTGCCCGCGAAGCCTTCGACGACGTGGCGCGAGTAAACGACGTTCTGGCCGTCCACGAGGGAAAGTTCCTTCGTGACCTTGCCCGCGCGGACCTTGGTTTCAATGACCGTGGTGAGCGTGGTCACGTCGCCGGACTTTTTCGTGGCGACGTGTTTCCACGGCGAACCGGCGGTCTCGCCGTGCGGTGGGTGCTTCTCGCCGTTGACCGGGTCGCCGTTGCCGCCGAAGGGCAGGCAAAAGAAATCGCCGCGCAAGGGCACGAGCACCGGCACGGGATAGGCGTGCTTCTCCCCCTGCCACGGGCTGATGTGGTAGGGCTGCACGGGGCGCGCGGTGTCGCGGTAGAACGTGACGGGAGCCATGTGCCCGCCGAGTTGCGTGAGCGAAAGCTCGACCTGCGGTGTGGCGACAATCCAGCTCGGCTGGGCGGCGACAGTGCGGGTCTTCTCGCCGGGGCCGGCGTGGGCAGCGAGGGCGAGGAGGAAAAAGAATTGTTTCATGGATGTGATGGTTGGTGTTCGAGTCATTGTGATTTGAAGCGGCTCTTCTCCCTCACCCCGGCCCTCTCCCGCTGGGAGAGGGAGCGACACAGCCCGCGTCTCGTGCTGGCGGAAGCATCCGAATGCCGGACGCGTTGACGGCGATTCCCCCTCTCCTGGAGGGAGAGGGCCGGGGTGAGGGGGAAAGCGTCGTCCGGCCAAGCATCGCCGGGGCTTGCTGTAAGTGCGCGTTCATCTCGTTCTTCATCAAAGCCCCATCGCCTCTTCCAGCGCGCGGCGCATCGCAGCCGCATCCGGGTTCACGCCGGTCCAATACTGCACGCCGATGACGCCTTGGTTCACGAGCATCCCGAGGCCGTCGAGCGTGCGGCAGCCGCGCGCGGCGGCGTCGCGTAGCAGGCGTGTTTGCGGCGGGCTGAAGACTACGTCGGCCACGACCATGTTCGGCTGGAGGGAATCCAAGCTCAGTGCGAGCCGTGCCTCGGCGGCGTAGAGGCCGATGGAGGTGGCGTTGATGACGATGTCGGTGTCGGCGGGGAGGGAGTAGTCGCCGGTCCATGGGACGAATGCGACGGATAGGGCCAAGGCTTTGCCAAGGTGGTCGGCGAGGGCTTGGCCGCGTGGCTCACTGCGGTTGACGACGGTGATTTGCTTTGGGCCAGTGAGGCCGACTTCCACCGCCACGGCCCGCGCTGCGCCGCCCGCGCCGAACATCACGATGTTCTTCCCGCGCGGGTCGCAGACTTTTTGGAGCGATTTGAGGAAGCCTTTGCCGTCGGTGTTTTCGCCGATGAGCTGCTCGCCGCGCCGCACGACGCAGTTCACCGCGCCGATGAGTGACGCGGATTCGCCGAGGCCGTCGAGCAGCGGGATGACGGCGACCTTGTGCGGCATGGAGAGGTTGAAGCCGCGAAAGCCCATCGCGCGCGCGCCGCGCACGGCGTCGGCGAGGCCGGCGGGCGGCACCTCCATGTTCACGTAACGCCAGTGCAGGCCGTGATGGCGGAACGCGGCCTCGACCATCGCGACGGTCGGGTTGCCAGCGGCCCCGACGGACATGGAGCCGACGAGGGAGGGGAGGAAGTTGGCGGAGGACATGGGGAAAAGTAATTAGTGTTTAGTAATTAGTAGGTGGCTTCGGAGTGCGATGACGACTGAGCACTAATTACTAATTACTTCGGCCTTCACTTCAACTCCCCATCCTTCATCGCATCCGCTTTCCGATACAGGCTGGTGGGAATCAGCATCTCCTTCGGCACATCCTCGCCCTTGGAGTGCTTCACGATGGCGCGGACGATCTCGACGCCCATCTTGTCCGGGAACTGAATCGGGTCGGCGTAGATTTTTCCGTCCTTGATGGCCTGCTTGCCCTCGGGCTGGCCGTCGAAGCCGACGATGACTATCTGCGCGGTCTTGCCGGCCTTCTCGATGGCCGCGCGTGCGCCGAGGGCGGAGGGGTCGTTGATGGCGAAGACGCCGCGCAGGTCGCCGTGGGCTTGGAGGGCGTCCTCGGCGGCCTTGTAGCCAACGTCCTTCGCGCCGCCGCCGTCGAGTTCCATGACGAGGTTGATTTTCGCGGCAGCCTTGGCGTTGTGCGCTTCAATGACCTCGCGGAAGCCTTTCACGCGGAGACGGCACGACTCGGCTTGCTTGAAATGGAGAATTGCCACCTTCCCACCCGCCGCGCCGAGCGCTTCAATCATCGCGTGGCCCGCTTCCTTGCCGCCGCCGAAGTTGTCGGTCGCTACCTGAGTGAGCAGCTTCACGCCGGGTTCGTTGCAAGGGATGTCCACGGTGAGCACGGGGATGCCGGCGACGTTGGCCTCCTGAATCACCGGCACGATGGAGCGCGATTCGCACGGGCTGAGGACGATGGCGACGCACTTCTTCACGATGAAGTCCTTCACATGGTTCGCCTGGCGCGCGACGTCCGTGTCGGCGCTGAGGACGATGGTGTCGTAGCCGTGCTTGGCGGCCTCGGCGGTGATGTGGTCGCCGATGACCTTGAAGAACGGGTTTTGCAGCGTGAGCAACGTGACGCCGATGGTGCCCTTCTTGGCGGGGGCGGGCGCGGTGGGGGAGCTTGGCTTGGCTGGTTCAGCCGGCTTGTTGCAACCGACAGTGCAGGCCAGCAGCACGAACGGGAGGGCGAGGAGTTTAAGTTTCATGGAGAGGAGTGGAGGCCGGGGCGAGCGCAGGCATGATTGCCATTGTGGGACATGGGCGAATGAAATCTCCGAAACGCCTGTCATTGTCCATCCCGAACTCGTTGGTGGTGCAACGGTGTTGGGCCGGCAGGTTGCGTGGTCGCGGAGCGTCTGGACTGCGGTGGCTTTAGCACCGCTTTGGTTGGCGTCCTGGTGTCCGCGTGGTTCGGAAAGCGGCGCTGAAGCGGCCGCAGTCCAGACGCTTCGCGTTGCCATATGTCCTCCGTGTCTTCGGCGCGGAAATCCCGCGAACACCCGCTCGCAGCGGCCCGTCTGAATTGCCATGCCGCGTCCCATCCGGTGCGGCCCTTGCTCGTGACCATCGCCAACACACATCGCACTTGCCGCTTCGCCGCCGTGTTTTCACTCGTGCTTGCCGTCGGGGCGCTCGCTGCGGGGACCAATGCGCCCGTTCCCGCCGACACGATTGACTGGGTCAAGGAGCGGCAATTCTGGTCGTTCAAGGTGCCGCAGGCGCAGGCGCGTCCGGCGGTGAAGAACTCCAAGTGGCCGCGCCAGCCTGTGGATTACTTCGTCCTAGCACGGCTGGAGCAGAAGAAGCTCTCGCCGTCGCCTGAAGTCGAGCGGCGGACGTTGCTTCGCCGGCTGACGCTGGATTTGACCGGTCTGCCGCCGACACCGGAGGAGGTCGCGGCCTTCGCCGCGGACAAGCGCGCGGATGCCTACGAGCAGCTCGTGGAGCGGCTGCTGGCGTCGCCGCGCTTTGGCGAGCGGATGGCGAGCGTGTGGCTGCCGCTCGCGCGCTACGCGGAGGACCAGGCACATCAGGTCGGCAACGACTCGACGATGTTTTACGCGAATGCCTACCGCTATCGCGAGTGGGTGATGGAGGCGTTCAACCGCGACCTGCCTTACGACCAGTTCATCCAGTTCCAGTTGGCGGCGGACAAGTTCCCGACGGCGAAGCCCGACGACTTGGTTGCGCTCGGTTTCCTCGGTCTTGGCCCGAAGTATTACAATCGCGGGCGCATCGAGGTGATGGCGGACGAGTGGGAGGACCGCGTGGACACCGTCACGCGCGCGACGCTCGGCCTCACGGTCGCGTGCGCGCGCTGCCATGACCACAAGTTCGAGCCAATCACGCAGCGCGACTACTACGCGCTGGCCGGGGTCTTCGCGAGCGTCAAGATGGTCAACAAGACCGCCGATGGCAAAGTGGTCGAGGGCAAGGTGCCGGCCGACAAGATGCCCCTTGATGCTGTCCACATGGTCGAGGAAGGAACCTTGCAGAACCTCAGCATTTTCCTGCGCGGCAACCCGGAGCAGAAGGGCGCGGTGGCCGAGCGCAGTTTCCTGAAAGTGCTTTCCACCGGCGAGCCGAAGCCCTTCGCCGACGGCAGCGGTCGCCGCGAATTGGCCGAGGCCATCGCGAGCCGCGACAATCCGCTAACGGCGCGCGTGCTGGTCAACCGCGTGTGGGGCGTGCTCTTCAGCAAGCCGCTCGTCGCCACGCCCAGCAACTTCGGCCACTCCGGCATGACGCCCACGCACCCGGAGCTGCTCGACGACCTTGCGGTGCGCTTCATGGCGGGCGGCTGGTCCGTGAAGTCGCTTGTGCGCGAACTGGCGCTCTCCGCGACCTACCGCCAGGCCTCGCGCGACGACGTGAAGAAATCCGCCGCCGATGTGGCGAACGAGTCGCTCTGGCGCATGAACCGCCGCCGGCTGTCCATCGAACAGTGGCGTGACAGCGTGCTGGCGGTGACGGGCGAACTGGATTTGTCCGGCGGCAAGTCGCTGGAACTCGACGACGCGAAGAACCTCCGCCGCACCGTCCACGCGCGCGTGAGCCGGCTCAAGCTGAACGACCTCCTGATGCAGTTCGACTACCCCGACGCGAACGTCCACGCCGAGAAGCGTTCCGCCACCACCACGCCGACGCAGAAGCTCTTCATGCTGAACAGCCCGTTCATGCTGGAGCGCGCGAAGGCGCTGGCCGAGCGCGTGACCACTGACGCGAGCGAGTCCGACGCCGCGAGCATCCAGCGCGCGTATCAACTCCTCTACGGCCGCAACCCGGGGAGCGCGGAAGCCGCCGCCGCACTGGCCTTCCTGCGCAAGCCGGCGAATGGCGAAGTGACGCGCTGGCAGCAATACGCGCAGGCGCTGCTGATGGCGAATGAGATGTTGTATGTGGATTAGGCGAAAGTTTGTTCAATTTGTGAGCCTGTTATGGGTTGCGTGCTTTTGCACGCCGTCCCTCGAAGCCACTACCCTCTCGGAATGGACTGTTGATGGGCCCGGTGGCCGATACGGAATTGAGGAGTTTGAACTTAAGTCGAAATCAGGAACTGATTCGCAGATGTTCACCTACTTCGTCCTTGGTCCAGTGGGCTTTTCGTTGCCCTGCCGAGCACCGGCTGCGATTGCACTTTTGACAATGACCATCGGCGGTCTAACCGCAATGGGGCTGTTTTGCCGAACGCTGGTTGTTTCGCGTCCAAAGACCGCAGCTTCCACCGGCGAGGGGCGTGTCACATGACCCCGCCCCCTCTCATTAGCACCGGGCTTCAGCCCGGTGTGCCCGCCGGCGAGGAGTCGGGCCGTTTCAATGGCTTGGCTTTGACCTCGCTTCCTTTCTCCCTCACCCCAGCCCTCTCCCGCTGGGAGAGGGGGCATCGCCGGCCGCGTTTGTTGAATCCGTGGCGTTCGGAAGTTCGCGCGCGGACGAAGTTTCCCCCTCTCCTTGCGGGAGAGGGCTGGGGTGAGGGAGAAAAGCCGCTTTCGCACCGAACCGCCCATTGCTACAAATAGTCCCATGAACGTCTCCACGCATTTCACCCGCCGCCAGATGCTTCAGCGCACCGCCGCCGGCTTTGGCATGGTGGGCTTGTCGGGCCTGCTCGGCTCGCGGGCGTTCGCCGATAGCCCGACGCGGCAGACGCATTTCGCGCCACGGGCCAAGCGTGTCATCTTTCTCTTCCTCAACGGCGGGCCGTCCCATGTGGACACGTTCGACCCGAAGCCCGCGCTCAAGACGCACGAGGGCCAGCAGCCGACCGGCGAGCTTTACCGGAAATACAAGGGCACCGGCTTCGTGCCGTCGCCGCTGAACTTCGCGAAGCATGGACGCAGCGGCATCGAGGTGAGCGAGACGCTGCCGCACCTGGCCAGCGTGATTGACGACTGCTGCGTCGTCCGCTCGATGCATACCGATGTTCCGAATCACGAGCCTGGCCTCTTGATGATGAACACCGGCAACCTCCAGCCCATCCGTCCGTCGCTCGGTTCGTGGGCGCTTTACGGGCTGGGTTCGGAGAATCAGAACCTGCCCGGCTACGTCGTCCTGCGGCCCTCGCCCAAAATCGTCGTTGGCCCGGCCTTGTGGAGCAACAGCTTCCTGCCCGCTGAGTTTCAGGCGACCAGCGTCGTCACGGAAAACATGCAGGTGGACAAGCTCGTGGCCAACATCAAGAACGCGAAGCTCTCCGCGACGGAGCAGCGCGAGCAGCTCGACCTGTTGAGCACCTTGAACAAGCTGCATCTGAAAGCGCGCGGCAATGACGGCGAACTGGACGGCCAGATCAAGGCCATGGAGACCGCGTTCTCGATGCAGAAGCGCGCGTTGCAGACCTTCGACATCTCGCGCGAGCCGGCCCACATCCGCGAGATGTATGGCGAGACGGCGTTCGCGCGTTCGTGTCTGCTGGCGCGGCGTTTGGTCGAGGATGGCGTGCGTTTCGTTTCGATTTACTACACCAGCAACGGCAGCAACCAGCCCTGGGACACGCACTCGAACCACGACGACGGCCACAAGAAGCTATGCGTGGACGCGGACAAGGCCACCGCCGCGCTCATCCTCGACTTGAAGCGCCGGGGAATGCTCGACGACACGCTGGTGATCTTCGGCGGCGAGTTCGGTCGCACGCCATACGCGCAGGTGCAGGAGAAGGCCAAGCACGGGCGCGACCATCACCACACGGCGTTCAGCTACCTGCTCGCGGGCGGCGGGGTGAAGGGCGGGACGGCTTACGGCACGAGCGATGAACTGGGCATGAACGCGCAGGACAACCCCGTCCACGTCCATGACCTGCACGCGACCATCCTGCATCTCCTCGGCCTCGATCACGAGCGGCTGACCTACCGTTACTCCGGGCGCGACTTCCGGCTGACGGATGTCCACGGCAACGTGGTGCGGGACATCATCGCGTAGGAAACGAGTCCCCAAAGATTTGGGACGGACAAAGATTGTTCCGCTCTCCAGCTTTGTCTGTCCCTAATCTCTGGGTGCGTTTCGGAAAGCCCCGCTTGCTCCGCGCCACCGCCCTCCCGTAGCCTCGCGCGGATGTCACAAGAATCCGCCCCGAAGCTCTTCGTCGAACTGCTCCACATTGCTGACGCTTCCGACGCTCCTTCGCCCAATGCGGGCAACGTCGCCGTGGTGCATTACACCGGCTGGCTGACGAACGGGACGAAGTTCGACAGCTCGGTGGATCGCGGCGAGCCGTTCTCCTTCACCGTGGGCATGAGCGAGGTCATCGCCGGCTGGGACATCGCCGTCCTGCGGATGCGCGTGGGCGACAAGGTGAAGCTCACAATTCCGCCCGAGCTGGGTTATGGCGAAGGCGGCTATCCGGGGGCCATCCCGCCGAACGCGACGCTCATCTTCGAGGTGGAGTTGCTCGAAGTGCAGTGAGCACTGCTCACCTCGCGTAGTCCCGCCAAAGCCAGCGCATCGTGTCGGGCAGAATCGCGCCACCCTGCCTGCCGCTGTGGCCGCCGTCGCCGAGGATGAAATCACAGTCAAGCTTGGCGAACTTGAGCGCGGCGAACATTTCCTTGTTCGAGAGCGGCCAGTTGCCGTGCAGGTTGTCGAGGTCGTTGGAGCCGTCCTGGAGGAAGACGCGGAGCGCGCGGCGCTGCTCGCGCAGCTTCTTCTCCGCATCGGTGGCGGTCGAGGGAAGATCCTTGACCAGCGGACGGATGAGGGCGGGATAGACGTGGCCGCCACGGATGTTCGTGAAGCTGCCGATGTGGCTGATGACCTTGCCAAAGGAGTTCGGCCTTTCCCAGGCCGCCGTGAACGCGCAGATTCCGCCGGAGCTGATGCCCACAGTGCAACGACCGGCGGGATCATTCGTGACCTTCCACTTTTTCTCCACCTCCGGGAGCAGCTCCTCCAGCAGGAAGCGGGCATAGGCGTCGCCCAGCGAGTCATACTCGAAGCTGCGGTTGCTGCGGGACTTCTGGCCCGGCTCGGCGGGCGGCACGGAGCCGGGGTTGATGAACACGCCGATGGTGACGGGCATTTCCTGCTTGTGGATGAGGTTGTCCATCACGACCGGGGCGCGGAAGGAGCCGTTGGTGCTCTGGTAGCCGCCGCCGTCCTGGAAGACCATGAGTGCGGCGGGCCGGGCCGCGTTGTATTGCTTCGGCACATAGACCCAGTAGTCGCGCTCCGTGCCGGGAAAAATCTTGGAAGCTTTGAAAGTGAACTTCTCGACAGTGCCGGCGGGCGTGCCGGGCTGCGGCAGGGAATCAGCGCCGAGCTTGTAGTCATCGGCGGCACGGGCGGAGACGGCGGCGAGGCCAAGGAGGGCGGCGAGGAAAAGCGGGCGGTGTTGCATGGCGCGAAAATAGGTGGCGGGCGTGGGGGAAGGCAATGCGGATGTGGGGCGGAAGGCGGGAGCGCGCCGGCTGCGGGATGGAAAAGAATCCACGCGCCCAGCCCCGCGATTTCAGCCCCTGAACCCGTGCCGGCGGCTTCCAGCCGCCGCGCGGCGGGTGGATTGTTCGGAGCGGATTCGAACTGCTGTGACCCACAGGCGGCGGCTGGAAGCCGTCGGCACAGGTTCAGGGAGACAACTGAGCGCCGGCAGTTCCCGCTTGCCAGCCACCGCACGCGCCGGGCATTAAATGGCATGGCAAATTCCAACGCCGCCAATTCCCTCGACGCCGAGTTCTACCAGTCGGCGGAACGCTTTTTCCCGAACCAGGCCGGCACCGCGCTGACTTACGACGACGTCACGCTCGCCACGCTTTACTCGGAGATTCTTCCGCGCGACACCCAGCTCGACACCACGCTCGCGGACGGACTGCAACTCAACATCCCCATCGTTTCATCGGACATGGACACGGTGACGGAGGCGCGCATGGCCATCGCGATGGCGCTCAACGGCGGGCTGGGGCTGATCCATTACAACATGCCGGAGAAGCAGCAGCTCTCCGAAGTGAGCCGCGTGAAGAACCACGTCCACGGCCTGATCCAGGAGCCGATCAAGGTCTCGCCGGAACAGTTCATCGGGGACGTGCTCGCGCGCATCGAGGAGAAGCGGTTTGCCTTCAGCACCTTCCCGGTCGTGGATGAACAGGGAAAGCTGCTCGGCCTCCTGTCGGGCAGCGTCGTGAAGCCGCGTTACGCCAAGCGCAAGGTGGCGGAGGCGCTCACGCCGCGCGACCAGGTCTTCACGCTGACGGAGAAGAAGCTCGGCAAAAATCCCATCGCGGCGGCGGACAAGTTCTTCAACGACCATCCCGGCATCCACAAGCTGCTCGTCGTGGACGACGAGGACCGGTTGCGCGGGCTGTTCACGATGAGCGACATCGAGCGCATCACGTCGGAGCGGGCGGCGCAGTTCAAGCCGGCGCGGGACGCGCACTTCCGGCTGGTGTGCGGCGCGGCCGTGAGCGCGACACGCAATGCCTTCGGCGAGCTGGACCGCGACCGCATCCTCGCGCACGTCGGCGGACTGGTGGAACGCGGCCTCGACGCCGTGGCCGTCTCGACCGCGCATGGGCACACGAAAGGCGTGGGCGACACCGTGAAGATGCTGCGCGACGCGTTTCCGAATCTGCCCATCATCGCGGGCAACGTGACCAGCGCGGCGGGCGTGGCGTTCCTCGCGGACGCGGGTGCGACGATCATCAAGGTGGGGCAGGGGCCGGGTTCGATCTGCACCACGCGCGTGGTCGCGGGCGTGGGCATCCCGCAGCTCACGGCGCTCTACGTCTGCTCGCGCGCGGCGGCGGAGAAGAAGGTCACGATTCTTGCCGATGGCGGCATCACCAAGTCCGGCGACATCGTGAAGGCGTTGACCTTGGCGCAGGCGGTGATTTGCGGCGGCGTGCTGGCCGGTTGCGCGGAGGCACCGGGTGAAATCCTCGAAATCGGCGGCAAGCTCTACAAGCAGTATCGCGGCATGGGCAGCCTGGCCGCGATGAAGGCCGGTTCCGCCGCGCGCTACGGACATTCAACCGCCGACGCCACGCGCAAGGTCGCGGCGGAAGGCGTCGAGGCGTTGAAGGAAGTGGCCGGGCCGCTGGAGCGCACGCTGGCGCAGCTCATCGGCGGCATCCAGTCCGGCATGGGCTATCTCGGCGCGGCGAACCTGTCAGAACTGCGCAAGCGCGCCCGCTACATCCGCGTCACCGCCGCCGGGGTGAAGGAAGCGGGAGCGCACGACGTGGTCGAGGTGAAGACGGGGAACTGAAGGGGGAAAGTAATTAGTGATTAGTATTTGGTTGAGGCCCCGATTGGCACGGCAAATTCCTGACTAAGCACTAATTACCAATCACTGTCTGTTCAGCTAAAACTCCACCACCTCGTTCGAGGTGCCGCAGTGCGGGCAGCGCGACAGCTCCACGTCCGAATCGTCCGTGTAAACGTAGCTGCATTTGCGGCAGCGGAAGAGGTGATCCTCCGTCGGCTCCGGCTCGAAGCGCCGTCGTCTCCGTTCGTAGAGCACGGCGATGCCAGTGATGGCCGCCACCAGCACGGTCACGTAGGTGAAGATGATTCCATCCAGGGCCATGTCACGGCTTCGCCGGGGGGGCGGGCGGTTCGGTGGTGTGCCATTCAAAGACCAGCGTTCCTTCCGCGAGCGCAGTGGGGCGGGAGCCGGTGGCCTTGGGCATCGGCTCGAAGCGGATGGTGCGGGTCAGATCAAGCGCGTGCTGGTCGGCGGCGCGTTGCGCGGGATGCCGCCCGCCGCCGTTGATGAGGCGCGGGGAGAAGAGGAGGCCCTCGGGGTTGACGAAGATTTGCACGCGGGAATCGGCCAGCACGTCGGTGTGCGGCCAGGAGCGCAGCGCGGGCGCGGAGACGAGCGGGCGACCGCGCACCGGCCCCTCGATGCGCAGGCGGGAGGCGGTGCGCAAGGCCGGCTGGACCGCCGCCACGGCGGGCGCGGGCACGGCGGGCTTGCGCGCGGGATCGAAGAGCAGCGCCTGGCTCCCGGAGGCGAGCGGTTGGAACGCGCCGCCCAGGGAATTGGTGGGCTGGGCCAGCGAGCGTTCGGTGTCGGCCCACTCGCTGACGCGGTAGGCGGGCGGCTGCGGGCGCAGCCACGCCGCGCCGGAGAAGCCGCGCGGGCTGGCCATGGCCAGCAGCGTTGGATCGTTGAGCAGCAGGGCGTCGAGGGTGGTGCGCGCCAGTCCGGGCGAGGTCAGCCAGCGGACGGCGGCGCGCGGCTCCGGGCGGGGCGGGGCGGGTGCCCGCCGGGGCGAGGCGAGGAACAGCGCGCCGAGGTGCAGGCCGAAGATCGCCAGCACCACGCCGGTCCAGCGCTGGCGGGACCAGGCGGGAGGTTCTGGGGTGTCGCCGTTCATGGTGCGGGCGGGCGGACGTTCGCCGGCCCGGTGCGGGGCCGCGTGGCTTGCAACAATTCGTTGATGCCGGCCTCGCGGGCCAGTTCGCCGAGGTGAAAGAGCACCGCGTTGGGCGTGAGCGTGTCGGCGAGGACGACAAGCGTGAGCTGCGTCTGGCGGCTCCTGGCCTGGTTGGCGGCGGCGCGCAGCCGCAGCTTCAGCTCGGCTTCGGCAATGACCTGGTTGGCGAAATAGAACTGCCCGCTGCGGTCCACCACCACGGCGATGGTCGGGTTGCTCGTGCCGGGCAGGCCATCCGCCTGCGGCAGCTCGATGCGCACGCCGGAGGTGAAGACGAGCTGCGAGTTGAAGGTGAGGAAAATCAGGACAAGGAAGAACACGCCGGCGAACGGCGCGGCGTCAAGCTGGCCCTTGAAGATGCGCGCGTGACGGGGGAATCTCATCGGGGGAAAGGAAGCGGAGCAGGATCAAGATCAGGATTAGGAGCAGGAACAAGACGCGCGCTCGGAGCCAAACTCCTGCTCGTAATCCTGATCCTAATCCTGCTCCTCCAAGTCCTCATCCCTTCCTCCCGTTCTCCCCCGTGACGAGGTTCAGGATTTCGTTCGAGGACTTCTCCATGTCGAGGACGATCTGGTTCACGCGGCTGACGAGGTAGTTGTAGCCGACGTAGCAGGGGATCGCGACGGCCAGGCCCATCGCGGTGCAGACCAGCGCCTGCCAGACGCCGCCGGTGAGCAGCGCGGCGTGGGCGAACTGGCCTTCCTTCTCCATCACGCCGAACATCTTGATGAAGCCCAGCGCCGTGCCGAGCAGCCCGAGCAGCGGCGCGATCTGCGCGATGGTGGCGATGAGGTTCAATTTCTCCTCCAGCCGGGGAACTTCCTGAAGGCCCGTGTCCTCCAGCGCCTCGCGCACGCCCTCGCGCCCGCGCTCGCGGCTGAGGATGGCGTTCTTGACCAGCCGCGCGACGGGGCCGGGCGTGGCGTCGCAGATGGAGAGCGCCTCGACCACGTTGTCGCGCTTGAGCACGGTGCGCACGCCGGCGAGGAACTCGGCGGAGTTGATTTGTGCGCGGTGAAAGTGCAGCACCCGCTCGACGAACACGGCGATGGCCACCGCGCTCAGGAGCAGCAGCAGCCACACGACCGGCCCGCCTGCGGAGAGTAACTTCGGCAGCATGGGTTTCTTATAGGGAGTGGGCGCGGGTGGGCAAAGTTCAATCTTCGTTGGACAGGCTTTCGCGCGGCAGCCGGTAGCGGATAAGTTCGCGTTGCGCACAGAGCGGTTCAGATAAGGCAGAAATCCTTTTTACACCCCCGCGCGCGCTTGCTACAAAATGCCAGCTTGGCTGGCCCGAACCCGGCCGCGCGCAAAAAGTCGCCCGCGCGACCGCAAAACCAGTTGCGCCCGCGAAGTGTTCTGTTAGCGTCGCGCGGATTTTTTCGGGACAGCCGAATCCATTGGCTCCGAACCGCAGAGGATTTTCCCGAGTGGCAGGACCAGCAGCAGTGAGTCAGCCGATGAACGAGACTACTACGAGCACACAGGCGCGGTGGCAGGGTTTGCCACCCAAGCAGGGACTTTATGATCCGCGGTTCGAGCACGATGCCTGCGGCGTCGGCTTCGTGGTGAACATGAAGGGCAAGAGATCCCACGAGGTCGTCCAGCATGGCATCCAGATTCTCATCAACCTCGACCATCGCGGCGCGTGCGGCTGCGAGCCGAACACCGGCGACGGCGCGGGCATCCTCATCCAGCTCCCGCACAAGTTCTTCACCAAGGCGGCGAAGGAGAACGGTTTTGCGCTCCCCGCGCCCGGTCGCTACGGCGTGGCGATGATTTACATGCCGAAGGACGAGGAGGACCGCCATCTTTGCGAGCGCACCTTCGAGCGCGTGGTGCGCGAGGAGGGCCACTCGGTGCTCGGCTGGCGCAACGTGCCGACGGACAATTCCACGCTCGGCCCCACGGCGGTCGCCACGGAGCCGTTCGTGCGCCAGTGCTTCATCGAGCGCAACGTGCGCAAGGCGAAGGATGAGCTGGCCTTCGAGCGGAAGCTCTACGTCATCCGCAAGCGCGCGTTGACGGAGATTCGCAATTCCGGCCATCGCGGCACGCAGGAGTGGTATATGCCGAGCGTGTCCTGCCGGACGATTGTCTATAAAGGCATGTTGATGCCCGCGCAGGTGGATGCGTATTACCCCGAGTTGCGCGACCCGGACATGGAGTCGGGCCTGGCGCTGGTCCACTCGCGGTTCTCGACGAACACCTTCCCGAGCTGGGAGCGGTCGCACCCGTATCGCTACATCGCGCACAACGGCGAGATCAACACGCTGCGCGGCAACATCAACTGGATGCACGCGCGCCAGTCCATGTTCGAGAGCGACGCCTTCGGCAAGGACATCAAGAAGATTTTCCCCATCATCAACCCGAACGGGTCGGACTCGGCTATGTTCGACAACTGCCTCGAGATTCTCTACCTCGGCGGCCGCCCGCTCGCGCACGCGATGATGATGATGATTCCCGAGCCGTGGACGAACCACGAGTCCATGAGCGACGAGCGCAAGGCGTTTTACGAATACCACTCCTGCCTGATGGAACCGTGGGATGGTCCCGCGTCCGTCGCGTTCACCGACGGCGTGCAAATCGGCGCGTGCCTCGACCGCAACGGCCTGCGCCCCTCGCGCTACTACGTCACCAAGGACGACCTCGTCATCATGGCGTCGGAAGTCGGCGTGCTGGACATCGCGCCGGAGCGGGTGTTGCAGAAGGGCCGCTTGCAGCCGGGCCGCATGTTCCTCGTGGACACTTCGCTGGGCCGTATCGTGGCCGACGAAGAGATTAAGGAAGCCATCTGCAAGTCGCAGCCTTACCGGCAGTGGATCAACGAGAACATGGTCGAGTTGGACAAGCTCCCCGACGCGCCGCACCTGCCGGAGCCGGATCACGACACCGTGCTGCACCGGCAGCAGGCGTTCGGCTACACGTTCGAGGACTTGCGGATGCTCATGGTCCCGATGGCGCGCGACGGCGTCGAGGCCGTCGGCTCGATGGGCACGGACACGCCCATCGCGGTGCTGTCCGAGCGCCCGCAGTTGCTTCACAGCTACTTCAAGCAGCTTTTCGCGCAGGTCACGAACCCGCCGATTGACTGCATCCGCGAGGAGATTGTCACGAGCGCGGAGACGACCATCGGCTCCGAGCGCAACCTGCTCAAGCCGGAGCCGGAAGGCTGCCGGCTCATCGAGTTGAAGCAGCCCATCCTCAGCAACGAGGAGTTCGCCAAGCTCAAGCACCTCAACCATCCGCACTTCAAGTCCGCCACGCTGCCCACGCTGTTCAAGGCGTCGGAAGGCACCGGCGGCCTGGAGAAGGCGATGGACGACTTGTGCGAAGCCGCGACCAAGGCCATCAAGGACGGCGCGAACATCATCATCCTCTCTGACCGTGGTGTGAACCCGGAGAACGCGCCCATCCCCGCGCTGCTCGCGGTGGCGGGCGTGCATCACCACCTCATCCGCGAGGGCACGCGCACGCGCGTCGGCCTGGTGCTGGAGTCCGGCGAGCCGCGCGAAGTGCACCACTTCTCGTTGCTCATCGGCTACGGCTGCGGTGCCATCAATCCGTATCTCGCCTACGAGACGCTCGACGACATGATTCGGCAGGGGCTGCTCGTCGGCATTGACCACAAGACGGCGGTTAAGAATTTCACCAAGGCCGCCGTGAAGGGCGTGGTGAAGGTCGCCTCGAAGATGGGCATCAGCACCATCCAGAGCTATCGCGGCGCGCAAATCTTCGAGGCCATCGGTCTGAACGACGCCGTCATTGACAAGTATTTCACCTGGACCGCCTCGCGTGTCGCGGGCATCGGCATCGAGGACATCGCGAAGGAAGTTCTCACCCGCCACGAGCACGCGTTTCCCGCGCGCCCGACCAACGGCCACACGCTCGAAGTCGGCGGCCAGTATCAATGGCGCGCGGACGGAGAGATTCACCTCTTCAACCCGCAGACCGTCCACAAGCTCCAGAAGGCCGTCCGCAACGCGGATTACAAGACCTTCAAGGAGTATTCCGCGCTGGTGAACACGCATCTCAAGGACATCTACACGCTGCGCGGCCTCCTGGAGTTCAAGCCCGCCACGGCCATCCCCATCGAGGAAGTCGAGTCCGTCGCGAGCATCATGAAGCGCTTCAAGTCCGGCGCGATGAGCTACGGCTCCATCTCCGGCGAGGCGCACGAGACGCTCGCCATCGCGATGAACCGCATCGGCGGCAAGAGCAACACGGGCGAAGGCGGCGAAGACCCCGCGCGCTACTCGTGGACCAACGACAGGGGCGACTCGAAGAACTCCGCCATCAAGCAGGTCGCGTCCGGCCGCTTCGGCGTCACGAGCCTCTACCTCACGCACGCGAACGAGCTGCAAATCAAGATGGCCCAGGGCGCGAAGCCCGGCGAAGGCGGCCAGCTTCCCGGCGGCAAGGTTTATCCGTGGGTTGCGAAGGTGCGGCACTCGACGCCCGGCGTGGGCCTCATCTCGCCGCCGCCACACCACGACATCTACTCCATCGAAGACCTCGCGGAGCTGATTCACGACCTCAAGAACTCCAACCGCCGCGCGCGCATCAGCGTCAAGCTGGTCGCGGAAGTCGGCGTGGGCACCATCGCGGCGGGCGTCGCCAAGGCGCACGCGGATGTCGTCCTCATCTCCGGCTTCGACGGCGGCACCGGCGCGTCGCCGCAGACTTCCATCAAGCACGCGGGCATCCCGTGGGAACTCGGCCTCGCCGAGACACACCAGACGCTTGTGCTGAACAATCTGCGCTCCCGCATCGCAGTGGAGACCGACGGCCAGTTGAAGACCGGCCGCGACGTCATCATGGCCGCGCTGCTCGGCGCGGAGGAATTCGGCTTCGCCACCGGCCCGCTCGTGGCGATGGGCTGCATCATGATGCGCGTCTGCCACCTGAACACCTGCCCCGTCGGCGTCGCCACGCAGAACCCGAAGCTGCGCGGCCTGTTCCCCGGCAAGCCCGAGGACGTGGTCAACTTCATGACCTTCATCGCGCAGGAAGTTCGCGAGCTGATGGCGCAGCTTGGCTTCCGCACCATCGCCGAGATGGTGGGCCGCGTGGACCGGCTCGAAGCCCGCAAGGCCGTGGACCACTGGAAGGCGCGCGGCGTTGACCTCTCCGCCATCCTGCACGCGCCCGACGTGGACGCGAGCGTGGGCCGCTACTGCCAGATGGCGCAGGACCACGGCCTGGAGAAGTCCATTGACATGACGCACCTGCTGGAAGCGTGCAAACCGGCGATTGACGAGAAGAAGAAGGTCGTCGTGCAGCTCCCGATTCGGAACATCAACCGCGTCGTCGGCACGATTCTCGGCAATGAAATCACGCGTCGCCACGGTGCGGCGGGCTTGCCCGAAGATACAGTGCAACTGCACTTCAAGGGTTCCGCCGGCCAGAGTCTCGGCGCGTTCGTCCCGCCCGGCGTGACCATCCGTCTCGAAGGCGACGCGAACGACTACTGCGGCAAGGGCCTCTCCGGCGGCAAGCTCATCATCTATCCGCCCGGCGGCTCCACGTTCCGCGCTGAGGAGAACATGATTATCGGCAACGTCGCCCTCTACGGCGCGACGAGCGGCGAGGCTTACTTCCGCGGCATGGCGGGCGAGCGCTTCGGCGTCCGCAACTCCGGCGTGAAGACGGTCGTCGAGTCCGTGGGCGACCACGGCTGCGAATACATGACCGGCGGCACGGTGGTCGTGCTGGGCAAAACCGGCCGCAACTTCGCGGCGGGCATGAGCGGTGGCGTAGCCTACGTGCTCGACGAGGACGGCACCTTCGCCCGCAACTGCAACAAGCAGATGGTCGGGTTGCAGAAGCTGGAGGATGCCGACGAAATCGCCGACGTGCGCGCGCTCATCGAGAAGCACGTCCTCTACACCGGCTCCGAGAAGGGCCGCAACGTGCTCGCGCTCTGGAACGCCAGCGTGCCGAAGTTCGTGAAGGTGATGCCGAAGGACTACGAGCGCGTGCTCCAGGCCATCAAGAAGGCCCAGGCCGCCGGCCTCACCGGCGACGACGCGCTCAACGCCGCCTTCGAGGCCAACTCCAAGGACGCCGCGCGCGTGGGCGGTGGTTGATTCCATTGGCTGGCCAGCGCAACGTCTCCCACAGTGAAAGCGATTCTCGAAACTCCGAAGCCGGTGCGCCCGCGTGAGCGGGCGCATTCTTGGTTCACGCGTTTCGGGCATCCGCTCACCGTTCAACGCGTGGTGCGTCCGAGCGAATTGCCCTTTCGTCCGAAAGGTGAGTTCTGGACGGACGATGAACTGATTCGGCTAACGTCCCTGACTGACCTTCGGTTTGAGCTTTGGGACGGGGAGATTGTCGCTATGCCTTCCATGGGTTCACAGCACGGGGACATCACTACCCGCTTGCTCACCGCCGTCGCCAACCATGTTTACGAGCACAAGCTGGGACGGGTGCTCGAAGGACAGACGGGCTTCCGGCTGGGAACGGACCACTGCTTCGCGCCGGACATCTCCTTCGTCTCGAAGGAGCGCTTCAAACTTATCTACGTTTCGGAGGGCCGCTACTTTTCGGCTCCTCCTGACTTGGCGGTGGAAGTGTTGTCCGCCTCGGATTCCATCACCAAAACCGAGCGCAAGTTGCAGTTGTATTTGGCGCACGGGAGCCGCTTGGCATGGATGGTTCATCCCAAAAGCAAGAGCGTGCGGGTCTATCGGCCCGATGGGAGTTCCGAAGTGTTGTCGGGCAACCAGCACCTCACCGGCAACTCCGTCCTACCCGGCTTCCGCCTCTCGCTTCACCGCCTGTTTGAGGAAATCTGACCATGGGCCTCTTCTACGTTGGCTGCAAAGTCGAGAACCACGCGGAACCCAGCCGTTCCGCAGTGGTTCCCCGGCTTTTGGTGGACACGGGGAGCGACTTCACCTGGATTGACGCGAAGGTGCTTCACAAGGTCGGCATCGAACCGCGCAAGAAAGACCTCCAAATCCAGATGGCCAACGGAACCATCATCACGCGCTCCGTCGGCTACGCCGTGCTGCGGGTGGACAAGGCAGAGACCATTGACGAAGTCGTCTTCGCCCAACCCGGCGATTTGTTGCTGTTGGGCTGCCGCGCGTTGGAGGGCTTGCAACTGCGGGTGGACTCGCGTGCGAAGAAGCTCGTCGCCAGCGGACCCATCATTGCCGCCACCGCCATTCGGGCACGGGCCTGATTACTTTCAACTCGAACCAAACTCATGGGCAAACCCACCGGCTTCCTCGAATTCACCCGCGAACTTCCCGCAGACCGCTCGCCGCTGGCGCGCGTCGCCGACTGGCGCGAGTTCCACGACCACATGCCGGAGCCGAAACTGCGCGAGCAGGGCGGGCGCTGCATGGACTGCGGCGTGCCCTTCTGCCACACCGGCCAGCTCATCAGCGGCATGGCCAGCGGCTGCCCCATCAACAACCTCATCCCCGAGTGGAACGACCTTGTCTATCGCGGCCTATGGCAGGAGGCGCTGGAGCGACTGCACAAGACGAACAACTTCCCCGAGTTCACCGGCCGCGTCTGTCCCGCGCCGTGCGAAGGTTCGTGCGTGCTCGGCATCAGCAGCCCCGCCGTCACCATCAAGAACATCGAGTGCAGCATCATTGACCACGGCTGGGAAAACGGCTGGGTCAAGCCCGAGCCGCCCGCCGTCCGCACCGGCAAGAAGGTCGCCGTCGTCGGCTCCGGTCCCGCCGGCCTCAGCGCCGCCGCGCAGCTCAACAAGGCCGGCCACCGCGTCCTCGTCTTCGAGCGCGCCGACCGCCCCGGCGGCCTGCTCATGTATGGCATTCCCAACATGAAGCTCGACAAGAACGAGGTCGTGCTGCGCCGCATCAAGCTGATGGAGGACGAGGGCATCAAGTTCGTCTGCAACTGCGAGGTCGGCAAAGACCTCACCGCCAAGCAGCTCATGGACGAGTTCGACGCCGTCGTGCTCGCCACCGGCGCGACCAAGCCGCGCGACCTGCCCATCGAGGGGCGTTCGCTCAAGGGCGTTCACTTTGCGATGGAGTTCCTGCACGCCAACACGAAGGCGCTGCTCGACCAGCACAAGAACGGCAGCTTCATCACCGCCGAGGGCAAGGATGTCATCGTCATCGGCGGCGGCGACACCGGCACCGATTGCGTGGGCACCGCGATGCGCCACGGCTGCAAGAGCCTTGTGCAGGTGGAAATTTTGCCCAAGCCACCGCTGGAGCGCGCCAAGGACAACCCTTGGCCCGAGTGGCCCAAGACCTACAAGCTCGACTACGGCCAGGAGGAGGCGAAGGCGAAGTTCGGCGACGACCCGCGCATCTATCTCACCACCGCGACCAAGTTCGAGGACGACGGCAAGGGCAACGTCAAGGCCGTCCATCTCGTGAACATCGAGTGGACCAAGAACGACAAGGGCCAGTTCATCCCGAAGAACATCCCCGGCACCGAGCGCGTGGTTCCCGCCCAGCTCGTGCTGCTGGCGATGGGCTTCCTCGGACCCGAGCAGCCGCTCCTCGAAGCCCTCGGCGTCGAGCGCGACCCGCGCACGAACATCAAGGCCGAGCACGGCAAGTTCCAGACCAGTCTCCCGAACGTCTTCGCCGCCGGCGACTGCCGCCGTGGCCAGAGCCTCGTCGTCTGGGCCTTCAACGAAGGCCGCGGCGCCGCGCGAGAGTGCGACCGCTACCTCATGGGCAAGACGGAGCTGGCCTAAAAGCAGGTCAGGCTTCAAGCCTGACTCTCTGGCTCACCGCCTCTCATTAGCACCCGGCTTCAGCCGGGTGTTCAGGGCGGCCAGATGGGAAACTGTTTAAACAGTTTCCCCTTGGAAGCGAAGCGGTCACCCGGCTGAAGCCGGGTGCTAATGAGAGGTCAGTCCGTCCTTCCTGAACATTCCCCTTGTCGCTTCTGCCGCACGCGGAAATCCTCCGTCCGTGGACGCCGCCGCCAAAGTCACACCAGAAACCATCCGCGCCATGAAGGCCGCCGGTCGGCGCATCGCCGCGCTCACGGCCTACGATTATCCGATGGCCCGGCTGCTCGATGAAGCGGGCATCCCCATCCTCCTCGTTGGCGATTCGCTTGGCATGGTCGTGCTCGGCTACCCGGACACCACGCACGTCACGCTCGCCGAGATGGAGCACCACATCCGCGCCGTCGCCCGTGCCAAGCCGCGCGCTCTCCTCATCGGCGACCTGCCATATCACACCTACCAGTCGCCCGCGCAGGCCGTCATCAGCGCGCAACGCCTCGTCGCCGCCGGGGCCGAGGCCGTGAAAGCCGAGGGCGGACGCGACATCCTCCCGCAGATTCGCGCCATCCAGGCAGCCGGCATCCCCTTCATGGGCCACCTCGGGATGCTCCCGCAGCACGTCCTGGAGGAGGGCGGCAAATACCGCATCAAGGGCAAGGACGACGACGGTCGCGCCAAGCTCCTCGATGACGCCGCCGCGCTCGCCGAGGCCGGCGTCTTCGCCGTTGTGCTCGAACTCGTCACGCCGCCCGTCGCGAAGGAGATCACCGCGCAGTTTCCCTTCGCCACCATCGGCATCGGCTCCGGCCCGGACTGCGACGGGCAAATCCTCGTGACCCACGACCTCCTCGGCGCGTTCCCGTGGTTCACGCCGAAGTTTGTGCAGCCCAAGCTCCGCGTCGGCGAGGACGTGCGGCGGGTGGTCCGTGAGTGGGCTGACAATCTCTGAATCCATGAAACGCCTCTCCCATCTCACCCGCACCGGCGAAGCCCGCATGGTGGACGTGTCCGCCAAGCCCGTCGTCCTGCGCGAGGCCATCGCGCGCGGGGAAATCCGCCTCCAGCCGGCGACGCTGAAACTCATCGAGTCCAACGCCATCGCCAAGGGGAACGTCCTCGCCACCGCGCGGCTCGCGGGGATTCAGGCGGCGAAGAAGACCGGCGAGCTGATTCCCCTCTGCCACCCGCTGCCCATCACGCACTGCGAAGTCACCTTCGCGATTCCTGCCCGCCGCGACCGCGTGGTCATCACCGCCTCGGCGAAGATTGCCGCGCAGACCGGCGTGGAGATGGAGGCGCTGACCGCCGTGACCGTGGCCGCGCTGACCATTTACGATATGTGCAAGGCCGTGGACAAGGCGATGGTCATCCGCGACGTGCGGCTGGTGAAGAAGACGAAGAGGAAGGCGGGAAAGTGATTAGTAATTAGTGGTAAGTAAGCGCGTCGCGCTCCACAAACCGGCTGATCACTAATCACTAATTACTTCAGCCCGCCCCCGTTTCCCGTCATCCTCGCCGCCAATGTCACTGGCACCGTTCATCGCCTGGCTGGGTGTGCTCGGCTTTGCGGCGGCCAGCTTTTTCTTCGCGCTGGCGGAGACGGCGCTGTTCTCGCTGGGCAAGTGGCGCGCACGGCAGCTTGCCGAGCGGTCGCCGGGGCTGGGCGGGTCCGTCGCCGCGCTGCTGAACGAGCCGCAGGATTTGCTCGCCACCATCGTGCTGGGCAACACGCTGGCGAACTCCGCGCTCATCGCGCTCGCGCTGTGGATGAGCCTGAGCGTGACGGGCGCGCATCTGGGCCTGACGCTGGTGGGCACGTTCCTGCTCATCCTGCTGGGCTGCGAGGTGGTGCCCAAGACGCTGGCGGTGCGGATGCCGGAGGCGTGGGCGTTGCGGGTGGCGGGGCCGATGATTTTCCTCGTGCGGGTGAGCCGGCCGCTGCGGCAGGTGGCGCAGCGGCTCAACGAGGCGTTGCTGCGCGTGGCGATTCCCAAGTCCGTCACGTCGCAGGCCACGCTGACGGACGCGGATTACAAGGAGCTGATTGAGCTGGCCTTTCAGCAGGGCACGCTCGCGGCGTCGGAGAAGGAAATCATCCTGCAAATCATCCAGCTCGACCGGCGCACGGCGAAGGACGTGATGCGGCCGCGCGCGCGGATGGCGGCGATTCCCGATGACTTGCCAGTCGAGGAAATGGTCGCGGCGGCGCGGAAGTTCGGGCACGAGCGGCTGCCGCTTTACGACGAGTCGCCGGACACGATCGTGGGCATCCTGAACTGCCGCGCGCTGCTGCTGGAGCCGAACGGGGATTTGGCGGATGCGATTGAGTTTCCGTCGTTCGTGCCGGAGAGCATGAACCTGCTGCAACTGCTCAGTGCGTTGCAGCGGCAGCGGCGCGGCCTGGCGATTGTGATGGATGAGTTCGGCTCCACCGCTGGGCTGGTGACGATGGAGGACATCATCGAGGCCATCGTCGGGGAGATCCGCAACGAGGGCGAGGCGCCGGGCTTCGTGATGGAACTGCTTGCGCCGGGCCGCTGGCGCGTGAACGGCACGATGCGCGTGGAGGATTTCCGCCGCGAGCTGCCCGAGTTCGGCGAGCTGCCCGGGGTGGACACGATGGGCGGGCTGCTCGTGGCGCTGAAAGAGGTCGTGCCACAGACGGGCGAATCCGTGGTCTTCGGCGATGTGCGGCTCAAGGCGCAGGTGGCAGACGAACGCCGCGTGCGCGAGGTGCTGGTGGAACGGGTGAAAGCCTGAACCAACATGAACCGAACCCACACAGGAATTCTGGGGAAAGAGAATGAACCCAAAGATTTGGGGCGGACAAAGATGGAAAAACACAATCTTTGTCCGCCCCAAATCTTTGGGAATCTCCTGTCTTTCTTTCCGATTGCCATTCTCTCGCAGAAAGGAGGCGCGTGATGGGGTGGGCGCTGTTCATTCCGGTGCTGCTGCTGTGCGTGGCGGTGTCGTTCGTGCTGTCGGGCATGGAGGCGGGCGTGCTGGGGCTGAACCGGCTGCGCATCCGCAACCTGATGCGCAAGGGCGGCACGCGGGCGCGGCTGCTGCACGGCTGGCTGGAGCAGCCGGAGAATTTCCTGTGGACCATCCTCGTCGGCAACACACTGGCGAATTTCCTCGGCGGCGGGCTGGTGGTGTATGCGCTGCACCGGCAATTCAAGGACGCGCCCGGCTGGTTCGCGTTCTGGGTGCTGGTGATGGCGCTGCTGTTCTACGTCTGGTGCGAGCTGCTGCCCAAGATGCTGTTCACGCGCTTCCCGAACCGGCTCACGCTGCTGGTCGCGCCGCTGTTCCGGCTGATTCATTTCCTGCTGCGCCCGCTGGTGAGTGTGACCACGACGTTGAGCGATGGCCTGCTGCGCTGGACCGGCGGGCGGGTGTTCACCGGGCATTTGTTCGCGAACCGCGACGAACTGCGCCGGCTGATGCAGGAGTCCGCGCAGGGCATGACCAGCGAGGAGCGCGTGATGATCAACCGCGTGCTGGACCTTCAGAACCTCACCGTGCGCTCAATCGCGGTGCCGTGGGAGAAAGTCGTGAGCGTCGAGGCCACCACGCCGATGAAGCAGGTGATGGAGCTGTTCCGGCAGCGGCAGTTCACGCGGATGCCGGTGTGCGAGGCGCGCACGGGGCGGTCGCGCCCGACGGGCGTGTTGAGCCTGCGGCGGCTGCTCTTTCAGGCGGACGTGGACGAGCGCAAGCTGGCGGCGGACTACCTGCAACCGGCGCTCTACCTCGACGAGGAGATGCGGCTGGAGGATGCCCTGCGCGCGATGCAACGCAGCGGCCAGCGGCTGGGCATCGTGCTGTCGCGGGAGCGGCGTGAGCTGGGCGTGGTGAGCCTGGAGGATATTTTGAAAGCCGTCTTCGGGGAGGTGAGCCTGTGAGCTCGCGGCGGAATGTGACTCAGTGGAATGGCTGCAGCCTCGCACCGCGGTTGGCTCCCTCTCCCCTCCGCCGAAGAAGGGAGCAGGCGTGCGCCGCACCGTCGGGTTGGCAGGTCACACGCTCTCATCCGGACCGATGCAGTTGCGGGACCGGGGGACCGCAGCCGCCCCGGCTGCTGTTCGCCGCGCCCTCGCGGCGAACTCGGGCGCGAACGAAGCAACCAAACAGTGCGGGTGCTCGGCCGTGCTGGACGAACCGCGAGGGCGCGGTTCGCTGCGCCCGAGGCGGGCGCGCTCCCCAATCCAACTGCATGGTTCCAGCTCAGGGGGAGTTGCTATGAGCGGCGAGGAAATCTTTTTCATCCTGCTGAAAGTGCTCGCCGTGCTGGTGCTGGTGGCGCTGAACGGCTTCTTCGTCGCGGCGGAGTTCGCGCTGGTGAAGGTGCGCGACACGCAGCTCCAGCCGCTCATCGCGCAGGGCAACCGCCGCGCGCGCATGGCGCAGCACATCCTGCACAACCTCGACGCCTACCTGAGCGCGGCGCAGCTCGGCATCACGCTCGCGAGCCTGGCGCTGGGGTGGATTGGTGAACCCATCTTCGAGGCGTTACTGCATCCGGTCTTCGGCTGGCTGGGCTGGACGGGCGACGAATGGGAGCGCGTGCGCTCGGGCATCGCCTTTGCCGTCGGCTTCTCGGTCATCACGTTCCTGCACATCGTCGCCGGCGAGCAGGCACCGAAGTCGCTCGCCATCAAGCGGCCGCTGGAGGGCGCGCTCTGGGTCGCGTATCCGCTGCGCTGGTTCTATGTCCTCGCGTATCCGTTCATCTGGGTGCTGAACCACAGCGCACTGTGGCTGCTGCGCCAGGCGGGCATCGCGGTCGCGTCCGAGCACGACGGCGCGCACTCGGAGGAGGAACTGCGGCTGATGTTCGATGCGAACCAGCGGCACGCCGGCGGCTCGCAGTTGGGCCGGGAAATTGTCCTCAACGCGCTGGACCTGCGGCACCGCGTCGCGCGCGAGGTGATGCGGCCCCGCGCGGAACTCACCGTGCTCAACACGCAGGCGAGCATCGCCGAGTGCCTGGACATCGCGGAGAAAACGCGTTACTCGCGCTTTCCCTTGTGCGAAGGCGGCGACGTGGACCGCACGCTGGGCGTCGTCCACATCAAGGACTTGTTCGCGATGCGGCTCAAGGCGCGCAGCGGCGCGGACTTGGCACCGGTCGCCCGCAAAATCATTTACGTGCCGCCGACGGCGCGGCTGGAGCGGCTGCTCCAGCTCCTGCTCGACCGCAAGCTGCACATGGCCGTGGTGGTGGACGAATACGGCGGCACCGTCGGCCTCGTCACGCTGGAGAACATCATCGAGGAGGTGGTCGGGCAGATTCAGGACGAGTTCGATCAGGAGAAACCGCTGCTCCAGAAGACGGGTGACAACCTCTGGGACGTGGACGGCGCACTGCCGTTGCACGAGTTGGAGCAACTGGTCGGTGAGAAGCTGGCGGAGGAGGAAATCACCACCACGAGCGGCTTCGTGACGCACCGGCTGGGCGGCTTCCCGAAGGAGGGCGACATGGTCCGGCTCGAAGCGTTCACGCTGCGCGTTGAGGCGATGGACGGCTTGCGCGTGGCGCGGCTGCGGCTGGAGCGCCGGGCGGAGACCCCGGCCTAGCCGGCTACTTCCCGTTGCCGGGCCGGGCCTCCAGCACCTTCCAGAAATTCTCCGCCGACGGCACCTGATCCCAGCCGGCCTCGGGCATGGCGTAGCCGATGCGGGTGAGCCGGGTGAGCTGCCGGAGCGGTTCGAGGTTTTTCGCGCCGACTGGCAGGATGAGCCCCTCGAGCTGCTTGCACTCGGCCAGCGCGGAGAAGTCCGTGACGTTGGTGCAGCCTTCCAAATGGAGATGCCGCAGGGGCATCCCGCGCAGCACGCCCAGGTCGGTGATGCGGGTGTGGGAAAGGTTCAAGGTGGTGAGGGGCATCCCGCGCAGCACCACGAAATTGGTCGCGCGGATGCGCGAGAGATCGGCCCGGACCAGCCGCATCCCTTTCAGGGCGGACAGGTCGGTCACGCGCGTGTTGCCCGCGTCGAGCGTGGTCAGGGGCATGTTTCGCAACGGGCTGAGGTCGTCCACCTGGGTGTCGGGCACAAGCACCTTGGTCAGCGGAGCGGTGCGGAAGGGCGTCAGGTCGTTGAAATCCGGCTGCTGCACGGAGAGGAGGAGGCCGCCGGCGTCGCGCTTGATGGCCCCGTTGAGGCCGAGCTTGTGCATCACCGCCCGCCAGGACTCGAAGGTCGCCTGCGCGCCGCGGCTCTCACGGGTGGCCATGGCGAGGGCTTCGGCGGTGCGCTGCTGGCGGTGCATCTGGACGCGCAGCTCGGCGAGGCTTTCCGGCTTGAGCGTGAGGTGGCGGGGGTTGTCGGCCAGGAGCTTCTCGCAGAGCTTGAGGTTGCGGTCCGCATAGGGCACCTCGGGGTCCAGTTCCAGGGCGCGGGCGTAGGCGTCGCGGGCGTCGGCGAACTGGAGGAGGGATTGAAAGATGTTGCCCTTGAGCGCGTGAAAGCGCGCGTCATCGGGCTGGAGGGAGATGGCGTAGTTCACCCGGGCCAGCGCCTTGGCGAACTTGAGTTCATCCACGAGCGACTTCGCCTCGGCGTAGAACGTCGGCGCCGTCTCCCGCAACTCCGTCAGGGTCCGGGTCACCTTGCGCGTGAAGGTGGCGGCCAGGGCCAGCATCATCGTCAGGGACAGGGCGACGAGGACAAACTCCGTCCGGTGCCGGCGCAGCAGCAGCAGCAGCAGCCGGAACGCGCTGGCTTCCTCCGCCGTGGTGGCAAACCCGCCCTGGTAGGCGGCAATGTCCTGCTGGAGCGCGGCGACGGTCTGGTAGCGTTTGTTCCGGTCGCGGGCGAGCGCCTTCATGGCCACGGCGGACAGCGCCGCCGGAATGCGCCGGTCAGGACAATGATCCAGGGGCGGGGCGATGGGCTGCGCTGGCGGGAGCGGGCGCGTGATGCGGGTGATGTGGGTGTTGCGCGGGTTGTAGCTCGTCGGCGGAGTGATGGCGCCGGATGCGACCCGCGTGAGCACCTCGTTGACCGAGTCGCCGGTGACGGGGGGGTGCAGCGTGAGGATCGTGTAGAGGATGGCCCCGAGCGCGTAGATGTCCGTGCGCTCGTCAATGTCCTCCACGCGACCCTCGGCCTGCTCGGGGGCCATGTAACGGGGCGTGCCCTTCACCTGGCCGGAAAGCGTCTTGAACGTGTCGGTGCTGAGATCAGGCCCGTCCCCGGCAGTTAGGTGCGTGGTGTCCAGTTCGTGGCCGTCCTTGCGCACCCGCTTGGCCAGGCCCCAGTCCATGACGAACACCTCGCCGAACTCCCCGAGCATGATGTTGTCCGGCTTGAGATCGCGATGCACCACGCCGCGCGAGTGGGCGAAGGCGACGGCGTCGCAAATTTTCTGAAAGCCGGTCAGCAGCGTGCGCAGCGGGTATTTTCCAATCGTGGCCGGATCCTTCTGGCGGATGTTTTCCAGCACCTCGCTGAGGGTGACGCCCTCGACCAGCCGCATCGTGTAATAGACCACGCCGTCGGCGGTCACCCCCAGCTCGTGGAGCGGCACAATGCTCGGATGCTCCAACTGCCCGGTGATGCGCGCCTCGGTCACGAGCCGTTGAATGTGCTCCTCCGAGGCGTCCGCCCCGGTGAGAATGACCTTCAACGCCACGGTCCGCTGGATGCTGTTGTCCCGCGCCGAAAGGATCGCCCCCATCCCGCCCTTGGCCAGGATGCGGCCCAGTTCGTAGGCGGACGCGGGCAGTTTCACCGGCGCACCGGCCTCAGCGGTGGCCTCGGCCTTGGTCAGGCGTTCAGCCAGGAAGCGCGAAACCGTCGCCGAGACCGGGCTGTGCGCGGCCTCGAGGGACTGCTTGAGCCGGGCCAGGGAGACCTCCTGTGGCGGCGGCGCGACGGGCCCAACCGTCTTGTCCTGTGACTCGCTCATTCGCGTTCAAGATAGGTGGCGGCCCCCGTCTCACAAGTGGTGATTACCCTGATCCTGGCTTCGGGGCGCCCCGCAGGCAGTCCTGACGACTGCCGCGCCCGGAGATTCACCAGCGGCGGGGAGGATTTCAACCTCCGATTGGCGGCGTGCCGGCGGTGGAAAAAACCTCGGTTGACAGCCACAGGTCAACTGTCATACTGTCATAGGACAGACGACGATCCGCTGCCATGCTATTCCAGCTCAATTTCAAGTCCGGCCTGCCGGTTTACCTGCAAATCGTCGAACAGGTGAAGGCGGCGGCGGCCTCCGGCAAGCTGCGCCCCGGCGACCCGCTCCCCGGCATCCGCTCGCTCGCCGAGGAGCTGCGCGTGAACCGCAACACCGTCGCCAAGGCCTACACGGAGCTGGAGAGCGAGGGCGTCATCGAGACGGCGGCGGGCAAGGGCTGCTTCGTGAAGGACGGCGCGACCCCGCTCAAGAAGGACGCCCGGAACAAGGCGCTGGGCGAACTGCTCGACGCCGCCATCGTGCAGGCGCACCACTACCAGGTCGAGGACGCCGAGTTGCTCAAGCTCTTCCGGCAGCGCCTCGACGCCTTCGCCGAACGCAAGCAGGCCAACGAGAAACCGGAGTGAAAGGAACCCCATGAACGCCGCACCCGCCATCGCCCTCACCGGACTCGTCCGCCGTTACGGAAGGCACGACGCCGTCAACGGCCTCGACCTCACCGTGCGTCCGGGCCGTTGCTATGGCCTCTTTGGCCGCAACGGCGCGGGCAAGACCACCACCATCAAGTGCCTCCTCAACCTCCTGCGCCCCGACGCCGGCTCCGTGCGCGTCTTCGGCCTCGACCCCGAGCGCGACGAGGTGGCCGTGAAGTCCCGCCTCGCCTACGTGCCCGACCAGGTGGCGTTCCACCCGTGGATGACCGTGCGCGAGACGCTGGATTACCTCGCCTCGTTCCGCGCGCATTGGAACCGCAAGGCGGAGGCCGAGCTGCTCGGCCAGTTCCGTCTCGACGCCTCGAAGAAGGCCGGCGCGCTCTCCAAGGGCCAGCGCACGCAGCTCGCGCTCGTGGCCGCCATCGCGGCGGAGCCGGAACTGCTCGTGCTCGACGAGCCGACCAGCGGCCTGGATCCCATCGTGCGCCGCGAGTTCATCCAGACCGTCATCGGCGCGTATCAGGAGGCCGACCCCGCGCGCCGCACCGTCTTCGTCTCCACGCACCTTATCACGGAGTTCGAGGGGCTGATTGACGAGTTCACCATCATGGACGCCGGCCGCGCCGTGCTGACGCTGGAGGCCGACGCCGCGCGCGGCCGCTACACGCGCATCCGCGCGCGCTTCGGGGGAACGCCGCCGGAACTCAAGCTCCCCGGCATTCTCCGCACCCGCGTGACGGGCCGCGAAGCCGAGTTCATCGCCAACGGCGCGTCCGCCGAAATCCTCGCCCAGCTCCGCGCGCTGAACCCGGACGAACTCACGACCGAGGCGCTCACGCTGGAGGAAATCTTCATGGTCACGCTGCAATGAGAAGCCTCACGCAATGGGACGAACCACTAACCGGCACTAACCGGCACTGATAAGAGATGAACACACAAACGAACCGGTTTCCTTCCCTTCGAATTAGTGCCGGTCAGTGCCGGTTAGTGGTTTGAAAACAGTCATCCAGAACTTGAAAGTGCCATGAACGCGAACACCCGCCTGCGACTGTGGAAGGAAACCCGCGCGCTGCTGCCGATGTGGGCGGCGGTGGCGATGTTGATGACCGCCCCCCGTCTGCTGCTGGACCGGAACCCACTCAATCTGAGTAACCCCGCCTATTGGCTAGCGTGCGCTCTGTTGGGTGCAGCGTCCTTTAGCCACGACTTTCAATACCGCACGATGGGGCTGCTGCTGGCACAGCCAGTTTCACGGCGGCGCATCTGGTGGGAGAAACATATTATCCTCGGGCTTGGGTTGACCGGATTGCTGCTGCTCATGCTCGGGCTGTGGTTCACTGACCCACAAGCCATCATCGACCGGGACAACGAATACTGGCGGTGGATTCTGTTGCTGGACATTACGCCAATTTTTTACGCGGCATTCATCGGGTTCACGACCGGGCCTGCACTGGCGCTGCTGACACGAACCCTGCTCGGCGGAGCCACTTTGGCCCTCGCGTGCCCTTGGATTTTGTATCTGATCTGCCGCCTGGCTTTCCCCCCGGTTTACGTCGCTTTCCACGGTTCTGTTCCGGCCGTCATATATGTGACTTTCGTCGGCAGCATCTACTGCGGCTTGCTGTTCTTGCTCGGCTGCCGGCGTTTTGAACGACTGGAGGACGTGAACCCGGTCGCGCAGGAAGTCTCGCTGCCGCCGGTGCTGCTCAACCCGTTCGCATGGCTCGTCGGGCGGCTTACGCTCGGGCGCGGCAGCGCGCTGGGCAGCCTCGTGCGGAAGGAGGTGCGGCTCCAGATGCCGGCCTGCCTCGTGGCCTTGGGCCTGGTCGCGCTCTGGCTGGTGCTGGTGGCCGCCGTGTTCGCCCGTCCGACCTTGGAGGGCTTTCTCCTGCTGCCCACGCTGTTGCTCTGCTTGGGCATGCCGGTCATCGCGGGCATTGTCTCCACAGCGGAGGAACGCAATCTGGGCGTCCACGAGTGGCACCTGACGGTGCCCGTCTCCGCGCGGCGGCTGTGGACCGTGAAGGTGCTCGTCGCGCTCGGGGTGAACGTGACGTTCGGCATCCTGCTGCCAGGCCTGCTCGCCCACGCTTCGAGTTGGCTGGCCGACAACCCGCAGCTCGTTGCGGAAATCCCCGGTCGCAACGTGTCGCCCTTCCTCATCGCCAACCTCGTCATCTTCTGCGCGGCGCTCTACGCCTCGACGGCCTCCTCGAACTCCATGCGCGCCCTTGTAGGTGCCATCGTGGTGATCGTCGCCGGGGCGATGGTAATGAGTTCAGCGATTATGACCGTTGAATGGGTGCCTGATGATCTCTACCCGATGCCGGACCGACACGGCTGGTGGCCTGCACCGGAGTTGTGCCGGTGGGCCTACGAGGCAATCGCACCATTGGGATGGGGCTTCTTCGTCTGGATCGGGGCGCTGAGCTTGGCCAATTTCAGGCGCGCAATAGAGGCGGGCTGGGGAACCTGGCGACGGGTGGTGCCGTTCGCTGCCGCCATCTGGCTCGTTCTTGTGGCTGTCTTTACCTTCCACCGCATGTTCAGCCACTACGACTGGACCTACTACGAGATGAGCAGTTCGCTGCGCTGGGAATCGCAAAAGCGGACAAAGCAACGAGCAGCAGAGCGCGGAAAATTGGAAGTCGCGCCCACGACCCCAGCACCGCCACCGGCCGGGCAAATTCTTTTCTGTAAATTGATTGAGCATCAAACTGAGGGTGGGTTTTGGTTTTCCATGCTGAGGTAGATTTTTCCGGTTTCCCAGTCGTCGCTGGTCTCGGCCAGGAGGGCG
>Ga0172367_10001153_pt1 | contig 39561 bp, 34 predicted proteins | sample Lak10m_FD_114542 | JGI IMG/M metagenome (GOLD analysis project Ga0172367, IMG submission 114542) | Freshwater microbial communities from Kabuno Bay, South-Kivu, Congo - kab_022012_10m | ecosystem: Environmental > Aquatic > Freshwater > Lake | place: Democratic Republic of the Congo: South-Kivu... | reverse complement strand
TACCCTTCGATAAAAACTCAGGGCAGGCTCTGGGGAGGCCTTGTCAACCACGTGTTGGTTAAGACAAGGAGTCAGCCGAGGTCATAGTAGTCGTGGAAACGAGCAGGGAATGCCAGAACCATATCCCTGAGGCCTCACAGACCGATGAAGGACCGAACGTTGAGATGTTCCAAATGACGTGGGGATCGTCCCGATGAAAATCGGGAGAAGCCCCACGATAGGCGGAACAGTGAAGTTTCATTGTAGTGACCAGTAATGATAGAGCAGGTACTGAGCAACCGCAACATGAGAGAGGCATGCCGCCATGTGGTGTCGAACGGAGGTTCGGCAGGGGTGGACGGCATGACCACCGACAGGCTTACCGACCACCTTCGGGTGCAAGGCGCACAGTTGGTAGCCTCTGTGCTTGAGGGGAGCTATCACCGCAAGGCCATACTGGGGGTAGCGATACCCAAGAGCAATGGGAAGACCCGCCTGTTGGGCATTCCCACGGTGGAAGACCGCCTGTTGCAACAGGCGGTGCATCAGGTGATGATGCCGAGGTTCGAGGTGGAGTTCAAGGCGCACAGCTACGGATTCCGCCCCAAGCGCAACGCACAGCAGGCGGTGCAACGGGCGCAGCAGCACATCAATGAGGGCTATCAGCACATCGTTGACATAGACCTGCAAAGCTTCTTTGATGAGGTGGAACATTGCAAACTGCTGCAACTGGTGTACCGCAAGGTGAAATGCCCTGCCACGCTCGGACTGATACGCCAATGGCTGCGCGCGCCCATCCTCGTGAAGGGCAGGCTGCAAAGGCGTAGGAAGGGCGTTCCGCAGGGCAGTCCGCTCAGCCCGCTGCTGTCCAATATCATGCTGCATGAGCTGGACAGGGAACTGGAGCGGCAGGGACTGCGGTATGTGCGCTATGCGGACGACTTCAGCATCTATCTGAAGGGCAAGCAGGAGGCAAGGAAAGTGGGCAACAGGATATTCCTGTTCCTGAGGAACAGGTTGAAACTGCCCATCAACCGCGCCAAGAGCGGCATCCGCAGACCCGTTCAGTTCAAACTGCTGGGCTACGGCTTCGTTCCCACGTACATCAAAGGCGAGAAGGGCAAGTATCAACTGGTGGCGGACGAGGGAAGTTGGAGGTCGCTCAAACAGCGACTGAAGGCGATAACGCGCAAGACCAGCCCCACCACGCTATCGGAACGCATGCGCCAACTCAAAGAGGTTCAGCGCGGCTGGCTCCATTACTTCCGAATGGCAAGTATGACGGGCAAGCTGAGGGACATCGATGGCTGGGTGCGCAACCGACTGCGCTACTGCATATGGAAACATTGGAAGAAACCCGAACGCAGAAGAAAGAACCTTATGCGGCTCGGAGTGGACTTCGACCATGCCTATGCTTGGAGCAGAACGCGAAAGGGGGGATGGGCTGTGGCGCAAAGCCCTATTCTGATAACCACCATCACGCTTGAACGCCTTGCTGCCCGTGGCTACGAATCGATGCTTGAACATTACAACAGAATTGCACCACATCTCAACGAACCGCTGTATACGAGATCCGTACGTACAGTGGTGTGAGAGCCTCTCCCCGCTAGCTTATGCTGGCGGGGCGGGCTACTCGATTAGCGGTTCGGGCTTATCCGCTTTTAGAAGTCCACAAATTAAATAACAGAACAATGTCAGAAACATTAACAATAGCACGTCCAACTTGGAACGATGAAATGGTAAAAGAACTTGCCAAAATTGTAGGGCCGAAAGTAAACGAATGGTGTAATCATGAAACACCATTAGAAGATTGTATTGAAACTGCCGAAAAGGTACTTAAATTGCATAGCAATGATAACGGCTATGAACTTGCGAAAGCGTTTGAAGATGAGGGGTTTTCTCCCGATAGTGAACTCGTTGAAATTCTTGATAGTGTTTCCTACGATAGAAGCAAAGTGCAAGAAAGTTTTATTAAAAAATGGGTTACTGAAAATAACCTTAAACTTGAATTGGTTGAAGGTCAAAAAGTAATTGCTAGACTGTTTCATAGAGCCGATGTCGAGGGCGAAATTGTAAAACTATACCCAGAAACTATGCGGTATGGGTTTTGGTACGCGGATACCGTATTCGCGAAAGGCAGGGGCCATATTTGCCTCAATTGTGAAAACGTGGTGTCTGTCATAGCCTGACCGCTAACGGTTTGGCGCTTGGCGCAGTGGCGGATTTCGGAGCACAAAACTGTCAATACACCACAAAAGTTGATGCGAGGTAGAATGTTCAATTAACCACGTCACCCGCCATTGAGCCAAACGCCTGTTGGCAGTAGTTTTTTTATTTCTGTTCAAATGGTATAATTTTCTTTTTTGTTAATTCCGTTCGTAAGTTGTCAGCATATCTATGAGCAAATTTTTCTTTTTCTGCTTTTGGTATTTCAAAATATTTGTCTTGTCTTGCTTCCCAAACTTCATATTCTTCGTCTTCTGTTGCTGGTCGTTCTACTAACTCTAAATATTGAACATAGTGTCCAAATTCGTGTGGCAATGTCCTGTAGAGTTGAGTATTTCTAACATATTCAAGTTCATAATCGGCTACAAAATGTCTACCATTGTTTTCAATTTTATGTCCGTCCTCAATTAGTCTTTCAAGTTCTTTCTGGTCGTCAATGGGAAGATTATTTTTCCATTTGAATTTTCTTGTCAAGTCAATAGCATCTAAAATTATCGCTGGAAAATAGTCCTTCTCAAATTCATAAGAATAAATTAGTCTGCCCCAAGTTGGTGATAAAACTTCTTCTTTTCTTTTTGGTTGTCGTAAAACAATAAGTTTTAATTCGCCATAGTCTTCTTTTGGAATTTGCTCAATTATTGTTTCTATGTCAGCAACTGAACAAGAATGTTTACAGTCTGTCCTTGTTTGCTCTACTACGAACAAAAACTCGTGTCCATTGATTACAGACTTTATTTTTTGATAGTCAACAAGTCTTTCATAAAAACTTTTTAATACACCACAAGGTTGAGGAATGGTCAATTTATTGTTCTGTCCAAATCCTTGTTTAGCAGTCCCAATGTTTCTATTTCGTCTTGTCGGATTTTTCACTGTTGCTGTTGTTTAAAATTACTGCCAACTCTCAAATATACGCAATAGGTCAAGATTACCCTGCTTCATATGTATCAGTAAATCAATGGAATACATTGGTTATACAAAAAAGCGCAATTTCGTTGTTGCAATGTATTATACATGAATACGCATTGCGCTTATAGGCTGTCTAAAGGGCTCCTCACCTTCTTTACATCGCGGTCCGTAACCTTGGCGTAAATAAGGGTAGTGCTTATGTTCTGGTGGCCCAGTAGTTTCTGTATGTGGCCTACATCGGTGCCTGCTTCCATCAAATGCGTTGCATAAGAATGCCTCAGGGCATGTATGCCTGTCTGCTTGTTTATGTTGGCCTTCACCAACGCCATTTTGAATACATTCTGTGCACTGCGCGTGCTGTATGGTCCGCCATACTGTCCTTCAAACAGGTATTCCTTAGGGCGGTATTCCTTAAAGTATTGGCGCAGTTGCGGCAATAGCGTTTCTGGCAGGTTCACGTAGCGGTCTTTCTTTCCTTTTGCCTTGGCAATCAGCACCTGCATGTTGCCGCTGTCTATGTGCTCCACTTTCATACCTACTATTTCAGATACGCGCAAACCCATGCCGTAGCAAAGTTTCAGCATGGTGTTGTGCTTCAGGTTGGTAGTGGCCTCAAACAGTTTCTTCACATCGCGTTGGCTTATGTGCTTGGGCAGCGTACTGTGTTTCTTGGGCCGTGGTATGTCCACAAACATCTGCTCCTGCTTCAGCACTTTTTCAAAATAGAATTTAATGGCATTGAGGCGGCTGTGCAGTTGTGCCTCGCTCATTTTCAATTCTACGGTGCAGTACAGCATGTAGCTTCGTATCCGCTCGGCATTCAGCGTATCTACGTTCATTTGGCCCAATAGCGTCAGCAGTTGCGCAAACTCGTTGCGGTAAACCGTTTGCGTATTGGGGCTGTAACCTTTCAGTTTCAGCGTGTCTAAAAACCGTTGCAACGCGGGCCTGTTCACATCAGAAACGCGCTTCAAGGTGTTTTTGCTGCCGTCACTCAGTTCCAGTCCGAAGATGTGGCGGTAGTGTTGCGTGTCGCGCACGTGCCACGCCTTCAGCGTATTGGACCACCGCGCCCCGGGCAGTTCACCTATGGCATGGTTCAGGTCGGCATTGAATCCGAACCTCACCACGATCACCTTTTGGCCACGCCACTCCGCAGCATGGCATTGTATGCTACCGTCTGCAACGGCAGTCATCAGAAAGTGCTCCACATCTGTTTGCATCCATGCTAATGTAAACAGGCTTTTCATCTGCTGCAAGAGGCAGCTTTCGTGTTTCAACTATATGAATGGCCAATGAAAGGATCACGTTACTGCTCTAATGAGATCCAAGCTCCTTACGCAGCGCGGCATTATTGTTGTCGCAACGGGTACACCGCCAGGCCATCCTTTCTGAAAAGGGGCGGTAGCAGCTGGGCTGCCAATGCTGGGTCATTCTCCACAAACGAAGTGTTGCAATACAGAAAGCGTGCCCCGTGCAGTCGGTAGGCATGCAGTTGCGCAGCCGTAAGTGCATCGTTGGCAAACGTCCAACCCTTCTTCTTTATATGATACAGGAAAATGTGCGTAGAGACATCGTTGCCCGCTACCACCAAAGCAGTATCGGGCACTAGCGTTTGCAGTTCGACCTTGTGCTGCAATAACGGCAGTTCCATGCCCATGGTCCGCCAACGGCCCTGCACGCGCGCCATGCTTATGGCCGGCAGGCTCAGCAAAAGTACCATTGCCGCATAGTGCACATATCTGTTGGCATGTCCGAGCATCCACTTTATGCCCCGCGCCACCACCAAAAAAATGCTGGGCAGAAACGGAAACAGGTAATAGTCGTGCGCAATGCCTATCATGTTCACCTCGTAGAGGTAATAGCCCACCACGGCCACCAGTAGGCTGAACTCCTGTGCCCATTGTCGAATCGACCGCTTTGAACGCAGCGTTATCACAATCCCAATAAGGAAGAACGGAATGGCAGCGAAGTTGAGCAGCAGTTCGGGCAATAGCGAATGGAAGACGCCCCACAGGTGCTTGAGTGTGGTAATGTAATTGACCTGCACTTCGGCACCTATGCCGCCCGTTAGGGTGTTCGTGCCCCATTGCGGAATGACCCACGCATACCAGAGCAACGCAGGAGCCATGCATACCGTTACAAGGGCAGCTCCGCGCATCATGGCGGCTCTATTTTGGGCAAAGAAGATGGGAATATAGGCTGCCCCGAAAAGCACGAATGGCAGTTTGACGGCCGTGGCCACCGAAAGCAGCACCGCGAAGCCTCCGAGGTGCAACATGGAGCCGTTGACCTGATGGCGTTTCAGGTGAACCAGACTCCAAATGCCGAGGCACAGTGCCAGATTGTCGGGCATGGGATTCACTGCGTAGTAATACAGAACGGGCGACCATGCGAACGTCCACATGCCCAATGCGCTCACCGCTTCTGGAACACGGTATTGCCGCAGTAGTCTATAAAATCCGATGAAACTGAATAAGGAGATACCGAAGCTGAGCACGCGGATGAGTACCAAATGATGCCCGAAAAGCTTATAAACCCACGCGAACGCCCATTGCATCAACGGAAATTCCATACGGAAGATGCCATCGCCACTGCCACGGCTGTTGATGCGAGGGTCTAGGATGTGCATGTCCTCGGTGGCAAAATTCTCCACCACGGTCATTGTCTGGGTCTGTCGCCACGCATGAATGCCCATGATGTCCAATTGCCAGATGTTCCAATGCATGCCAACGCCCATTAGCACCACCAACGTTAAAACCCATTTGAAACGCACTGCATTCCACATGCAACGAATGTAAACAACTCGGCAGCCTTTGTGGTTACTTTCGCACGCATGGGATACCGTTCGCTCCAGCACTGCATCAATGACCTTGAAAAGCACGGGTATCTGGTGCGCGTTAAAGAAGAGGTAGACCCCAACTTGGAAATGGCGGCCATTCACCTGCGTGTTTTCGAACGGCAAGGACCCGCGCTGCTTTTCGAGAATGTGAAAGGCAGCAAGTACCGCGCTGTTTCCAACCTCTTCGGCACCCTCGACCGCAGCCGTTTCCTATTTCGCGATGCGTTGGAGCGTGTTTCGCGCCTCGTCCAACTCAAAGGCGATCCAAGTTTGCTGCTAAATCACCCCGCGTGGGTGCCATCGGTGTTGCGCGGGGCATTCAACGCCCTGCCTATCAAAGGAAGCGGCCGTTTTGAGGAAGTGTGCCTTTCCGACCTGCCGCAGATAAAGTGCTGGCCCAACGATGGCGGCCCGTTCGTTACGCTGCCGCAGGTCTACACCGAAGATATCGACAGGCCGGGCGTGCTCAACTCCAACGTGGGCATGTATCGCGTGCAGATGGCCGGCAACAACTACCTGCGCGACCAGGAAATTGGGCTGCATTACCAACTGCACCGTGGCATAGGCGTGCATCAGACCAAGAGCAACCAACGGGGCCAACTGCTCAAGGTGGCCGTGTTTGTGGGCGGACCTCCTTCGCACACCTTTGCAGCCGTAATGCCGCTTCCCGAAGGCTTGCCCGAGGTGGCTTTTGCAGGGGCGCTGGGCGGTCGGAATTTCCGTTACTACAACCATCAGGGTTATACCGTTTCTGCCGATGCCGATTTTGTCATATTGGGAGAAGTGCATCCCATGGAGAACAAACCCGAAGGCCCCTTTGGCGACCACTTGGGTTATTACAGCCTTACGCACGATTTCCCGCTGATGCGCGTAACCAAGGTTTTGGCAAAGCGCAATGGCATTTGGGCTTTTACTGTGGTGGGCCGTCCGCCACAGGAGGATACGAGTTTCGGTGCATTGATTCATGAGATAACGGGCCCCATCATTTCGAAGACCATGCCGGGGTTGCACGAAGTACATGCTGTGGATGCAGCAGGTGTTCATCCGTTGCTGCTGGCCGTAGGCAGCGAACGTTATACGCCTTTCATGAAGGTGAAGCATCCGCAGGAACTGCTCACCACCGCCAATGCCGTGCTCGGTTTCAATCAGATGTCGTTGGCCAAGTACCTCTTCATCATTGCCAAGGAACACGACCGCGTACCGAAAGCCCACAATGTGGCCGAATTCTTCCAGTACCTGTTGCAGCGCATAGACCTCAGCAGAGATCTGCACTTCCAGACAAAAACCACCATCGATACGCTCGATTATAGCGGCACGGGGTTTAATGCAGGCTCCAAGTTGGTGATAGCGGCCGTGGGCGACCCGATACGTACATTAAGCACAGAAGTGCCAACATTGCAACTGCCTGATGGTTTCAAAAACCCGAAGGTGGTGATGCCCGGTGTGTTGGCCATTTCCGCGCCCAAGTTTACGCAAGACGGAGCTGTGGAGCGTCTTCTTGCTGCTTTGGAGGCACAGAAAGATGCGCTGGCAGGGTTCCCCTTCGTTGTGCTTACAGAAGACAGCATGTTCGTAGCTGCTACATTGAACAACTTTCTGTGGGTCACCTTTACGCGCACCAATCCTTCGCACGATTTGCGTGGGGTGGGAGAGACCATCGAGTACAAGCATTGGACCTGTGACACCAGTATGGTGTTCGATGCGCGCATCAAGCCGCATCATGCGCCCCCGCTCGTCAGCGACCCTGCCATTGAAAAGCAAGTGGACCGCTTAGGCATCAAAGGCGCGTCATTGCACGGCATCATCTGACTTTTACAGATTACTTAAGTTGATTTCGTGATTGCGTAGATAAAAATACGTGAAACACGTAATTGTATAAAATTTTGTTGCTGTTTGTCGGTAATGAAACCGATAAGTGATAAGTTCGTTCTCTGCACAACTAGAAACACGGAACATGAAAACTGAACAAAGGCATTGGACTGCCGAGGGTGGATGGCAAGATATTAAAGTGCAAGGTATTGAAACCTCTGTCGATCTGGTCATGGCCTTCGGGTCGAGAGCCGTTCTTGAAGATTCAACGAAGTTTGATGAGATCAGGGCACAGTACCCGAAGGCCCACATTTTGATGGGCAGCACATCGGGCGAAATACTGGAGGATCTGGTATATGACGACTCTTTGGTGGTTACTGCCATCGATTTTGAGAAAACGGAGTTGGTGGCTGCCGCCATGGACATTAAGGACGCAGCAGACAGCTATCAGGCGGGCGTGAACTTGGCAAGTAAACTTTCCGGTAAAGGACTTTGCCATGTCTTCCTACTGTCTGATGGCCTGCACGTAAATGGTAGCGAAATTGTAAAAGGATTGAATTCTGCATTGGACAAAGAAGTGCCCTGCACAGGTGGGTTGGCCGGTGATGCCGCCAATTTCCAAAAGACGTTGGTGGGCTTGAACCAAGCACCGAAAGAGAATCAGATCGTAGCCATTGGCTTCTATGGCGACTCCTTGGAGATAGGCTATGGTTCGGTTGGAGGCTGGGACAACTTCGGTGCCGAGCGTTTGGTAACGCGTTCTGAAGGTAACGTGCTGTACGAGTTGGACGGCCAATCGGCCCTCGACCTGTACAAGATGTATTTGGGCGATAAAGCTGCAGAACTACCTGGTTCAGCACTGTTGTTCCCATTGGGTCTTAAGTTCGATGAGGATTCCGATACCATCGTGCGTACTGTATTGGCGGTTGACGAGCAGAAGAAGAGTATGACCTTTGCGGGCGACATTCCAGAAGGTTGCTACGTACGCCTCATGAAAGCCAACTTCGATAGGCTGATAGAAGGAGCCAATTTGGCTGCTGAATACTCTACACAGCGCGGAGGCGAAGCATCGGATAAGTTGGCCGTTCTTGTAAGTTGCGTTGGCCGTAAGCTGATCCTCGGTCAGCGCATTGACGAAGAGGTGGAGGCTGTGAAAAATGTACTTGGTGATGGTGCAACCATAACTGGCTTCTACTCATACGGTGAAATATCGCCTGTGGAGTCATCCAGATGTGAATTGCACAACCAGACCATGACCATTACTACGTTTGCGGAGAGGTAGGAACCGTGTTCGAGAATAAATTACTACAGCGTCAGATACGCAAGTACTTGAGAGGCGCTCCAATTCCGAAGGAAATGGAGGGCCTTTTGAACATTATAAGCGATGCGTACGATCACTATGAGGAGAACCTTGAGCTGATGCAGCGTGCCATCGAGCTGAGTTCAATAGAACTCAATCAGGCTAAAAGCAAAATATCGAAAGCGCTTGTTGAACTGAACGAGAAGAACGAGGATCTGCTGAGCAGCATCCATTATGCACGCCTCATTCAGGAAGCCATTCTGCCCAGCGAGGACCGGTTCAAGTCTGCGTTGCCCGAATCGTTTGTATTCCACCGTCCACGCGACATCGTCAGCGGTGACTTCTACTGGATGCAAGAGTATCAGGATAAGATATTGGTAGCCGCTGTGGACTGTACCGGACATGGTGTGCCAGGGGCGTTCATGTCCATCATTGGCAACAACGCCTTGAATGCCGCAGTTAGGGAAGAAGGCCTCACCACACCTTCGTTGATCCTTGATAGTTTGAACCGCAATGTCAGCGCCACACTCAGGCAGCAATCGAGCAAGGAAGAGGCAGGTATCAAAGACGGCATGGATATCGCTCTGCTGTGTATCGACCTTAATCATCGCCAGTTACAGTATTCAGGTGCCTACAATCCTCTATACATCATTCGGAATGGCCATTTGATGGAGACCAAAGGAGATAAGTTCCCCATAGGTCTTTCCATTGATGATAAACTTCGATTGTTTACCAACCACACGTTCGAACTACAGGAAGGCGATGTGATCTTCATTTTCTCAGACGGATATCCCGATCAGTTCGGTGGGCCGCAGGGCAAGAAGTTCAAGTACGATAATTTCCGTTCGCTGTTGTTCGATGTGCATGAGCTCAGCCCGCGTAAGCAACTGAAGCAGATCGAGCGCACGTTTGATGAGTGGAAAGGCGACCTCGTGCAGTTGGACGACTGCTTGGTCATTGGTATAAAGATCTGACCGAAGGCACTGAGAGGATAGGCGGCTTATTTTGCTGCGGCCAGTTGTCTCAAACGTTCAAAAAGCACCACACCCGTAGCCACCGATACATTGAGAGAGCCTGTAGAACCTACCATTGGTATGTTCACGTGTGCATCGGCCAATTCCATCAGTCCATCACCAATGCCATCTTCTTCCGAACCCATTACTATGACCATTGGCCCGCAGAACTGCGTCTGGTAAATGGTGTTCTCAGCCTTTTCCGACACGGCTATCACTTTCAACCCTGATTCCTTCAGTTTACGAACCTCCGAAAGCAGATGACCAGTTCTGCAGATATTCATGTTGAAGATGGCTCCGGCCGAGCTCTTTACCGCAAACGAATTGAGTTGGGCACTTCCTTTAATGGGAATGAGAATGGCATCGACACCCGCGCATTCTGCCGAACGACAGATGGCACCGAGATTACCCACGTCAGAAACGCGGTCGAGTAGAAGCACCAACGGTTCCTTGCCAGCTTCGAACACCGACTGCACCACCGAACCGATCTCGGCATATTCAACCGGTGAAAGCATGGCAACCACGCCTTGGTGGTTCTTGCGCGTAAGTCGGTTCAGTTTTTCAATGGGCACGTCCTGAAAGGGCACGCGGTTTTTCTTGAGAAGTCCACGCAAGCGACCTGCAATCTCGCTGGTAAGTCCTTTTTTCAGGTACACTTTCTCCAGTTCCTTGCCCGCCTCAATGGCTTCTATCACGGGGTGAATGCCGAAAATGATGGTGGATGGATCGGGCAGAAAGGACATGGGTTCTGTTTTGGCGCGAAGATAGTTCCACACGCGGGTTAAGTCAAACTATCAGGCTTGTAGCCGTTTCGTAACGAGGTCTTCCAGCAGGTCGAAGAGGCCGGAAGGGGTGTAGATGCGCCAATTTATCTGCTGAAAACGTCCTCCCATGTTGATGTAATAATCGATCTGCGCCTGTTGCATTTCGCGAATCACATGGTCGCGGAAGTTGATCCCGATGATCCAACCATCATCAATTTCATCGAACCACTCGGCATAGTATTCTTCGTCAGAATAGTGGAAGTTGAGGATGTTCTCACCGATGAGGATGAACTTGTTGATGCCTTCGTACATGAGCGTTTCCATCAGGTCGCGCTTCAGCGTCATGATGTCGTTGTGCAACAGGTCGTTCCACTCGCCAATGAATTCGATGATGACGAAGCCTTGTTCGTAATCGGCAAAAAGGATCTTGAGGAAAAGGGTTGGTGAACCGAAATTGTCCCATTGCGGATGCAGAACGAAGTCGTAGAGATGGTCGGTGAACTCGAATTCGCTGTATTCGCGTTCGAAGAAGGGCGAGCGATGGTCTTCTTCGGCCGTGTAGTAATCGCGCCAACGATAGTATGGTTCAATGGTATGCACGGACTCGGCAATTATTGACCTAGACGGAAGGCATCTACCGCCTTCCTAACACTGCCATGCGCGTTGAGCAGCTTTGCAGCGGTTGCGCGGTCCGTTCCGGTCTCCTCCATGATCATGCGAACGCCACGGTCGACCAACTTATTGTTGCTCAGCTGCATGTCTACCATCTTATTTCCCTTCACGCGGCCAAGTTTGATCATTGCGGTGGTAGTGATCATGTTCAGAACCAGTTTCTGTGCAGTTCCAGCCTTCATGCGGGTGCTGCCTGTAACGAACTCGGGCCCGACCACCACTGCTACTGGAAAATCAGAAACGGCTGCCATCGGTGAATTCGGATTACAGGCAATGCTTCCTGTGGTAATGCCGTGCTCTTGGCAGGCCTTCAATGCAGCAATGACGTATGGTGCAGTGCCCGATGCGCTTATGCCGATGACAACATCCTTGGCCGAGACATCGTGCGCTTGCAGGTCGGCCCAACCTTGAGTGAGGCTGTCTTCTGCAAATTCAACGGCCTTGCGAATGGCGCTATCGCCACCTGCAATGATGCCAATGACCAAACCGTGCGGTACGCCATACGTGGGCGGGCATTCCGATGCATCCACAATTCCGAGTCTGCCGCTGGTTCCAGCTCCGAGGTAAAAAAGCCTTCCTCTAGAGGAAAGATGTTCAATCACCGAATCGATAAGTTTTTCGATCTCGGGCAGTGCCTTTTCAATAGCAAATGGTACCGTCTTGTCTTCGCGGTTGATGTTGCCAAGCAGTTCGCTCACAGACATCTTCTCAAGGTCGTTGTAGTACGAACTGCTTTCGGTAATACGGCCGTCCATGCTCAGTCCAACAGATTTGGAAACTTGCTGGGTGCAGCTTCGCTCATAATGGCGTACACAGCTTCCACCATGTCTTCTACGTTCGGTTTGCTGAAGTAGTCGCCATCGGTTCCGTAAGCCGTGCGGTGTGCTTGCGCTGTCAGGGTTTTCGGTTCACTGTCGAGGTGATAGTACCCGCCCTGCGTTTCCACGACCTGCTGTAGGATGTAGGCCGAAGCACCTCCGGGCACATCCTCATCGATGACCAACAGGCGATTGGTCTTCTTCAACGATTCAACGATGCGGTGGTCGAGGTCGAACGGAAGCAGCGTCTGCACATCGATCAATTCAACGTCAATGCCGATCTCGGCCAATTCCTCACACGCCTTGATGGCCAAATTGACGCACGAACCGTAGGTCACCACCGTGATGTCCTTTCCATCACGTAGCGTTTCAACCACGCCAAGCGGTGTTCGGAAACTCCCAAGGTTTGTTGGCAATTTCTCCTTGGTGCGGTAACCGTTCAACGGTTCGATGATCAGACCTGGATCGTCAGATGCAAGAAGTGTGTTGTAGAATCCTGCCGCTTGGGTCATGTTGCGCGGAACACAGATATGCACGCCTCGCAACGAGTTGATGATCATGCCCATGGGCGAACCCGCATGCCAGATTCCTTCCAATCGGTGGCCGCGTGTTCGAATGATCATAGGGCATTTCTGACCGCCTTTGGTGCGGTATTGCAACGAGGCAAGGTCATCACTAAGCGGTTGCAGACCGTAGAGCAGATAATCGAGATATTGTATTTCAGCGATCGGACGAAGACCGCGTAACGCCATGCCGATGCCTTGCCCCATAATTGTGGCTTCACGGATACCTACATCGAAAACGCGCAGTTCGCCATACTTCTTCTGCATACCCTCAAAACCTTGGTTCACACCACCAATGTTGCCAAGGTCTTCGCCATAGGCCACCACTTCTGGCCGTGCGGCAAAAATGCTGTCGAAGTTGTGCAGCAGCACTTCCCGTCCGTCCACCAATTTGGCATGAGCATCATATTCGGGTGCCACGGCCCCAATCCTGACCGCACTGTTGGGCGTGTCGCTCGTCAGGAATGTGTTGTATCTATCGGTGTTCAAGGCTCTTTGGTCCGATAGCCACTTGGTCAATTTGCTTTTTACACCTGCATCTTTCACGCGGAAAAGCGCTTTGCGGGTAATGCCGATCACTTCCTTCCGACTTGGGGCAAAGCCTGTGTTCAGGGTTTTTGCGAGTTCCGTCAGACCATCCTCATTGAGCAACGCAAGCACTTGGTCGCGTTCCTGCTCAATTTCAGAAACGAAGGCTTTCCAAGCAGCATTCTTCTGTTCCAGAACCGACTTTTTCGCTTCCGCTTCAATGGCATCACAATCCTCAGCGGTGGCAATTCCTTTATCGATAATGAATTCGCGCAGCTTGCGGATGCAATCAAATTCTTCTTCCCACGCTAAACGATCCTTGCTCTTGTAGCGTTCGTGCGAACCCGAAGTGGAGTGGCCCTGCGGCTGCGTTACTTCCTCCACGTGAATGAGCACGGGCGTGTGTTCCTTGCGGCAAACGGCAATGGCCTGTTCGTACGTTTTTACCAAATGGGCGTAATCCCAGCCTTTGGTTTTGAAAATGCGGATACCCTTGCCGTTCTCATCGGTCTCAAACCCTTTCAGGGCTTCAGAAATGCTCTCTTTTACGGTTTGGTATTTCTTCGGAACGGAAATGCCATAGCCATCGTCCCATATGGAGATGGCCAACGGCACTTGAAGCACCGCTGCCGCGTTCATGGTTTCCCAAAAGTGTCCTTCCGAAGTACTTGCATCGCCAATGGTGCCGAATGCCACTTCGTTGCCTTTCAGGCTGAAATGTTCGAAACCATGCAGACCCTCGTTCTCTCGGTAAAGCTTTGATGCGTGTGCAAGTCCAAGCAAACGAGGCATTTGACCAGCGGTGGGCGAGAGGTCGGCTGCGCTGTTCTTCTGTTTCATCAGGTTTTTCCACGAACCATCGGCATTGATCGAACGTGTGGCGAAGTGCCCGTTCATGGAACGGCCGGCCGATGATGGGTCGGCCTCCAAACTCGGATGCGCATACAGTTGCGCGAAGAATTCCTGCACGGTCAGCAGATTGCTCGCCATCATGAAGGTCTGATCGCGATAGTAGCCCGAACGGAAATCACCATTCTGAAAAACCTTGGCCATGGCGATCTGGGCCACCTCCTTGCCGTCTCCGAATATGCCGAATTTGGCCTTGCCGGTCAGTACTTCCTTGCGCCCCAGCAGACTTGCCTGACGGCTTTCATTGGCCAAACGATAGTCGTTCAGAACCTCTTTCCTGAAGATTTCCTTGTTCATTGTGGTGTTGGCGGTTCCCGTTCTTACGTCTTCTTCCATCATGCTTTTTCGCTTCAATTTGCGGGCCCGCGAATATACGAAAAAGGCCGCTGCACGGGTTCGTGAGCGGCCTTACGATAGACAGTTACAAGTTCAGATCTTCACGATCCGTTGTGTCGTTCGCTGTTCGTTTCCCGTAACGGAAAGCAGGTAATTGCCCGGTTTCAAATGACCGAGGTCGAGGTTGTAGATGGTGCCTATCTGGGTTTTCATCGTTTGGCGTAAGACCTCTTTTCCGATGGCATCAATAATTGTAACTTCAGTAATTCCATCATGTTTGAAGGGTAGAATGAAGTTGATTCGGTCGTGCACCGGATTGGGGTAAGCTTCCAAATGAATGCCATCCGATTTCAGAGGTTCCTTCACGTCAACCGAACCTTCGGGCATGTAAACAGACACGCCCTTGTTTGCCGTACCGATCCAAAGATTGCCTTCTTCATCGAATGCCAAGCTGCGGATGTTGTTGGTGCTCAGTCCCGAATTCTGGGCAGTTATAAAACTGTGCGTGTTGCCTGCAAACTTTAGCACGCCCGCATCTGTGGCGAAGTACATTCCATCGTTTCCCTGGCTGGCCCAACGCACCGCATGGAAGGAATGACCAACGGTTTCGGCCGTGTAAACGTCCCAATCAGACTCAGTGGTCATATGCACCAAGCCGTCATCGGTTCCCACCCAAGTGGTTCCATCTACACCGAAGTTGATGGTGCGGGCGTGGTTCTGTGGCATCATGCTATTGTCGGTGTTGTAAACCGTCCAGTTCTGGCCGTTGTAAACACACACGCCACCGCTGTAGGTTCCGATCCACGGATGCCCCAAATGATCTACCCGCACAGAGAAGATGCCGTTTGAACTGAGGCCTGAGTTAGAAGTAGAGTAGATGACCCAATCGTTTCCGCTCTTTTTTACCAACCCTTCACCCCAGGTTCCAATCCAGAGGTTGCCTTCTGAGTCGGAATCAATGGCACGAATCTCGTTTGTTGGAAGCGGGGAGTTGGAGGTGTTGAATACTTCCCAACTTCCGTTGTTCCATTTGGCAATGCCAGCATCTGTGGCAATCCAAATGTTGTCATCAGCATCTTGGTGCAGGTCGTAAACCGTGTTGCTGGGCAATGAAGAGGTTTCTGAATCGTAAATGACCCACGATTCACCATCAAAATAACCAAGGCCGTTATCGGTGCCCACCCACATGGCATCGCCATCGGCAAGCAGTGCATTTACGGTACTTGATGGTAACGGTGAATTGGCTGGATCGTAGTTTGTCCAACTGCTTGCGTTGGCCGAAAACCAGGCTGTGCTGGCAACGGACATAATGGAAGTGAAGATGGTGGTTCTCATGACGTTGAGTTTTATTGTTTGCGTCAGCCAAGGTCTTCCATTATTGTGTTAACAAATCCCAACCGATGTTAATGAAATCTAACAAGTGTTAATACTCAGAATACTGAATATCAATACTATACAAACAGAAAAGGCAGCCTTTCGGCTGCCCTCCTCCAAACCAAATGTTGACCTCTAACCAGGGTACGAGATCCTCACTTGTCTAATGGTATTCGGGTCTATCCAATACCGTGCATTGATAACCCTTTTGATGATGATCTCTTCTGACGAAGCATCGGCCTCTTCATTCTTTCCGGCAGCATCCTGCTTCTTTTGCAAGCGCTGCATTTCGCGTTCCTGTTGTTGCAGTTCGCGCTCTATGCGCTGACGCTCCAATTCCAGTTCGCGCTGCCTGTCTTCCAACTCGCGCTGACGCGATTCGCTGTCAAACTCATCTTCATCATCTTGGAATTTAGGTCCCTTCAAGCCTTCGCAGTCCACGCATTCAAGGCCATAGCTCTTCATTACCCATCTGCGGTTCACCATGTCGCCATCGTAGGTGTGGTTCACGTTCTCGATGTCGTATATGATCTTGATGAGATCGCTGCTCAAGTGAACCACCTGACCTTCGGGAATCTGCAGTTCCAGCTCCACGTTCTGGTCTTTCCACTTGGCCGTTTCACCAAGGTCGAAGTACGGGTCGAACAAGAGAAGCGAATCTGTGAGCGAGAAGCGGTAGTCGATGTTCAGTGCCTCTTCGTTGGCCAATTTTTTCGAAGTGCCACGGGCAGAACGCTTGATGACCAGGTGAATGCGGCTGTCAGGACTCTTGGTCACATCCAGCGTAGGTTTGCCGTAGAACGTGTCCGAATCGCTAATGACCCACAGGTTGAAGAACATCACATCGAACTGCTCGGCTTCCGCTGCTACTCCGTTCTTCTTGGCCACATCCAGATAAAGCGCTTCATCCTGTTCGGTCGGTTCTAAATTCACCACTTCCGTATCGGTAGATTTAAGCGCATAATTCTGCTGCACTTGGAACCCGATGACCAAAGCGGTGATAAGACCGATGATCCAAAGCGAGATTAGCGGAAGCACCACAAAACGGTTGCGATTGCGAATGTTGGTCATGAGTTTGGCACCCACATAGGCCAACAGAAGTAACGGAATACCCCATGCACACAGCACTGCAAATCGGAAAACATGAAGTTGCACATCGCTGTTGAAAAGGCCAGAAAGTAATTCGCTTATCATCACCGTTCCAACAATTCCGTCAGAAGTCACGTGCATCATGTCTGGGAAAGAGAACACCAACCCCACAATGCTTGCGAATCCGAGTAGACCAACCACAAGGAATGCGAATCCGATGAGTTTGGCAATGAACTTGAAGAACATCGACACCAGGCTGATGGCCAGCGTAATGAGACGATGAACGAAGTCTCCTACTTTGCGGCCCGTACCACGGTTTCCGTGCATGTCATTCCATTTGTTCTTTACCGTTTCCAGTTCTTCGTTCACGCGCTTTTCAATGTTGGAAACGGTTACCGACTCCCCCCGCATCTGCAGTTTGTCGGCTGTTGACCGTGCCTCTGGTATAATGGCCCAAAGGATGATGTAGAGCAGGATGCCCGTTCCGGCAAAAAGCACTGCTAGTACCAAGGCCAAACGCAGCCAGATCGGGTCGTTTATGCCGAGGTAATGGCTCACGCCCGAGCACACGCCTCCAATGATTCGGTTGTCGGGGTCGCGCATCAGCCTTTTCGGACCGCTTTCCGGCTTTTCGCTGCGGTTCTCCTTCCATTCGGCTTCCTCGTCATCATCAATGAACGCCTCAGGCTGACCCATTATCTGAATCACGTGATTCACGTCATCCAAGGTCACCACCTGCTTCAGGTCGCCAATGCGCTCCTGCAGCATTTCGGCCAGACGGGCTTCAATGTCAGCTATGATCTCTTCGCGACCCTGCGAGTCGGCAAAGTACTTTCGGATGGTGTTCAGGTACGCATCCAGTTTGTGGTACGCATTCTCATCTATGTGGAAAACGTAGCCAGCAATATTGCTTGTTATCGTCTTATTCATTGGTTCTTGGTTTTAGAGGTGGTGTGGTTTACTGATTCGACCAGTTCATTCCAGGTGTCGTCCATTTCTTTCAGGAATTTCTGGCCCATTTCAGTCAATGTGTAGTATTTGCGTGGCGGCCCGCTGGTCGATTCTTCCCAACGGTAGTTGAGAAGCCCATCGTTCTTGAGCCGCGTCAGCAAAGGGTAGAGTGTGCCTTCCACCACTATCAGCTTGGCCTCCTTCATGGTCTGAAGGATGTCGGACGAGTAAGCCTCGCCCTTGCTGATGATGGAGAGAATGCAATACTCCAGCACGCCCTTGCGCATCTGCGATTTTACTCTCTCGATATTCATGTTCATGTTGTTTACGTTCGGTTATCAGAGTTTTTCAAATACGAACTGGTAGTAGTATACCCGGTCCGTTTCAAACTGTCCCTGTGGTTTCAACTGTTCAAGGCATGCCACCACTTCGTTTCTCAGCTCCTCGCTGGAATAGTTGGTGTCCATTACGTGCAGGTTACCACTGGCATCAATGGTGAAACTTATCCGCATCAGGTCGCGGTGGCCTTCTTTGGTTGGCAATGAGCCCTTCAGGGTGCTCACGCTTTCCTCTATCTGGTTGTAGATGTCCTCCTTGTTTGAGGCATTGGCGGCACCGCTTCCAATGGTGAGGGCCAGTATGGCAGTTATCAGCTTTTTCATTTTTCAGTTCTTATAGATTCTTGTTAAAACAAATACTGTGTAATGCAAAGTACTGGGACAAATGTATGTGATTCATTTGGTACTATGCAAAGCAAAGTACCAAAAATATTTCCCAATAAAACTTAATACATTGAAAATCAGATAAATAAAATTTCATTGATTTGATGATGTGCCTGGTAATTGTCTTTTAGATTACATTGGTAGCATGGAATACAACCGCAAAGAGCTCATAGCAAAACTCAACGAAGAGTCGGAAAAGCTGACCCAATGGTATATGAACCGCAAATTGGACGTAATGGAGCAGGGGCCTGATGGCGCTTGGACGGCCGGACAGCATCTGCTGCATCTCATAAAAAGCACCAAGCCGCTGTCAGTAGGCATGGGCTATCCGCGTATTCTGCTGCGGTTGAAGTTCGGAAAGGTGAAAGGGCCTAGCACCACCTACGAAGGGTTGGTGGAACGCTATCAGAAGGCGCTGAACAACGGAGGCAAGGCAATGGGCGAATATGTGCCGCGCGAAGTGCGCAAGGAGGAACGCGAAGTGCTCGTGTCCAGATTCAAGAACGAAATGCGCATTTTGGTGAATAACCTTCATAAATGGTCGGAGAAGAATTTGGACAACACAGGGGTGCCGCATCCGCTCATTGGGCAGTTGACCGTGCGGGAGATGATGTATTTCACCATTTACCACATGGAACACCACCGCCATATTTTGGAAGAACGATATTCGTGACGTGAATCCGCGTACGCTTATCTCGCTTCTCCTCAAAGTACAGTCTCTTCTTTTCGGGTTGCACTCTCATACGGGGTGTTTTCTTGGGTTTTCCAGACCATAAGGACATTCATCGGTTTCTGGCAAGCATCATGAATGCACAGGATAATTGCTTCCATATCTATGCTGTTCGGCAACAAGGACAACGCACTGAAGGCCGAACTCGAGCACAGTCGGCATGTGTTCAGGCACATAGTGGATCAGTTGTAACGTCTATTGCTTCACAAACCAAATGGTACTTCCTTCTGCGCGGAGGAAGTAAATGCCTGTGGAAAGGTGACTAACATCTATGGAGCGGTCGGGTGCGAGGTGAAGCACCTGGAGTGTTTGCCCAAGGCTGTTCAGCAGAGTAAGTGGTGTACCTGTTGCAAGGGCTTTGCCCGACAGGACCAAACGGTGAAGAACGGGGTTGGGATACACACCGAGGTCGGTGGCTGGCGAAGCATCATTCAAACCGACAAAACAGCTGAGACGGTTTAGGCGGTACCAGATGTCTTCGGCCAAGGTGAGCGAAATGAGTCCGCCTGTACCATTGTCGTTGCCCATGCGGATGAAGACCAGTCCTTCGCTTTGCGAAATGCTGGCTATCTGCCCATTCTTACCTAGGGCAGCAATCATATCGGAGGGGGCACTTGGCACGGCCGGGCCGGGCAGTACGAACTGCGATTGCGGGATCATGAAGGTGCTTTGCCCATTGAGCCACCAGAGGTAACCATACGATTCGTTCAACAACTGCGAAGGGTGCGTCATATCGTGAAAGTACTGCTGGTCGTGCATGAGGGTATCGCCATTCCAAACCCCGTTGTTCTGTATGAGCAGGGCAAAGCGTGCCATGCTGCGGGCGGTGCTGTAATACACATCGTTGTAGTTGGAGGTCCACCAAAGGCCGTTCATGCCTGTTTGCTGCTTGATGTAGGTGTTGGTGAACTGATTGAAGGTGATGCCCGAGGCGGCTTCTACCACCGCATGGGTGAGGGTGTATGGGGCGTTGTGGTAGGCCCAACGTGTTCCGGCATCGGCCATGTACTGTAGGCATTGGGGGGTGGTGCAATCGGCAGTGGCACCGGCATCGTTGAGACCCGTGGTCATGGTGAGCTGGTGGCGGATGGTAATGAGGTCTTCCTTTTCGGAGGGGCAGCTGGTCCAGCCTGTGCCAAGGTGATCGGAGGTGCGGTCGTTGATGGAAAGGAACCCTTCTTCCTGCGCACGACCTACTAGGAAGGCGGACAGCGATTTTCCGGCCGATGCCCAATACCATACGCTATCCTGCGTGAAGGTGCCGAAGTAATGTTCAATGACGATGCGGCCGTCCTTTAGCACGATGAATGCCTTGGAGTTCTCCTGTTGCAAGAAGTTGATGAGCGATGCAATGCTATCCTGACACCAGCCCAATTGGGTGGGGTCGGTGGTTTGCCACGTGGTGCCCGTGGTGGGAGGGAAGTAGAGGCTTTGGGCGGTGGCATTACGACCCATGAGGCCGACTGCGATGATAATGGTGAGTAGGATTGTTTTTTTCATAACGACTGTTAAGGTAAGGCACAGACGACTGGGGCGGCTTAGGGTTTAATGGAAGGAAATGTAGAACGGGCATATCCATTTTAGAAATGAAAAAGAAACGGATAGAAATGTGGTTTTTGAAAACCGAATAATGCTAAATGTCTAATATTCAATTATTTACAATTACAGAATTGGAGGAAGGCAACACTTGGATGCTGCGCTAAGGATGGGAGCGGCATCCTTTCTCCTTTGATGAGGTGGATTCGGCCCTTCGGTACGCCCCGAAAAAACGGGGCTACTCAGGGTGACCCTGTGGATGGGAAGGGCCAATACCGGATGCTGAAACAAGTTCAGCATGACAGGTGGGGGATTGCTTCCCTTCGACAAACTCAGGGCAGGCCGTTCCTCGCAATGACGGAAAAGAAAACCGGGCTTTTTCCTCGTACCCCTATGCCAGTGGCTTGCGGCTGACGACTTGCAGCTTATTTATGTGGTGAGGAGATAGAACGGAGCCCCGATGCACATTGCCGCAGGCTTGCTGCTTTCACCTTTCTGCCACCGCTTTCGCCAAGTACATCATTTCGGTGCCAATAAGCAGGGTGGCTTGATCGTAGGCCGAGGTTTCATCGGTTGTGCCGTCAGAATGCTTCGGGTCATTGTAGGGTATGGCAAAGCGCTGGGTGGCTCCATTTACAATGGGGCAATTGTGGTCGGCATCGGAACACACCATGATGGCCGTGAAGTTGCTGTGCGGGTTATCGCCATGCGTGTACACCTTTGAGAAAACGCGCCACACGGGCACAGTAAGCGGGCTTACCTGCACCACGGGGTTCTGGGTGCTTTCATCGAACGATACATGGAAACCAGCCCGCTGCAAGGCGGCAATGGCGCGTGGGTTGAAGGCCGTGGCCTCTGTGCCGCCCGAATAGGACTTGAGTCCTTGGATGCCGTAATACAGGGCGGCATAGCGGAACCAGAGGTCGGCCAAATGGCTGCGCCTGCTGTTGTGGGTGCATACGAACACGGTGGCGTGGGTGCCATTGGTGCGTAGCTCTTGGGCAATGGCCGCAGCGGCCTCATCGAGCATGGCTTTTCTTTCTTGGTCTATGCTGCTTGTGGTGGCCACAAGTTGTGCGGTATATTCCTTGAGTTTGTTGCTTGTTTCCATCTTAATGGTCTGTGCTGTTATGGTGGCGGTTGCCATTGTAAGGAGCAGTAGGGAAATGATTGTTTTCATGGTTGGGTTCAAAATGGTTCAGCAGCAGCCACCGCCCGGTCTGCAGCACGCTTGTTTGGGCAATGCGGAAAGGTTCACCTTCAGTTTCTCCTCAGGAATACCGCATTTGTCCTTGGCGCGGCAGTCGGTGTGGCGGTTGGTAAGGATGAATTCGTTTCCACTGAGCGCCAATGCATATAGCCCGATGGTGCTGCCCTGGTATTCCACTTCCACTCCTGCGTCTTCCAGCCCCAGTTTCTGCTCCGATAGTCGGATGATGCCCAACAGTTTCAAAGCTGCCAAACGGTGGTCGAGGTCATTGGCCGTCCATAGCTGAAAGTTGATGGCGTATTCCTTGCTGACGGTGCCACCGCAGTCGATGAAATGGCGGGTTACGCTGCCTACCTCCGTTACATGGAAATGGGCCGGAACACGGGTTCCATCTTCCAGTTTGAACACGACCTCGCTCATGTTCTCCAATGCTTGTTTTACCTCTGATAGTTTCATGATGCTTCTATTTGTTTATTGTAATATTACGATGATTGATCTCAAAAAAACTCAACAACAATTGGTTTCACACGCCTGTTGGGCGTTCAGAAACTCGGTGACCACCTCTTTCATTTCGTCCCATTTCTGTTGGTCGATGCAGTAGCACACGCTGGCGCCTTCCACACTGCCCTTAATGATGCCGATGTTCTTCAACTCCTTGAGATGTTGCGAAACGGTGGCCTGTGCCAAACCTACCTCATTCACAATATCGCCACAGATGCACGAACGCGTTTTGGTCAAATGCTGCAGAATGGCCACACGGGCAGGATGGCCGAACACCTTGGCATACGCGGCAATCAAATTCTGCCGCTCGGTGAATATCTCTGTCTTGGACGTTCCCATTTATTCATCGCAATATTACGATATATAAGAAGGCGCAACTCGTGTGTGAAAAAAAAGAAGGAAGAAAATGCCGATCACTTGCCCTGACGAAGCGGTAGAATAAGCCCGCTGAGATTGAACGAACGTTTGGTCTGATTGAACACGCCACTGTCGGTGGCCTGTATGTCGCTAATGGAGCAGAAGCTTTGCGGAATGTGCTGTTTCAGCAGTTCGGTTATCTCTTTGCTGTGCTTGCGGTTGACGATGATGAAGATCTGCTTGACAGGTCCATTGGCTCCCATTCCATCGAAGACAGTGTAGCCTTGGTTCATGTCTTTCAGCGCTTTCAGAAAATCTTCGATGGGCTGCGGGGTTATGATGCGCATCTGGTGTTTGCCCAATGCCAATTTCTCTTCGATTTTGAAACCGATCATGCTACCGGCCGTGAAGCCCAATGCCCATGCCACGTAGCTGCTCCAGTGGTTCACGTGCTGCATCAGTTGCCCGATGGCGGTGATCCAAAGCAGCACTTCGAAGAACCCTACAAATCGCACCGCCTTTCGGTTGCCCCTACCAATGAGCACCAACCGCAAGGTGCCCAAACTGGTGTCGATCATCCGCGTGCAGAAAATAAGGATCGGTAGAACGGTGTGGAAGTGCGGAATGGATTCGATGGACATTTGAGGAGATAGGAGATAGGAGACAGGAGTTAGAATGATTGGCGATTAGCGATTTGCGATTGACAATTGACGATTTGTTCAGACATGCCTCGAAACTTGTAGCTATTGGCTAACAGCTTTTGCCTTTCGCCTTGTTCCTATCCATCAAGCAGGTGCTTGTCTATGAATTCGCGGATGCAGGCGTAACCACCGTTGCGGGTCAGCACTACGTTCACCTGTTTCTGCACGGCCTCCACGGCATCAGCAGGGCAGGCGCTGAAGCCAACCGCTGCGATCACCTCCAGGTCGTTGATGTCGTCTCCCACATAGGCCACCTGTTCCATGCTAAGGCCGAATTCGCGGCACCACTCGGCCAGCACATCCAGTTTGGCGCGCGGCCCTACGTAAACGTGTTCCACACCAAGGGTTTTGGCGCGGTTGCGCACGATCATGGCCTGACTGCCCGAACTGAGAAACGCCACTTTGATGCCTGCCTTCATCACCAACTGAATGGCCATTCCATCCTTGGTATTGAATTTTTTGAACTGGTCTCCGCTTTCGGTGTAGTACATGCCGCCATCGGTCATTACTCCGTCCACATCCAGCACAAGGAACTTGATCTTGTGAGTGGCGAATTCTTCAAAGGCGTCTTGATGGGTCATTTTTTAGCAATTAGCAATTAGCAGTTGGCAATTAGCAGTTGGCAGTTGGCAGTTCATCCTATTCGTAACAGATATGTAATTGGTATCTGCATTAAATTAACTCTTTGCCAACCGCTTTGGCCACAGGTCGTAGGGTTCCGAGCAGTTGGCGGAATTCATCGTGATCGAGTTGCTGCGAGGCATCGCTTTTGGCGACTTTCGGGTTGGGGTGCACTTCAATGAGCAGGCCGTCAACGCCCATGGCCACGCAGGCACGGCTCAGGTCGGCCACTCCGTATGCATAACCCATGGCATGCGAGGGGTCGAGGATGAGCGGCAGGTTGGTGTACTCCTTCAAGTACGAAACGCCACAGAGGTCGAGCGTGAACCGCGTTTTGGTCTCGAAGGTGCGGATGCCGCGTTCGCAGAGCATCACGTTCTGGTTTCCGCCCGAAAGAATGAACTCGGCCGCCTGCACAAATTCTTGCAATGTGGTGCCGAATCCGCGTTTCAGCAGCACGGGCTTGTTGGTCTTACCGCATTTTTTCAGAATGCCGTGGTCGTACATCGACTTGGCACCGATCTGAATGATGTCGGCATATTCGATCACCTCGTCCACATGGGTCGAATCGCGTACTTCGGTAATGATGTTCAGCCCGAACTCATCGCGCATTTTGGCAAGCAGTTTCAGGCCATCCAATCCCAACCCTTGAAAACTGTAGGGCGAAGTGCGTGGCTTGAACGCCCCGGCCCGCAGCGTGCTGATGCCCAATTCCTTCATTAATTGGGCCGATGAGCGTATCTGATCCTCGCTTTCCACCGAGCATGGGCCGCCAATAACAACCGTGTTGTTGGTAGTGCCGCCAATGGCCACATTGCCAAAGCGGATGGTGCGCGTTTCGTTGCGGTATTTCCTGCTTCCGAGCTGAAGGTCGGAATCCATGGCTTGGAATTTCTCTGTGAAGGCCTCCAAACTGGGGCTCAATTCCTTTACCGAAGAACTGTTCACCAGCACAAAACCGCCATCGGTGCGGATGCAGAAGGCGCGTGCCACCACGGCCAGTTCGCGTGCTTTCGATTCGTTTACGTTCGGTTTCAGTTCAATGATCATGATTCTCCTTTAATGAGGTCGTTGAATGTGAGTGAGCCTGTCAGTTTCCCTTGGGCGTTCACCACGGGCAAGTAGTTGATGGGCATGGATTGATTGCGCACAAATCGGAGAAGGTCGCTTACGGTCATGTCCTCTTTGGCAGTGGTCGGGTTGGTGTTGACAAGCGAAGCTGCCTGCAAGGCGTTGAGGTCGTTGATGTGGCGCAGCAGCCCTTTGCGAACATCGGCATTGCTAACAATTCCGTGCAGGCGGCCATCGGCATCCACTATGGTCGTAAACGCCATCTTGGCATCGTCTATGGCGTGTAGCACGCGCTCAAGGTTCATGTCGTGCAGCAGCACCTTGGGTGTTTCGTCCAGCCCCAGCATGAAGTCGGAAACGAGAAAGTGCGAGTCCTTTTCGGAATGCTTCAGTTCGAACATGGCCGCACCCACCGAGCCCTGCTTGAACAGGAACGATCCAGAAACCGCACAGTGAACGCCCAGATTGCGCAAGATGAACGAGACCTCTGCATTGACGCCACCGTCCACATGCACCTGTTTGCTTGGGAATTTACGTTTGAATTCGCGGATGCGCCTGAAATTCTCCTTGTTGAAGGTGCCACCGCTAACGCCCGGTTCGGTGGCCATCAGCAGCACAAAATCGCAGCGGTCGGCATACGGTGCAAACGCATCCAACGGTGTGTTTGAGGTCAGTGCCAGTCCGAGTTTGCGGAACCCTGCTGTGGGCAATTGGCCATTGCCGTTCAGGTTCTCGTATTGCACGGTCAGCAGATCCACAGGGGTTTCCTGCAACGCCTTGGCATAGCTCAACGGTTGCGAACTGATGAGGTGGAGGTCGAGTGGGAGGTCGGTGGCCTTACGCACACGAGCAATATCGCTGAACACGGAAGGGTCGTCCTTGCAATCGATGTGCAGCATATCGGCATTGTGTGTTTCCAATTGCTTCACGGTTGCAAGCATATCAGTAGAACCGTTGGCGTAAATGGAGGCCGAGATCTTCATGGAAGGGGGGCAAATATCGGATTATTTACTCCCTCGTTTCTGTGGGACGAGTTCGGGTTTGGCACTTCCCTGTGTGGCATTGAGAGCCACTTTTATGGGGATGCGTCTCTTTTTGTTGAACGCAGTGACGAAGGCATCCTGCAAACCTTGCTGCTGTAACGCATCGCGGTGTTTCTGTGCTTCCTCGTATGTTTCAAACGAACCTGCTGTGAGAATGGTAAGGTCGTTCTCGCGCACTTCCTTCAGTTTGTCGATTTCGAAATAGAGTTTGCGGAGGTCCTTTGGCAGCGTTTCAGCAAAGGCACCTATCTGCACACGGAATTCGACCTTGCCTTTGATCCCTGCATTGATGTTGTGGTCGTCCAAGGTCACCACTTCCTCTCCGTAGCGTTCGGGTTGGTTGATGTCTACAATGAACGCATCGGGATAACCAGCGGCCTTCACTTCTGCCAGCAATTCCTCTGCCTGCGAACGGAAACTGAGATTGCCGATAACGTAACGGTAAATGCGATTCTCGTCCACGTAAACACCAACGTTCTTCAAACCTTTGAAATCAACGGTATAACTGGGTTTTAGGGCAGCACCCACCTGCACCCCGTAGAGAATGGATGTGGTGGTGAACTCCACGTGTTTGGTCACCACTTCGGGGTCTTCGGGCTGCGCGCTCACCAAGCGGTCTTTCAGGTAGTTGGGTTGCGAATTGACAGTATTCCGCGTACGGATCTCCTGCGCCATTCGCATGGGTTCGTGGCATAGTTCTATCCATTTCACGGCCTCGTTGGTGTAGAACGGATCTATTTGCGAATACACCTGAACGAATTTGTTGTACGCGTTCATGGCCTTGTCGCAATCCTTCAAACGGCTGTAGCCAACGACCAAGTAGTACCAGCAGTATTCGGGTTCGCCCAAACCGGGGTCGATGTCGTTGGTGCTGTAGTCTGCCGAGGCCTTTTCCAAGTACTTCACTGCTTCTTCAATGCGAATGCCCTCTTTGATGAGGCACATGCCAAGGAAGTAGTTGTTCGGGGCGCTGGCGGGGTCAGATTTCAGCAATTCTTCCAAAATCGGAATGGCATCGGTAGTGCGGTTGGAGGCAATGAGCAGTTTGGCCGAATCGAGTTTGGGGTCTTTTAATGCACCAAAGGCCGAAATGGTGAAAGCAAGGCAGATGGCTGAAACAAGGAGGAGTTTAGTTTTCATCTGAGGTCATGTGTTTATTCAGTTGAACGGGTTTGCTCTTCTTCCGAAGACGGATGTTGACCATTTCGACCAGCAATGAGAAGGCAACCGCGAAATAGATGTAGCCTTTTGGAACATGGAACCCGAGTGAATCCAGCACCAGCATGAAGCCGATGAGAATGAGGAAGGCCAGTGCCAGTATCTGCAATGTGGGCCGTTCGTTTATAAAGCGGCTGATGGCACCCGAGAACAACATCATCACGAACATGGAAATGACCACCGCCCCGATCATGATGATGACGTGTTCGGTCAATCCGATGGCCGTGAGAATGGAATCGAAGCTGAAAACCATGTCAAGGGCAATGATCTGCAGTAGAGCTGACGCCATCGACAATTCGGCTTTTACACCCGGTTCGCGGTCTTCAGTTTCGCCTTCCAGTTTGTGGTGAATTTCCGATGTGCTTTTTCCCAATAGGAAGAGTCCGCCAGCCATCAGAATGAGGTCGCGGCCACTGAGGTCGTGACCCAAAAGGGAGAACAGCGGTTCGGTAAAACCGATGATCCATGTAATGCCCAACAGCAGTCCGATCCGGAAGAAAAGCGCCAGCATCAGACCAAGGTTTCGGCCTTTAGGCTGCTGCTCTTTCGGTAATTTGTCGGTGACGATGGAGATGAAAATGATGTTGTCAATTCCAAGAACGATCTCAAGGAATGTGAGGGTCAACATGGCGATCCATGTTTCGGAGTGAAGGAATATTTCCATGGAGTGAAGATATTTTCATTGCAGGCACACCGAAAGACAGAAACTGCTCTGTTGCTCACATTCGGTTGTTAATTCCCAATGACTTCCAGCTCTTGCCAAAGTGCTACCTTGGGCGACCATGAAAACATTCCTTGCACAGTTGGCGCAGGCGTTATTGCAATCGGGCGGAAACGACTTCTCCCGAACGTGTATTGTGCTGCCCAACAGACGCGCGGGCGTTTTCTTCCGAAGGGCATTGGCTGAAGCAAGTCAACAGACCATTTGGGCACCGAAGGTCATTTCCATTGAGGATTTCATGTTCGGACTTTCGGGCTACACGAAGATCGACCGCACTACGCTGTTGTTCAAGTTTTACGAAGTGTACAAAGCCACCTTCGGAGATGCGCAACCGTTGGAGCAATTCGCCACGTGGGCACCCACGTTCCTTTCGGATGTCAACGAATTGGATCTGAATTTGATCGAAGCTGATGCCATTTTCCACGATCTTACGTCCATTGAGCGCATCAGACGGTGGAATCCGAGTGGAGAAAGCCCCACCGAGTTTCAAGAACGGCATCTGAAGTTTGTGGAATCGTTCATGCCGCTGTATGTGGAATTGCGCAGTTCGTTGGAGAGCGAAGGGTTGGCGTATCAAGGAATGGCTTTTCGCAAGGTGGCCGATGATGTGGCTGCCGTGGTGGCGAATTCGGCTTACGAACGCGTTTGGTTTGCCGGTTTCAATGCTCTTACCGCCTCAGAAGAATTGGTGATCCAGCACTGGAAACAGGAGGGAAATGCCCGCGTGTTCTGGGATGTGGACCGCTACTTTGCGGATGATGCGAACCATGAAGCGGGTCATTATTTCAGAAAGTACCGCTCAGGAAATGGCCTGTTGAAGTTGGATGCGGACTCGGAATGGATCAGTGACGCACTGGCTTCTGAGGAAAAAGAAGTGAATGTGGTTGCCGTACAACGCAGCATGGCACAGGTGCAAGTGGCGGCCACACTCGTTGCCGAAAGGTTGAAGAGCAGCGAAGATGGAGTGCTTTCGCACACCGCCATTGTGCTCAATGATGAAAAACTGCTGCTGCCGCTGTTGCACGCACTTCCAACCGAATTGAAAGGCGTGAACATCACCATGGGCTACGGGCTGCAGCATTCGCAGGCGGCCATCTTCGTAGATCGACTGTTCGTGCTTTACGCTCGAGCAGCACAGGACCGTGGTCAGTTTTATCATGCACACGTTCTGGCTTTGCTTGCCGATCCTTTCTTCCTGATGCTGAATGGAAGAGGAACAGACACGTTGCGCCAGCACATCATCAAAGAGCGTAAGATCCATGTCGAGCTGGCTTCACTACAGGATCTGAATGCCGGTAACGCGGTTTTCAACGAATCGATGTGTTCGGTTCAGGGTTTTCTCCGCGGAATGCTTGAATTACTTCGCGCAGCCCGCACCGATTCGGAACAATTGGCAGATAGCATTGAAGCGGAATTCGCGTTTCAGTTGGAGAAATTGGTGGTACGGCTTTCCGATCTGGTGGCCGAATTCAATGCCATCGACACATTGAAAACGCTGCATGTTTTTTGGCGGCAGCTAGTGCGTAACGTGCAACTCGATTTTGTGGGCGAACCTCTCATTGGCCTACAGATAATGGGCATGCTCGAAACTCGGAATCTAGATTTCGAGGAGGTGATCATGCTGGGTGTCAACGAAGGGTTGCTGCCGTCCAGTTCGCATTCGCCATCTTATTTCACATTCGATGTGAGGCGCAGCTACGGACTTGCCTGTCAGAATGAGCGCGATGCCGTGACCGCCTATCACTTTTACAGACTGATGATGCGGGCCAAGAAAATGCATCTCATCTTCGATCAGGATACCGACCAATTGGGTGGAGGAGAGGTGAGCCGATACGTGCAGCAATTGAAAACCGAGTGCCCGAAAAACATCCGCATCCGTGAGTTGAGTATGGCACAGGAAATTCCGAAAGGCGTTTTCGCAGCTCCTATCAGCATTCCGAAGGCGGGAATGGAATACCAACGAGTGCTTGAACATGCTCAAAAAGGGTTGTCGCCTTCTGCGCTGAACACATTCAGAGGCTGCTCGCTCAAATACTATTTCAGTTACGTGGCTGGTTTCCGCGAGCAGGAAGAAATGATGGAGGAAGTGGACCATGCCACCCTCGGAACCGCTATTCATGCTACGTTGGAAGCGCTGTATCTACCGTATTTGAACCGAGAGGTGACCGAAGACAACCTGAAACAAATGCAGGATTCGGCCAAAATGGTGTTGGAGGAGAAGTTCAGAAAGGAGTTGACGTTCGATGTGCTGGAAGGGAGAAACCTGCTGGCCTTTGAAGTGGCGCTTTCGTACGTGAACCGCACGCTGCAACACGATACGGAAACGGCAACGCAACACGGTTACATCATTCCGATGATGCTGGAACAGAAACTCGCTGGAGAGTTGTCGTTCGGAACGGATGATGAACCATTGCTTGTTCGTTTTACAGGCTCAGCAGATAGGGTCGATCAATTGCCCGATGGAACGGTGCGCCTCATCGACTACAAAACAGGTTCGTTCAAAAAGAAATGGGAGTTAGGCGGTTTGGAAGACCTTGAGGATTCCAAGACCGACCATTCCTTCCAATTGCTACTGTATGCCATGATGTGTTCGCAGCAGCACGAGGATTCGGATAAGCTACAGCCGACCGTTTTCTACCTGCGGTCCAATCAATTGGAGAAGCCTGTCAAAGTGAAGATTGATGGTTTGACACTTCGAGGGCAGGATCTGGTGGCCTTTGCCGAATCGGCTGCCCGCACGGTGGTCGATACGTTGCTTGATGCGGAGATTCCGTTCTCGCAAACCCAAGTTGAAAGGATGTGCGAGTATTGCGAGTTCAATCAGATCTGCCAACGGGGCTGAGCAACCTCACCATTTTTGAACGTTTGTTCGGTTGATTGCCAATTCGTTAAATGCGTTTGCACAGACGTTTGGCCCACAGTTCCTTGGTTATATTTGCAATCCTAGAACTAAACGTCACCATGAAAATTACGATTACTCGTCTTGTTTCGGCCCTCATGTTGGTTCTTGCTGTCAGTGCTCAGAATCAGTCTTTTGGCCAATCAGCCTGCCCAGGTTGCACCATCGATCAAACGTGTGGTGTGGGCATCAGTCCTGTGGAGCCGACCTTATGTCCGGCTGCACTACCGAACGGAACGCAAGGGCTCCCTTACGATGAGAACCTCACGTTCTTCATGCCACGCAATTTTACCGATCAGGCTTCAGGGGCCGATGTAACGCTTAATTCCATCACGGTTACCGGAATTACCGGTATTCCACAAGGGTTGAGCTACACGTGCGACCAACCGAACTGTGCTTACACTGTCACCAATGATCCGCTCACTCAGCGTGGTTGCGTTAAGATCTGCGGTGTTCCAGCGGTTCCGGGCAGCTACAACATCACCATTTCGGTGGTGGCGAACGTTAGCACGCCTATCGGCACCATCAACCAACCAACAGGTTTCATTCTTCCGCTTACTATCGATCCGGCTCCGGGTGGCAACTGCTGCTTCAGCTACAACCCGCCTTCTGCCTGTGGCGAATTGGATGTGACCTACGAGGCACTGCTGGATTTCGGCCCGCTTCAACCAACTACCTACAGTTGGGATTTTGACAATGGCAACACATCTACAAGCGATGCCCCTCCTGTTCAGTCTTATACAACGCCAGGCGATTACTATCCAGAACTGACCACAACGGTTTACAATTATGTTCTCAATTCTATAACTGTAACTGCCTCAGGTTCTGGTTGGTGCGGTGATGTGGAAGAGATCAGTTTCTTGGGTGTCTGCCAAGGAGCGCCCGATCTCTTCTTCAATTACTCGAACAACGGTGTTGATTTCACTTCCAACTGGGTGGGAAATAACCTAACCGCCACTTGGAATAATCTGAATCTTGAGTTGAATTCGTTGCTTTTCTCACTTCAGTTTTGGGATCATGACGATGTTTCGCAGAATGACAACCTCGGAGCGCTTGCCTTCAGCGTTTCAGCTCCCGGTACATTCAATTTCCAGAACAGCGAAGTATTCGGAACCTACACCATCATCACTGAGGTGGATACGGTTTACACAACCGTTGATACGGTTTCTGTTTTCCCAGTTCCGGCAGTGCCAGAATTGGTTTTCTCGCCCGGACAGGAAGTCTGTATCGGAGATTCCATTCTGATCAGCGGCCCAGTAGGTCCTTATCAGTATCAGTGGTTGCAGTCAGGAAGCTTCATTTCCGATTCGGTGGCCGTGTGGGTAAACACTACCGATTATTACTCTTTGAATATTGTGGACACAACTTACTTCTGTGCTGTTGAGTCCGATTCGCAACTGGTGCAGATACTTACGTTCCCATTGCCTCCAGTGATCACATACAATGGTGCAACCGATAGCTTGGAAGTGACCAACAACAATGGTGGATATGAGGTGAATTGGTTCATTGATGGCGTGCTTCAGCAAGGCCAAACAGGAAATACGTTGCCCAACACAGGAACAAGCGGTCCGTTCACGGCAATCTATGTAAACGGTGGTCTGTGCGAATCGCAACTTTCTACTGAATACTGGTTGTGCTTGCCAACAGCCGTTCAACCGCTTGCTGATGACACACTCTGCTGCGGTGAGACCGTGACATTCGATGCATCGGGCTTTACCGTAAATCCGTTCTCTACCGTTGCGTGGGCCATTACCCCAGAAGCCGATGGACCAGTGACGAGTCAAGAAGACGCAACAGCTGCTGAAGCTGGCGGTCACGTGCTTTCGCAGTTCGGTTCGGTGATCGAATTCACCAGAAACTGCTACTCATGGGCAGATAGCGTTGCGGCAGGAAACTTCTTCGTCACGCCATTCGCCATTGAGAACCCGAACGTAGCTCCACTAACTTACGACACGCTTCAAGGCTGTGCTCCATTTGCAGAGATATGTCCTGCGTTGAGCGCTGCTGACGACAACTGGGAGATCTTCCCAATGATCTTCACGTTCCCTGATGGTTCGCAATTGAATGTGAACGATGCGGTGGCATTCGGTCTACCGATCAACCAACAGTTGCTCGATCTGGCAGGTGGTCTTCCTTGCTTGGCGTTGACAGATCTGTTCCCTGGCGATCCGAACGGAGTTTGGACCATCAGCGTAACGAACACCGGCACAACATCGCTTGACATGTCCGTTCCAGATTTCGTGGTCATCAACTGGGCTGATAGCTGTAACCTGATCACCGAAGATGAATCGTATCTGATCGAGGGAGTTGACATTACCGCTGGCCCCGGCCAAACAGTGGTCGTGAGTTTTGATATTCCACCATTGCCAAGTGGTTTCCCATCTGTCAACGAGAACTGCTCTGCTTTTGGAGAACCGATCCTTGTGACGTTTGCCGACTGCTACCCTGAACTGACCAACAACCTCACCGTTACTGGTACGGCTGTCAATCCGGCCGTGGTGCAAGGCAACTACGTTTACGGCTACATCGATGTGACCATTTCCGGTGGTACACCACCTTACACCAAGTCGTGGGTTGATGGTCCTACCACAGAAGACCGCTTCAACCTTCAGCCTGGCACATACACCATCAACGTTACAGATGCGCAGAACTTCACCGCGCAAGGAACTTGGACGCTTACTGGTCCATACGTTGGCATTGAGGATCTTGACAGATTCGGCTTCACGCTCGGACAGAACGTACCCAATCCAACGAACGGCAGCACTACCATTTCGTTTGAAAGTGCGAAGTCTGACAACTTCGACTTCATGGTTAAGGATGCTGCTGGTCGCGAGGTTGCCCGAATGACCATTGGTGCATCGGTCGGAAAGAACCGCATCATTTTCGATGCATCCACGCTGTCTTCAGGTCTATACACCTACTCGCTTAGCGATGGCGTGAACGTGTTGACCGAAAGAATGATGATCAGCAAGTAATTTGAATGTAGATCGGTGCCCCGAACCTACTTGGTTCGGGGCACCTTCTTTTAATTGATACGTGATGAGGAAAATTGGATTTCTAATGGTGTTCGCAACGATCGTTTCGCTGCAATCGTGTGTGAAGGATAATCTGGACAAGCAACTGTTCGGCACCTGGAATGTGACCAAAGTGGAAGGGACGCTATTCGTGAACGGTACGCAGTTCTTCACGGCCGTTGACAACAACCCTACGGGAACGGTCAAGTTCAATAACGATGGTACTGGAGAGCAGAATTACAGCTATACGCTGGCAGCCACCGTTTATCCGCAAACAGGTAGTTTCTCATGGGAGGCCAACGATGACGAGATCATCATTGACCGAGTGAATGACCCCGATATGATCTGGTCGCGCGTTTCCGCATCCGATTCAAAGCAGGTGGCCACGTACAATATTGTGGTAGACGCCACCCAGAATTGGGATTACACGCTGACGCTGGAGAAGTAATTCAGGCTACGAACTTGTAGCCGACCCCACGAATGGAGTGGAAGTGCTTCGGGTTTCGGGCATCCGCATCAAACAGCTTTCTGAATACAAGAATGTAATTGTCGATAGTGCGGGTGGATGGGTACGCATTATGCCCCCACACGATATCCAATATCGTTTCGCGCGATAGCACCTCGTTCCTGCGTTCCACAAACAGCCGTAGCAGTTTCATTTCGCGCTGCGAGAGCGCATGCTCGTTGCCTTCGCGGTCTTTCACGGTGAATGCGTTGAAGTCGATATGGCACGGCCCGAAACTGAACGTATCTACCGCTGGGCCCGATTCGTTGCCTCCTCGTTTCAGCAATGCCTGCACCCGCAGTAGGAACTCATCCAAGTTGAAGGGTTTGCACAGGTAATCATCGCCCCCGATCTTAAGACCGAAAACGCGGTCCTCGGCCGAACTCTTTGCCGTGAGGAACAGGATGGGAACGCGGTTGTTCTCCAAACGGATGGTCTGGCAAATGGTGAAACCGTCCACTTCGGGCAGCATCACATCCAGAATGACAAGGTCGAAGCGCTTGTGCGCGAACTCGTCCAACGCCTTTCTGCCATTGGCCACGGCCGTCACCTCATACCCTTCCAACTCCAAATTCAGTCGGATAATGTCCTGTAGGCTTTCCTCGTCCTCTACCAGCAGAATTCGCTTCATGTGGCTGCGTGCTTGTCGGGTAAATTTAAAGGTAATTTTACCCGCAGCATGGCCGAAAGACCTTTCAGCAGCGCTTTACCGTCTATAGGGTATGCCTTTCTGGTGGCGGCCCTTTTCATCTTCGTAAGGGGTTACCAGTTCAATACAGACGACCAGGCCGAACATCTGCCACAGGTTTACCAGATGATGGACCCTGCGTTGTACCCGCACGATTATTTCGTGGGCGCTTCGAACGGCATTTTCACCGTAAGGCATTACTACGAGCAATTGGTGCTGCTCATTGCCCGAACGGTGGGGTTGGAGTGGGGGCTCTTCGCGCTCAACATCCTTTGTGTGGCGTTGATGGCGTATTCGTTGCAGCGGTTGGCGTTCCGATTTTTCGGCAATGGTTGGGCAGCCTTGTTGGCCCCGCTGTTCGCGCTCTTTGTGTTCTACGAGTTTACGGTGGGTGGCAACCACCTCATGTATTCAAGCCTTATTTCAAGCACGTTGGGCAAGGCCATCGGTTCGTTTGCCATTTGGCAGTTTGTGCAGCGCAGGTATTGGTTGGCGGGCGCGCTGCTGGGCTTTGCGGCCCTGTTTCAGGCGTTGGTGGGCATGCATTTGGCATTGTTGCTCGGTGTGGTACTTCTGGCAGGTTTGCGCGATGTGAAACGGTCTATTGTCTTCAGCATCGGGTTTGCCACCATTGCCGCATTCATTCTCATTCCGGTTGCCATCAGGCAGATGACCGATACGGGCACGTACAACAAGGAACTGTTCTACGAGGTGATGTACCGTTTCCGCAACCACCATCATTATTTGCCAAGCCTGTTTCCCATAACGCACTACATCAAGTTCCTGCTACTGCTGTTGGCTGGCGGGGCATCGTATTGGTTGACAAAACCTGCCGACCGAGGCGTTTACCCTTGGTTTGTGGCCACGGCCTTGGCGTGCATGGCGGTTTATGTGCTGTGCATGGAAGTAGTGCATGTGCTGGGCGTGGGCAAGTTGCAGTTGTTCAAACTATCGGTGTGGATAGGTGCCTACAACGCTATGATGATAGCCGGGGCGGTGGGAGAGCTCCTTAGCGGTCTTGTTCCGCTACCGCGCATGCAACGCTACCTTATTCCTTTTTCCTTTTTCCTTTTTCTTGTTTTCATCCTTCTGGAAACAAACTCGAAGTACCTGCCCGAACCGCTCAAGTACCGCTACATGGTGGGCAACCGCGCCTATACCGACCTGGAGAAAATGCACTTTTGGATAGAGGCCAACACGCCCAAGGATGCCGTTGTGCTCATTTCGCCTACGGACAATGCCTTTCCGTGTCAGGCCAAGCGTTCCATACCCATTCATTATCAGGCCATTATTCACGAACCGTTCTTCATGCTGCCGTGGTATGACGATTATGCGGAGATCTATGGCGTATCGATGCAGAATATGCAAGGAATGGATGCCCGCGCGTATGCCGATAGGCTGTACAACACACGCAACTACCACGGCACGCGCAAGCACATCGACTATCGGTTGGATAATGACAAGACCTGCGCCTTTGTGGCCGAACTGGGCCCTGTGGTACACACAGAAGGAGATTGGCTGCTGACCGAGTTCCGGCCGCTTACCGGCCATTGACCGCCCAACATGCCAAGTGGCATGAACCACCACTCGGCCCGAAGGGGTGAAACTTGTTCTATACTACATGAAAAGACCTTCAATGTTTCTAGAAACATTGAAGGTCTTCAACACAAGCTACTCTGCTCCAACTGAAAAGACCTGTTAGGTTTCAAAACCTAACAGGTCTAATTGAATTAACTCCAACGGTGCGCCTAAAAGTATTGCGTTTTGAAACTACTGAGTTTTCGAGATACGGTAACGGTGTAAAACGAAACCTGCCTGCCGGCAGGCAGGCTGAGACTGACTGACGTACCGTCCCACGCAATACTTTTAGGCATGCTTGGGGTTAGTTTTTCTTTCTCTTTTCAAACCACCTCACTTGAATTTTCCAGTTTCAGTCGAGTTCAGTTGCAGTACTTTCTTATCATCTCATATGCGTCACCAAGTCCTAATTCCCCTGCTTTTGAAAGGTCTAAGCAACCGCTATCTTTTTGACCAAGAGTAATCTTGGCTATGCCTCTGTTCATGAAAGACATTGGATAGTTTGGAGCGAGTTTTACGGCCTTGTCGTAGTCAAGAATTGCTTCGGTAAATTTCTGCAGCGCCATATTTGAAATACCTCTACCTACGTAAGCTTCAACAGAATTCGGGTCAAGTTTTATTGCCTTACTGTAATCGCTGACTGCTCCCTGATAATCTTGCAGTAGGATTTTCGCACTTCCGCGCATTGAGTAGGCATCTGCATAATCATTTGAAAGCTCAATGGCCTTTGAATAATCAGCTATCGCACCTCTAAAGTCTTGCAAATATATTTTGGCGTTCCCTCTGTTATAGTAAGCACCAACGTAATTTGGCACAAGTGAAATCACCTTATTGAAATCGGCAATTGCTCCTCTGAAATCCTGTAACTCAATTTTTGCAAAACCTCGGTTATGTATAGCAGCTGCGTCATTGGGTACAAGTTCAAGGACTTTATTGTAGTCTGCAATTGCACCTTGGTAATCTTGTTTGTCTGATTTTGCAACACCGCTGTTGAAATACTCGTCTGGTGTTTGACAGAAAGCAATTGCGATTGAAGTGCAAACGATAAAAAATGTGGTTAAAATTCTCATTGGTTTTATCTTAGATAGGAATACATTTCTCTTACCATGTCTTCAGTTAGTTCAACGTAATGTCCAATTTGAGCGGCTACTCCGTCAAACACGAAACTTACACGAATAAAAGTTTCTTTAAGGTTTTTCAGGTTGACAAACTCAAGTTTCTGAGTGACTTCGCCTTTTTTATTAACTGGATAGCGAAAAGCCATTGAAATTGGGTCAACGGAGGTCATTTCTTTAATCAGTTCACCAACTATTTCAAACCTTTCATCATTAGGGTTTTCTCCGATTTCTTCATAGGCGACCTTGAAGTCATACCATAGACGTTGAAGGTCGTGGTGATTTGGAAAGTCCTTTGTTCGGTCTTTACAATAGTGTAAGCCTTGAATGAGTTCTTTCAACCGCAATTCAAGATAATGTCGGATTAGGAATACCGCTGGGTAAATATGATAGTCCCTTAATTCCCTTTTTTCCAACGCGGTGTCAAGTAAGGTTAACGCTCCAGTTTGGTAGCTGTCCGCATAACTTCCAAACTCTTGAAAGACTTTATTAAGCCACGCAATTTCGTTTTGGTCACCCGTTTCAATAAAGAACTTGTCACCTTTTTCAGGGTAGCGGATTTCTTCTTGGTAAATGCGGGTCATTATAGAAACAGCTTTGTTTTCAATTTAGGAAAGAGGTGTCAGACGGCTTTTCAAATTAACCCCAACGGGTACCGCTAAAGATAATGCGTTAGAAACTGCCGTCCTGTCGTCATGCGCAAACAGCGCAGAACGAAACTGAGACCGACTGACGTACTGTCACAAGCATTAGATTTAGTGGATGTTGGCGTGTCGTTGTTTCTTTTATTTCCTAATCACTTTAATGGTTTCGAATGCTCCGTCTGCACGGGTAATTTGAACAAGATAGATGCCTTTAGTTCTAGGTAAGTTAAATTCAAACTGCTTTGAAGCCCCCAATTTCTTAGAGTACATAAGACTACCAATGGTGCTGTAAACCTTTAGCAAATAAGACTGACCAATGTCTGCCAATTTAATTCTGACAGTCCCGTCCGTTGGGTTTGGAGAAAGACTAAATAAACCCGTACTGAACCTGTCAGCTATTCCATCAACAGATGAACGCGGGTTATATTCCCAAAAATCAACGTGAGCAGGGTCTCCTCCAGTACCAGCATATCCCATTAGACCGATTGTCCCTTCCTGAAATAGCTTGACACATTTTGAGGGTTAAGAACTCAAAAAATGGAAAAGAAAAAGTCGTTCGATGTTTCAGAGAAACGATGGATAATAAGAGAATTGGAGTCTGGGCGTTT
>Ga0172367_10001152_pt1 | contig 39577 bp, 55 predicted proteins | sample Lak10m_FD_114542 | JGI IMG/M metagenome (GOLD analysis project Ga0172367, IMG submission 114542) | Freshwater microbial communities from Kabuno Bay, South-Kivu, Congo - kab_022012_10m | ecosystem: Environmental > Aquatic > Freshwater > Lake | place: Democratic Republic of the Congo: South-Kivu... | reverse complement strand
GTATATAACGATGGTGGCGTTTTAAAGATTGTTTTAGAGAATACCATTAGTGGTGTAGCAGGTTCAGTTAACTTAGTGGGTATAGCCCCCACAATTACAGTAGCATAAAGGCTTAGAAACATGATATTATTAGACAAAATTAAGGATTTTTCTTTATGACGTATCAATCACCCCAAGGTTTAGCATCATTAGGTCGTAATGGCGACTCAATGCTCGTTCACATGAGCCCTTCAGAAGTAGCAGGCCTTCAAGGTTTAGCTATGGCACAAGGCGGGTCTTTAACTATAAACCCAAATACAGGACTCCCTGAAGCATTTAAACTTGGCGGATTCTTTAAATCATTACTTCCTACTGTAGTAGGTGGTTTTGCTTCTATGATTCCAGGCATGCAATTTGCCTCTTATCCAATGCTTACTGGTATTTTAGCCGGTGCTGCTACAGGTGCTTTAACAAATAAAAATAAATTATTAGGTGCTGTAACAGGTGGACTTGGTGGTTATAGTGGTGCAAGTATTATGGGAGCTGGTAAAGCAGCTGCTGGGGCTATGGGTTCTGCTGAAGCTGCTAAAACTGCAGCAACTAACGCGGGGATTGGAGGAGGTTCATCAGGTCTTGCTACTGGCGGTGGATATATTCCAAATGCTACATCAGGAGCGGACTTAGCTTATAATAATGCTATGATGGCAGCTCAAACTGGCGGAGCTGCTAACTCTGCAATATCAGGTGCTTCAGGTGCTATGGACGTTGATAAATTATTAGCAGCGGGTAAACCTATTGGTATGGCAAATGCTTTTAATTACACAGGAAGTGTTGCCCCAGATCCAACATTTTTAGGTAATGTGGGAGATGCATTTAAAGGAATTGGTGGAGCTGCTACAGGTAACCAAGCTGCTATTGATGCTTATACCAAAGCTATAGGTGCTGATTCTGCTATGGGGGCCCTAGGCAAAACAATGTTGCCTGTTGGTGGTGCCGCTGTGTTTGGTGGTTTAGAAGAATCAGACATTTATGGTAAACCCATACAGAGGGCGGAGGCTGAAAAATATGATCCTTATGCTAGATTAGATTTAAGTACCGATACAGGTCTTCGTTTAGTTGCAAAGGGTGGATATATTGATGGCTATGCAACAGGTGGTACAATTCAATCAGGTGGTATAAGAGACTTATATGGCACACCAGACAATCAACCTACTATTTCTCCTGGTTTATCAGGTTTTGGTTTAGGACGTCTTAATAATCTTGCGGGTGAACAAGCTATAACTCAAGCACAAACATTAGGGTATGCAGATGGTGGAGTAGCTAGTTTAGATTTACCAGACCCATCAAAAACTGCCTCTGCTCCAGAAAATTTAGAAAATATGATTATTAATGAGACAGCTAAAACAGAAATGCTAGAAAATAAATTAAATAATTTAACATCTAACGCATTAAATACTGGTAGTATTCCTACTCAAAATTATGCTCCTGGAGCTTTCTCTAATGTTGCAGCGGCTATGCAAAATCAATTAGTCCCACCTCAAGCTAGTTTTGTTCAAAACTTAACTGGTGCTAGAACAGGATATGCTAAAGGCGGTTATTTAAATGGAGCTGGTGATGGTATGAGTGATTCAATACCTGCTACAATAGAAGGTAAACAACCAGCTCGTTTAGCTGATGGTGAATTTGTAATTCCTGCAGATGTTGTTAGTCATTTAGGTAATGGCTCTACTAAAGCAGGATCAAAAAGATTATATGCGATGTTAGATAGAGTTCGAAAAGCAAGAACAGGTCATACTAAACAAGGTAAACAAATTAAACCAGCAAAATACATGCCTGCATGAACACTGTACAAATTGTAGCACCTAATAACGTATATAACGTTTGGGCTGATATAGAAACATATTTGAACGCTTCTATTAATGTAAGCAATAATGACATGACTTTAGATCAATTAAAGTTATTGTTAGTAAAAGGTGAACAAACTTTGTTAGTATCCGTTAATAAAAATAATAAAATAAACGGAGCGATGACTGTAGAATTTATTAATCATCCCAATGCAAGGACTATGTTTATTACAGCATTAGGTGGATTAGGTATAGTAAATGATGAAACATTTAGTCAAGTAGAAACTTGGGCTAGAATGCAAGGCGCAACAAAAGCTGCTGCTTGGGCCCAAGAAGCTCAGGCAAGATTATATAAAATAAAAGCAAACTTTAATACCGTTAGAATGGTTGTGGAGAAAGATTTATGAAATTATTTAAATTGTTTACTTGGGTAACTGACCTAGTAGAAGCATTTACCTTTTATGGTGGAAGCTCTGGAGGCGGTGGTGGTGGAGGCAATCAAACATCTACTTCTTATTCCACTAACTTACCTGAATATGCTAAGCCATATTACGAACAACTATTAAAAGAAACTGGTAAACAGGTTTATACAACAGATTCTTCTGGTGCTGTAACAGGTGTTAAACCAATGCCTGTTTATACAGGCGAACGCGTTGCAGGTTTTACTCCAGGTCAAGAAGCCATACAAAGAGAAACCATGGGATTAGGGCTTCCTAGTCAATTTGGTCAATCTCAAGCAGGCTTAACTGCGGGTCAAACTATGGGTTATGGTGCGGGTGCTGCTGGTTTAACCGGAGCTTTTGGTTATAGTCCTATGGCTGTATCTGGTGGTACGTTTGATGCTCCTGCAGCTTCTTATTATATGTCTCCATATCAATCTAATGTGACAGATATTGCCGTTCGTGAAGCTGAAAGAAAAGCAGCTATGGATAAATCTGCCGGTGCATTGGGATCAATTGGCCGCGGTACATTTGGTGGTGCACGTCAAGCATTATTACAAGCGGAACAAGGCCGTAATACTATGCAAACGATTGGTGATATTAGAGCTAAAGGTCAACAAGAAGCATTTATGAATGCTCAAGCACAGTTTGAACGCGATCAAGCACGTCGTATGCAAGCAGCTCAATTAGGACAACAAGCACAACAATTCCAAGCTGGGTTAGGCAAAGATATTGGTCTAGCAGGTATGATGGCAGGTATTGATACATCAGGTAAACTTGGTGCTTTAGGTACTGCAGAACAAACAGCTAATTTAGAAAGATTAAAAGCTCAAGCTGCTACTGAAGGTGAAAAACAAGCGCTACAACAACAAATTAATGATATGAAATATCAACAATTTCAAGAACAACAAAACTATCAAAGAAATCAACTTGAATACCTTAGCAATATTCTTAGAGGTAACGCAGGTGCTTTGGGTTCAACTCAGGTACAATATACACCACAACCAAGCACAGCATCACAGATAGCCAGTTTAGGATTATCTGGTCTTGCTCTTTCTAAAGCGTTAAGTTAAGGATTATATAATGAGTATTCAACAAGATAATGGCTCAGTTAATTTACAAGCAGCTTTAAATAGATTAGTTAAAGCAGGAACCATAGACCCTATTTTACTTTTAAAGTATAGTCAAAACCCACCACCTGAACTTGGTGATAAAGGTGCATTACTTGTTAGTTTAGCATCTAGTATTGTTGCTCGTAATAAACAAGGTAGTAATGCTAGTATGTCTGCTCCTACAGAAACAGTATCTGAACAAATACAAAATAAACTAGCTGAATCTGATCAACCTCAAGGTTTAGCTTCTATAGCCCCACCACAAATGTCACAAGCTCCTACTCAAATGATGGCACAAGCATCACAAATGCCAGAAGCTCCTACTCAAATGATGGCAGAGGGGGGCGTAGCAGACTTAAATGTAGGTGATATGTTTAATGAAAATAATTATGCTAATGGTGGAATTGTTGCCTTTGCTGCTGGAGATTTAGTAAAAGATCCTTATGCAACTTTTAGAATGCCTATTCCTGCAATACCTACAGCAGATGATTTATTATTAGAAACACAAGATTTAAAATCACGTTTTGTTGATCCTGATTTTTATAAAAAACGTAAACAAGACTTAGAAGCTCAAACACTAGAAGATATAAAAGAAAGTAGAGAGGCGGATAAAGCCAATATCTTGTTTAAATTAGCTGAAGGGTTTGGCACAACACCTGGAGGTTTTGTAAGAGGCGCTGTAGCTGCAGGGGTTAAAGCGGGTCCTGCTGTTGCTGAAATGAATAAAAATATTATTGCAGCTAAACGATTAAATCGTGCCGCTCTAAATGAGCTTGAGCAAGCTAAATACGCTGAATCTATAGGAGACTTTAAAACAGCAGCTGCTCTTAAAGAATCAGCTAGAACTAAAGAATTTGAAGCACAAAAAGTTAATGCTACTACTGGCGCAACGATTGAGGCTGCACAAATTAAAAGGTCTGCTACATTAGCAGGTAAAGAAGGAGATTTAAATTCTAAAATATATGATAAATATATAAAAGATTTTACTGCTTCCTTTCCTTCTGGATCAGCGTCAGGTGTATTCCGTAATAATCCAGGCTTTTTACAGTTTGTTAAAAACGTTTATCTTAAAAACGCACAAAACTATATTAGAAGCGGTACAATGCCAGATGTGCCTACAGAATCTCAATTAATGAAAATGTTTGAACAAACTAAAAACCCAGCAGCTAATGTAAAACCAGAAGATAAGAAAAAACCAGCTTCAAAAGTAAGTGGTCCTGAAAGTTTATTAAATATACCTCGTCCTACTAATATTCAAAAAATTATGGATGCTGCTGAAGCACGTAGGAATGCGTCTAATAACTATAGAACTACCAATACACAAGAAGAACTAGATATACCTTTTGATAAAGCAGGACAAGGTTTAGACGACCCATACTATCAAAATTAAATTATGGAAGATTTAAACGAACTCTACCGAGTTTTAGAACAATTAGATGCCGAAGGAGATACTGAATCAGTATCTCAATTAATTCCTTATATCAAACAGGTTGAAGCTGCACAAGCTGAATTAGCTACTGAAACTCCAGTAGATACTACTCAACCACAACAAAATCTCACAGAACCTCCTAGTATTAAACCACAACCTAAACCTGAAGATGTGGGCTTTTTAGCTCGTGCTAAAGAATCTTTAAAAGAAGGTGTATCTTCTTTTGGTGGAATTAAACGTGGTTATGAATTAGGTTCTGCAAAAGATCGTGGTGATTTAGAAGCTGCTGCAGCTAAAATGGAAGAGATTAAAACTAAAGCAGAACAACCTGTTACACCTACATTAACTGCAACTGATATTAATCGTATTGCTCATGAAAAAGGTTTACTACCTGCAAGTGCTCAAGTCCCATCTTATATTGTAGAACAAGTTCTTAAATCAGGTCCAGAAATGGCTGTGCCTCTTTTAACTTCGTTACTTGTAGGTACAGGCGCTGCAATGATATCAGGACCAGCTGCTCCAATTGCGGCTCCAGTTGCAGCTACAATTGCTGGTATAGGTTCTTATGGTCTTCAACAATACGGTCATTTTATGGAAACTCAAGGGCTTGTTAAAAAAGCTCCTGAAGAGTTAGACCCTAATCAAGCTAGAACATGGGCAGCTATTACAGCACCTCTTGGTTTCCTTGTGGATAAATTTGTAGGTGGTATTGGTAGTAAGTTTGGTCAAAAAGCCATGTTAGGTAAAATAACTGAGGAAATAGCCAAACGTAAAGCCGCGGGAGAAGGAGTTAAAACTGCTGTAGCTAAAGAAGTAGGTAAAGCCGCGGGAGTAGGTGTAGCTAAAGGTATTACTGAAGCGCCTACTGAAATGTTTGAACAAGCGGCAGAAATAATTCAAGCTGGTGGAGATATAACAACTGAAGAGTCTAAACGACAATTATTTGAAGCTGGATGGGCAGGGTTGGCTGTTGGTTCTAGTATAGGTTCTGCAGCAAACGCTTACAGTAAATATAGAGAATTTAAAACTGAACAAGAAAAACCTGAGGCAGAGGCTGTTCCAGGCACTGAACAAAAACGCCCATCAAGAGACGTATTAAAACGTCAGTTTTTAAAAGATGCGGAAGAGAAAGCTGACGAAATTAACAGAGTTAAAGCAGAGAAAGCCGCTAAACTAGCTAACATCAATCTACCTACTATATCTCAAGAAGGAGCTACCGCTGATCAAGGTAAATTATTTAACGTTGTGGGTGGACCATCTGTTGAAGTAGGTAAACCTATTATTGTAGGTCCGCTTGATGATACTACGTTAACTTCGTGGGGTATCAAAAAGAATTCTAATGCGTTTAAAGTATTAAAAGGTGTAGATGCAAGTACACCAGAAGGCCGAGACTTAGTAGAAAAAACACTAGAGGCTTATCCTGGTAAGCTTAATGAAGATGCCGTAAATACATTTACATCATTACTCGATCAACAGAAAGAAGAGGCTCCAGATGCAAGAATTGACTTTGGAACAACTAGAATTAGCGATGCAGTACTTGGAGGACAAAAATATGGCACTCCCAGTGGAGCTTCAGGACGTTACGGACCTACAACTGATATCAGTGGAGGTGTTACTCGAGTCGATCAAGCGGGAGAAGGCGCAGGCGACGTTGCACTAAAGGGTCCAGAAGCACGGGCTAAACCTGAAACATTAAAAGGTGGTGAACGACTACTTGATATTCAAGAACTACTTAACGACCCTAATCCACAACAACGTAGGGCTGCTAGACGTAGCTTTGTGGATTGGTTTAAAACTCAAGAGACCAATGAACTTATTAAAGAAGGTGCTAAGTTAGAACGTGAAGAACGTGCTAAATATGCTAATCTTAAAAAGACTCAGTATCCGATTGTCGATCAATCAACTAATCTAGCAAACATCTTAAGCACTCTAAAAGATAAACCTAACTATCTCATTGAAGATTTAAGAAATGAAGATGTGCCTGATGCTGAACGTCAAGAACTTAATCAGCATGCTCGTGATTACTTATTAGCAGAAAGTCTACGCAATAAATATAAAGTGCGAATGACTCCTGAAGAAGTAGCAGCACTAGAAAAAGAAGGTGAGACAATCACTCAAAAAGAAAAGCCCTTATCTGAAGATGAGTTTAAAGATTTACAAGATGAGTTTTTAGCTAGACAAACAAAAGAAGAAGGCCCACTAGAAGCTCGTGGTCAAATTCAAGAAACAGGTGAAACACCTGATACTATTGAACAAGAGTTTCAAAAACAATATGGCAAGAATGTTCGTTTAGCTAAACAACGTGGGTTATTAAATTTCCTAAAAGATGCGTCTGAATTACCACCTGAAATAGGGCAAGTAAGTCCTACTACTAAAGCTGTTTACTATAAAGGTAAAGGCTACTTTATAGCTAATCGTATCACAAAAGAAAATGCTCCACGCATGCTTCTCCATGAAATTGGTGTGCACTATGGCTTAGAAGGTATGTTAGGCACTGCTAACTACAAACGTGTAATTAAACAAATCAAACAAAACCATCTTACAGATAAAGAATTAAAAGCAGCTTGGGATAGTACTTTAGAAACATATCCTGAGTTAGCTGAAAATAGTGATAATTTTATGCAAGAAGTTATTGCTAAGATTGGTGAGACTGCTCCTAACAATTCTATATTTCGTCAAATTATAGGTTATATTAAACAGTTCCTATCTAAACTAGGTTATGGTTGGGATGTTAATAAGATTACTGCTGATGATATTCGTGATATGGTGCAGCATTCTGTGCGGATGTCACTTGCAGGTAAAGTTAAAGGTATTGAACCAGACCTTACTATGGCAGCAGAAGAAATTGGTGCTCCTCGTCCTACCTATTATTCAGCTCTATCTCGTGTGATTACTAATGCCCAATTTAAAAATAATGTATCTATACAATCAGGTGAACAGTGGGTTAATTGGCTCAATAGCAAAACATCTGAAGCAGGTGTTAAACGTGATGAGTTAGAGTTCTCAGGACTATTAGAATTTTTAGAGCTAAACAAATCAGAGAAATTTAATAAGCAAGATATATTAAATTACCTTAATGAGAATGGCACTAAAGTAAATGAATATATGTATGGCGAAGGAGAAGGTTCTTCTTACTCTGATAAAGATAAAGAAGCATGGATACAAGAAGGCGTTGATGACTATATAGACTCACAAAAAGATGATATTTATTCACAAGCTTATGAAGAAGCTGCGGACAATTTTGACTTTCCTTATTATTATAAAGAAGAAAATGTAACTGACGCTGATGGTAATAAAGGTTATAGAATTTATATGGAAGGTTATCCAACAAGCCCCATAGATGATAATTATTATTTTTCAGAAGATGAAGCTCAACAAGTTGTAGATGAAGAAAACAGTGCGGGGATAGCATCATATGCTGAAGAAATTCATGATAGGTATATTGCAGAATTATATGAAAGAGCAGATATTGTTAGAGATGAACTTGCTGATCAATGGGATGAAGATCATGAAAATGTAAGAACTCGATATTTAGATTGGACTATGGAAGGTGGCGATAAAAAATACACTGAAGTTGTAATTGCTCTACAAAACCCTAAAAAGGGAACAGTGTTTTCTCATCAACATTGGCCTGATATTTCTAATCCAATAGCTCACTATCGTGTAAATGCACGTACAGATATTAAAGGTAATATTGTTTTATTTGTAGAAGAAATGCAATCTGATTGGGCACAGGCTCCTAGGAAACTTCGTAAAAAACATATTAAAGAACTAGCAGAAAAATATAAGATTGATGAAAAGAAAATTGCTCAATTTGTTCCAGGAGATTGGGGCTTTAAAAGAACTTTTACTAAAGAGCAAGAAAAAGAATACGATAATATAATTACTAAGGTATACCAATTTAAAGATGCTAAACAACAACTATCAAATCAAATTTTTAACCTTATAAATTTTAGAAATCAATTTGCAGATATTGTTGATACGGAAGTTCGTAAACGAGTTGGACCTATGGATGCTACTGAACGTGGTTATGACATGACACGTTATGATTATATTAAAAGTGTTTTAAATAATGACATTGAAGGAAAGACAACCCCTTCTGGATATAAAATAGACAGTAAAATAATTAGAGACATATTAAATGAACCTATTGTTGAAAAAAACATTGAACAGTATCGTAAAAATCAAGATACTCTAGACAAGTTATTATATGAAGAAGAACAACTTGTTCAAAAAATAAATGACCTTGAATCTAAAAACCAAGCATTATCTCAATCTGGCAAAATCGATAAAGGCCCTTTTGTACAAGATACTGAGGCATGGAGTAATTTAGTTCTTAAAAATATCATTAGATTTGCTGCAGAACGTGGATACGATAAAGTGGCTTTTGTTAATGGTAAACAAGCTGCATTTAAAGGCGGTAAGGCAGAAAGAATTGATGAAGTATTTGGAACTAGAAATGAAGATGGCACCTTTAATATTTATGCTACATTAAAAGATGGTGGTGGTAGATCACGTACTTTAGAAAAAATTCGTGACTTAGATTTAGAAGATTATGTAGGTGGTCTTGCTAATAAAATTCGCTCACTTAAAGTAGGTGAAACAGATGGCTGGGATGCAGGGGATCTTAAATTACCTGCTCAAGGAATGGTTGAGTTCTATGATCACTACATTCCTAGATATGCAGCTAAACTTATTAAGAAGTTAGGCGGCACTCAATTAGAAACAGTTGAGCTTATACCACCAAGTCAAGATCGTCCTGAAGATGAAAAAGTAGGTAAACAAATAGGCTTTACAGTAACTTCAGCTATGAAAGAAAAAGCCATGGCTGGACAACCACTATTTGCTCGTGCATCTAAACAAGAATTAGATGAAGACCTTAAAAAATCAGGCACTGTTGGTAAAGAAGAAAAAGGTTTCCCTACTTTAGGTGAACGTTTTGTAGAAGCTCCACTAAAAACAACAGATGAACTTATAGCAGACTTTAGAAAAAATTTCTTCTCATTTGACGCTGCTCAAAATAATAAAATGATTATAGCAGCTAGAAAACAAGGCATTCCTGAAAAAGATATTGCTCGAATGATTCAAGCATCTCGTGTATCTCAAGCAGTTAACGCTGATTATATAGCAGACATGTGGATGGTTCATGGTGGCATCAAATATGACCCAGAGTCCTTTAGTTTTGTTATAAAAGACCTATCTAATAGTATGTCTACTATCAGAGAACAATTAACAGCTTTAGCTAAAAAATATGGTGTTTCTGAATATGAAATGTATCAATATGGTAACGCTGCTTTTGTATCAGCACGCTCTGCAGATTTAATAAAATTTAATCAAAAATTACAAAGAAAAGTAATAAAACGTCTTGCTGATGGTAAAACTGCACAAGCAAGAAAAGAAGCTGACAAGTATAAACTTGTTCATCAAACCCCAGCAGAAATAAAACGTGGGTTAAAATTCTTTACTACTGTTCCAGAACTTAAAAAACTTAAAAAAGTTTGGAATATTAATAGATCTCGTTTAATGAACGTAGCAGTAGAAAATGGTCTTTTTACAAGAGAAGAAGCTGACGATTTATTAGATATTATTGATTACGTTCCTTTCTTTAGAGATAAACAAGTAGAAGCAGGTAAAGCTCTTAATGAATACCCAAAAGGTTTATTAGACGTTGCTAAACAAAAGAGATTAAAAGGTAGTTATCAACCTGTGCACAACGTGTTCGATAACATGGAGCGTTGGGCTAGATATACAATTAAAAAATCTATTAATAATAAAGCTGCTCAAGAAAAAATTAAATATTATTCTAAGCTTTTACCTGATGATATTAAAATATTAAAATCAGGTAGACCTGCTACAGGTAATGTAGTAGGTGTTTGGCAAGATGGCAAAGTAGTTAAATATGAATTTCAAGGATATGATGGCGAAAGTATGGTAGATGGTTTCACAGGTATGGAACCTGCTACTATGGCTCCAGGTGCTGCTTTTACAAGGCCTTTTAATGAATTCTTACGTGCACAAATTGTATTAGAACCTTTATTTAACTTAGCTCAAATACCTATGGATATGTTTAATGCTATGTTTGCATCGGGCGTAAATATTTCTATTATGGTGCCACTACAAGTAATGAAAGAGATTATATATACACCATTAGGTATTAGTAGTTCTAGAAAATATTTAACTGCTCGTGGTATTACAGGTAAACGTGATTTTAATTCTGAATACGATAGAATTGATATTAACGGTATGAAAGAAGTTAAAGAAGCTACCAAAATGGGCAAGTTAATTGAATATGTTTTAGCTCCTCCTAAAGCTTTACTTAAAGGGTTTAAATTTTTAGGTATGGTTTCAGACAACCTTATTCGTCAAGCAGTATATTCTCAAGTATTATTAGAAACAGGTAATAAAGCTAGAGCTACCTATGCAGCGGAAGAAATTATTAATTTCCGTAGAACAGGTTCTTCTTCTGCCGTTAATCTAGTTCGTCAAAATGCCGTATTCGTTAATGCTAACTTACAAGCTATGAATATTTCATATGGCACAATTATGTTTAGTGATATTACCAACGATAGTAAATTAGTGCAGCTAAGACGACTTCTTTTAAATGGTGCTCAAGTTATAATGGTTGGCTTAGCTATTGTAGCTATAAATGCAGACGATGATGATTATAAAAAATTAGATCCTAAAGATAGAGATAACGCTATTGTAATACCTGAAACAGGTGGCTTTAAGTTGCCACTTCGTGGGGACATATTGACTTTCTTCTTTAAAATATTGCCTGAGCATTTATATAACAGATATATTGAACAGAGTGAAGATTCAGAAAAAATGAAAAAAGCACTATCAGTAGCATTTAAGAGAGCGTTAGCGGTGCCTTCTGCATTACCATCATATCTAACTTTCTTTATTGAACAGTCATTAAACTTTGACTTTGTAACTGGAAGACCTTTAAAAGGTCGCAGTCAAGAAGATTTAGAAGCAGAACTACAGTATAGTAATAAATATACCTCACAGTTTGCAAGAGCCGTTACAGACTTAACTAAAGATACTCCATTTGAAGTTTCTCCTATTTCTGTTCAACATTTTATGAATAGGTGGTTAGCATCAACGAGTATGTTAGTAGGACTATTTACTAATAGTATTATTGCTAATATGAGAGGTGAAATATTACCTGCTAAAACTATTAGAGAAACGCTCTTACAAATACCTAACATGAGTAAATTTTTATCTAAAGAAGAAAACACTAGAAACATTAATGACTTCTATGAATTAACTCAACTTGTAGATGCAGCGGTTCAATCAGCAAATAGATATAAGTCTACAGATTATGATAAGTTTATTGAATTTCAAAACAAAGATAACAAAGCAGCACTAATTGATTTACGTAAAGAATTAGCTACTATTAGAAGAGATTTACAAAACCTTAGAGAATGGGAAAATAAAGTTATTGCATCTAAAGATAGAGGTCAATGGACTCCTCAAACTAAGAAAATTGAACTTGATAGAATTGAAGCTGCTCGTCAAGATATTCTAGGGCACGAACAACAAGTTGATGATGGTATAGACAGACGTATTCAAAACCTAAGAAAACAAGGCGGCTTATAAACGCCAGACTCGTATACCTTGTATACCGTCTTCAATAACAATCTTGTGAGCAAATTCAAATTCTAAACGCTTGCTTTCTCTTGTAATTGCAGCAATAGCTGATTTAGTATCTACAGCAGGAATAAACATAGATGAACCAGGTTTAAACTCTGCCCACAATATTTGATAATCTACTCCGTTAGTGAACACTTCTAGGTATATCCAATGGTAAGTTATCTATTTTAATATCATCAAATGATGAGTTATCAATCCATAAACATCGTTTACCTGCTCCACTAATATCTAATCCTTTATGTAACACTTTTAAATCTCCTGAACGGCGATGCAATACATTTGCTTCTTTTAATTTTTTAACAAAATCTTCTAATTCAATTTTACCAAGCGATTTTAAATATAATCGCATAGTATCAACACCAATATAAATTGTATTGGTATCAGGTTCAATTCTGACACGTAACTCATTGATTGGTTTCAATAAAGGTGCTTCTTGTAAATTAGACCTAGAGTCTACCTTACTATTAATCACTAGTGTATTCTTCAAGTTTTCATGTAAGAATGATGTTAATGTTTCCATAGCATCAAAGTCTCGTTCTTTAATTTCAACACGAGAGTCATTCAAAGCTTTACGAACTGCTTCTTGCACAGGCACAGGGTCTATATTGTGTAAACCTAACTCACGTGCAATCTTAGCACCTAAAAATACCGCAGCTAGTGTAGCAGAATACTTACGTTCACGACCTGTAATATTCCAGGCCTTATCAATAATAAGCTGAGTCTCTTTTAATTTAACTCTAACTAGTTCTAAATTAGCAATAAGCCATTGAGCATAAATTTCTCCCGCATGACCAAAATTATCAAATAAAAGTTCAAAGTATTCATCAGCTTGCTCTTTAGTAAGCGTTTTATCTTCATCTATACGTATCTGTAAGAAGCGAGCCATCTCACCAGATGCCTTAGCATTTTCTGAAAACACTACGGTTCTAAAATCTGTGTTAGAAGAAACAACGCTAATAAGATTAAAAACAGTGTCATTATGTCGCTCCTTATTTTTTCCACTACTATCCATACGATTTTTACCACGACCTGTAGCCATGAACTTTAAGAACTCGTGTAACTGATCGGCATTAACTTTAGTAAATTCATCTACTGCAGAAGGTAAGTTATTCATGTAACCCATACGATTAATAACAGCATTACCTGTATCACCCCATACTTGTATAAGGTTTGCATTCATTTCAGGATTACCATATATACTAGACATGGCTTGTAAGATAGTTGATTTACCTTGACCTGACTCAGGGTTATATAAATTAATTACAGCTGACTTTTCTTTTGATTTAAAGAAAGGCATAAGTAAAGAACCAAAGCCACAGAAAAAACCAAACGCACGTAGTTCCATGCCTGGTCTTTCATAAACAGATATAGCTTTTTTCCATAAGTCTAAGCTACCTTTTTTAGTTAAGGCAGGATTAACATCTTTTAAATCATCAGAGACAGGGACAAACTTAATACCAAATGCACTAATTTCTCTATTGCCTATAAGTATCTTTTTGTGGTCAGGTGTCCAACCATATTGTTTATACATCATAGTAGAGGGCTTTTGTTTTTGTTGATTTGAAATAACCGCCATGATGTAATAAATAACTTCATCTAACTGCTTACCATTTCTAACAATACCTTTAGCAGCTAAAATCTTACGAGCTTCATCTCGTGATAATAATTGTGTAAGTGGTGCTATAAATTCTTGCACTCCATCTTGTGGAAGGTGTATCTTAAACCATGCACAAAAACCCGCTGCGTCTTTATCGTTTAGTATTTCAACAAGATAAAAGTCATAATCATAAATCAATACAGCTTCTTCTTGTTCGTCTTGTGTAGTTTTATATACCCCACCATTCTTACCTCTAAAATAAGGGAAGGGATAGTCAGGCACATGGTATGTAAAGGTTTCGTTTAGTGCTTCAGACTTTGCTTGAATAACATTATCTGCACCTTTAGCACGTAGAATAACTCTACCTAATTCTATAGGTGATGTAATCTTACCTTTATGTTTACAACCTTCACAACCTGATGGACGTAAGCTTTCAAATTGTTTACAGGTATGGGGACCTGGTATAGCATTAGCCTTAGCTTCTGTTCTAGCATAGTCATAATCAGGATGCCTCTTAGATATGTTGTGAATAGCTGCTTCAGCATCTTCACAGAATGCAGCAATAGATAATCCTGAACGCCATAGAGGTTCTTCAATAGTAGATTGTTTAGTTACAATATGTGTTATTTGTGCACAGCCATCATTTTTGCTACAACGTTCTAATATCTTTTTAAATTTAGATGAGTTGTTACCTAATATAGCTTTTGTAGCTTCATCTAAGGGACGTTTAGCACGAGGTTTGTCTGTAAGATGTATAGGAATTAGTCTAGCTAATTCATCAAAGGGTGTAGGTGTGCCTTCGTTAAGAACGGCAACTTCTACAGGATTTACAACATCTTTAAAGTTTTGCGTGCCTGGAACTCTTAATATGCGTGACATGTCTGCGGTGCAAGCACCATCAGCTTTAAGTCCATGTTTAACACATAAGAACTTAAGACCTTCTGCTACAGGTTTCCATACAGCTTTATCTATAGGTTCTGTTAAAGGCCAATAACAATGAATACCATTACCTGAGTCTACAATAGTTGGAGCAGGTAATCCTGTCTTATCTGTAAACTCTCGTAATGCTATTAGTGCGGCATCTTTAGTTTCATAGTCTTTCCATTTACGTTTTTTACTATCAAAACCACAATCAATATCTAACCAAAAAATGCGTTGTTCTTTAGCATTGATGCCTTTACGTTCCGTAGGTTCAATCCATGTTGAGCAAGCAAAGTATACATCTTGCTTATCATCTAAAAACTTGTTTGATATTGAGATTGCTTCATCGATAGTTTTTACAAATTTGGGAGTGACTATATTTTTTTGATCTTTGCCGCAGATACAATAGTATCCATCATCGGGCCATATAGTTTGTAAAAATTCTTTTGTCTGCATTATTCTCTCGAAATAAAGTTTGTGCTACTAAATTGGTGGGCTACTTGCGGTTTATAAATTAACTACCACCTAGCAATATATAAAAAAGTGCTTTCGCCCGTTGTATTACTTTAAGTTTATTTTATTTATCAAAGCAGCAACTTTTGACTCTGTCCGCTTTGATGGTTTTGTTTTACCAGAGAACCAATCATACACCGTTTGACGAGAAACGTTAAGTTCTTTCGCTACTTGACTAGCAGGATACTTTAGTGATATGCATAGTTTTCCAAGTAAAGTGCCTACCGTTTCTTTTGCTCGTTGATTAGCTTCTATAATTACTTGTGAATATCCTCGCATAATCACGTCCAATCTGATACAAGATCATCTAAACTAACATCACCTTGATCAACTTTTGTGGCTGCTGGTTTTGGTGCAGGTGGCGGAGTTGGTTTATCAGCTACACGAACTGTTGGTTCAGGAATATCATCTATTGCTTTTAAAGGCTCAGGACGTTGAATAGGTTGTTGTTTTTTCGTTTCAAACTCTTCACCATCTTCATCTTTATTCACATTTACTGACAATGTAATAGCACGTTTAGCTTCCTCTGAAGTTGACCTTGTAGCACATAAATCATATTCTTCATCGCTTAACACTCTAATGGGTTTAAAACCAATCTTAGTGCTTGATGAGTCTTCATCAAAAGATACACGAGACACAACAGACATTAGATTTTGACCATTAGCACGAACATACTCTGTATATTCATGTAAAGGTTTTCTATCTTTTGTTCCATTACCAAAGATAGATTGTGCCGGTAAAGTCATTTGATATACATCACCATTTAAATCATCAGCACGAACTACTGCAATACGTCTACTAAATCGACATGCTTTAGTCCCATTAGCACCTGAGCCTTTGATATTTTGTGGACATGATAAACATGACTCTGCTTGTTTTTCTACAACTGCTTCATCAGGCTTTTGACTATCTGATGTCCAACATGTTGGAGGTGGCATCTTTTCACCTGGCACATATGCTTTAGAGAAATACATTCTATGCACGTGTGGTGATGCATTAACAATAACTACATCAAGTGTGTCTTGATTAGACTTCTCAACTTCTTTACCATTAACCATTAATCTAAATTTACCACCACGTATAGAGATACGTTTAGCAGTAGTTGAACTACCTGTAATGTTAGCAGTAAAGCCATCATCACGACGGTTATGTGTTGCTACTGCGGTGCTACCAAATACGTCTAATTCGTTACTCATACTTCCTCCTTGTTTTCTTTGCTTTTTGTTATTCTAACTGTGTATTCGCTTGTTGCTTGTAAACCTGGCGGTTGTTTATCAGGGTTCTGCTCCAAGTATTCTTTTATTGCTGACTGCACTAATCTTTTTTCAAAAAACTCAGGCAATTTATTTTCTAAAATAAAGTCATACATACTAGGCCAATCACTCGACCAATAACGTGTTTTAAGCGTTCTTGATAAAGTGCCTACACTTGTTTTCAAACTAGTTACATTTAAAGTTCTACACGCTTCATTAAGAGCCATATCTACTTTATCTCTTTGCACTTTAATATCAGTAATTTGTTTTTCTAATTCTTCAATCTTATCTCTCATATTGACAGAAGCTTTCATTAGCTTCTCAATTTGATTGTTGTCTAACTCCATATTTACTCCTTTCAATAATTAAGGGTATTAGTATAGCACATCTATTTACAATGTCAACTAATTTTTCGTATTTCATAAATCTCTTTGCCATCAGTAGCTAAGACCCATAAAGCAAACTTTATTCGTTCTTCAGGTGTTGAGTTACCTTTCATTGTGTTAGCTTTGTTACTTATAACTTGCACATTACCTTTTATATATCCCTTACTGTTATCAATCCTGTCAATAGAAGGGGATGTAGCTTTGGGGCCTGATTTATCTGTTACTTCTTTAATAATAGGTATGCCTAAAATGGGACACACAATAGGTATCGTAATATCAGAAATATCTATATTAAATTCTAAGCCTGTTTTTTTACATCTTTGTTTAGCTCCTGCAATTAAACATTTTTCAGGGTTATTTTTAACATGTTTATATCTATGTTCATTCTTTCGCCCTGGATGTTTAAGACTCCATTCTTTTTGATATGCCTTTAATCTAACTTTGTTTTTTAAACGCCACTTTTTTTGATATTCTTTTTCTTTTTCAGGAGTGTTATAAGGCATCGCCAAACTCCTCTTTATAAAGATCAACTAATTTAACGTGGTTATCAATTTTACTTTGCAACATTTTGTAAATTTTTTGTTCAACAGGCGAACCTTGTAAATGCACTACGGTCATCTTATTTTTCTGTCCCGCTCTGTCCATACGTGCACAACATTGTATGTATGTTTCAACAGACATCACAGGTGACCAAAATACAACTACGTTAGCTGCGTGGAGTGTAACCCCATGTGATGCAGCTTGAGGTTGTATAACTAATACTTGTGGATTTTTGGTTTCTTGAAAGTTTTTAAATATTTCTGAACGACTATTCATAGATACGTCACCATGTATAGCAGCGCAAGTTATATGATTTTTATGTAACTCAGTCATAATCTTTTCAATACTGTGACGGAATGGACAGAAAACAATAACTTTATGGCTTGCCTCTTCAATAATTTCTTTTAGTGCTGTCATACGATTAGATATATCAAATTCAATAACTTCACCTGTATCGGAATAAACTGCCCCTGCACTTACTTGTAGTAGTTTTGTTAATACTACACCAGCAGTAACAGCGGTAATATCTTCTCCACCCGCTTGCATATATCTATCTTTTTTAAGTTTTTTATAATACTTATCTTGCTGTGGAGTTAGTGGGACTTCTCGTGTTGTATATAACACATCAGGTAAATCTAAACATTCTTCTTTAGTATATCGAATAGCAGGTTGTAATGTTTTAAACACAATATCTTGTGCATTGAATCTAGGCACCCAGGTGAACTGGCTGACTTTTTGCATTACCATATCCTTAAAAGTTCCTGCATATTTTGGAACGGATGCGGGGCTCACAAGTCTAGCCAGTCCATATGCGTCAGCTGGTGATTGAGCAGCGGGTGTTCCTGTCATAAGCCATAACCATGTCTGAGGTGTTACTACACGATTTAATGACTTCCAGCGACGTGTCGTGACAGTCTTGACATAGTTAGCCTCATCGACAACTATTAAATCAAAACCGCCAGATTTAATTTCTTTCTCTACAATTTCTATACCATCGTAATTAATAATTACTACGTCTGTATTTTCTGCAAATACTTTCTTTCTTTTTTCAGCAGAGCCATGAGCGATACCTACAGACCTATGCATAGCAGTTTTAAAAAAGTCCGATTGCCATGCCGCCTGCATGATTGATAGAGGACATACTACAAGCATGCGTTTTATTTTACCTACATTCATAAGGTAATCAGCTGCCCATATAACAGCAGATGTTTTACCTGTTCCAGCTTCACTTAAACAATATGCACGTTTATGAGCAGATAAAAATTCAGCTGTTGTTTTTTGGTGCTCAAAAGGTTTATGTATTCCTGGAAAGTTGTAGTCACGTGTTATAGGAGAAGGTGGGTTTTTAACTTTCATGTCAGATAAAGTAATTACTTCATCTATCCCCCAATTTACAACTACTTGGGTGACACCATTATCGTATGTTTTAACGATTTTACTTTTTGGTATCTTATCTATAATTAATTCAGGGCGTTTTGTATTTACTATTAACGCTTTATCTTTGTATACTTCCATGCAATCTCCTAATAATAAAAATAGACGCGCCACCGAGAGAGGTAGTGACGCGCCTACAATACTAATACACAGAGGTTTTTATTATCATGAGGTCTCTGTTATTAGTTGACGTGGTTTTACCGCACTCACGCCTAGCGGTTGATCTATTTCTTTTTAGTAACATTCCTTTTCATCGAATGATCGCTGTTGCGTGGGTAAGAACTATTAGCACTTTTACTTCTAATACGCATATTGCTAGGGGTATTACTACCGCCTTTACTTAAAGGAATAATATGATCTACATCTTTACCGTCACCCTTTGATACTTTACCAGCTTTTACCATCATTCGTCTAGCTTTATTTCTAGCCACTCGTTTTTTAATTTGATCAGGTTGTGACTTGTATTCGTTTTCTTTTTGATAATCTCTTTCTTTAGCCATTACTTTCCCCAATGTGAGCATGATTGAACGGGACAGAACTTCCTACATGCAAAGTTTGGGACTGCATTAAAAACCCCTGACTGATGAGCAGTATCTATCCTATGCGTTATTTTACCCCATTCTTCAAACATTTCATCTATTTTGTCTATCGTATAATCTTCTTTAAGAACCTCTTTAGACACCAAGAAAACTAAGCCCGATTTAATTTTAGTCATATCTGAAAAGTGTTTAAATATAGCTACACTAAATAAAGATAGCTGTCTAGTATCAGCATATTGGCTAGACTTGCCTGTTTTATAATCAATTAAAGTAGCTAATTTAGTTTCAGGGTTAATAACTAGTAAGTCAATAACTCCACGCCACCACACATTAGGTGCAAAGAAGTCACAAGGTTCTAACTCTTTTGTCAAGCCTAGTTTATATTCACAATATTTATCGCCTGGAATAGCTATTAATTTGTCAAGCGTTGGCTTAAACATTTCAAACTTCTCTGGCAGAGGTTTAGCTTTGCTTACATATAACTCAGCAGCTTTGTGCACTTCGTTACCATATAAGAAATGTTCAGTGTTCGGGTCTTGCTTTATATCTTTAGCAACATATAAATGGTAATATTGCTTTGGACACTTTTCGAAAGTTGTGGCACTAGAATACGACCATGTTTTTAATCCACTCATTATCTACCTTTTAGCATCCATATAATTATCACCAACACCTATCTCACAATTTAAAGGTAAGTCGCTACACCATGTTGGAGCAGTCGTCATACATTGTTGAACGTAGGATTTACATTCATCTACTTCAGTATCTTTACATAACATAACTAACTCATCATGCACAGTCATAACAACAGAGTATCTTTTCGATACTTGAATTAGTTGTTCTGCTATTATATCACGAGCCAACGATTGTATACAACGCTGAAAGGTTTTAGATGGATGTATATATTCAGGAACTAGAGTTTTACCCATTAACTTATCATATGCCCATGACTCTCCACGTTCTGTTCTTAATTTACGCAAATTAGGTAATCCTAACAACATACCATTTGGTTTCATCATGCCTTCATGTGGAACGCTTGTAATAATCCCACCATTACCCATACTATACACTTGCCCTGCACGAACGGCTTCTAACATTTCTCCTGCATCTGCCCATGCTTTAATTAATTCAGGATTAGCTTTTCTATATGCATTTACAATATGTTTAACTACTCTAATTTCTTTATCTACACCACCTTGTTTTAATATAGATTGCATTTTATCAGCACCTACTCCATAGATACCTGATAAGTTAACTATTTTAAAAATGTATCGTAAATCTTTGCTTACTTCTTCATATTTAATACCTGTTATGTCTGATGCTGACTGTATGTATAAATCCACACCTTCTTTAATCAACTGTAACTTTCTCTGTGATTTAGCAAACCAATACGCTAACCTCAACTCAATATTATTTAAGTCAGATGCTACAATCTTATATCCTTTAGGTGCACATATAGCTCGACGTAGCTCAGATGTTCTTGGTAGGTTCTGCAAGTTAATCCCATCAACGCCTGACCATCGATGGGATACGACTGCCCCTGAATACTTTAGTGGAACGGGTAATTTACCCCTGTTAGCTATTTGAATAAAGTTTTCTGTTCTTGTTTCCTCAATCGTCGACTTGTTCCCGATGCGAGCAGCCGCCAACGCTTGAACGTATGGATTATCATGTTCCAATAAAGTTTTAAATTGTTCATCTGTTTTAGCAAATGCATAAGTAAGTTTTCCTGTGGTTGAACTTATTTTCATAGGTGGATTTACACCTTGTTGCAAAAGTAACTCTGCAAACTTAGGGTTGCTCATTAAAACTTCTTTATCAACAGTAGTTCTATCTGTTCCTGCGGGTAAAGCAATAGCCTCTACACACACTGTAGCTAGTAGCTTTTCTTTAGCTTCTTTAACTTCGTGGAGGTGTCGTAGTAATAAACCTTTATTAAGTTCTAACTTAGGTTCTGTAAACATACGTATAGTTAAATCGATAAGCTTCATCTCAGGTGCAGTAAACTTATCTTTCATTTCTGTAAATAATTCATAGGTAAGTTCTACATCATTCATACAATACTTAGCGTAAGAGCACATTTCGTTTGACATAAAATCTACACGTCGCTTACCTAAAGCATCTAATACTTCCGTTCCTTTTTCCCCTATACCATAAAACTTAGACAGGTTAGCTAATGATACTGACTCAGTTAAACCATGTAAGATTTGCCCCATACTCATAGTATCAAACAAACCTAGGGGGTAAATGTTGTAGTGCCATGAAAGAATGGCGGCATCAAACTTCATGTTATGTCCTAGCACAAAGTGCTCATGCATGTTATAGCTATTAAGAAAAGCTTTAATTTCTGTATAAGGGCCTGATACCCATTTAGTTACACCATCAGCCTTGACTGCAACACCTATAACTTCAAACTTCTCATTTCTAATATATTCTTCGGTAGTAAACTTTTTTAACCCATACTCTTTATCATAGTATGTTTCAAAGTCTAACGTGATTAGTTTAGGCATTGTCTAAATCTCTTTTTGCTTGGTTGTAACCTGCTTTCCATGCTTCCCACATCTTCTCATCGTCATACTTTAATGCACATAGTCTAGGGCTTTGTAGAAAAAATCTCTCATACCATAACTTAAACTCTTCACTATACTCATTCATCTTAATATACTCCAACAGATTTGTAGCTTATTCCAAAACGATAGCTTCTTTGAGTTCTCTACTGTGTAGTCTGATAGTGCTTTTTGAATGCCTGCTTGCAATATAACTTCTCTGCCTGCTTGGTTCATATCAAGTGTTAGCTTACAATCACCTTGCTTTGTATCTTTAATACTTACTACTTTAATATATGGTTTAGCCATTATTTACCCCTCACACGAGCTTTAACTGCATGCTCATAGATTGCAGCGATGTCTATAACTTCTTCTGACTTGAGACCTTTAGGTCTGATTTTGATAACACCATGATGTATGGTGACGATAAGATTGCGTTCGCCACGATCGAATGTCGTAGCAGAAGTCTCCCTAACGGTAGGCTTCGTTGACTTTGTTGCCATAACTCTCTCCTTATTTGCGTTTATTAACGTGATAATCCCAATCATCGGCACAATCTTTATCGCACCAACGTCTTAAGTTGTTAAGTTTCGTGCCACAGTTTAAACAGTAACCCGTTCCTTGTATATACTTGATGCCATCCATTTCTTTACGCCGAAGGGCATCTTCAAGTTCTATTCTTTCTTGGGTTTTATCTGCATCATCGGACATATTTTAGCTTTTGTATCACTAATCGAATTATGAATAAGTCAAGCACTAGAGAAAAAACATAAGGTGCGTCTTCCTCTAGAAACTTAAGTTCTAATCCTACCATAACTCCTGAAATTAGTGCAAGCTGAAATACCCACATTATTTAGAATTTACAGTCTGTTTCTCTACAAACTCCACTAACTCGTTAACATACCATTGTGCTTTCTTCAAGTCCATAAGTGTTGATTCTTTTAATCCTGCCCTTGACAAATATTTAATAGCAGTTAAGCGTAAATGCCCTGAAAATTCTTCAGGTGTAGACTTAGCTTTCATATAGTCTATAGCTTCGATACCACCATGTGTGTAGTGAGGTGGATTGTTTACTATATCTTCTTTATCTCTATTTGCTCTACCCATACTTACTCGTTTTACAAGAGCATTTATTTGTTCATTGGTATAATCAGCATATGATTGCTGTAGTCTATGTTTTGGTCTTGCCATTCTTGTCTCCTTGTATTTATTTAATATTGTTTTTATTCTTGTCATGTTAATGTTTCCAATCGTTGTTCTAAAGCTTCTAAATCGTCTTCATTTACTACTAAGGCTATCCCCTCATTATCTCGTATGGCTTCAAGGTTTCGTAGTTGTATTTCGGTAGGGCGGTTCTTGCCTGCCTTACATTCTATACCTACAAATCTACCTCTAACACACGCAACAATATCAGGCACACCTAAACTTTGATACGGACCTGCAACAGGAAAGAAGTAGTAAAGATGTCTCGCTTTCAACATCTTTACTACTTGTTGTTTAACCCACTTTTCTTTCACAGGTTGCTTTTTCATGTAGGTGTCTCCAAAATCATTTTTACAAGCTTAGCTTTCTTGTTGTGAAACTCCATAGTCTTTTGTTCAAATAGCCTATGGTCTATTTTTACGTTATGCATTTGTTTTGTAATGTTTGCTACTGCTTCTTTGTATTTTAGATACACCTCGTCTGTATCATCTTCTGCTAATACATAGAATTGTCCATCACGAATACCTACACCTTTTACATACCTACCCACATCTACAAGTTTAAGGATAGATATTTTTTCTTTATCCTCTTTTGTCATGTCAGGTGAGTCTTCATGCATAGCATGATATATTTTCATATGTTCTCCATGATTTGATTTACCTTGTTTAGTATTTCTTTTCTTGCACCTTCGCTATCACGCAACTCATCAGCAGTAACACCCACTAAAGATTGTTCTAGTGCTTGTCGTGCATTCTCTAACTTAGGGTCTTTTGTAACATTAAGCCTAGTTAATAGATTTGTCAACTCTAACGCATTATCTACCATACTATTTCTAAATATCTTTTTCTCATCACCTGATAATCTATCAATCATATGTTCTAGCGTAGTATGCAATCTAGACCATGCGTCAGACATAGCGGCTTCAATACGACCTTCGTATGCTTTCTGATATTCTTGTTGCATCTCATTACGAATATCGTCTGCAATATCAACACGGAAATCATTTGTTTCAGGCACAGGCATAATAGTATAGCGTAGATTAAACTTAGATGCAATCTTGTCTGCATCGGGATATTCTGCTCTATCAAATAACTTACCTAGCTTGAAAGCCATACCTTGTATTATGTTTGGGTATTGTTGTATAAAGGTATTTATACGAGATTTAAACTCAGCTTCATACACACCCAACTGTTGTTTGTAATCAAAGAAGTTAGTCATAGGTAACAACCTTGTGCCTGCATCTGACCAAGGCAGAGTTTGTCTACCATGCCAATCTCGTATCTCATTAGCTAGTTTGGTAATTGCATCTAGTTGGTCTGAACCTGCAAGGATATGTTTGTTATAATTACCTGCCTTGATGGTTGTATTTTTATTCACATCAATTTCTTTAGACACGTTCTTATCTAGTTTCCTAGCTGTCCATACTGATATGTTTAAGTCAATTAAAACTGCACTGCTTGATATACTGATACTCATTTTTTTTTCTCCTTATTAATATTTATTAGCTACTTCATAAAAATCCATAGACACTACGCCGAGTGTTCTGTTTTGTAACTTATCGATGAATATTTTTACTTCATCAGGTAATTCATTTTTTATAATCATGCTTTGTTTTAATTGTTGTCTTATATGTTTATCATACGAACTCATTCTTACATCGCAAGTATTTCTTTGAACGTTTGCATTTATTATGTCATCTTCTAAACGTTTTAAATCATAGCTATCAGCCGTAAGTTTAGCAACCGACGCCACCCCTTTTAGCGTTTCAAAGAAAGTATGACCGTTGGGGATGTCTTTCCAATCAGACCACCATGGTCCATATAAAAAATGTGGCATGGAATATTTTCTAAAGATTGCTCTAACAACAGTAGATGTAGCTGAGTCTCCTTTCGATACATGACCATTACGAATGTATTTAATCATGTTTTTAATTTGTCCATCACTAAACATATTAAAATCTATTTCAACTGTAACTGATTTAATGTAGTTACTTATTTCTTGACGCAAGTATGTTGCCATTTTCTCTCTCCTTATGTTATGTTCCGAAATGCACTATTGAGTGCAAATCGGAAACGATTAGTTATCAATGTGAATTGTCTTGCCATGTGGCGACGTGATATGTCGAGTAGTGATAGCCCATAGTGTTGGGTATTCCCAATTACCACCAAAGTCATTCTCAACAAAACCATCTGTTAATATAATGATAGCTTCAGGTTCGATGCGTTTATCTTTGATATACTGATTGACGCAACCAACTGTCGTGCCACCACCCCCTGCAGGTTTTGTTGACTGAACCAAGGCACTATAATCACCTTGATTGTATGTTTCATGTCCTGCTACATGAGTATCCCAATACAACAACTCTATACTTGATGGGGATACATCATCACATATAGCTACAACTTCTGTTAAGAACTCATTAAGTTCTTGTTGACCAATAGAACCTGATGTGTCAATACCAACCACAATCTTACCTATGGTTTCACCCACCATGCTAGGCATATATACATCATGCCCAATGAAACGCTTGTGTGGTCGTTTCCATGATGTTCTATCTTTGTTACGACAGGTGGCATTGACAAAGTCACGCAACTGCTCACGCCAATTTACTTTAGGTTCAAGTATTTCGTTTATACTTCGGTTCTTGTTACCTTGCATCTTGCTACGGATAATTTCACCTTGACGCAACGCTTGGTCAATCTCTTTAGCAGTCTGTTTAACTTCTTTATCAGACAGACTTTCAGCACCTTCCCAATCATGTGTATCATGCCCTGCTCGTATAGAAATAAACTGACTATCTTTTTTCAGCATGTCAAATACTTGCTTGGTTGTCATGTTTGCATAATGAATATCAAACAACGCTGAGTCAGGTCGTTTAGCAATTTCACTATGTTCATCAGCTTCATGTATTGCATAGTTAACAACATAGTCAGCCGCCATGTTAGCAAGTTGACCATTCTCTTTGAATAGCTTTTGCCACAAGTGCATGTGTTGATATACTTTGTGTAAAGCCTCATGTAGCACGACAAAGTTCAACTCCTTATCATCTAGAGTTTTGATGAAGTCAGGGCTATACATAACATCACGACCATTGGTGCATGCCGTTGGTATGTCGTCAGTAAAGATTACTTTGCCCACCGATAACACCCCTGCAAACATACAGAACTGTTTGCTACGCATTATCGCTATGTGGGACTTCGTGACTCTTTGTTCACTTGTTAGTGCCATCATCATTCTCCTCGTCTTCATCATATTCTTCTTCTTCTTCCTCTTCTTCTTCTTCTTCTTCTTCTTCTTCTTCTGCTTCGCTATCATATACTTCAACATAAACTGCTTTTATACTAGCTTTAGGAACATCGCTACTTAATATACTCATAGCTTCGTATTTGTCCTCTGCTTGTATATATTTTTGGTCTTTTTTACCCTTAACTTCATACTGCACGAGATACCAATTTGGTTCATAACTCATTTTGTTCTCCTTTAAAATTTATTTCACAATACCCTTTTGCATCACGTATTAAAACATGCCTGCATATCACATAGTTCTCATCATCTTCTCTCTCAAATTTAGGGCATTCTTTATTGTTTATATTTGGTGTGACGTTTATAAAATAACTACATCTACACATATCACTCATTTTCTACCTCCCTTATATTTTTTGTCCGTCTTCAGTAAACTCTTTTGGGTTATATATTATTGTTTGTGACATTTCACTGTCTCTACTAATTGAAGTTAATATAGCTTCACCTATAATGTCACCTACTTTTGCTTTTTCAAATTCATCGTTATCCATAAAGTAATAACATTTATAGTCTATCCATGAATCTTCAATAGCATCATGCCATGTCCCTTTACATACTCCTATGTATGAACCATATTCTTCATTACTTTCGTCATCTTCATATTTATATGTAATTGGATATGCTTTAACTTCTATATATCCTGTTTTGTTAGGGTCTTCTTGATTTATTTTACGCATTCTGTTCTCCTAGAAGTATTGGTTATTTTTAACTGCCCAATCAACAAACGATTTGTTTTGAGCCGCAACTGCTTTGCGTGATGATGCCATAATGTTTACGGCAAACAATGCTTGTATCTCCATTGGTAAGCGTTGTAAGTAAGTCAACCACGCATCCATATGTTTATCTGTAATAGTCATTAGTTCTCGCATGACAAGAATAACACGAGCAGAGGGGTCGCTTGGTAAGGTAGCTTTTTCAGGTTCTTGGTAGATACTTTCTTTGGTCGGCAGTCCATCGGCAAGACTAAAGTATGCAGACATATCACGAGAGGCTGACTCACCAAGCGTGCCTGTAAGTGCTACCATAGTAGTTTCTTCACCGAGTGTGTGTCTGTTCTTAACAATATGCGATGCTTTCTCCAACGAACGAGGGGATACAAACGCATCTTGTTGCTTACGAGGATTGTATATATACATGTTCTCTTTCTGTGAGTCATCTGTATAACACGCTAGTGCATGAGGAAACTGTTTAACCCACGCTAGTATTTCAGGTGCTATGCCGTTGTCTACACCCCAGTTAATCCACTCGTCATCGTTAGGATTACGAATAGTTACAGAAGTCAATCTGTTCTTGGCATGTGCTTTCATACTATCGCCAACACCATCTGTTGTAAGATTACCTGTGGAATACACGATGCTATCAGGGTGAAATTTAACTGCACCAAGTCTGCGTTCTAGCATGACAGGTAGCAACATGTTCTTGACAGGCTCACTAGCTTTAGTAATCTCGTCTAACATGATAATGACAGGTTTGTTGTCATGGATAGCAAAGCGTTCATTCGGATAGAATGTTGTTGTCTTGCTTTCATGATTCATGGCAGGCATAGCTAGGTCGCCCAAATCTAGGTCTGCACAATCTATATACACAGGTGTATGGTTGGGAAATCTAGCACTCAATGATTTCAAAATTGATGATTTACCAATGCCAGGTTGACCACGCATGTGAATAGTAACATCACGACCTACTGTTGCAATCAACTCTTCTGCTTGTTTCAAACTAATTTCTTGTTGCATGATACTCTCTCCTATAAAATGTTCTGATGTGCACTATAAAGTGCAAAACGGAACGGGTTAATTTACTTCTACTAAAACTTGTGGGTTTTCTAACTTAATATGTTTATCTAAATACCTTTTAAATATACCTATGTTGCAATATGAACTTTCTTTATGATTAGGGTAATTACCTAACCATTTTATATGCTGACATTGTCTTAACACATTGTAATATGCTAAATTTGTCTTATCCTCATCAGCACAAAGTGGTAACAGATTTTTTGAATATTCAGGTAAACGATATTCTTCTGATTGTTTATTTAACTCTGCATCGTTTTCTACACCTTCACCATTAGTTAATTTCAGCATGGTGTCTGCATACTTCAATAACTTTTTGTATGGCAAACGTAACTCACGCATTTGTTTTGCATCAAACTTATACTTAACAGGTTTCTCAAACTGTTCGGGATATAATGCTTTGTTGTCATAGCTTATGGCATACCAATCACGAGCATTCATATAATAAGTATCACCACCTATCCATACTTCACATTCAATCTGATGATTTTTAACCATCGGACTTCTTGTAAATGGTGATGGCACATAGTATTTATGTTCAAAGTCTCGTAAACTATGCCCACTTATATACCAAACAAAATACTCTGTGCTTTGTGACGGATAACTACCTAGCGTTATCTCTTTGTGTGTTGGATAGAACCTTACTAAATCCGTGTCGTAATATCCTGCAACATACACTTCAATACCATCAATAATATCCTTGCGTATCCACTTTTCTTTCTCGTATCTATCGCCTAGTCTACGGATTGATTGGCTCTCGCCACGCACAACTGTTCTGCTATTAAAATCTTCTTTTGCCCTGTCATATGTTTCAATACGAGGCATGTTGTAAACATTGATATGGAAACCCATTTTATTCTCCCTCCTTCATGTCATAACCTCTATTCATCCAACTGACGAACTTCATGTTCATAAGCCAATCTTGCATGGTTGGTATCCAACCACCACAATCTTCTTTAACATGTTGTTCACCTATTAAGCGTGTAGGAACTTCACGCCCATCACTATTCACAATGTATAATCCAAATTGTCTTTCACATTCAAATATACCTTGTGCATGGTGTCTGATAGCACGATGTCTTGCATCGGCAAAGCATTCTTTCGTTGCGTCAAACCAATCATGGATAGGTTGGTAGTCAGCTTCAACACCTCCCCACTTCTTTACAGATGTTTTAGAATGATAATGAGTATTCATTATTCTTCCTCCTCATCTAAATCAAACTCGTGGTCTTCCGTTGTCATCTCGTTGATGCCGACATGAAGTGTTGTTTTAGGTGGGCTTTTTTTAAAGTCAATTATCAATCTACCTTGACCCCCTTCGTTGTTATACCAATCTAACCCTGTGCCATCTAATGACCTATAACAAATGTCTTCAATCGCATCTTCAAGCGTGGATTCTTCTGTTTTAGGTTGTTCATGACCGTAAGTTTGTGATGTCCATGCAATCATATCTTTAGGTATATCTTGTGGCTCATTGTTCTTGTCTAGGTAATACACGCTATCAATCTGACCACTATCGCCTGCACCACTAAACTCTACAACGACTTCCCTTGCACCAAGCAGATTTAACTGCGTGTAAAGGACTTCTTGTTCTTGTTTATTGATTTTATTCTGTGACATACTATTACTCCTCATGTTATGTTCTGAAATGCACTAAAGAGTGCAAAACAGAACGGGTTGATAAACTTACTTCTACTACTAATTCAAATAACATTATACACTAAATACTTGACATTGTCAAGTAAATACCGAAAAAAATATTTACTTACTTTTGTGTGATGAGTTAAGTCCTTTCAATAGTTCATAATCAGTTACTACTATGTAATTGGATTTAGGCATAGGAACTATTGTATGTTTATAATTGAGTGCGTGTTTCTCACCACAAGATAAACAAGTCTTATAACCTAACGCATATCTAGCGTCAGCTATGTCATCACCGCATTCAAAGCATTGTTTCATTTTGAATTCTCCTTTGTTGGTTTCCAAGTTGCATATTCTCTTCCTTTTTTTGTTATTTTAAAGTAACTCCCCCACTTACTTTTATCATTAGGTGGTAGTATGTCTTTTTCTTCTATGTATTTTTCTTCTCTGCATTGGTGAAAATTATACGTGCTTATGTCTAGGTCTTTATGAAATACCCAATTATCACCATGTAATATTATCCACTCCAAAAGAAACTTTTTTAGCTTCATTTTAAATACTCCCTTGTATTTAAGTTCCATGTGCGTGTCATGGCATTACGCATAGCTTCTAACTCTGTGCGTGGTGAATTGAAATGAGAATAATTCCCTGTAAAGAATTTATTCTTTTTGATTGTTTCCCAATTTGCGTTATTCGCAAATAAGGGTATTTGTTTTTGCATCATTTGCGTTTCTCCTTTTTAATGTTAAGTATCCTTGTTGCTCTAGGTATTTTAACCTGTGCCAATTCGTTACGATTTTCTTACAAAGTTCTTTTTGTGTGATAGACGGATTACTCCGTAGTATTTCGTTAACTTTGTGGGCTTGTCGCCAATCATCTAACTTGGTATACATTAAAATAAACATTCACCCACTAGGGCAAATAAGTCTTCCTTAACTTCTTTAACTTCTTCTAGCTTGATGACATTACTCCCTTGTTCCTTATGCCACTTCGCCTCTTTAGCTGACCATCTATACTTGCGTAAGACTTCGCCGTCATCATCAACGACTGCATAGGTAAAAGGCAAACTCATTTTGTTTGTTCTACCTTTGGTGGTTCTTGTTGTTCTTTACTTTTGTGGTCATCAATTATAACACCTACACTTATAGCTATGTATAGTGCTGTCAACCATGCGATTGTATCCATGTTAGAAACTCCTTTGCTCAAAGCATTCCAAGTGCGACTTAATATAAAAGTTAGGTTTAATCTCTTCATACAATTCCCCTTGCACACATTTTAAATTCATTTTATATTTCTTTTGCACATGGATATACTGCATGATTGCCCATGTTAAACAACAACCTACAATAAAACCTACCAATACAAACCCTGTGCCTTCATATTTTTTATCCATCATGCTCTCCTATATTGTTTATAAACTCTACACATTTTATTACCTTTAGCTACATTAAATAGATTACACCTTATAATAGGCTTGTTTTGTGCTATTAAGTATTGTTCACCTACTACTTGCACAGTTGTTTGTGTAGCTACACTTGTGGCTAAACTTACGCAACCACTACAAACCATTATGAGCATCAGCAAGACGCTTGGCATTATAAGTCTTATTAACTTTAGCCCTATCATGTGCGTATTTAGCATAATTTTTATCCCCCATATAATAAGCAAGTAATGTTTTAAACGCTTGGTCAATTTCATAATAATTGGGTTCATCGGGAAATGTTTTGTTAATTTCATATCCACTTTTTAGTCCCTCTACTAATATATCATCTACTTGTTCATCTGTTAATTTAATCTGCACTTGCATACTTCTCTCCTTTTTGTTTATAAAAAATAAGATTAGACCACTTGACTACGGGTTCTAATCTATACCATGACTTCGGCTTACTTATGGTGGTGTCATGGAAGTTAGTCGCACCATAACTATAATCAACCTCTAACCTATGTAATACACGATAAGCAATATCAAAATAGTATTGTCGGATAACCGAAGGTGGTTTAACTAACCCATACCAACTAAACTGATATGGTCGTTTCATTTCACTACACACATTCTTGTGATTAAATTCGGCTCGCCTCATCAACACATAGCCTACGGCAATCTGCCCTTCACGAGGTTCGGTTGCTGACTCCATGTATATGGTCGTGGCAAGACAAAGTAAAGCTTGGTCAATCATACTGACCTCCTTTATATTTGTTTATACGAGTTTAAATATAGCCGAGATGGCTATTAGAATGTGGCTAATCCCACGAATGAATAGATTGATTTCATATGTTTCTCCTTTTAGTTAGTCTTCACAATTCCCGTTGACACAGGCAACATTGTTTAAGATTTCTTCTTCAAGTGATGCAAGAGCATCTTGTTTCTCAATGTCTAGTGCTTTGGCATTGAGTTCTGCATACATATCTCTAGTATACGGCTCATACCTTACCACCATTCCTGCGTCATTACAAGCATTTATGTAGTCATCAAATAAAAACCTTGACACAATATCCGAGTTAATACTTAAAATGATTGTGGTTTTATTACTCATTTTAGTTTTCCTTCAATGATATCCCAACCTATTTCAGTCAATCGGTCTTGTATGAATTCTTCATTATCAGCTATCCACTCCTCACACTTACTCATTGACCATCTAGGTTTTATCTTTTTAATATCTTCTGCTCGCCACACTACTTTGGCATACTCCTCGCCATAAAATTTACTCATGCTTTTCTCCTTGTTGTTTTAAATAGTCAATGATGCGTTGTAGCTTTGGTGCTATCTTGTCATCATAATCCTTCTCATCTGCCAATCTATAACTAATATCTACCAAGTCCTTAATCATTTTATTACTCATGCTTTTCTCCTTTGTAAAAAATTTAGTCCTTCTTTCGTTATTTTGTGATTATATATTTTGGTGAACGGGTCTTTCAATTCATCTATATAACCAAACCCCACACATGCATCTACCATGTCTATATCTATATCTGTTAGTGCAAGAGGCGGACGTGCTTGCACCTCAACACCAAATCTAACGAGCCACTCAACTAAAAATGTTTTTATTTTGTTAACTTCGTGGTTTTCTAACATAATACTTCCGTTCCGTTTCGCACTCATCAGTGCATTTCAGACATTCAAGACAGGCTTTGTCAAAAAGTAAGTCTTCGTAATGTCTTTCTTTATATAGCACATATCTAAAGAACTCCAACTCATGCCTTGCCCAATCAATCAGTCTGCGTTCTACTTCCCAAGGTTTAACCTTTGCAATCTGTTCATACATAGCAAGCCATTCACTATCATCAAACTTATCTAGTATATCTTTGACACGATAGCTTTTTAATTGCGTAGCCACATATTCTTTAACTTGGTCTATATTCATCGTAGCACCATGACTAATAGTAAAAAGATTGATATACCCCAACTGACTACTTCACTAACTATAAGTCTGCGATAGCGTGATTTAGGTATTGTTACATACTCACTCATATAAATTTCTCTGTCATACTCACGCCATGATTTAAAGATTGGTTTTGTTTTCATTGTATTTCTCCTTTTCTGTTTTGCACTAAATAGTGCAAATCGGTTTTTCAAAAGTTAAACAATTATTATAACTCCATAACTGATGTATTGCACGAAACATCAGAAACGCATCGGGTTGATGTTCCCATGTGGGATTGTCAATACCTACCTTTTCGCCCAAGTCCACATCATCACTATCAATATACCCATATTCATGCAAGTAAATAACTTCCTCAACGAAAGGTTTTGATAGCTTGTGTTTGTCAACTATTGCATTTACTACCTTATCACTTGCACGACTACCGAATGGATATTTATCCCATTCAGAACGCCATGCGTTTATAACTTTGTTAGCCGTTTCAATATATAAATCTGACATCATATTCTCCTCATGTTATGTTCGGATATGCACTATAAAGTGCAAAACAGAACGAGTTATTATTGACTACCTTTACTGACGCAACATAACCATTATACCTTATTTTATTGACAATGTCAAGCAAACACCTTGTTTTTTAATCACCTATAAATACGCTGATAGGTGTTTTATTTTGGGGTGTTCTGTTGTGGGGGTATCACGAAGTTAACTTTGTCTAGTTAGTGGGTGGATTGTCAAGAGGCGTGTATTTTTATTAAGTGTTTGATTTGATTGAGAAAGTGTAGTTGACTTTGTTAACTTTGTGGGTATATTATAACAAGGTAAGTGCTTGATTATTAAGTAATATAACAAGGGTGTTTACAATGTCAAGACCAAAATAACAAGTTAAGTCATTGATTATTCAGTAATAATACAATATAACACGAAAAACGGCATTGCGTGGTCTGGAGGAAAAGGCAGTGGAAAAAATAAAATTGATTAGCCACGAAGTTAAAAAAGTAAAAACAAAATTGTCTGGCGAGGTAATTTTTAAAAAGTCGTGTTATATTGTATTTTTATATTAAGTTATTGATTATATTGATATTTGTATTTTTACACCTGCTTTTGTAAGTCATTGATTTTTCAGTAATAATACACCCTACATTTTGTAGGGGTATTATAAGTCATTGATTTTTCAGTAATATAACAGGGCTTGTTATAATACACCATGTGCGTGTTATAATATACAATGTCAAGTTTGATTAAAAAACACGCAAAAAGATGTAGCCACGAAGTTAATTTAGTTTAAACTCACCCACACTCACCTACCTAATTATGACCGTTCCAAAAAATCGGAACGGGGTTCGGAACGAAGTGCCACAAAATTTAGACCAAAAAAAAGGGCTCGTGGAATTAACCACGAACCCTTAATTAACTTCTTTAACTTTGTTAGTTAAGAACTTTCTGAACTACTAAACGAACTTCTTTATTAAGTCTTAACGCTATCAATTCCGTTCTACCCTCTTGAGTTTTGAGTAGCCCATTGAACCAATCCGTATATTGAGTTTTGAAGTCTTTTAACTCTTGACTTTCTTTAGCGTCTTGCTCGTCTTGAATAACTTTAGCTTTCTTTAACACTACGCTTTGAATGGTCTTAAAGCGTTGTTTGCTATCCTTATCTAGCTTATCGGATAATTGCACTAACTCGTCTTTCAAGTTTTCAATGCTAACATGCTCTAACTTCTTTTCTAGCTCGTCTTGCGTTGCTTTTTTGCCTTGCTCGTGCTTTGCGGTCTTGCTATTGCCTAGTGGCTTTTCAATGCCTTCGGCTTTTAAAATCTTAACTACTTCAACACGATAATTTCTTGCGGTTGAAGGTAAGATTGATTTGGTATTGACAAGGCGGTTCTCAAAATCCGCCCAGACCAATTCCCATTTATTTTTAGTGCAGTCTTTAACTAAAGACTTTGATGCTTGTGCAACTTGAAACACTAACTCACTACGCTTTAACCCAGCGTTGTGAGCTTGTGCCATTACATCTACCATTTCAACATCAATGAACTTCTTGTCTTGAACTGATAATGCTTCTACTTGCTTTGCTGTTGCTGTTGCTGTTGTTTTCTTTGACATGATAAACACCTCATAAGTTAAGTTATAAAATTCGTTCTGCTTTGCACGATTGAGTGCACTTCGGAACGAAATGAACTGATATAATTCAATTCATACGAGCATTATACCACAAAAACTTTACAATGTCAAGTATATTATAAGGAATAAACCCCACCCACACCCTATACCCCCAAAATTTTTTGGGACTCCGCCACACACGCATACAGTGGGTTTTGCACAAACGATTACATATTTTTATAAAATCGAAACCCACCCCCTTCTTTTTAAAAAGGGTCAATCAAAAAATTTTTTGCAAAAAATTTAAAATGTTAGGAGACTAATTTGTAAGACTAAGTAATTGATTATAAAAAGATTTGCCTGTATTTTGAAAGGAACAAGGTTTGACAGGCTAAATAGCTTTAGGATCTAGAGAATAAACTTCGGAATACACAGCTTTAAGTTTGAGGAAGGATTCCTCATGGAGGTGAAACTTAGGATCTTTCTTAACATATAGTGCGAGATGAACCATTTCGTGTAACAAGGTTTGAAATATGGTAGTAAAATGACCACAAGACCCAGAGCTTATTTCAATTTGCATCTCAACTTCGTCAAAACAACCATAAATACCAGAATCAGTAATAACTTTGAACTTCACTCGGTAGGACTTAGGCATTTTAAATTTGTTAAAAGGTGGCAGTTTGCATGCCATGTCATAGAGATGGGCTAAGTTTTCCGAGGTAAGCGTGGTGAGCTTCATATAAACCTAGAAAGACCAGGTTAAAACAAGGAGCGCAAAGTCAGGCTGTGTAAAAAGGAGGGTTATCATAGCAATATTGTATCAAAAACATGCTTGATTTATATGATATTTTGTTATATAGTGCGCTCCAATAGCTGCAAATAAATTTCTAGGATGTAAACAGCGACATTTTATGGCAATAACTATTATCCCTATAGCAAATATGCCCCTTCCTGATGACTTTGAGGCAGAAGAACCTACTACATTAGAACAAAAAGTTAAAGTAGCTGCTAAAACTATGCAAATTTTAGATGAAGCAGGTGCAGAAATACCTGTTTCTACAGCAGAAAAGAAAGAAGCTGAAGAAATATTTAAAAATTTTACAAATCCTGACGTAACAGCACCATTAAATGCAGCAACTAAGCAAGCTTTAAACGTTCCTGCTACAGTTCAGCATCTTTATGCTATGTTATCGGACTATGATCATCAAGTTGTAGAGGAAGCCGTCCAGTTGAGACGGTTTGTTACAAATAAACTAATAGAAGATGCAGGACTATCAGACCCAAGACATAGATTAAAAGCATTAGAGCTATTAGGTAAGATAAGTGATGTAGGTTTGTTCTCAGAAAAAACAGAAATTACTGTTAAAAATTTAAGTCAACAAGATTTAGAAGCACAAATTAAAGCTAAGATGTATAAAATACTTGGTAAAACTGCAGTTATAGATACAACCTTTGAAGTAGTTGAAACAAAAGATATAACCCCAGACATATAATATGGCTATAGATATTTCAGGATTCAGTCAGGCTGATATTGATCATGCCCTTGCACATATATCAGTATTGCCTAAGCATGAGCAGTTACAGTTTTTAGCACACTTAGAAGAATTAGAAAAAAGTCAGGTACTTGAGAAAAGACAAACTACATTTTTAGATTTTATACAACACGTATACCCTGGATATAAAGTTGGAGCGCATCATCGTAGACTTGCGAAAATATTTGAAGAAATTGTCAACGGCAAAAAGAAAAGAGTTATTGTTAATATTGCGCCGAGACACGGGAAGTCTGAGCTTATCTCATATCTTGCTCCTGCTTGGTTTTTGGGAAAGTATCCTGATAAAAAAATTATTATGGCGTCTCATACTGCTGACCTTGCTATTAATTTTGGTAGGCGAGTTCGTAACTTGGTTGGTAGCGATGCTTATAAAGACGTATTTCCTAACGTAGAACTACAAGCTGACAGTAAATCAGCATCACGATGGGGGACAAACTTTAATGGAGAATATTTTGCAATTGGTGTGGGTGGTGCCCTCGCTGGTCGCGGGGCTGATTTGTTTATCATTGATGATCCACACTCCGAGCAAGACGCCAAGCTGGGACGCCCGGATGTTTTTCTGCCTGCTTGGGAGTGGTTTCAGTCTGGCCCTATACAGCGTCTTATGCCGGGCGGTGCAATTATTGTGGTAATGACTAGATGGTCTAAGTTAGATTTAACAGGCCAACTAGTTAACCAAATGATCAAAACAGAAGGGGTAGACGAGTGGGAAGTCGTTGAATTTCCAGCGATTATTGAAGACAAAGAAGGTAACGAAGCTTCACTTTGGCCTGAATTTTGGCCTTTAGAAGAATTACAGGCAAAAAAGGCTTCACTCGATGTCAGATACTGGAACGCGCAATACTTACAGAACCCAGTGTCGGAGGAAGGCGCACTAATAAAACGTGAATGGTGGAATATATGGGAGAAAGAAGATCCACCGAGTTGCGAGTTTACCATCATGTCTTTAGATGCAGCACAAGAAGCTAACACGAGAGCCGATTATAATTCGTTAACTACGTGGGGTGTATTTTTTAACGAAGAGACCAATAATTATAATATAATACTGCTAAATGCAATAAAGAAACGTTTAGAATTTCCTGAGCTTAAAGAACTCATACTTGAAGAGTATAAAGATTGGGAGCCAGATGCATTCATAGTAGAAAAGAAATCCAACGGAGCCGCACTCTATCAGGAGATGAGGAGGATGGGTATTCCGGTAGGAGAATTTACACCTGGAAAAGGGCAAGACAAAATATCCAGAGTTAACTCTGTGGCAGATCTTTTTAGATCAGGTATAGTATGGGCTCCTGATAGACGTTGGGCACATGAACTGATTGAAGAGTGTAATGACTTTCCATCAGGTGCTAACGATGACCAAGTGGACTCGACTACTATGGCACTGATGAGGTTTAGACAAGGTGGGTTCATAAGACTGCCTAATGACGAACCAGATGAGATATATGGGTTCAAGAGTGCTAAAAATAGATTGTACTTAGTATGATTGTATATAGCGTTAAAGGTTTGTTTAATGGGCGTAAACGAAAAACTAAAAGAAGACATTCAGACAAAAGAAAAAGAGTGTACGCTGAGTTACGTAAATACAGAAAAATGTGGTGGCATTTTAAAACAAGATGGGACCCGAACACGGACGAATTAACAGAGGAATAGAATATGGCAGTGAATATAGATAAAAGTGTAAGTCAAGCTCCAATGGGTTTAGAAGAATTAGCTAAAACTCAACCAGATCTTGCTATTGAAATTGAAAATCCTGACTCGGTTACATTAGATGATGGTAGCATGGAGATTACAATTATTCCTGGTAAAGAAACCAATGATGAGTTTAATCAGAACTTAGCAGAAGATATGGATGAAGGACAACTTACAGAGTTGTCAGGTGATTTAATTGGTGAGTACGATGCAGATATTAATTCTAGAAAAGATTGGCTTACTACATATGTTGATGGTCTAGAGTTATTAGGTCTAAAAGTAGAAGATAGAACAGAACCGTGGCCCGGTGCATGCAACGTGTATCACCCACTCATGACTGAAGCGCTTGTGAAGTTTCAAGCTGAAACTATGATGGAGACATTTCCCGCTGCAGGCCCAGTTAAAACAGTTATCGTTGGTAAGCAAACAAAAGAAAAAGAAGATGCTGCCGAACGTGTAAAAGATGATATGAATTATCAGCTCACGGACATGATGCCTGAATATAGACCCGAACATGAACGCATGTTGTGGGGTTTAGGTTTATCTGGTAACTCATTTAAAAAAGTTTACTACGACCCTAACATAGAACGCCAAGTATCTATGTATGTCCCTGCCGAAGATATTGTAGTTCCATATGGTGCGTCTAATTTAGAAACTGCAGAACGTGTAACCCACGTTATGAGAAAGACTAAAAATGAGTTACATAAACTACAAGTAGCTGGG